>Ga0066388_100001432_pt1 | contig 13401 bp, 14 predicted proteins | sample PanSoiMetaGPlot6_FD_64539 | JGI IMG/M metagenome (GOLD analysis project Ga0066388, IMG submission 64539) | Tropical forest soil microbial communities from Panama analyzed to predict greenhouse gas emissions - Panama Soil - Plot 6 (Hybrid Assembly) | ecosystem: Environmental > Terrestrial >... | reverse complement strand
GTCGCGCAGCCAGGTTTCATCGGCAACCTACCCTACCCGATTTTCCACCAGGCGCGGGCGCCAGCTCAATTTGGCTTATTTTGCGCTAACAAGCTTGATGCACGCACGAGAGAATCAGAATGCGAATCATTAAACGAAATGGAACGATCATCTATGGAAGTGGCCGCGGAATTTCCTGAGCGCGGTGTGTATTGGGTCAAAGAACAGGTCGAGGCCGTTTTTAACGAAACCGAGAGTTACGTGCGCGAAAAACCAGGGCAATCTCTGCTGTACGCATTCATCGCGGGTTACATTCTTAATCGGTTGCCAATTGGCCGAATTTTGAGCGGTCTTCTCCGACTTCTTGTTGTCGCATTGAGACCGGCGATCTTGATCTACGGCGCCACGAAATTATATCAGGCGGCTCAAGAAGCGGAATAAGTAGGCGGTTGGCGTCAATCGCCCAAGGGCGGCTTCACCAAAGTGCCCTTCAATCCTCTAGCGTGAAACCGATTTTCACTGTAACCTGCCAATGACCGACCTCACCGTGCTCGATGTAGCCGCGCGTTTCGGTCACTTCAAACCACCGCATGTTACGAAGCGTTTTCTTTCCGCGTGCCAGCGCATTTTTCACCGCTTCCTCGAATCCGTCGGACGAGGAACCGACCAGCTCAATTTTCTTGTAAATATGATCAGCCATATGCGCATTATGGTCAGAGAAATTCGATTGAAGACAACAAGGGATTTCGCATTTTAAAGTCCGCAAATTTGCTTTACAAAACTACCTCGTTTTCGGCAACCTCGCATTGTGCGAAGATCGCCCGCGGTCTGCCTATCGCTTTTAGCTGCTCTGTCGTGCGCCCACGCGCAAGATCAGGAAAGAAAGCTAGTCGATCGCCTGCTCAAACCAGACATGACTCTGCAGAACTCGGTGCAAAACAAAAAATTTGTCGCCGATCGGACGTCCATAAATAAAGGGGCGTCTGTTGGGACATTTTATGTTCAGAAAAAATCGAATTCAAAAAGCTTTTACGGAATACGCAACTTCTTCGCGCGGCAATTCCGTTCTCATGCTTATCGCGATCAGCGCAGCGCAGCCGGCATTTCCGCGCACCAGCCAATTGGAAGTTCTCGCCCTCCTTACGCGAACCAAACCGCGCGTGATCCCCGCGATGCTCCACAGTCTGATAAAAGAGTTGCAAGCCGCTCTTACGCAGACAACAGGCCGTTTCTCGATCAGGGCAAAAGTCAAAAGTCGCTGACGAAAACGAATCGACCGATGACAATTGACGAAGTGCGCGAGTTGCTCAACAAAAACAAGTAGCGCTCGTCCGCCTCCGGCGGATGCGCCATTCTGCGGCTGGCAATGCAACCGGATGAAGCTTTTGCACTCTTAAAGCAAGGCTCTGCACAGATCATCAGCGAAAAGGAACTGCGCGAAAAACTCGCGCTTGGGCGGCCGTTGCGCGTAAAGCTGGGGGTCGATCCTACCACCTCCGACATTCATCTTGGCCACACGGTCGTTCTGCGAAAACTCCGGCAGTTTCAGGATCTTGGGCATCAGGCGGTTCTTATCATCGGCGATTTCACGGGCATGGTCGGCGATCCGAGTGGACGTTCCCTTACACGGCCCCAATTGACGCATAAGGAAGTTTTGGCGAATGCCGCTACTTATCGTGAGCAGGCGTTCAAAATTCTTGATCCAGCACGGATGGAGACAGTCTGCAATGGTGATTGGTTTCGGACAATGTCGTTCGAAGATGTCATTCGCCTCAACAGCCGCGTGACGCTGCAGCAAATGTTGCAACGCGAAGATTTCCGGGCACGCATTGACAATCAGCAAGCCATCCATGCGCACGAAATCCAATATCCAATCATGCAAGGCTGGGATTCGGTCATGGTGAAAGCAGATGTTGAACTGGGCGGAACGGACCAGCTTTTTAACATTCTAATCGGACGCGACTTTCAAAGGGACGAGGGCCTGCCGCAGCAGGTTGCCTTTCTTCTCCCGATTCTTGAGGGATTGGACGGCTCCAAAAAAATGAGCAAAAGCCTCGGCAATTTTATCGCGATCAACGAACCGGCGAAGGAGATGTTCGGGAAACTAATGAGCATCTCAGATGATCTGATGGCGCGTTATTACCCACTGCTTCTCGGAAAGGTGGCACCTGCCGGGACGCGTCCGCTCGACGCCAAGAGGCAGCTGGCGTTTGCAATCGTGCAAATCTATCATTCGACAGCAATCGCCCAAAAAACACTTAACGAATGGAACACGCGTTTCAGCAAACGTGACTTGGCGCACGTGGAACTGCCGACATTTTCCGCAAGTGGCCCCGGCAATCATGACCTTGTCAGCCTGGTTTGGAGCGCTTATCGCCACACATTTGGGCTTGAAAAATCCCGAAGCGAAGCCTCGCGCCTAATTCAACAGGGAAGCGTCGAGCTGGACGGGCAGAAGATTCGCGACCCCAAGGCAGCCATCAAACTCAAATCCGGTCAGGTCCTTCGTCTCGACAAAAAGCACGCAGTGCGAATCGCGTAGACGCCCGGGTACAGCAAAAGAGCCATCCCAAGCCTTCCCGGCTGCGTGGCTCTTGGAGTTTCCGCTTCCTCAGGCTGCCGCCGTTTGGAACATCGGCAACGCCGGCGCATGCTCCAGATAGCTCGCGGCAATTCCTTCGAAATGTGCACGGATACTGCGCAGCTCCGCGGTCACAAAACTATCGACAAAATGCAGGCGCCGATCCAGCCAAGCGAACAGTTTGTTCTTGATCTCATAGTGAACTGCCAGTGTGATCTCAGTGCAGTTTGGGCGAATTTCGGCGAAATCAACGATCCCGATCAGCTCGATATTTCCGCCCGCGGACTCGAACGAATATTGATCGGACGAATCGCCGTCCACCGATAAGAGGACCGTATGGGCCTCAAAACCGAATGGGCCGCGAAAGCTGAAATCGACCGTTTTGGAGGACGTCACAGTGGCGCGCGTCACCATCAGAAACTGGCGCCGATATGATTGAATGCTGGCCAAACGCGCCTTGCATTCCTCCAGCGGCTGGCTCATGTGTAGGGTTTTTTGTAAGAGCATAGGATTAAGTAGGTTTTGTCATAAATAGAGCAATAGGGATGCCAACCGGTTTGCGAGGGGGAAGTGCGGCCAGTCATCTCGCAGTGTGTTTCCCTTCTTTACACTGCTGTATTATCCGGCGACTCGCGGAGCCCTTAAATCGAATCAAGCATAAGTCGCCAGTCACTGGGCAATTCCGTCAGATTTTCACCTAATCCATCCAGCAACGGAACGCTGAGGATTTTCTTCAAGACATCGCGATTCGTCGCCGTGGCGATGTCATTCACGTCCGCAACTGCAACCAATACGACCCCGAGACAACGCAGGTTGTAGTCCGCGATGCTTCGCACGGTGAGCATGGTATGATTAAGGCAGCCAAGGCGGCTCTGCGCCACTACCAGAACTGGCAGCTTCATTGCAGCGGCCAAATCGTTCACGAAATAGTCGGATCGAATCGGCACAAGCCAGCCGCCGACGCCCTCGACGATCACATGGTCAACCCGATTCTGAAGCTCGCGAAATGCAGCCAGAATATGGGTGATGTCAATCTTCACTTCTTCCATGAGACTGCCCACAATCGGCGCTGCCGGCGTTTGCAACCAAACTGGATTAATCTCGTTAATTGTCAGGCCGTCACTGCCCGCTGCCAGGAGAAGCTCGGCATCTCGACGATCTCCGCAGCAGATCGGTTTCATTCCGGCACAGGACCTCCCCGACGCGCGCAAAAGACGCAATAGCTGGGTCGCACTGCGCGTTTTTCCGACGCCGGTATCTGTCCCCGTGATGAATAAACTCACGCGACCTGTTTGACCCGCTCCGATGCAGTGGTTTCGCGACCCGCGGCGATCGTCTGTACCATCGACCGGAAAATCTTTGCGCCATCTGCGCTCCCGAGACGCGCATCGGACGCGCGATCAGGATGAGGCATCAGACCGAAGACATTCCGTTCGCGGTTGCAGATGCCTGCGATATTTTCGATTGAGCCATTGGGGTTCGCCTCTGGAGCGATCCGACCCTGCCTGTCTGCGTAGCGTAGAATAACCTGTTGATTGGCGTTTAGCTCATGTAACGTGGTTGCGTCCGCAAAGAAACACCCCTCGCCATGAGCAATCGGCAGACGAAGCAGGGTCCCTTTTGTACAACCGTGTGTGAATGGCGAATCATCCACTTCCACACGCGTTGAAACCATATCGCAGACAAACCGCAGCGAGCGATTCCGCACCAGCGCGCCCGGTAAAAGACCCGACTCGCAGAGAATCTGGAACCCGTTGCAAGTGCCGAGCACGAGTTTGCCCGCGCGCGCATCACTGATCACAGCTTTCATTATCGGCGAGAAACGAGCAATGGCCCCGCAACGAAGATAATCGCCATAGGCAAATCCACCTGGCAGCACGATCGCCTCGAAATCATCGAGCGAGGTTTCCTTGTGCCAGACGTACTCCGCGCGCAATCCATCGAGTCCGTTAATCGACGCAACGCAATCCTGATCACAGTTGGAACCGGGAAACTGGATGACGGCAAACTTCATCTAGGTCTACTGCGTGGCTGCTGCGCGTTGCTCAGCGTGATAATCATTTACCACGAGGCACGCATGAATGACGCCCGGAACCCAGCCGAGCAAAGTTAAAAGCAGGCTGAGAAAGAAACTGGCAATGCGCCCTGTCATCAATACTGCCAGCGGCGGCAGCACCACGCAGAAAAAATATCGTAGCGCTTTCATTGCGAACTCTCCCGCTTCGCCTTAGTCGTCCGCAGTTTTGTCTTGCCCGCTTCCCGGGCCGTAATCTTGGGAAGGCGGGTTGGACGTTGGGCATTGGGCGTTTTCTTCTGAATTCCACCGTCCATTTTCTGTAGCTCGTAATCTTCAATCACCGGATTCGATAGCAAATCGCGGCAAAGATCATGTAACCGCGATTCAAGATCTCCGTTTTGCCCTTCAATATCGATCTCCATGTATTTGCCGATCCTGACGGTGCGTACCTCCGGCATTCCAAGGTGTCGCATCGCGTCGCGTACCGCGTTTCCTTGGGGATCGAGCACCGCTGCCTTTGGCATCACGATCACTTTTGCCTTCATCATTACACAATATTTGCGGCCGAGCAGTCGGACAAGCGCAATCCCCTGAGAAGCTCCATTCACACTCACTTTAAAACCACGACGTCGAGCGCTCCGTCCCGGCGGAGGACGTTGACTCCTACATCGCCTTCTTCGTGTCTCGTGAGCAGAAGATCGACGCGCGCGTCTCCTACCTTCAGATCACGAATTGTCACATGCGGAAGAAAAGCAGGCAAAAACGGTTTCGAAAATACAAGTCTATGTTCTGGAGCTAACACGCTCAGGCCAACACAGGCTTCAAGCAAAAGAAACACGGCACCCGACGCCCACGCCTGCGGAGCACAGGCTACGGGATACAACGTCGGCGATTCCCCGGGGCGCCTGGGGAAACCGCAAAACAGTTCCGGAAGACGATGTAGATCGAAGAAAAGACTCGCGTCCAACATGCCGGCGAGCACAGTGGCAGCCGACGCTTTGAGTCCATATCGAGAAAACCCTGCAGCGATTAAGGCGTTATCGTGGGGCCAGACCGAGCCATTGTGATAGGACATCGGATTGTAGCGCGCCTCGCTTGTCGCCACCGTGCGAATTCCCCACCCTGAGAACGATGTTTCGTCGGTGAGAGTCATCGCTACGCGGCGCGCATGCTCCTCCGACGTCGCGATTCCCGCGAAGAGACAGTGACCAGCGTTTGACGTTCGTACCCGACAAGGCTGTTTGCTCCCGTCCAGCGCAAGCGCGTACGTGGAGAGGTCATCGCACCAAAAGGCTTTTTCAAACCGCTGAGCGAGCACTTCCGCCTCTTTTAACAACTCTTGCGAGCGCACCGTATCCCCGAGAATTTTTGCCAGCTCGCGAGCCGCAACTTTTGCTGCATAAACGTACCCCTGCACTTCGCACAAGGCGATCGCTCCTTCGGCAGGAGTGCCGTCGTTGTGGAAAATCGCTTCATGCGAATCTTTCCAGCCCTGATGGACGAGACCGTGTTTTGATTTGCGGGTGTATTCCACGAACCCGTCGCCATCTGAATCGCCATAACGATCGATCCACTCGAGTGCGCGCTCGACATTCGGCCAGATCGATTCGACGAACGCGCGATCGCCCGTGCGGTTGTAGTATTCGCCCGCCAGCAACACGAACAGCGGCGTCGCATCGATACTGCCATAGTACCGCCTAAAAGGGATCTCGCCCAACATAGCCATTTCATCCTCGCGGAACTCGTGCAACACCTTGCCGGGTTGAGCATCTTGCTCCGGGCTTTCGGTGTGGGCTTGGTTAGCGGCCAGATACGCGAGCACGCCGCGGGCGACAGATGGATCAAACCACAGACATTGTAACGCGGTAATGATTCCGTCTCGCCCGAACACGGCGCTAAACCAAGGAACCCCAGCGTAAGGATACACGCCATACGGCGTCTCCGTCTGCATCATGTGCAGATCAGTAAGCGAACGGTTTAGCCAGTCGTTGAACTGTTCGTTTCCCGTAAAGATCCGGGGCTCGCGGGCGTGCACGCGCTCGAGAGCACCGGCTGCGACATGAACAATTTTCTCATAGCAAGGTTCAACTTCGACCTGTGGATCGCCGCCCACTTCGCACGCAATTGCCCATCGGTAGCTTGCTTCCTCGCCAGGCTCGAGCCGGATTTGGAAGGTGGCCACGGACTCACTGAGACGAGTGGGCTTCCGGTTGAAAACAATTCGTGTTCGGCGAAGACATTCGTCCAGTCCCTCATACGCAAGCACGAGCCCGTCGTGCGTAACTTCCGTTTCTAGTCGACGCCCGCGGCGTTCCCGCTTCGTGCCACGCAGCTCGAAAATATCAGCGAAATCGGCATCCAATTCGATTGAGAAAGAAAAATCCACAGGCGCACGCCCGTAGTTGTGGATTCGGAGCCGCTCGTGGCAGGTTCTCGCCCACAAAATTTTCGAGCGGAAGATGTGTACTGTTCCACGCGGGATGACTATCTCGCTGTCGCGCCAGATATCGGGGTTAGTGGCGTCCACCGCGAGAACCGCATTGTCTTCTCTGATGGTGGAGCTGAGGAGCAGCGGCCGGTGCTTTCCGAGCTTTAACGTCAGCCGCGATAAGAACCGCGTGTCTTGGTAATACAGCCCGAGCTCGCCAGAGCCCAATGTCTCGATATCGCCAAACCGATCGAACACAGCGAAGGTATCGCCCTGCTTCAACACCCGCGTGCGAACGTCCACGCGGGGGGACGACGAACGAATGTAAAACTCGTCCCGTATACGAATGACTTCTCCCCTGCCCATTACGCAGCCTCAGATACGTTGTTTTGCTTTCTCCTAACCAGTCCTTCGAATACCTGCACGTAGTCCTGTGCCATTCGGGTAGCAGTAAAGCGCTTTTCAAAAACTTCGCGGCATCGTTTCCTGCTCAACTCGGGTACGCGCCGAACCGCTTTAACAGCATCCTGCAGCCCTTCCACAATAAAGCCCGTGTGACCCTCTTCCATTACTTCGGGCACAGCACCACCGCGATACGCAATCACCGGGGTGCCGCATGCCATCGCTTCAATCATGACCAGCCCAAATGGCTCGGGCCAGTCAATCGGTAAAAGCAAAGTATAAGCATTCCCTAGGAACTCATCCTTCTCTCCCTCGCCGATTTCACCGACGAATTCCACAAGCGGATGCCGCAGCAACGGCGCGACCACAGTCTCAAAATAATCCTTATCCACGGGATCCACCTTGGCCGCAACTTTAAGTGGAAAATGTACCTGCTTGGCAATTTCGATTGCCCTATCCACCCGCTTTTCCGGTGAGATCCGTCCCATAAAGGCCAGATAGCTTCCCGGTTCTTCACAGAACCGATATAGGTCAGCGGGGACCCCGTGATAAACGGTGGCCTGCCAGTTTGCCCAAGGCAACGGCTCCCTCTGCGCATTCGAGATCGAAATCACCGGCATATCACGAAACTCTTGGTAAAGCGGAACGAGGTCGGGAATATCGAGCCTGCCGTGCAGCGTGGTCACATGCGTAATCGGCTGACGCCGACTCAGCGGGAAATGCAAGTAATCAATGTGAAAATGGACGATGTCGAAATCTGCCGCGTGCTGGAACACGCGTTCGAGCATCACGATTTGGTGCGCCAACTGATCCACGCAGTGCTTGTTCATGCGCAATGAACGCCGACACGCCGCGACGAGCTGCGCCTTGGTCACCGAGTCCCCACTCGCAAAAAGGGTCACCTCATGCCCCTGCCGGACCAATTCCTCAGTAAGATACGATACCACCCGTTCCGTCCCCCCGTATAATTTGGGAGGCACACTCTCAAAAAGCGGCGCGACTTGAGCAATTCGCATAACAATTCCGATCCCCCTTCCTCCAGACCTGTTCGAAATTTTTCGAACCCAAATCCCTGAGCTCAAATCACAAGGGCGCAAGCCAAAGCGCCTCTATTGCCTTCGCTTAACCCTCGCGAACAACGTCGGTGGTCCTTTTATCTTCGCGCAAGCCAAGGAAAACGGGCGCACGCAATTTTCTGTCACGGGTCCACTCGGCGAACTTGATTTCGGCGATAAACCTCGGATTAACCCAGTGCATCTTTTTCATCATCGAGGGCGTAATTCCCTGGACCCATTGCCCATTTCGTTTTGACGGCAGATCGATGAATGGGCAGTCGACACGCTCTTCGGAGTGCAATTTTTTGTGCAACATTGACAATAATTTTGCGGTGAAGCCGGTGCCGACTTTGCCAGCGAAAACTAGCTTTTGGTTCTCGTAGTAGCCGACCAGCAGTGCGCCAAAATGCTTGCGCGCGCCTTGGGGTGGCGTGTATCCGCCAATGACGAATTCCTGTTGCTGGACACATTTGAGCTTGATCCACGCGCCGCTGCGGTGCCCCGGTTCGTAAACCGAGTTGCGTTGTTTTCCGACGATGCCTTCCAGGCCCCGGCGTTTTACTTCATCGAGCAATGTTTTCGCGTCTCCGCCGACCGCGCCGGAATAACGGATCGGGTCACCGGCATCGGCGCAGAGCTTTTCGAGAACGCTTTTCCGCGCTTGCAAGGGGAGCGGAAGCAAACTTTTGCCATCGAGCTGGAGCAGGTCGAATGCGTAGAAATAAACGGGGGACTTTCTGCCTTCCATTTCGCGCGCCTGCAAAAGTTGGAACGAGGAACGGCCCCGCTCGTCCAGCGCAACCACTTCGCCGTCAATCACACATTCGCGGGCGGGGAGATTTTTAACGGCGTCCACAATCTCTGGGAAACGCCTAGCTAACTCATTTTGATTTCGCGATAGGAGCGAGACTTTGTTGTCGATCTTGACTCCGATTAACCGAATGCCGTCGAATTTAAGTTCGTAAATCCAATCACCTGTCGTGAGCGATTTCTCCACAAGCTTCGCTTTCATCGGCTCGATGAACCGCGCTTTCGCCGCGGGCAATTTTGGTAGCGCCGCAATTGTAGGACGGCCGCTCCGGCTGTCGGCTTTTGATTCCGGCAGGCGATGGGCCTGCCCTACAACTTTTTTTTTAACCGCTGCCCGAATTCGCGCTTTAAATTGCGAAGTCGGGCTTTCATCAACTTCGCGATTGGACTGCCATTCTGCATCGCGGGCTTCGGCAATTTGTTTCATCGTCCGCCCAGTCTTTACAGATTGATCTTCGAGTTTTTTTGAAATTGGTTTTGCGTCCCCGCCCGTCTTCAAGATTAGCCACTGATTCTTTGCATCATCGCTGCTACGAATCCGCACAAGGGTCCATTCCCCTTTCGCTTTTTTGCCATCGAGAACCAGGTGAAGCTTGCCCTCCCGCAGCGATTTCACCGGTTGCTCGCCGTAAACGTAATATGTGCCGCGGTCCCAAACCATAACCGTCCCGCCGCCGTATTGTCCCTCGGGGATAACGCCTTCGAACTCTTCATATTCGATCGGGTGATCTTCGACTTCCAAGGCGAGATGTTTTTGGCCTTTGTTCCAGGGAAGTCCCTTGGGCAGCGCCCATGATTTTAAAACGCCTTCCATTTGCAACCGGAAGTCGTAATGGAGACGGCGCGCATCGTGTTTCTGGATAACGAAGCGCGACGCGCCTCGCACCGCTTTTGGCAATGGCTTTGCGCCTTTCGGTTCTGATGTTCTCCGAAAATCCCGTTTTGACTTGTATTCCTTGAGGCCCATTTCTCCGCAACCTAACCGCGGATTACCCGCTCGCACATGCAGGTACTGGCAAGCGAGCGATCGCGCCAAACGTTACGATTCCGAGGGAAGCGGTTCGCCCATCAAATAGCGTGTGAAACGCCGAATGACGATGTTCTCGCCCAGCTCCGCAATCTTGGCCTTAACGAGGTCGCCAATAGTTTGATCCGGATTTTTGATGAACCCTTGCTCGAGCAAGCAAACGGTGCTGAAAAATTTGTCGAGTTTCCCGTCGACGATTTTCTCCACCACGTTTTCCGGTTTCCCTTTCGCCTGCGCCTTATAGATCTCGCACTCCGCTTCAATGAGATTGCTTGGAACATCTGCCCGACTGACGTAAAGCGGATGCGCTGCCGCGATGTGCAAGGTGATGTCTTTGACGAACGCGCGAAAGTTTTCGTTCTTGGCCACGAAATCAGTCTCGCAATTCACTTCCACGAGCACTCCCACCTTGCCTTGCTGGTGAATGTAAGACGCAACGATTCCTTCCTTGGTCGCGCGCGAAGCCTTTTTACTCGCGCTAGCGATGCCCTTTGCGCGCAGGATGGCCTCAGCTTTTGCGAAGTCGCCGCTGGCTTCCACCAGCGCGCGCTTACAATCCATCATTCCCGCGTTGGTTTTTTCGCGGAGTTTCTTAACCAGTTGCGAATCGATTTCTGTTGTTGCTTTCATTTGAACGTTGAGCGTTCGACGCCAGCGTTGGACGTGCTCTCCGGCTTACGCCGATACTCCGGCCATTTCGATTTGCTCGCGAATTCGAGCTTCGTTGCTTGCCGAAACAATGGCGTCCACCAGCTTTTGCAAAATGACGCGAATCGCGCGAATCGCATCATCGTTTCCTGCGATCGGATAATCGACCAAATCTGGATCCGCATTCGTATCGACGATCGCCACGACCGGAATCCCAAGGCGCCGCGCTTCGTTCACTGCGTTTTGCTCGCGAGTGGTGTCGATCACGATCAACGCATCAGGCAGCTGCGACATCTCGACTATCCCGTCGAGGTTGCGCCGGAGCTTGGCCGCCTCGCGATTGAGCGCGGCCAATTCCTGTTTGCCCATTTTTTTGTAATCGGGCGATTGCTCGATCTGCTCGATATATTTCAATCGGCCGATGCTCTTGCGGATAGTGGCAAGATTCGTCAAGGTGCCGCCGAGCCAGCGTTGATTAACGTAAAATTGTCCGCAAGCCAGCGCCGCTTCCTTGATTGCTTCCTGCGCTTGTTTTTTGCAGCCTACAAACAAGATCCTCCCGCCGCGGCGGACGACCTCCTGAAGAAACTCCGTCGCACGCTGGAGCTGTCTCACTGTTTCGTCGAGATTAATGATGTAAATCTGATTGCGTTGCTCGAAGATGAACGGCTTCATCTTCGGATTCCAGCGTTTGGTCTGGTGTCCGAAATGGACACCGGCCTCGAGAAGCTCCGGCACTAATTCTGTTGTGTCAGCCATAAAAAAAGCGCGCCGGCCGAGTGGACCGACGGAGTTGCAATATGGAATGACGCTTTGCGAATGGCAAATTCAATTTCCGTGGTGCGCTCACCGCTTTCGGGCAATTCGCTCCACGTAGCGTGCGAGAACCCAGCATAAATCAGAGAGTCGATTGATGTAGCGCAAAATCTCTGGGTTAAAAGCTCTTTCCTCCGCGATGAACCTGGCAATGTGTCGCTCAGCGCGGCGACAGGTTGCACGAGCTAAATCGAGAGCGGCTGAAACAGTCGTTGCCCCGGGGACTGCCCAATCCTTTGGATAAAGCGATTTATCTTTCTCGAGATCGACAATGACGCCGGTGATTCGGTCAACCATGGCCGTCGTAGTGAGCTGAAAGCCGTCTTTAACGTAGCGTTCCCGATCTTGGGACACGGTCGCCAGTTCGCCCATCACAACAATCAAATCTTCCTGCGCAGCCAGGATTTCGTTCGAAAGAAACTTTTTCTTTGAAAGGGCGCGGGCGAGACCTAGCGCAGCCATCAATTCGTCGAGACATCCGTACGCGTCAACCCGCGCATTACTTTTAGGCACGCGCCGTCCGTACATGAGCGACGTTTCGCCTTTGTCGCCGGTTTTGGTTACTATCGACACGAGATGAAGTCCAAGGGCGTTAATTTGGTGACGCCCCTGCAATCCGTGCGAGTGGACCTGTTTATCCAATCGCTGGCTGCGGCTCGGCTTCTTCCATGACGGCGGCGCCGACGGGCTCGCCTTGCTCCACCAGCTTGATCTCGCGATGTTTAGCAAAGCCGGTACCCGCGGGAATCAAGTGACCCATGATGACGTTCTCCTTGAACCCGCGAAGCTTATCGACTTTACCCAACGTTGCGGCTTCGGTCAGAACGCGGGTGGTGTCTTGGAACGATGCGGCCGAAATAAAGCTGTCCGTCTCCAATGAGGCCTTCGTGATGCCAAGCAACACGGGAACGGCTTCGGCCGGTTTGCCACCTTTTTCGACGACCTTCTTATTTTCTTCCTCGAAATCGAGTTTGTCCACTTGATCGCCCCACAGGAGCGAAGTGTCCCCCGGGTCGGTGATTTTCACTTTGCGCAGCATTTGGCGCACGATGATCTCGATGTGCTTGTCATTGATCTCCACGCCTTGCAAACGATAGACCTCCTGCACTTCGTTGACCAAGTGCTCCTGCAATTCCTGCGGCCCGCAGACCTCTAAAATCTCGTGGGGCACGATGGGGCCTTCGGTAAGTTGCTGACCTTTCTTCACGAAATCGCCCTTGAACACGATGATGTGCTTGGTGAGCGGGATGAGATGCTCTTCCTCGGCACCGGTTTCTGGATCTTTCAAAATCAAGCGCCGTTTTCCGCGGACGGTCCCGCCCATTTCCACAATGCCATCGATCTTGGCGATCTCAGCTGCATCTTTCGGCCGGCGCGCCTCGAACAACTCGGCTACACGTGGTAGACCTCCGGTAATGTCCTTCGTTTTCGCCACCTTCCGCGGCGTTTTCGCAAGCAACGCGCCTGCACGCACTTTCTGTCCTTCTTCAACGACGACGTGAGCACCAGCCGGAATGGAATAACTGGCTGACACTTCCTTCTTGTCATCCACGATGACCACCTGCGGATGCAGATCTTCCTTGTGCTCGATGATGACCGTGCCCATAAGTCCGGTCGCTTCATCGACGTCGCGTTTGA
>Ga0066388_100001431_pt1 | contig 13408 bp, 8 predicted proteins | sample PanSoiMetaGPlot6_FD_64539 | JGI IMG/M metagenome (GOLD analysis project Ga0066388, IMG submission 64539) | Tropical forest soil microbial communities from Panama analyzed to predict greenhouse gas emissions - Panama Soil - Plot 6 (Hybrid Assembly) | ecosystem: Environmental > Terrestrial > Soil... | reverse complement strand
GGGATGGACCCGCTCGATCCAGAAGGCCGGATCGCCCAGGAGCTCGGCCATCGGGACGCCGAAGAGCACCTCCGCCCCGAGCGAGAAGTGGTCGTAGCGCCGGATGCGCCGGTCGGGTCCGAGCACCATGCGGAACAGGGCGGCATCCAGGTTCTGCACGATGCGCCGCTCCCGATCCATCGCCGCGCGCGCTTCCGACTCTGCCCGAACGCGATCGGTCACGTCGCGGAAGCTCCACACGCGCCCGTCCACGTCCACGCCGACGCGCCGCGGCAGGGAGTAGCGCTCGAAGACGCGCCCGTCGCGGAAACGGAGCACGTCGAAGCTCTCCTCGGCGGGTTTCGCGTAGAGCTCCCGCACTTTGGCCAGGAAACGCTCGGGCTCGATGAGCTGGGAGAGGACGAACTCCAGCGCGCGATTGTCGTCCCGGCTCTCGATGACCTCCGGCGGAATGCGCCACATATGCACGAAGCGCTCGTTGAACCGGACGATCCGCCCCTGACGGTCGACGACGAGGATGCCGTCGGCGGTCGAATCGAGCGTCGCCTCGAGCAGGGAGACCGCTTGGAGCTGCTCCTCCGCGGCGCGGTGCTGCTCCGTCACGTCGAGAAAGAGCCCGAGTACCGCGGCGACCCGCCCGCGACCGTCCACCTCGGCATGGCCGGTCGCGAGCACCCAGAGCGGCGATCCGTCCTTCCGGCGGAGGCAGCCCTCGAACCGCAGGCTCTCGCCGTGCTGGATCCGGCGCAGCACCTCCGGCGCCTCGTCCCAGCTCTCGTGCACGAACTCGTGCCATCCACGGCCGATCATGTCCGCGGTGGCGTATCCGAGCATCTCCGCCATGCGGCGGTTCACCTCGAGGGTCCGACCTTCGCGATCGAACCGCCAGAGCCCCTCGTACGGGCTCTCCATGATGTCGCGGAAGACGCGGGTGTCGTTGCGGCGCGATCGCGAGCGGAACAGGGCGAAGTCCATTCGCTACCCTCGCGTTCTACTTCGGCTTCTCCTCCGACGGTGGAGGAGGCGGCGGTGGCGGCACGTCGTTCGGAGCCGCGCCCGAGGAGTCGGGAGCGGCGGGGGCCGCGCTGGGAGGCGGCGCCGACGCAGGCGGCTCGATCGCGGGCGGCGCCTGGGAAGCGGGAGGTGTCGCCGCGGGCGGCGCCTGTCCTTGCGGTGCGGTGGGCACCTCTCCCGGCGGCGACGGGGGAGGCGCCTGCGATCCGCCGGATGGTGGCGCGGGGGAGGATCCGAAGCCCTCGCGCTTCTCGCGCTCGCTCGTCAGGACGTCCATGCTCATAAGCCGGAATTCCATGCGCCGGTTCATGGCCCGACCCGCCGGCGTCCGGTTCGACGCGATCGGCTGCGTATCGCCGTAGCCCACGTACCAGTAGTTCTTCGCGTTCAGGGCCGGATACTTCGAATAGATGTACTGCAGCGCGGAGCGCGCACGGAGCTGCGAGAGCGGCTGGCGCGCACCCTCCTCGCCGGCGTTGTCGGTGTGCGCGGCCACTTCGAACTTGAGATTCGGCCACTGGACCAGGACCGCGCCGACGGAATCCAGCCGCGCCATGGCCCGCGGCGTGAGCGTCGCGGAGTCGGGCACGAATTCGAGGTCGGTGACGCGGATCACCCAGTCGTCGAGCATCTGCCGCTCGTAGGCGGAGTGCGTCAGCGGGCAGCCTCCCGCGTTCACCGCCACGCCGGCCGGGGTCGCGGGGCAGATGTCGATGCCGTCGGGTACGCCGTCCGCGTCCGCGTCGAGCGGACAGCCGGTCGCGTCGACTACGGCGCCCTTCGGCGTCCCGGGACACTTGTCGGGACCATCGGCGACCCCGTCGGCGTCGGTGTCGAGCGAGCATCCTTGCGCGTCCACGAGGACGCCCTTCGGCGTGTCGTTGCACTGGTCGATGCCGTCCGCGACGCCGTCGCCGTCCGTATCGACGGGGCACCCTTTTGCGTCCACGACCGCGCCCACGGGCGTGCCGGGGCACTTGTCGAGCCCGTCGTACACCTTGTCCTTGTCCGTATCGAGCGGGCATCCGCCGGCGTCCACCACCGCCCCCTTCGGCGTCTCGGGGCAGCGGTCCCGCTTGTTCGGAACGCCGTCTTCGTCCGTGTCGCGCGGGCGGCCCAGCCAGAACGCGGTGAGCCCGGTCGAGATCTGGAACGCGTTGACCCTCGTCTCGCGTCCCGGCCCGTCGTCCTGCTTGTAGCTCACGTCCCTTCCGTCCAGGCGGATCCCCAGCCGTTCTCCCACCCGGAACACCGAGCCGAACCCCACGTGAAACGCGCCGTTCGACTTCGACGCGAATCCGTCCCGCTCCACCTTGGCGGTTCCGATCCCGCCGTAGAGGTAGGGAAGGATCCAGGTCGTCCGCTGAGGCGTGAGCACGAGGCCGGCGCCGTAATGCGTGTACGTCGCGTTACCGCGCGTCGTCGGGTCCTGGGTGGGGGAAGCGTGATGCAGGAGACCTTCGACACCGACCCAGCGGTTGAGGAAGGCGCCGCCGCGAAGCCCGAAACCGGGAGCGTCGCGCAGCGCCTGCTCGGGATCGTAGAGATCGACTCCCCCTTCGAGGGAGAGCCATGCGCGCTCTTCGACCGCGATCGCGGTCGGGGCGGCGAGGGAGAGGATCAGGGCGCCGAACGCCGCGACGAGCACGGCTCGGACGCAGGACGGGGTCATTTCATTCCTCCGGAAACCGACGGTATGGGGTTGGAATCGCGGGAGTTTGGCCGCTTTTCTTCCCTCTGTCAACATTCTGGTATACTGCGCCGCATGCTCGAAGAACGGCTGAACGAAGACATGAAATCGGCGCTCAAAGGAGGGGAGCAAACCCGGCTCATGACGCTCCGGATGCTCCGGAGCCAGATCCTCCTCGAGAAGAAGAAGGACGCATCGATCACCACGCTCCCCGACCCGGACGTGATCCGAGCGTTCCAGTCCTACGCCAAGAAATTGAAGGATTCGATCGCGGAGTACCGTCGGCTCGGCAGGGACGAGGACGCCGCGTCGATCGAAGGAGAGCTCCGGATCGTCGGCGAATATCTGCCCGCGTCGCTGAGCGACGAGGAGTCGCGCGCGCTCGTCCAGTCGGTCGTGACGGAGCTGGGCGCGTCCTCGATGAAGGACATGGGGCGCGTGATGAAGGAAGTCCAGGCGCGGGCACAGGGGCGAGGGGATGGAAAGCTCTTGAGCGACCTCGTGCGGGCTTCGCTTTCCTGAATCGCCAGCCGTGGTATGATTCCCGCCTTCTATGAGCAAGCCCGTGAAGCGTCCTCGTAGAACCTCGAAGCCCGACCCTGAAGCGCAGGACCGCGTCCCGACGGCGCCTCGTCCGTTCCGGTCCGATCGCCCCGAGGGTCCTGCTCCGATCCGCCGCGGCCAGCAGGCCGACCCGCAGACGCCCCGCCGCTGGCCGTCGTCGGGCTCGGCCCCGCGCACGCCCGGGTGGGGAAAGCCACAGGGTCCGCGCCACGGACGCCCCGGTCCTCCGCGCGACCGCGACTTTCGGCGGGGGAGAACCGGACGCGACCGTCCGGGACGCGATCCGCACGCGCGCGGGAAGCCGCCCGTCAAGGAGCACCCGCAGTACGGGACCCGGATTCCACCCGAGGAGCTCGAGTTCCTCGAACAGCACCAGCGGGAGCAGCGCGGCCCGGGAGGACGCGGGCCCCGACCGCCGCACGCGCATCGCGGCGCCGCGACGCGCGGCGCTCCTCCCGCGGCGCCGCCCCAGCGCGGCGCCCGCTTCGAGCGGCATCCCGGACGCGAGGAGCGCCGCCGCGACCGAGGGCGGAAGCCGCATCGGGTCGGCGTGCAGCGGGCGGGAGAAGGACCGCCGCGGCCGGTTCCGGCTCCCGAAGAGTCGCCGCTCGCCCGGTTGCGCCGCGCGCTCCACGCCTACCAGGAGTCGGCGGTCATTCTGGCCGCGCATTCCCTCGGCGTCTTCGCGGAGGTCCACAAGCGGCCGCAGATCGCGGACGACGTGGCGCGCCACATCGGCGCCGATCCCCGCGGCGTCGAGCGGCTCCTGAACGCGCTCGTGGGCCTCGGTTTCCTGAACAAGCACGGTGCGACCTACGTGCTCCCGCGCGAGCTCGCGCCGCTCCTCGTTCCCGGAGTGGAGGGGGACGGAAGCGGCATGCTCGAGGCCGCGCAGGAGCTCTACTGGACCTGGGGAGATCTCGGCCGCGGAATCCGCGAGGGCGTTGCGCTGAACCGGCTCACGAGCGATGCGCTCCTCGGGGGCGATCCCGCGAAGGTGCGCCGCTACATCCGCGCGGTCCACACGCAGAGCCGGCAGGCGGCGCGGAGGGTGGTGGAGATGGCGCCGCTCCTGCCCGGCACGACGCTGCTCGACGTCGGCGGCGGCTCGGGGATCTTCGCGGCGGAGTACGCGCGCGCGGTCCCCGACCTGAACGCGATTCTCTTCGATCTCGCCCCCACGATCGAGGTGGCCCACGAGATCCTGACTTCCGAAGGGCTCGAGAGCGGGATCACCTACCGCACCGGCGACTACCGGCAGGATCCCTTCCCGGCGCCGGTCGACGCGGTGCTCCTCTCCAACCTGCTCCAGACCGAGAGCGAGGAATCCTGCCGGATGATCCTCGGCAAGGCGCGCGAAGCGCTCCGTCCCGGGGGATCGCTCCTGATCCACGGAACCATGACCGATCCGGAGGGCACGAGGCCGGTGGAGGCGGCGCTCAATTCGCTCCGCCTCTACGTGAACTTCGACCACGGCCGCGCCTATCCCGCCGAGGAGATCTCCGCGTGGCTCGCGCAGGAAGGGTTCGGCGTCCGCTTCATCCGTCCGCTCGGGCCGCCGTTCGCCACCAAGCTGATCCTCGCGACGCGCCTCGAGTAGTCGCGGTGCCCGAGCTTCCGTTCCTCGAGATCCTCGCCGAGAACCTCGCGTCGCGGATCTCCGGGAGACGCATCGCCTCGATCGAGATCACCCAGCCCGCGCTGCTCCAGACCTCGAGCCCCACCCCCGAATCCTTCCTCGGAGAGTTCCTGAGCCTTCCCGTGCGCGTGGGGAAGTACCTCGCGCTGGAGACCGAATCGCGCCGCGCGCTCGTGCTGCACCTCATGCGGCTCGGGCGGCTTGCGGTGGAGGAGCGGCGCGGTAGGAAGCGTTCCTCCGCGCGGATCGCGTTCGAGGACGGCTCGGCTCTCGTCCTGGTCGAGCACGGGACCGAGAAGCGCGCACGGCTCTGGCTCGTGGAGGATCTCGGCGACGTGCCGGATCTCCATGCGCTGGGTCCCGATCCTTCGCGCGGCGAGCTCACCCTCGAGCGCTTCGCCGTGGCGGCGCGGTCGAGCTCGCACCGGCTCAAGCGCTTCCTCACCGATCAACGCGCGATCGCAGGGATCGGGAACGCGCTCTCGGACGAGATCCTCTACGAGGCGCGCCTCTCGCCCATGCGGGGGGCCGCCTCGCTCTCCGAGGAGGAGACTTCAGCGCTCCATCGGGCCGTGCTTCGGGTCACGGCGGAGCAGGTCGAGCGTCTCCGTGAGAGCGCGGCGGGGGCGCTTCCGCAGCGGGAGCCCCGCGAGCACTACGCGGTCCACGACCACGCCGGCCGGCGCTGTCCGCGGTGCGGCCACGCGATCGCGCGGATCTCCTACGCGGACCACGAGACCTTCTATTGCCCCGGCTGCCAGACCGGAGGGACGCCGCTCAAGGACCGCCGGATGTCGAAGCTCCTCAAGTAGCGGCCGCCGCGGTGTCCATGGGCTGTCTCGGGCGATGCCTGGTCCAGGCCAGAGCGATCGCGCCGAAGCCGAACAGCACCGCCACGAACCCCACGAGCTTTCCGAGCAACGGGATCAGCGTGACGAGCCCGAGCACGAAGAGCCCGAGGAGGAGCGCCCCCACGAAGCCGGAGGTGCTCCGTCCGGAGCGCTCGAGCATCCAGCGGCCGAAGACGGCGGCCGAGAGGACGTAACCGAGCGCGAGCGCGAACGCGAAGAACGCGAGCGCGAAGAGCGCGATCCACCATCCGCCGAACACCGCTCCGAAGAAGAACGCGCAGCAGGCCGCGAGCGGAATCCCGAAGAAGAGGAGGGCGCCCAGGCCGAGGCTCGGCCCCGGAGAGCCGAGCAGCGTCTCCACGCTGCGCCGCGCGGCGACCGTGAAAACGAGGAAGAAGAGGAGACCGAGCAGGAAGAAGCCCACGAAGCCCCGGATCCATCGGATCACCGGCCCGCCCATGGTGCCGCGCCGCTCGGCGGGAAGCCGCCGCGTGATCCGGCCGCGAACGACCGCGCCGGGCGCCTTCGTCAGCTCGTGCCGGCTCGTGTAGAAGAGGTCTCCGTCGAGCATCGCGCCCTGCGCGAGGCGCACGTCCTTCGAGGCGGCCTGCACCGCCCCGCCCACCTCGCCGGCGAAGACGAGCGACGCGGCCGCCGCGTGCACGTCGCGCGAGACCAGGCCGCCCACGCTCGCGTCGCGCGAGGCCGCGAGGAGGTCACGCCCCACGACCGCCTTCGGGCCGAGGGTCACCGTCGAGCCCGCCGCCAGAACGTCTTGCGCCACCGAGCTCTCGATCACGACGGAGTTGCCCGCCGCGCGGACCGAGCCGCCCACAGTGCCGGTGATCGTCACGTCGCGGCCGGCGGCGAGGACGTCCCCCGTCACGTTGCCCGAGATCGTGATCGTCTGCCCGGCGACCACGAGGTCGCCGTCCACCGTTCCCTGGATCTCCACGGTTCTTCCTGCCAGGTAGAGGTCGTCGTGGATGCTGTCCGCGGTCGAGAGGATGAAATGGGGGGCGTGGCGGAGCATGGCCGCCTCGCAGGGCGGACGGCACGCCGCGACGATCCAGGCGGCGGCCGCGGCCGCGAGAAGCTTCCGGTTCATGGGCACCTCCTCCTTGAGGCGTGGGGGCGAGCACGCCGTCCCGGGACCATCGCGCGTTGCGCCGGATTCGTCCATGGGGAAGTTCCGCTCAACTCCTCGGTTACACGTGCCGATCCAAAAAGAGGGGTTGAATCGCCCCCCGCTCCGGGAGCAATCTGGTCCGGACGGTGTTTCGACAGTGCAACCGATCGAGGACCGATGCGAGACCGAATCGTCAACATGCTCCTGGTGGTGGTCGTGGTGGCCGCCCAAGCCGCCCCGCTCGCCGCGACCGCGCCGACGTGCCGCATGCAGCCGTCCCGCGCGCCGTCGAGCTGCGGATCGTGCGGGGTCGACCCTTCCGCCTCGGTGCTTCCGTCGGTCTCGGCGTCTTCGTGCTGCAAGTTCGAAGCGGCGCAGGCCACGTCCGCGCTCCCGGGCATCGTGCCCACGCTCCTGCAAGAAAGCGGGCTCGGGGGGGCGATCCCCGCGATGACCTCCGACATCACCGGGACGGCGACCCCTGCCTTGGCGAATCCCTTCGCCACCACGTCCCACCGAAGTACCGGCGTCTCCTACTTCCACACCGTCGCACTCCGGCTCTAGAAGACCGCCTTTCCCCGACGTCACGGCCTGTCCGCCGCGCGCGTTCGCTTGCCTTGCGCGCGGCACATGAGACTCGTATCCCGGGAGGTGGTCTTCACCCATGTCGCTTCGTGCTGCGTTTGCTGTTCTGCTCGCCCTGATTCCGATGCTGTCGCCCGCGTCCGCCCGAGCGGCGCGTGATGCGGAGCAGGCCGCGGTGGTCGATTCGCTCTTCGCCGGCTCGACCCTCGACCTGAGCGCGCTCGAGCGCGCGGTGATGGTCCGCAACCCTTCGCTCGCCGCGATGCGCTCGGCCTGGCAGGCGATGGAAGCGCGCGCCGATCGCGCCGGAGCCTGGGACGACCCGCGTCTCACGGGAATGGTTGCCCCGCGGAGCCTCGGCTCCTCGGACGTCGACCCCGGGTATTCCGTCGAGATCACGCAGATGGTTCCCCTGTTCGGCCCGCGCGCCGCCATGGGCAAGGCGTCCCGCGCCATGGCCCGCTCGATGCTCGAGGACTACCGCGCGATGCGCCTCGAGATGCTCCGCGCCGCGCGCGGGCTCTACTTCCAGCTATTCCTCCTGGCCCGCAGCATCGAAGTGAACCGGGAGCTGGCCGATCTGATGGCGCAGTTCCGGCGGGTCGCGCTGCAGAAGTACTCCGCGGGGGTCGTGGGGCAGCAGGACGCGCTCCAGGCGGAGCTGGAGCTCGCCATGCTCGACCACCAGATCGTTTCGCTGGGACGGACGCGGGGGGAAACGCAGGCGCGCCTCCGCGCCCTCGTCCACGACGAGACCGATCGCCCCTTCCCGGATCCTCCCCCCGAGCTTCCGCACATCGAGCACGCGCTGGCGGACACGACGTTTCGGGCCGCGGCACAAAACCGTCCCGAGATCCGCGCGCGGCAGGCCGCCGTCGAGGCGCGCCGGTTCGAGATCGCCGCGGCGGGGCGCACCCGCGTGCCCGAGCTGATGCTCCTGGGTCGGTATGACCGCGCGATGGACGCGCCCGAGTGGCGGACGATGGTCGGAGCGGGGGTCACGCTCCCCATCTGGTTCGGCAAGAACGCGGCGGGCGTACGGGAGGCGAAGCAGGGGCTCCGTCAGGCGAGCGAGGAAGCGCTCGCGGTCTCCGATTCGATCCGCGCCCAAGTCGACATCGCGCGGGAGCGGGTCCGCGAGACGAGCCACGAGCTCGAGATCGTCGAGACCCGCGTCGTTCCCGCGTCGGAGCGCGCCCTGGCTTCAGTCCGGGCTGGCTACGAGGCGAACCGGTCCGACTTCCTGACCCTTCTGACGGCGGAGCGGGACCTCGCGCGCGCCCGCCTCGACCGATACCAGTCGATCGCGATGGTCCACGTGGCGCTCGCGGATCTGGAGCGTGCGATCGGCCTCGAGCCGGCGTCGCTGCGAGAGGAGGAGCCGCGATGACCTCCCCGCGGAGAACGCTCGCTGTGCTCGGCACCCTGCTGCTTGCGGTGGCCGTGGGCTGCGCCGAGCGGCGCTCGAGCACGGCCCAAACCGAGAGCCGGCAGATCGGAGTGTTCCAGGTCGTGCTTGTGAACCACCCCGCGCGCCCGGCGGTCGGGGACAACCGCCTCGAGGTCACGATCCGGGACGCCGCGGGAAAGCCGGTCCAGGGGGCCTCGATCGAAATGTCACTCGTGATGGAGGCGATGGGCACCATGCCGCGCATGCAGAGCCGCGGGACCGTGACCGAGCGAACGGCCGGCGCCTACGAGATCCGGTACGGAGTCTCGATGGCGGGAGAGTGGGACCTGAACCTCGCGATCCACACCTCGGACGGCATGCAGGCGGTGGCCTCCTGGCGTCTGAGCACGAGCACCGAGACGCTCGCCTTCGCGGCCGGCACGCCCCCGCCGGGGACCTCGCCCGCCGCGCCCTCCGGATCCTCGGAAGGGGAGATCCCCGGGTTCGGGAAGGTGATGCTCGACCCTGCGCGCCGGCAATCGATCGGCGTGCGCACGGCGGTGGCGGCTCCGCGCCCGATCCGCGCGACGATCCGCGCCGCCGGGAAGGTCGCCTACGACGAGACCCGCCGCGCGGAAGTGTCGCTCAAGTTCTCGGGGTGGGTCCGGCAGATCCACGTCGACTACACGGGGCGCGCGGTGCGCCAGGGAGAGCCGCTCGTCTCGGTCTACAGTCCCGAGCTCTTCGCGGCGCAGCAGGAATTCCTCGAGGCGCTTCGGGGTCCCTCCCCGGGAGGCGGCTCCGGGATGCCGGGCATGGGATCGGGCGGATCGGCGGCCGGTGATCCCGAGCTCGCCGCGGCGGCACGCCAGCGGCTTCGCCTCTGGGACATCGACCCCGCGCAGATCGACGCGATCGCGCGCTCCGGGAAGCCGCTCGAGTCGGTGCCGATCCTGGCTCCGGAGAGCGGCGTGGTCGTCGAGAAGAACGTGGTGCAAGGCTCCTCCTTCGCGGCGGGGCAGGTCCTCTACAAGATCGCCCCGATCCACCCGGTGTGGGTCGTGGCGAGCGTCTACCAATACGAGCTGCCGCTCGTGCGGACCGGCATGGCGGCGGCGATCGAGACGCCGTTCCTCCCGGAGCGGTCCCGCGCCGGCCGCGTTTCCTACGTCAATCCGTACCTCGATCCGAACACGCGCACGGGAGAGGTCCGTCTGACGGTGCCGAACCCGCGCGGCGACTTGAAGCCGGGCATGTTCGTGGACGTCACCCTCGAGCGCGACCTCGGGACGCGGCTGGCGATCCCGGTGAGCGCGGTCTTCTACGAGGGGGATCGGAGCCTCGTGTTCGTGGATCTCGGCGGGGGGACCCTCGTGCCGCGCCAGATCGACCTGGGCGCGAAGGCGGGGGACGAGGTGGAGGTGAAGGCGGGTATCAAGGCCGGGGACGTGATCGTGACGTCGGGCAACTTCCTGATCGCCGCGGAGAGCAAGCTCAAGGCGGCGAGCCTGAATCCGTAGGGCGCAGCCCATGCTCGCACGGCTCATCGCGTGGTGCGCCCGGAACCGCGCCCTCACCCTGGCGCTGGTGCTCGTCGCCTCCGTCTTCGGATGGCGCGCGCTCCGCAACACCCCGCTCGACGCGATCCCCGACCTTTCGGACACGCAGGTCATCATCTCCACCGAATGGATGGGGCGGAGCCCCGACCTGGTCGAGGACCAGATCACGTATCCGATCGTGAGCGCGCTCCGCTCCGCGCCGGGGGTCCAGTACGTGCGCGGGCTCAGCATGATCGGGGACTCCTTCGTGTACGTCGTCTTCAAGGAGGGGGTCGACCTCTACTGGGCGCGAAGCCGGATCCTCGAATACCTGGGGTCCATCCAGGGGCGGCTCCCGGAGGGGGTGACGCCTCAGCTCGGTCCGGACGCCACGGGCGTCGGGTGGGTCTTCGAGTACGCGCTGGTCGACACGACCGGGCAGAACGACCTCTCGCAGATCCGCTCCTTTCAGGACTGGTACCTCCGCTACTGGCTCCAGAGCGTGGACGGCGTGGCGGAGGTGGCCTCGGTCGGAGGCTTCGTCCGTCAGTACCAGGTCGACCTCGATCCCCGGCGCCTCGAGTCCTACGGGATCTCGATCAAGGACGTGGACACGGCGATCCGCCGCTCGAACAAGGACGTCGGCGGGAACGTGCTCGAGATCTCCGAGCACGAGTATTTCGTGCGAGGACGCGGCTATATCCACGCTCCCGCCGATCTCGAGCAGGTCGTCGTGAAGGTCGGCTCGGACGGCGTCCCGGTCACCGTCGGACAGTTGGGGGACGTCCACCTGGGGCCCGAGCCCCGGCGCGGGATCGCGGAGCTGAACGGCCGCGGCGAGGTCGTCGGCGGCATCGTCGTCATGCGTCAGAAGCAGAACGCGCTCCGCGTCATCGACGGCGTGAAGAAGCGCCTCGAGGAGGTGAAGGGATCCTTCCCGCCGGGCATCCGGCTCGTCGTGACCTACGACCGCTCGCAGCTGATCCACCGCGCGGTCGAGACTCTCTCGCACGAGCTGATCCAGGAAATGCTGATCGTGAGCCTCGTGATCGTCCTCTTCCTGTTCCACTTCCGGAGCGCGCTGATCCCCATCCTCACGCTCCCGATCGCGGTCGTGCTCTCGTTCCTTCCGATGGAGGGCCAGGGGCTCACGGCGAACATCATGTCGCTCGGCGGCATCGCGGTCGCGATCGGAGCGATGGTGGACGCCTCGATCGTCATGGTCGAGAACGTCCACAAGAAGCTCGAGCGCTGGGAGGCGGGGGGCCGGGTCGAGCCGCGCGTGGACGCCATCGTGCGCGGGCTCCAGGAGGTCGGACGCCCGATCTTCTTCGCGCTGATGGTCATCACTGTCTCCTTCCTCCCGATCTTCACCCTCCAAGCGACCGAGGGGCGTCTCTTCAAGCCACTCGCCTTCACCAAGACCTATTCCATGTTCTTCGCGGCGCTCCTCGCGGTGACGCTCACGCCCGCGCTCGCGACTTGGTTCATCCGGGGTAGGATCCGGCCGGAGCGCGACCATCCGATCAGCCGTGCGCTGGTCCGGGGCTACGCGCCCGTCGTGCGCTTTTCGGTGCGGCACCGCCGCTGGGTCGTCCTCGTCGCCGTCCTGCTCGTTCTCTCGACGATCCCGGTGTACTTCCTGCTCGGGAGCGAGTTCATGCCGCCGCTGAACGAGGGCACGATCCTCCACATGCCGACCGCGCCCCCCGGCATCTCGGCGAGCGAGGCCGGACGCGTGCTCCAGACGATGGACCAGGAGCTCAAGCAGGTTCCCGAGGTCGAAACGGTGTTCGGCAAGATCGGGCGCGCGAAGACCGCCACCGATCCCGCGCCGATGTCGATGGTCGAGACCGTGGTCACCCTGAAGCCGGAATCGGAGTGGCGGCCGGGCATGACGTGGGAGCGGCTCATCGCCGACATGGATCGTCGCGTCCGGATTCCCGGCATGCCCAACATCTGGTGGATGCCGATCCAGACCCGGAACGAGATGCTCGCGACCGGCGTGCGGAGCGCGGTCGGCGTCAAGGTCTTCGGCCCCGACCTCGCGACGATCGAGCGGCTGGGGGTGAGTATCGAGCGCGCGCTCCAGAGCGTGCCCGGAACACGGAGCGCCTACGCCGAGCGGATCATGGGCGGGCTCTTCCTCGATTTCGACATCGACCGCGTGGAAGCCGCCCGATACGGCCTCACGGTCGAGGACGTGCAGGACGTGATCGAGACCGCCGTGGGAGGGATGACCGCCTCGCAGACGGTGGAGGGGCGGGAGCGCTATCCCATCAGCGTCCGCTACGCGCGCGGATTCCGCGAAGACCCGGACGCTCTGGGCCGCATCCTCGTTCCGACGCCGGTCGGCGCCCAGGTTCCGCTCGCCCAGCTCGCGAAGCTCACGTTCCGAACCGGTCCACCCATGATCCAGGAGGAGGACGGGCAGCTCTTCGGGCTCGTCTCGGTCGATGTCGCGGGACGCCCCCTCGCGCAGTACGTGCACGACGCGAAGGAAGCGGTCGCCCGGGAGGTGCCGCTTCCTCCCCGGTACCGGCTCGATTGGGCGGGGCAGTTCCAGTACTACGAGCGCGCCCGAGCGAGGCTCTCCCTCGTCGTTCCGCTCACCCTGCTGCTCGTCTTCGGGCTCCTCTTCTTCAACACGCGCTCGGTGACGGAGTCCGCGATCGTCATGCTCGCGGTTCCGTTCTCGCTGGTCGGCGCCGTCTGGATCCTCTGGATCCTCGGCTACCATCTGAGCGTCGCGGTCTGGGTCGGGATGATCGCGCTGGCGGGGCTCGACGCGGAGACCGGCGTGGTGATGCTCCTCTACTTGAAGCTGGCGCACCGGGAGCGGGAGGCGGGCGGTCGGCTCCGCGACCGAAGCGACCTCACGGAGGCCGTCGTGGAGGGCGCGGCGCACCGCATCCGCCCGAAGATGATGACCGTATGCGCGATTCTCTTCGGGCTGCTCCCGATCCTGCTCGGTCAGGGGAGCGGGGCCGACGTCATGAAGCGGATCG
>Ga0066388_100001430_pt1 | contig 13411 bp, 10 predicted proteins | sample PanSoiMetaGPlot6_FD_64539 | JGI IMG/M metagenome (GOLD analysis project Ga0066388, IMG submission 64539) | Tropical forest soil microbial communities from Panama analyzed to predict greenhouse gas emissions - Panama Soil - Plot 6 (Hybrid Assembly) | ecosystem: Environmental > Terrestrial >... | reverse complement strand
CGGCGAGCGCCTCCTCATACCGCTCCAACGCTAGGTAGGAGCGCCCGCGGCCGGCGATGGCCCAGTCGTATTCTGGGTTGAGTTCGATGGCTCGGGTGAGGTCGGTGAGCGCCTCTTCGTACCGCTGCAACAATCGGTAGGTTTGGCCGCGGCTGGCGATGGCCCAGGCGTATTCCGGGTCGAGTTCGATGGCTCGGGTGAAGTCGGTCAGCGCCTCCTCGTACCGCTCTAGCAAACGGTAGGTTTGGCCGCGGCCGGCGATGGCCCAGTCGGTTGCGGGGTTGAGTTCGATGGCTCGGGTGAGGTCGGTGAGCGCCTCTTCGTGCCGCTCCATCGCTTGGTAGGTTTGGCCGCGACTGGCGATGGCCCAATCGTATTCCGGGTCGAGCTCGATGGCTCGGTTGAAGTCGGCGAGCGCCTCTTCGTACCGCTGCAACAATCGGTAGGTTTCGCCGCGGTCGGCGATGGCCCAGGCGTATTCGGGGTTGAGTTCGATGGCCCGGTTGAGGTCGGTGAGCGCCTCTTCGTACCGCTGCAACAATCGGTAGGTTTGGCCGCGGCTGGTGATGGCCCAGGCGTATTCCGGGTCAAGTTCGATGGCCCGGTTGAAGTCGGCGAGCGCCTCTTCGTACCGCTCCAACGTTAGGTAGGTTTGGCCGCGGCTGGTGATGGCCCAGGCGTATTCCGGGTCGAGTTCGATGGTCCGGGTGAAGTCGGTCAGCGCTTCCTCGTACCCCTCCAACAACCGGTAAGTTTCACCTCGGCCGGCGAGGAGCCAGGGCGCGTCAGGGTGTAGGTGGACTGCCTGGTTGGAGTCGGCCAGCGCCTGGTCATACTTGGCCTGACTCAGGTAGGCGTCGGCTCGTTCACCGTAGGTGGTGGCGCGGTGTATGTCGTCCAGCGCGGTATCGGCGAGGAGTGTGTCGGCCAGGCGGATCTGGTTGTCCGGGTCGTCGCCGGCCAGGGCGTCCAGGCGGGTCCCGTGCTGTCGCATGTCGGGTGCGTCGGTGTCGTGGCCGGCTTGTTGGATCATCTGGGTCCACCGCCGCAGGTCTTGGCGGCGCCAGGCCAGTGCGTCGACGAGTCCGTTCAGGGCGGCCGGGAGTGCGGCGGGTCCGGTGGCGCAGATCCGGTGGTAGTGCTCCTCGACTGCCAGGCTCTGCCAGCGCTCGTCCTTCCATCCGGCGCGGCCGGACAGGCCCAGGGCGTCGCGCTGGCTGGTGAGGTGGTCGGCTAGCCGGGTGTGCCGCTGCTGCCAGTCAAGCGGGGTCCGCCGTCGGCTGACCCGTAGCATCTGGGTCCGGACGATGTCGTGGTACCGCAGGCCGTCGGCGTGCTCGACGACGAACGGCAGCCGGCGTAGCCACTCGAAGTCCTCCGCTGGCGAGCCGGACCCGGTGGCGGCGGCCAGCGTGTCCTGGTCCAGCCGGCGTGGGTAGGCCCCGTGCAGCGCCGCGGCCCGGCGCGCCGCTGTGGGCTCCCACTTCAGGAACCGTTCGACCGCGCTGCCGCTGGGGTCCCCCACCGCCTCCGGGCTCGCCGGTCGCGCTTCGGCCAGCATCGCGACCAGCAGCGGAAGCCGGCCGGACAGCGCCAGGATGACGTCGACGACCCGCTCGTCGGTCATTCCGCGGGTTGTCAGCAGCTGCCGCGCTTCGGTGTCGGTGAACGCCTGCAGCGGCAGGTCGGCCCGGAGGTCGAGATAGTCGCCCCACCGGTTCGTGTCCAGCGGGAGCTGGCCGGCGATGGTCAGGACCAGGCTCGCCGGCACCGGGCCGAACCGTCCGGCCAGCACCCCGAGCAGCCACGGGTCCAGGAAGCCGCCGGTCTTCTCGTAGGTGTCGAGGAACAGCGCGGCCGGCCGCAGCCGGGCCGCGGCGGACAGGTCCTCGAGGAACGCCCGGGTCAAGACCTCTGCCGGGGACAGCATCAGCCGTACGTCGTCCTGGCTGCGGAACTTGCGGTTCAGGTACACCCGGAGCCGGTCGACCTGCCCGGCCACCGCGTCCGGGTCGAGCTCCTCGACGACAGCCCCCACGAGCGGGACCTCGCCGGCCGCCCGCAGGCCGACCCGTACCGCCGAGCGTGTCAGCAGCAGCGGCAGGCCATCTGGAGCCCCGGGGTCGGCGTCCAGCTCGCTCCTGCGGCGCTGGTAGGCCTCGAGCCGCTCAGCAAACCCCTTGCACCGCTCGCCGTGCCGCTGCAAGTCCGCGGCCAGCATCGCCAGCGTGGACGGCACATCGAGCGCTGTCTCATCGGCGTACGCGGTGAGATAGCCGCGCTCGCCGGCGAGGCGGACGAACTGCCGGACCAGGAAGGTCTTGCCCACCCCGGCATCACCATGCAGGCTGAACAGGAACTGCCGCCGCGGGTCGTCGACAGGCAAACCGAGACTCACCTCAAACCTGCTCAGCTCCTCCACCCGGCCGACGAAACCCCGCGCCTGCCGACGCCGGATCAACTCCTGCAGCGTCAGCCCCTCATCCACAGCCGCACCCCCGCGACACGTAATCCGTCACCAGATATTACGCCGCATAGCCTCCGATACGCTCGACCTTCGGTCACAGGTCAGGATCCGGCCAGCCACACAGTTGTGGCGAGGGCCTCGACAACCCATGATCGACAGCGGTTCCAGCGGCGGACCGTGCCGGCGGCAGCGCAGCCCTCGAGCCCAACCCGGAACGAGCACGGCCACTGGGCCAGTCGGGCGTTGGACACCTCGGTCTGCTGCTCGCCTGCGGTAACGCTTACCGTGGCGGCGGACGCATTGTGGGACCACATCGTGGAGGAGGCGGTTGGGATCGGCTCGCTGTCTGTCGACTACGAGGGAATCATGCGGCGCCTCGGTCGGCCGCGGGCCGCGGCGCAGATCGGCCCGGCGCTGCTGGACGCGCTTGCCGACCGATACAGGCGGCAATATCCAAGCTGTGCGCTGCACGAGTTCAGTCAGGCCGGAGCCACCTATCTGTTCGACTTGGCAAGTGATGTCGGTGGGCCTCAGGAGGACCGCACCGTCGCTGCCTGGACGGTGACGCCTCCGACGGTGGCGAAGCGAGACACGGCCTACCAGCGCGGGTTTCCGATGCAGCCAGGCGCGGACGGGGCTGCGGCGGACCGCGGACATGTGATCCCGCATCTATCCGGTGGAGAGTTCGGCCCGAACATCTTCCGACAAGACCGTGCCCTGAACAGAGGCTGGTCCGAACCGGGCAAGCGGTATCGGGCGTTGGAGCGCGAAGCCGCCCGAACCGTAGGGACCTTGTACTTCGCGCACCTCCTCTACGACGACAACAGCGCCTACCCCACAGAGATCGAGATCGGCCTGCTGCGCGGCGACGAACTGTACGTCGAGAAATTCGACAATCGGCCGTACCGGACGTGAGTAACCCGTAGTCGACACCGACCTCAACGACAACGACGATGCTCAACGCTCGGCGGGTCGGCAGCACGACCAGCCGCCACCCACATGGCGCGATGGCAGCTCGCTCGCGCGCCCACGCAGAGGTGGACTGTCCGGCGTCGGCCAGCAGGTGCGCTCCCGTGTCATCACGCTCGGCAGCACAGTCCAGGCCACCGAGCCCGGAAGGGCAGTGCGGAACCGCCCACGTGCATCTGCCGCCGAGCGCGCGGGGGTGCCGACGTCGTAGCTGACCCGCAGGTCGCCGAGCCGAAGGACGCCGGAAGCGGGAGCCGACGAGTTGGCCGCTGGAGTCCCGGATACGGTCGCCGGCGAGAGTTCGCACTGCGGCGATGACGAGCTGCGTTGCCGGGCGGGCGACCGGCAGCCGACTCAGCGCCTGCCGCGCCTCGTTGCGCCAGGCGTGGCTGTTGGTCATGCGCTGCGGCGGGTGCGGACGGTCCCGCGAGGGCGGCGACCTGCTCGGGCGGCAGGTTCTCCTCAGCGCGGGCGTCCAACACCGCGGTCATCGCGTCGCTCCTCGGCATCCATCATCGCCTCGATGACCTCGTGTGGGATCCGCGGTCCGGGCCGCGCCCGGATCCCCTCAACCTCGGCGATGGCCGCGGAGTCCGACGTGTGCTGCAAGGCGGCGAGTTCGCTGACCGGGACGTTGGGGCGGCCGGCTGCTGGCATGCTCTGCGGCATGACCGGATCGGATCCGAAGGCGGAGCTGCGTCGCTACCTGCAGGTTGGTCGGGAGGTTCTGCTGTGGAAGCTGGAGGGGCTCTCGGAGTACGACGTCCGCCGACCGTTGGTGCCGACCGGCACCAACCTGCTGGGTCTGGTGAAGCATGTGGCGAGTGTCGAGGCGAGGTACTTCGGGGAGGTGTTCGGCCGGCCGTTCGGGGAGGCGCTGCCGTGGCTGGATGACCATGCCGAGCTGAACGCGCACATGTGGGCCACCGCCGAGCAGTCGCGGGAGCAGATCGTCGGCCTGTACCGCCGTGTCTGGGCGCACTCCGACGCCACGGTCGACGCGCTGGCGCTGGATGCGGTCGGCCGGGTTCCGTGGTGGCCGCCGGACCGTCGGGAGGTGACGCTGCACCGGGTCCTGGTGCACGTGATCGCCGAGACGAACCGGCACGCTGGGCACGCCGACATCGTGCGGGAGCTCATCGACGGCACCGTCGGGCTGCGGGAGGACAACGACAACATGCCGCCGGGCGACCAGGCCTGGTGGGACAGCTACCGCACCCGGTTGGAGCGTGCCGCCCTCGATGCCGGCTCGGCCTGAGCAATCCAGGCGGACTCGAGGCAGTTGTTTGGAGCAGTCCTATGGACCCTATAAAGAGTTACGTGTAGGGTGCAAGCCATGGGTAGGATTCGACAGCGTTCGGGGCCGCGGATCACGCTGCCGACCGCGGCGGTGCTGCGGCTGATGCTCAAGGACCCGACGGCTGACCACTACGGGCTGGCGCTGGCGGAGGCGAGCGGGTTCCCGTCCGGCACGATCTACCCGATCCTCGCCCGACTGGAGGCCGCCGGCTGGCTGGCCAGCTACTGGGAGGACGGCGACCCCTCGGCCATGCAGCGGCCGCGGCGGCGGATGTACCGGCTGACCGGCGCCGGCGCCCACGCCGCCCGCGAAGCACTGACCACCACACAACGACTACTCGGTGTGCTCCCGCCAGCCACCCGCCCCCAGGTGGAAACCACATGACCCGGCCACCACACATCAGCCGGATCCTCGCCACCGCCACCGCCTCCAGCATCGCCAACGGCTGCCTCGTCGGCGGCGGCATCGCCGGCGCCTACGTCGACGGCGGCATCGGCGACGACGTCCTCGTCGGCAGCCTCGTCGGCCTCGTCATCGGCCTGGTCGTCGGCATCGTCGTCGGCATCGTCGTCGGCAACCTCGTCGGCAGCCTCGTCGGCGGCCTCGTCGGCGCCCTTGTCGGCCTTGTCGGCCCTGTCGGCCTTGTCGGCCTTGTCGGCGGCTCCGCCGTCGGCGACGTCTACATCGTCGTCGTCAGCCTCGTCGTCGGCTTTGTCGTCGGCCTCGTCGTCGGCGCTGTCGGCGCCCTCGGTGCCAGCATCAGGCGTGCACTCAACGGCAGGGTCTTCGGTGCCGATGTCAGGCGTGCACGCAAGGACAGACAGGGGCGGACGGGTTGGTGCGTCGGCGGGGGGCGGCGGCCCGAGTCTGGTGGTGTCGGCGATGCACCGTGGCTAGCGTGGCTGTCGGCCGAGCGGTTGGCCGAGTACCTGCTCGCTCGGGCGGTTGGGCGGCTGCCGGAGGGGTTCCGGGAGCGGTACGACGAAGAGTGGTTCGAGCACCGTACCCACCGGTCTGGCTGGCGGCTGCTGTGGTGGGCGCTGTGCGTGCGGGCGACGGCAGCCCGGACCGGTCGTGAGTTGCGGGACGCCCGGCTTCCCCGCCTCGACCGGTAACCCGATGACGAGTTGGTTCGTGCTTTGCCATAGATCCTATGAAGAGCTTCGGGAAGGGAGGCGGCTGGTGTTTCTGTCGCTGCTACCCGGCCTGACGGCCATCGTCCGAGTGGTCGCCGGCGCGTTGTCCGCACTGCTCGTCGTGGTCTTCGCCGGTCTCCTCGCGCTGCTCGGGTTGGCCTGCGGGCCCGGCCGGCGTGACTACGCCCTGGACTATGCCGACCGCCTCGTCGACCTGGCCACCGTCCTCCTCGGCAGGCACCGTCCCGGCCAAGACGTGCGCCATCCCGGGGAACGCGGGGGACGCACCGGCCGGCCGCGCTGATGGCCCGAGATCCCCGCCGCGGCTTCATCCGGATCGAGCGCTGCCGGACGGCCCGCTGCGCCGATCTTGATGTTGTGCCGGTCGACACGCCGCCTGGTCAGCCTGCGTAACCTCGAGATCGGCGGAATCGGGCGCTGCCGGGATCGGTACCTGGCCCGGGCTCTTGCGGCGATCGGGGCCGGCGGGGTGGGCGGTCGCGCCGGGCACTGGCGCTCCGCACGGGCCGCGCTCCACCCCGCCGATCTTGATGTTGTGCCGGTCGACACGCCGCGGAGGGCCTGCGTAACATCAAGATCGGCGGGAGTCGGGCGCCGCCGGGATCGGCACCCGGTCCGGCTCTGCGGCGAGCGGGCCGGGCGGTCGCGCCGGGCAGTGGTGCCCGCACGGACGCACCCACCTCGCCGATCTTGATGTTGTGCCGGTCGACACGCCGCGGAGCACCTGCGCGACCTCGAGCCGGCGGGGATCGGGCCTACCGGGACCGACCGGGCGCGGTGGACAAGTCCGCATCCGAGTGGGCAGTATTGGCCGTCTCCCAGCGTCGCGAGTTCACCGCCCGTTCCGGGGAGTGCCACATCGGGGACAGGTCGGGCGCGGCCCGGCCAGCGACGAAGGGTGACCAGATGACCGACGAACGACACCTGATGGTGCCCGCCGACTGGAACGGTGCGGAGTCGCTGTTCGAGTGCACGGTCGAGGGATGCGGGCGGCGCCTGGTCTTAGACCACGTCGGCGCCCGCCTGGTCGTGGTCCATCCCGGCTCCGGGTCCGCGCTGCACCAGGGCTCGACCGGCCTGGTCGCCATGTCCGGGACTGTCCGACCGGGCGTTCCGCGCGCGTCCTGAGCCGGCTCGGGCGCTTCGGCGTCAGGCGGCGGGGTCACCGCCGGGGACGAGCTCGAGGGTTGCGCTGCCGACACCTTCCCTCGGCTGCGCGCCGGGCTGGTCGACCAGCACCCGGACGGTCGCGAAGACCGTGAACGGCGGGTTCCGGTCGGGCAGTCGGCCCCGCAGGACGGCATCGACAGCACCGCCGGGCGTCAGGTCGATCATGCGGGTGTCCAGGGCCTCCGCGCGTCCGGACCCGACCGGCCGGGCGAACAGCTCGACCTGTGCCACCGCGGACCGACCGGCGGGCAGGTCCAAGTCGGCCGGGACGAGCCGCAGCCGGGCCGCCGCCTCGCCCTGCCCCATCACGGGGGCGGCGGCTTTCAGCAGGCCGAAGCGGTGCACGGCGAGCGACGGCGGACCGCCCGCACCCTCCGCTCCCGCCGGCGGGGCGGGGGCGACAGCCGCGACGGCAGGTTCGGTGACCGCGGCGGGGCTGCCTTCCTCCGGGGCTGCGACACCGATCCGCGTCTCCAGGAAGTCCAACAGGCGCGCCCGACTCCATCCCGGCCAGGCTTGCGCGTGCTGGGTCTCCAGGTGCACGACCCGGGTCGCAACGACGTGCTCGGTCTCTGCGTCGCCGTCGACCCGGACCTCGACGGTGAACGTCCGCCGCGACAGCAGATGGCCCGAATCGGCATCTGGCGTCACGGCGTCGTCACCGGAGTCGAGGGCACTGGAGTCGGGGGCACCGGGGTCGGGCTGGAGTGTCACGGGTTCCTCCGGGCCTTTCGGCGGGCAGCTTGCGGCGATCAAGGAGTCGTCGTTGCTAGTTGATCTTCAGAAGCGACAATGGCTCCTTGATCGCCGCGGGAGATCAGACGACCAGGAACGCGCCGAGGTCGAAGAAGCCGCCGATGTCGGTGTGGCCGCCCTTCAGTGTCTGCAGCACGAAGACGACCCCGAACTGGTACATCTTCGACTCGTCGGGCAGCGTCGGGGACTGCACGGTGATCGACCAGTAGTAGGTCAGAGTCGGCGGGTCGTTCGGCGAGTCCGACCCGGTGATCGGGATGTCCGCATGGCCGATCTCCTTGTCGATCGGCCCGCCGATCTCGTCGGCGGACAGGCGCACGACACCGTTGCCCGTCAGCCAGCCGGGCAGCTCGAGGTGACCGTTGACGGTGAAACCCACGTCGATGTCGAGGACGTTGACGGGGTTTCCGCTGGGGTCGACCAGGCTGTCGATGAACAGCTTCCCGGTGCCGGGAATGAACTGCACGTCGGCGCTGACCGGAAAGTTCATGATGCCTCCACGAGACGGGTAAAGAACAGTTGGGACGGGCTGCCCCGACTGCATACGGCACCCGTGACCCTCCACCGCGCCGCTTAGCCGGTCGCTTTCTCCTCGCTTAGGACTCTCGGCTCCATCGAACAGTGCACTTAAGTGCAGCATCAACCCGGAACGGAGGGCTGTCTGTTTATAGCGCGTTGCGATGATGGAGGTGTGCCACGTGTTGGCAGGCCGTTGGGCCGTGCCGCTGCCCGACCCAGCCGCCCGCGGGAGTCTTCCGCTCAACGGCCTGTCGCCGTCCGCCCCGCGGGTAGTCGACCTACTGCCCGGCGAGGTCAACGTCGAACGCCTCACCGCCGACCTCGCTCGGTCCGGCCGGCCGCCTCGCTGGATTCACCTCGCCCCGTACGACCTCGACCGGCCGGCGCTGGACGCACTGGTCGCTGCCATGAGCGGAGGGGACGAGACCGCCCGGGCGGATGGCCACCGGCCGGTGGTCGTCGAGTCGGACGACTGCCAACGGGCCGAGCAGTTCGTGTCCCGGCTTGCTGCGCCGGTGCCGCCCGGGCCGATACCGTGCGTCGTCGTTCTCCATTACGTCGAGGCGGGCAGGGAGCGCTGGCAAGGGGCCGCCCCGTCCGACGGGGCACTGGAGCGCCTCACCGGGCGGCGGCTGGCCCTGCACGACTCGGTGCTCGCCGCGGGGCAGCGGCTTCGGTCCGGCGAGCTGGCCGGCATCGTCGAGGGATCCCGCGGTCTCGGCGAGCTGACCACAAGGCTGGCCGCCCGGCTGCTACAGGACACGCCGCCGCAGACGGTGACGCTGCTCGGGTTCGCCGCGCTCCTCGGCTACTGCCACCGTCGCTTCAGCGCGCTCGAGCCCGTGCTGGACTCCTGCGGGTCCTTGCCGTGGTGGACAGAGCTCACCGGCGGCTGGCGGCGCTTCGAGCCGGCATGGCGCGCCGGCGTCCTCGGGGTCTGCCGCAGCGACCTGCGGCCGCAGATGCCGTTGCTCGGCCGGCTGGTCGGCGAGCTGGTCGAGGACGGGGCTGTCGATGCTGCGGTAGAGCTGTGCCTGGACGCCGGCTACCCCGGCACCGCCAGCGACCTGCTCGCAGGGGTCGGTCCGGACCTGCTCGCCGCCGGGCGGCCGCTGTCGGTGGGGCGGTGGCTGCGGCGGCTGCCCTGGGCCGTACGCCGCCGGCACCGCGCGCTGACAGCCCAGGTACGGGCGGCCCGCCGAACGGCCGCGCCGGTCGACCCACCGCGCGGATCCCCGAGGCGGCCGAGACCAGCCGGCCCGGCGTCCGCGGTCGGCCACGGGCGACCGCCGGACGTGACCGGGCCGGACGATGCCCCCCCGCGCCTCGCCGGCGTCTCGCCGCTGACCATGCAGGCGCGCCTGCTCGGGCCGGTAGACGTCTGTATCGGCGGGCAGCGAGTCGAGCGCTGGCACGGCCGGAAGGGAACGATGCTGCTGGCGTACCTGCTGCTGCACCGTACCGGTCGCCTCGCCCGGGACGCACTGGCCGCGGCCTTCTGGCCGGACGCGGCGCCGGACGCGTCCCGCAACCGGCTGCACGTCACCCTGCACACCCTGCGAACCGACCTGCAGGAGGCGTCCAGAGTCCCGGTCGTGCTGTTCGACCGCGGCTACCTGCTCAACCCCGAGCTGGACGTCCGGGTCGACACGGAGGAGTTCGAGCGCGCGAGCGCACATGGCGGCCGGGCCGAGAAGGAGGGGGATGTCGAGGCCGCATTGGTCGCGTACCGGGAGGCGGTCGGAGAATACCGCGGTGACCTGCTCAGCGAACACCCTTACGACGACTGGACGCTGCTGCCGCGTGAGCGTTACCGGGTCCGGTTGCTGGACGTGCTCGGCCGGGCCGCACAACTGGCGTTCGCCACCGGCCGGTACGTGGAGTCGGTCGAGTCCGGACAGCGCCTGCTCGCCCTCGACTTCTGCCGGGAGGACGTGCACAGGTTGCTGATGCGCGCATACGCGCGGCTGGGGCGGCCGCACCTGGCCGTCCACCAGTTCGAGATCTGCGCACGGCAGCTGCGCGAGGAGCTGAAGATGGCGCCGGCGCGGGAGACCGTCGACCTGTACGGCCGTATCCGCGCCCGGTCCACCGTCTGACCCGACAGGGCCGTCAGTGCAGTGCGGTCTTGAGGAATATCAGCGCGACTCCGAACGCCGAGGCGACCGCGGCTGAGACGAGCCGCTCGATGCGGGTGAGGTGACCCTGCCGGCCGATCTCCCAGCCGGCCAGCCCGAGCAGCAGGGTGCCGCACGCCAAGGCCGAGATCACCGCAACGTCCAGGTCGGCGCCTGCCAGCCGCACGACCGCCAGGACGACAAGGGGCAAGGCGGAGGCGGTCACGAACTCCCAGCCGGTGGTCAGCTGTTTCCGCACGTGCCGCCAGCTCGGGCGGTGGCCTTCATGGATCCGCTCCGCCACCAGCCTCGCGTATCGCTCGGCGCTCCAGTAGATGACGAGCGTGACGAGCACGGCTGCGGTCAGCCTCACGGCCGTGTCGGCATGCGAGGCGGCCATGACGGCCGAGCTCACGATCACGCCGTAGATTCCGGCCGCCGTGCTCTCCTCCGTCGCGCCCGTCAGGCTGATGCGTGTCCGGCGCGGGGACCGGCGGGGCCGTGCAGACTCGGGCCCAGTGGATGTCACGGCCGCCCCCTCGAGCTGCGGTCAGATGGTGTTCCACGCCTAGCCGGCCGACCACCCGTCAGTGCCGGTGCCTGGACTCGTACGCCTCACCGGCCGGGCAAATCCGGAAATGGCCGCCGCGCGCGTCGTCGAGCAGGCGCCGAAGACGCTCGGGGACTCGAAGCGCGGGCCGCAGAACCACGCCGGCCACCATCACCGCTGCCGGCCAGCCGCGCCTCACCCGCGACGGATGAGCCGCCCGCTGGAGCCGGGACGTGCACCTGTGGCGCTCCGCGAGTGGGTCGATTCGGGTCGACAGCGTCGAGGACGAGTTCGTCGGCGGCGGCGCTGGTGCACCCTTCACCCACGGGGGATGAGGCGGCGGCGGGCGCGCAGGTGGACGTTCGATTACGGTGCAGGAGGCAGCCGCCGACAGGGGACTCCGCTGCCGAGCGTTGCCGGCATTTCCGACGGGTGAGACGGGTGAGGAGCCTTCGCCATGGGCGTTCCAGACGGTGGGTCGGCGCGTCGGGAGTCGGACGCGGAGCGGGCTCGACTGGCCGAGGCCGACGAGTCGGGGGTGCCGTGGCGGCGGTGGGGTCCGTACCTGAGCGAGCGGCAGTGGGGCACCGTCCGGGAGGACTACAGCGGGAACGGGGACGCGTGGGCGTATTTCACCCATGACCAGGCGCGTTCGCGGGCATACCGGTGGGGTGAGGACGGCATCGCCGGGGTCAGTGACGACCGGCAGCGGCTGTGTTTCGCGCTGGCATTGTGGAACGGCCGGGACGCGCTGTTGAAGGAGCGCATGTTCGGGCTGACCAACGCCGAGGGCAACCACGGTGAGGACGTCAAGGAGTACTACTTCTACCTGGACAGCACGCCGACCCATTCGTACCTGAAATTCCTGTACAAGTACCCGCAGGCGGCCTACCCGTACGGTGACCTGGTGGCGGCCAACGCAGCGCGCGGCCTGGGCGATTTCGAGTACGAGCTGCTGGAAACCGGCGTGTTCGATGAAAATCGGTATTTCGACGTGTTCGTCGAGTACGCCAAGGCGGCGCCGGAGGATCTGCTGGTCGAGATCACGGTGCACAACCGGGGGCCGGAGGAGGCCACGCTGCACCTGCTGCCGACGCTGTGGTTCCGGCACACCTGGTCGTGGGCGGGCGGCGGTGCGGTGCCGAGCCTGCGGCAGGTGCCCGGTGGCCCGGGGTGGGCGGTGGTCCAGGCCGACCACGACGAGCTGGGCCGGCGGTGGCTGTACTGCGCCGGTGCGGCGCCGGTGCTGTTCACCGAGAACGAGACGAACAACGAGCGGGTCTTCGGGACCGCGAGTGGCTCGCCATATGTGAAGGACGGGATCGACCGGTATGTGGTGCACGGGGAGACCGGCGCGGTCAACCCGGACCGGACCGGCACCAAGGCGGCGGCCTACCACGTGCTGAACATCGCCGCCGAGGGCAGCGCCGTGGTGCGGCTGCGACTGTCCGACAGCGAGCAGGCCGAGCCGTTCGGCCCGGGGTTCGACGACGTGTTCGCGCGGCGCCGGGCCGAGGCCGACGCGTTCTACGACGGCATCGCCAGGCCCGGGATGAGCGAGGACGAGCGGCGGGTGGTCCGCCAGGCGTTGGCCGGGATGCTGTGGAGCAAGCAGTACTACGCCTACGACGTCGAGCGCTGGCTGGCCGAGCACGGCGCCGACCCGCTGCGCGCGGACCCGCGGCTGCGCAACAGCGACTGGTACCACATGGTCGCCGGCGAGGTCATCTCGATGCCGGACAAATGGGAGTACCCGTGGTTCGCCGCCTGGGACCTGGCCTTCCACACGGTCGCGCTCGCCGCCGTCGACCCGGAGTTCGCCAAGGACCAGCTCGACCTGCTGCTGCGCCGGCTGTACCTGCACCCGAACGGACAGATCCCGGCGTACGAGTGGAACTTCGGCGATGTCAACCCGCCGGTGCACGCGTGGGCGACGCTGTTCGTCTACGAGATGGAGAAGCTGCGCACCGGGCGGGCCGACCGGGCGTTCCTGGAGAACGCGTTCCTCAAGCTGATGAAGAACTTCACCTGGTGGCTGAACCGCAAGGACCCCGACGGCCGCAACGTCTTCCAGGGCGGCTTCCTCGGCCTGGACAACATCGGCGTGTTCGACCGCAGCGCGCCGCTGCCCACCGGCGGGCAGCTCGACCAGGCCGACGGCACCGCCTGGATGGCGCTGTACTGCCAGACCATGCTGCAGATCGCGCTCGAGTTGGCCGTCGACAACCCGGTGTACGTCGAGCAGGCGCAGACGCTGTTCGAGCACTTCGCCTGGATCGCGGTCGCCATGAACCGCATCGGGGAAAAGAGCGACAGCCTGTGGGACGAGGAGGACGGGTTCTTCTACGACCTGCTCCGGCTGCCCGACGGCGCCACGACCCGGCTGAAGGTGCGCTCCATGGTCGG
>Ga0066388_100001428_pt1 | contig 13414 bp, 9 predicted proteins | sample PanSoiMetaGPlot6_FD_64539 | JGI IMG/M metagenome (GOLD analysis project Ga0066388, IMG submission 64539) | Tropical forest soil microbial communities from Panama analyzed to predict greenhouse gas emissions - Panama Soil - Plot 6 (Hybrid Assembly) | ecosystem: Environmental > Terrestrial > Soil... | reverse complement strand
TTATTGATGTCCTGCTTCGCCTGGAGTCGATCGATGAGCCCCTGGATGGCCTGCTTCTGCGCATCACTAGGAGCGGCATCTTGCGCCTGCTTCGCATCTTTTAACGCGCCGGCGAAATCACCAGCTGAAGATTTGATGCGCGCTTGAGCCAAATATCCAAACACTCCTTGTGGAAACCGCTTGGCCACTTCTTTAAAGATCTCCAACGCTTCATTTCCTTTTTTCTGATTCTGCAGCTGTCGACCATAAGTATATAGTTGCGGTGCAGCGGCCTTTTGAAGCGCCTGGTCCCAGGTTTTCTTCGCGTCATCCGGTCGATTCAGCGCCTTAAGGATATCCGCTTTGGTGCTGAGATTTTCGAACCTCTCCTCATTCTGAATTGATAGATCGGCCCAACGCAACGCTTCATCCAGATCAGTGTTTTTGGTCAGACAAAATTGCGCCGCCTGGTCTGGAGCTTGCCAGGCAAACTGGCCTGCGCCTTTCATTTGCCCTCGAATATTCTGCACTGTTTGATTCGCATCGTTGATGGAGACAGTGAAAGGAACACCTAACTTTTCCCACTTCAGCGTCACAGCCGTTGAATCTGGTTTCAAATCTTCGAATTCGTATTCAAGCGCCTCTTCCGATTGATCGAGGGGCTTCGGTTTCACATTTACGCGCAACGCATCGTCTTTCTGATCATAGCTGTAGCTGCCCCACCCGGTGTTGGTTTTCGAAAAGATAATCGTCCATGAATCAGGATTCGGAATCATGTGCAGCCCATAAGTTCCCTTGTCCAACGGCTTGCCCTCTACCGTAACCGGATCGCTGAATTCAATGGTCGTATTTTCATTAGCGCCTGCGCGCCAGACTTTGCCAAAAGGAACGACGCCGCCCCAAATCTTTCGCTCTTTCACCAACGGGCGGTGGTAATTGACCGTGATATCCGTCAGGGCAATGCGCTGTTTGACCTCGGCTGCCTGGCTGGCGTCAGGCAGCTTCAAATCGCTTTGCGCGGAAACAGTTCCGTTCACTCCGAGAATGGCGAAAAAAAGAGCAAATGATTTAGCCGTAAGTGTTTTCATAATTTAAGCAATTACACTTCCAAATTTTCGGCACTACGCTACCAGATAATTCAAAGATTTTCTGTCGCGCCTGGCCGAATCGGTTTCCCATACGTGAGTTTCCGTTTTGTCATTAAGCTTGGCTTGAAATGTCGGATTTTTGTCGCAAGACTTACGCTAACCTAGACGACAAAAACATCGGAGGCATAAAATATGAACAGCGGTCCCACACTCAGCCTCGGTGCGACTGGTCACGACGCGCGAAGGCTTCAACGAATCTTTGTGATGACCAAGGCGCTGGCTCCAGGCGGTATCACAGGAACCTTCGACGCGACGACCGAACAAACTGTCAGGGACTTCCAGCAAGGCGCCGGTTTAATGGTGGACGGTATTGTGGGACCGCAAACATGGCAGGCGCTCCCAGCCGACCCGAATACGCCGACGCTGTATCGAGGTGCGTCAGGGGTTGGTGTGACTGGTTTACAAACAGGCCTGAAGAAATATTCGACTTCCGCCACCGATCCGGGACCCGTGGACGGTGATTTCGGTCCCAAGACCGAGGCCGCTGTGAAAGCCTACCAGGAGGACCGAGATGTCCAAGTGGACGGAATCGTGGGTGATCAAACTTGGTGGGTTCCCGCTGGCGCTGCCGGGGCTACTCTCGCGTCACTTTCCGGACTTACGACGGCGTGATATGCGCCGCCAATGCGATCGCATTTTGGAGATCTCGCGTACTCGCTCAGGATGATATCTGGGCTTTCGGCGCCGCCTCTTTCTTTGTTTGCCGCTTGACCAGCGTGATTTGCTTAATTCGAGCTGAATCAGAGGGACTCCACGTGGCTACGTCGGGATCGTCTTTGAAAGCATTGTGTACGAGACGACGTTCGTAGGAATTCATCGGTTCTAGCTGAAGGGAACGACCAGTAATGCGCACACGCTCGGCTAATTCACGCACACGCTGCACAATGCGGTCTTCGCGCATGGAGCGGTAGTGCTCGCAATCAACAACGACTTTTTCAGCGTCCTTGTCCCTGGCTTGCAGGAGTCGGTTAAGCAAAAACTGAATGGCTTCAAGCGTCTCGCCGTTGCGTCCGATCAGGCGGCCACTTTCCTCGGTATAAATCTGCAGTGTCGGGTTGCCGCCCTCATTCTTAGTCTCCTCGATTTGCACAACGAAACCGAGATAACCCAGCATAGTATCGAGTAAATCCTTGGGCGTCATCATCGCTTCCGTTTCCCTGGCGGCGCAACTTTTTCAAGTATTGGCATGGGCTGTCGTTTATTCTGATAAAATTGCAAGATACTGAAAAGATTCTGCGCGGTGTAATACAATGCCAGAGCCGCGGCAAAATTGTAGCAGATAAATAAGAAGATCAGCGGCATGAACATCATTATCCGGCGCTGCGTCGGATCGCCCGTCTTTGGAGTCATCGCCATGAGCCAAATCTGCGTCGCTGCCATCAATAGTGGAATGATATTGATCGGCCAGCCAAGCACCGGCAGGTGCGCTATCGTGTCCGGCTGAGAAAGATCTTTCACCCAGAGAAATCTGGCGTTTCGCAACTCCACCGCCTGCCCCAGCATTTTGAACAACCCGAAAAAGATCGGAATTTGAATCATCATGGGCAAACAACCGCCGACCGGATTAATGCCGTACTGCTTGTAAAGCTTCATCAATTCCTGGTTCATCCGCGTCGGGTCGTCCTTGTACTTGTCTCTTAACTCTTGCATTTTCGGGTTAAGAGCGGCCATCTGGCGCATGGACCGGTTCGCCCGGTTTTGGATCGGCCAAAGTGTGAGCTTGATAATTGTGGTGAGAGCCAGAATGGCCAGGCCGTAATCATGCAACCAGCTGTGGAGCAGGTTCATGAAGTTGAGCAAAAACTGGCAGACGATCTTAAACATTCCGAAGTCCATCACCTCGGCTTCGTTGTGCGGAAGTTGCGCTAGACGATGGTAAAGTTTAGGCCCCGCGTAGATTTCAAACCGCGCGCTATACGTTTGCCCAGGTTGCAACTGAAACGCCGGCATACCAAGCGCCCCCTCGACAGCTTGGAGTTTTTGTTCCGGCGAATAATCGACCTCGAAACGCCGTCCCCACACGCTGGTTGCCTTGCCGGTTAGCGGCGCGATGAGCGTGGTGAAAAATTGATTGCTCACCGCCACCCATTCCGCGCCGGCGACATTCTCCTGGTAAAAAGGTCGCGCGGCGCGCTGCCCGAGACCGAGAAATCCTCCGCTGCTGCCAAACCAACCAACATCGATTCCTTTTGCCCGTCCATCGATGCACCAGACGAGCCGTGTATACGACGGATAATCTTTGGGATGAATAGGCGCTGCCGAGCCCAGCGCTACAAAATAACCGGCGTTCTGGTATGGCTTGGTTCCCTGGTTCTCAAGAGCCAAATCCATTCCAATCACGTAGTTGTCTTTGTTCTCTGGAGATTTTTCGAAGAAGAACTTTTTCCGAATGGCAACTTGATCGGTCGTTGTCCGCTCAAATTGAACAGCGGAGTTTGATTCGGTCGATGCGGCAAATTTAGGAAGCGTTGGAGCCGATGGTTGCTCAATGATCGAGCCGATTGGCGCGCTTTGCCCCGAATTCAAAACCACGGGTTCTCCTTTCTCAGCTATCTGCCTCAGGAGCACGGCTTCCTTGATGCCGCCTCCGCGATTCGTCAGGCGCAACTCGACATCTGAATTTCGCAGCGTTTCGATTTTCTCGGAAAAGCTTGAAACCGGTTCGGCACTCTTTGGGGTGCCTTCTGGAGCGGCCGGCGGCGGGGAGGCTTCAAAAATCCTCGGTGTTGCTGTGGGCGACGGTCGCCCAGATGCGGCGCTGACCGGCACGGGCCGCGGGGGCATCTGTTTTGCTACATAAATCTGCCATACTACAAGCCCGATTACGCAAAGACTAACGACAATCCACGCAGTTCGATCCATAAACGATAGGTCGTCTTTGAGCGGCTACTCAGCAGAGCCGGGCCCAACGGTCAAACCGGATTCAAGATGTTCAATACCCGCCGCGTTGGATACGCTTGACGATAAATCTTCGCCACTCGGAACCGGATCGAATCCGCATCCGCCCCAGGGCTGACATCGCGCAAGGCGTTTCAATCCGAGCCAGCTTCCGCGGCCAATACCGTGTGTCTCTACCGCTTCCAAGAAATACGCCGAGCATGTCGGCGTAAATCGACACCCAGAATCAGGCCCGCAGAGCAAACCGAGGAACGGCGAAAGCGTGCATTGATAAGCGCGAATAACAGAACGAAGCAACCAGACCATCAAAGCAGGATAGAAGCGCGCCTCGCGAGACGCAACCATTCATCTTCCAAGGTGCGATAGCTTGCAGTGGCGGCCTCCCGCTTTGCAATAAGCACAATCCAAAGATCTTGCCGCAAATCATGCTGGTGCTTGCGGACGATCTCACGCAAACGGCGCCGCACACGATTGCGAACAACCGCGCTTCCGAGGCGACGAGAGGCGATGAAGCCGACACGACACGCGCCGGAATTCTCGACCAGTGCCGCACTGAGCGTTAGCAGTTTACCATGCCGAACCAGGCCGTCGCGTTTTACGCGCTCGTAATCGGGCGCGCGCGTTAATCGCCGACGTTTTCGGAACGAAAGCGAATTTGATCGAATGCTGTTTGTCACTCGAGTACGGCGTCGCTTACAACCTGATTCCCGTGAAATTCATAGATGCGTAACAACAGCGTCCGTACAAAACAGAAGTCTTCTCCCGTTTTTGGGAGAAGACTTCTCAAAAGGAATTCAAGATTTGGAACTACGAACCCGGCGGTGGCGTCGTCTCGGCGGCTGCTGGAGATTCACCTGGGGATTCTGCCGTTGTAGCCGGAGTCTCCGCTGCGGCAGGAGATTCCGTAGTCGAAGCCGGACTGGTTGCTTCAGTCGTCGTTGGCGGGCTCGTGGCTGCTGGGGTTGCCGCGGGTTCGGTTGTCTCCGTCTTTTGCTCGCACGCCGCAAGGAGCGCGGCACTGGCCAGAATGCAGATGTATTTTTTCATAGTGTTAATTGGAAGAGGCATATTGCTTTAACAGATTAATCGGAGCAAGGCGGTTTTTGACCGCATTCTATTTGCTGTTTTTGAAGGCAAATGCTTGATGAGCACCGATTAAAGCGGGGCTTCGTATTTGAGACCGTGCGCCTCTGCCACCGCCTTACAAGTAAGCCGTCCCTCGCGAGTGTTGATGCCACCAATAAGTGCCGGTTGCTTTTCACACGCACCTTCGAGACCGAGGTCGGCAAGCAATTCCACGTAACGAAACGTGACATTTGTGAGCGCCTGCGTGGCCGTACGCGAATAGGCCGCCGGCATGTTCGCCACGCAATAATGCGTAACACCTTCCTCGACGTAAACCGGATCAAGGTGCGTGGTGGGTCGAGATGTTTCCGCGCATCCCCCTTGATCAATAGAAATATCTACGAGCACGCTGCCCGGCTTCATTTTTCGCAACATCTGACGGGTAATTAACTTGGGCGCCTTCGCGCCCGGCACGAGTACGGCGCCAATCAACAGATCGCAATCCGCCATCAAGTCGTGCAGGTTTGCCTCGCTTGAATAGAGTGTATTTGTGTTTGGCATTGCGAGGTCGAGATAACGCAGACGTTCCAGGTCAATATCGAGGATCGTCACCTCTGCGCCCAAGCCCGTTGCCATACGCGTCGCGTTCACGCCGGACGTTCCGCCACCCACAACAACCACCCGTCCAGGCAAAACCCCGGGCACACCTCCCAGCAAGACTCCGCTGCCGCCATTGTATTTCGCGAGAAAAGTCGCACCCATTACTGCCGACATGCGACCTGCGATCTCGCTCATCGGCTCAAGCAGAGGCAAACGATGATTGATCTGGATTGTTTCATATGCCACCGCAGTCACGCCCGATTTGAGCAACGCCTCAGTGAGGGGTTTGCTCGCCGCCAGATGCAAATAGGTGAAAAGGATCTGACCCTTGCGCAGCAATGGAAACTCCGCCTCAAGCGGCTCCTTCACTTTCACGACCATGTCAGCCCGCGTAAACACTTCCTTTGCTTGGTCGACGATTTCAGCGCCAGCTTTGACGTACTCTTCGTCCGGATAACCCGAACCAATACCGGCGTTCTTTTGTAATACGACCGAATGGCCTCGCCGGATCAGTTGACTCGCAGCGGATGGCAGCAGGGCGACGCGCTGCTCCTGTTCTTTAATTTCTTTCGGGATACCAATGATCATGAGGAAGGCGAGAAGTGATTAGTGATTAGCGAGAAGAAGGAATCAAGCCAAATTACTTCTCACGCCTCATCTCTCACGCTTCACTAATTTAGCGAAGGATCGTCTGGCGCCTCTGCCAGCATCCTATACCATGGTCCCAGACCGCGCATGATTTCGAACCACAGCTTCGGAAGACGCTCAAGTTTGAGTACTGACGGATTGGCTTTTTGAAGAAGCCACGCGTTCTGCTTCATCTCGCTTTCAAGCTGTCCTGCTCCCCAGCCGGCGTAGCCTACGAACGCACAAACTGTAATTATTTTTTTTTGGTCAATCGCGTCGCTCGCTTGCTCTAAACCGACATTGTGATTCAGCTTGAGCCCCTCGCTCTGGTGCCATTCAAACGCCGCAAACATGAGTTGATTCTTTCCGACCGGTCCTCCGAGAAAAACGGGTACCTGCGCAAGACTTGAGGGCGGTGTCTCGGTCACCAGATCCGCTACCTGTCTGTCGAGAGGACGATTGATGATGACGCCCAAAGCGCCCTCGCCTGGGTCATACTCGGAAATGAAAAGCACAGTGCGTCGGAAATTCGGATCGAGCATATTGGGATGAGCGACCAGCAACGACCCAGCAAGGTTGCGGCAGGCGGCCTCATCATCAAAATTACGCATGCAAAACTAGAAACTGCGACGCGCGCTTCCGCAAGCTCGGTTCGGTAACAATGTTGCGTCGCAGCAACGCGCCACGCGTTTTAAAGAACACAGAAAGTCCAAATATCGAAAGGGAGCCACGTCGCCAATCTTCGGGTTTAATCAATCGGATTTTCTTCGTCATTCACTTTGCTCGCCATTTCGATGCAGCCGGATCCCAAAAATTTTTTCATATAAATTTTGTTGCGATCTGGCGGAAGCTCGTTTAGTAGCCACAAAGTTTTTAAGATTGTTCTGGGGGGAACAGCCGCCCTTCACGCCTATCGGGTGTGGGGGGCGGTAATTTTTTAGGGTGAAATTCCGCTGAAGTTACCTGGTCTTGCTCGTGCTCGATTAGAGCCTGAGCAGAACAAACAGCCAACGCGCAACGTCCAACGCTTAATGTCAAAGTCAGCAATCTCCGGACGCATCTCCTGGGCGCTCGCATTCATCCTGATCGTGTTCATAGTCGCGGCGGTGATCGTAGTCATTTTCTGGCGTATCGAAACCTGGCCGGCCCGCACAGCGCAACAAAGCACCGAGCAGCTCGAGAGGCTGGGCAAAGATTTACGCAGCGCTTTTATCGACATCGCACATTTGCAGCCGCGTATCACCATTAACAATCGTATCTATATGGAACAGATGACACCCGTGAGCGAACTCGTTGTTTTGTCACGGCGTATCGAAGTTGAACACGAACTGTTGCATACCTGGGTGGGCAGCTCGAAGCGCGTAAAGTTGCATGGCACATTCGCGGTCAAAGCCGGTTTCGATTTACAGCAAAACCTGTCGATCGATGTTCGTCCGAATGAAATCACTGTCGAGCTGCCACACGCTCGGATCCTTGGCATCGAGCAAGAGCAAGTGGATGTCCTCGCGTTTGAAAATGGATTGTGGAATCGCATCTCAGGAGAGGACGTGCAAAGCGAATTATCCGTCCTGCCTCAGCTTGCACGGGAAAAAGCAGCGGAAAGCCACTTGCCTGCCGAAGCCGAGCGAGCGTTGCAGCGGCAAATCGAGGAACGCGTGCACGTGCAGCAACCACTGCGCCTCATCTTTAGGAATGAAAAGGAAGGTGGATAGTGATCAGCTATCAGCATTAGCTTTGCTCTAACCGATGCTCTTCAAGGGTCGACTTCTTCTCGTTGGTTTGTTTCTTCTGCTTGCGGCGCTGCTGGCGGTCTGGTTCACGCCTTTCGCCGTTTCGCATGGCGTTCGCTGGTGGATTTGGTGGAGAGCACATCAGGAAGGCTTCGCTGTTAACATCGACAGGATCGATGCACCGTTTCTGCGTCCAGTTGCAATCCACCAGATTCGCCTGAAAAACGAGCGCGATGACACGCTTCGTGTCGATCTTGCGATCACGGATGCGACGTTCGACCTGGATTTCAAACATATCCTCCTCCACTGGCGAGGTCGTGCTATCCGCAACCTGTCGATTCGAGAATTGCACGGAGAATTACGCCGAAGCAATCCAACTGTGCGAGCAGTAACCCGGCGCGGTTGGGCAACATTGCACCGAATGCTGCCGGAGAATCTGACTATCGCCAACTCGAACGTGCGAATTGAAAGCGGACCGACGCTTGTTTTGTTGCGAAACGGATTTCTATCCGCGACTCAGACCGAAGCGGGGCGTTTTAGCGCTGCCGAAGTCATGGTTGCGTCGCCATGGTTCCACCAGACATTTTCGAAATTGCGCGGTGCAACTCACTGGGAAGGTGATCACCTGACAATCGCCGGGCTCACTTTAACACATGGCCTCGATTTGCAGTCCGCTACGGCGGACTTGTCCCGCCTCGGAAACCAACGCGTGGGATTGCAGTTCGAGGCCGATGCGTTCGGCGGAAAAATCCGCGGAAACATTTCGCACGAATGGCGCTCCAAACAATCCAACTGGAAAATCGCTGGAGGAGCTACGGATATTTCTCTCGAGCAAACTTCGGAAGCGTTTGGATTTGCCGATCGAATCAGCGGTCTGCTACATGCTGGTAACTTCACTTTTCGCGGAAATCTTGCCGAGCCGGACCGGGTCACCGCTTCGCTCTGGAGCGAACTAACTGGTCTTACGTGGCGCAATCGTACAGCCGAGGCGATCATGCTCGGCGCTGCCCTCTACAACCGCAGGATTCAACTGCAACAGATTTACATAAAACAGCAAGCAAACCAGTTCACTTTGAGCGGTGAAGCCGCATTCCCCACAAGCGCATCCGGCTGGCTGAGTCCGGATTTTCGCGGCAACATTTCCGCGTCCATCGATCAGTTGGGTGATTTCGCTGCTCTGTTCGGCGCGAACGCCGGTGATTTTTCAGGCAAAATCACGATTGACGGAGCGATGGATACTCGCGACCGCAAATTTGGCGGACATCTCGTGGTCGAGGGGGCGTCGCTCACATTTTTTAAGACAACAATCGACAACCTGAGCGCGAAATTGAATTTGAAAGCGACGGACCTTGAGATCGAACAACTGGCGATGACGCGCAAAAACGATTCTCTCAGCGGACAGGGTAAAATCGATCTGTCGCACGAGCGTAACTATTCGGGGACTCTCGAAGCCAGATTAAATAACCTACTCGATTACCTGTCGGTTCCACCTGGCACAGGTGAAAAAGGAGATCCAATCCCTGCCGATGTTCAGGCAACCATCGATTCCGGAAAATGGGATGTACGTGGTCTCATCCATATGCCCAAGTCTAGTCCGATAAGCTTCACAGCTAATTTCCCGCTGCGAATCGGGACCGATTGGAACGCTTTTCGAATCTCTCCGCTGAATGTCACGCTGAACTTTCCATCGATCTTTCTCGCAAAAGCGCCTCAATTCTTTCATCCGCAAATTTTCAGCGACGGCATTCTGAGCGGAAACATTTCGCTTTCCGAAACTTTGCAGCATCCCCACATCGATGGAGACGTCCAGCTGATGAACGGAAAGCTTTCCGGCGACGGGGCGGGGTCTGTCAATCTCACCGAAGCAAGCGGACGCATTGTTTTTGAAGGAAATCGAGCGTCGATAGAATTCCTCAATGCGGCGACCAGGGATACAGATCTTTCACTTCGCGGGCAGATCGATTTCCAGGATACAAACGAGGTGACGGTCAAGATAGACGGAGCGATGCCGATCTTCGATTTGACGCCGCACCCCATCGATTGCATGGGCAAAATCGAATTTGCTTCGGTGCCATTCTCTCTGGCGCCAGCTATTGCAGAGTTGCAGTTCTCCGGAGCGCTCTTTCAACCCAATTGGACCATGGGTTTAAAAGAGCGCACGATCGCACAATCCTCTGACATTTCAGATCCGAATGGTGTTACTCGGGAATTTCCACTCTGTTTCTCAGGCGCTTCCTCGGAAAGAGCAACCCTATTGCTGGGATCGCTTCCGCGTCCCGAAGCGCAAGCCGCAGCAACGCCTCGCCCAAAAAAACGAAACAGCGGACGCGACTGAGTTCGGAGGGGCTCATATTTGTTAGCTCACCCCGCGTTTGCCTTTTCACCCGAACAAATGAGGTCCCTCGCAACGCGATATGATCAACTCTTGGCCCCAGCGTAATCAAATCTTGCGGATGAGATGCTTAGCCCGGCATGACACTACGGTTCCGCTGTAACCAACCAGCGAGAAAGCTTTTCCTCCAGCTCGCGCGTCAGATTGACACTAAACTCTGCGCTTGCGTCCAAACGTAGCGGATTGCCATTTGCGCGATCGAACAGCAATCGAACCGCTCGCCGACCCGGCGAGCTGGCGAGAATCCTGCGCACTTCTCGCAATTCATCTGCCGTTGTAGCCGGAGAGAATTGCAAGAGCACCGCGGACTCTTGATTTGACTCTGACGATCCTTCAGCGGCGCCGTTGGGCTTTCGAGACGAAAGCGTCTTGATCTCCTGTGCCACGGCCCGCGGGATTTCATCCCGCTTATCTAGCGTTCCTTTTATTTCGATGACGCGTCCCGCCTCCAACGCGCCCGAAACTTTCAGGTAAACGTCGTTCCACACCACTACCTCGAGCACATCCAACCGGTCTTCGATCCAAACGACCGCGAATGGTTTACCCTCTTTTCTTGTAAACTTTCTTTCAACGTCCACAATGGCACCCGCAATCCTGAACGGCGCGCGATCGTCCAGACTGCTTAGTGAAGCGATTGACCGGTACTTTTTTGCCGCGAAGACATCCGCATAGGCATCGAGAGGGTGGCCGCTGACGTAAAAACCGAGCAGTTCCTTCTCGTAGGAAAGTTTTTGATGCTCGCTCCAGGGAGTCGCTGGCCTTTTTCTTGATCCAGCGGGTGCGGTCGCTTCATCAAAGAGTGAAACTTGCCCAGAGATCCTGTCGCGCTGCGCCGCGGCGGACGCACTTACGGCGTCATCGATACAATTAAAAAGTTCGGAACGGTCCCGACCCAGGAAATCAAACGCGCCGGCCTTGATAAGGCTTTCAAGCATCTTGCGATTGGCGACGCGCGAGTCCAACCGCGCGCAGAAATCATCCAGCGAAGTGAAGTCGCCTCGGTCTTCGCGTTCGCGAATTGCTGCTTCCATAGCCATTTCGCCGACGTGCTTGATAGCGGCAAGACCATAACGAATGGCGCTGTAGTCGCTCCCGTTGACTGCGGCGGTTTCTGTATTTCTCATCACGCCGTGGTCAGAGTCCGCGGCTGCAGCCTCCGGAGTAAACTTCAAGCCGCTCTTGTTGATGTGGGGCGGCAGAATGGCAATGCCCATCCTCCTGCATTCGCCGACGAAAACGGAGATTTTTTCTGTGTTGTTGATTTCGTTGCTAAGCAAACCCGCCATGAATTCCACCGGGTAACGCGCCTTGAGATAGGCGGTTTGATAGCTGATCACGCCATAAGCTGCGCTGTGGCTTTTGTTAAACCCGTAACCCGCAAATTTTTCCAGCAAATCGAAAATGGCGTTTGCTTTCTTTTCCGGGATCTTGTTTGTCTGCGCGCAACCGTCGATGAAATTTTTTCTCTCTTTCGCCATCTTCTCCTTGTCTTTCTTGCCCATGGCGCGCCGGAGAAGATCGGCTTGCGCAAGCGAATAACCTGCAAGTTTGCTCGCCGCAGCCATCACCTGTTCCTGGTAAATCATCACGCCGTATGTATCGGCGCAGATACTTTCGAGCAGTGGATGCAAATATTTGATGGGTGTGACGCCCTTTTTGGCTTTTACGTACTCGGGGATAAGTTCCATCGGCCCGGGACGGTAAAGGGCGATCAACGCGATAATGTCATCAAGCTTCTTTACGTCGAACTGCCTGGACAAACTCGTCATCCCACCGGACTCCATCTGGAAAAGACCGATCGTTTCACCCCGGTTATAGAGGGCGAAGGCGGCCGCGTCATCGAGTGGAATGTTCTTTAGAGAAAAGTCTGGCTCGCGTTGGTGAATCAAGGCCAGTGTATCCTCAATGACTGTCAGCGTTTTCAACCCCAGAAAATCCATCTTCAGGAGACCCAGGTCGTTGAGTGGGCCCATGGCGTACTGGCTGATCACGTCGTTGCCTTTCACGTCGCGGCAAAGTGGGATGTAATCCGATAAATCGCGATCGGCGATGACCACTCCGGCCGCGTGCACGCCCGCATTGCGCGACAGGCCCTCCAGAACTTTCGCGTAGTCAAACAGCTGCCGAGTCGCCGGCTCGGTGGCCACTGCTCGTTTCAGCTCCGGATTTTTTTCCACGGCCGAATCGAGCGTAATGTTCAGCTCGTTGGGGATCATCTTTGCAATGCGATCCGCATCGCGATAGCTCCATCCCATCACCCGACCGACATCGCGCACCACGCTTTTCGCCTTGAGTTTGCCAAACGTAATGATCTGCGCCACGCGGCGTTCACCGTATTTTTGCCGGACGTATTCAAGCACTTCGCCGCGACGCGCTTCACAAAAATCGATGTCGATATCTGGCGGCGAAATGCGGTCCGGATTCAAAAAGCGCTCGAAAAGCAATCCGTACTGAAGCGGATCGATATCGGTGATCCCCAGGACGTAAGTAACCATCGAACCGGCGGCAGAGCCGCGTCCGGGCCCTACGGGAATGCCTTTCTCCTTGGCAAAATGAATGAAATCCCAAACGATGAGCAAATAGCTGACGAATCCCGTTTTTTCGAAAACGCTCAGCTCGTAATCGAGTCGTCGAATCAGTTCCGGGTCATTTGCCGCGCGCTCGCGGTAGCGCCGCCGCAGGCCGTCGTAACAAAGCTCGCGCAAATATTCTTCGCGCGCTTTTCCCAGCGGCGCCGGATACTCCGGATACTTGGAACGCCCAAACTCGAGATCGAGGTGACAGCGCTCCGCAATTCTTAGGGTATTCGCAATTGCGTCTGGAAAATCCCGGAATAGCTCGCGCATCTCGTCCGGTGATTTGAAATACAGCTCCGGGACGTAGCGCATCCTGTTCTCGTCGTGCACCATTTTGCCAGTGCCGATGCAAAGCATGACGTCATGCGCCTGGTGATCGCTCCGGCGAAGAAAATGAAC
>Ga0066388_100001427_pt1 | contig 13415 bp, 9 predicted proteins | sample PanSoiMetaGPlot6_FD_64539 | JGI IMG/M metagenome (GOLD analysis project Ga0066388, IMG submission 64539) | Tropical forest soil microbial communities from Panama analyzed to predict greenhouse gas emissions - Panama Soil - Plot 6 (Hybrid Assembly) | ecosystem: Environmental > Terrestrial > Soil... | reverse complement strand
GATGTTTACCGTGTTCAGGGCCGCATGCCGTTGAGCATTCTCAAGCACATTTACGCTATCGATCGCCCAGATCTTAAGGACATTCCTTTCCTGCCGGCAGTGCCATCAGCGCTGAACCCGGATGCTCCCGAGGAGGAGGACATCTTCTCGGCCGTCCGACGCAAGGACATTCTCTTGCACCACCCGTTCGATTCGTTTCAGCCGGTGGTAAATTTCCTGAATCTCGCCGCTCGCGATCCATCCGTACTGGCCATCAAGATGACTCTTTATCGTGCCGGCAAGAATTCGCCGGTCGTTGAGGCGCTGCTCGAGGCCATGGAAAACGGCAAGCAGGTGGCCGTGCTCGTGGAGTTAAAGGCTCGCTTCGACGAGGAAAGCAATATTGAATGGGCGAAGGCTCTGGAACGAGTGGGTGTGCACGTTGTCTACGGTCTCCTGGGACTGAAGGTCCACTCGAAGGTGGCGCTGGTGGTGAGAAAGGAGGGCGAGGCGCTCAAGCGTTACGTGCACCTTTCCACCGGCAACTATAACCCGCTTACGGCGCACCTTTACAGCGATCTCGGGCTATTCACTTGCGATGAGGATATCGGCTCCGACGTCACCGACCTGTTCAATTACCTGACCGGCTACTCGGCGAAGATGGATTATCGCAAGCTCCTGGTGGCGCCGATTAATTTGAGAGAGTGCTTTGAGGCTCTGATCCGCAGGGAGATTGAGCATCAACGCAGTGGCAGAGGCGGACACCTGATCTTCAAGATGAACGCTCTGGTGGATGATCAGATCATTCGCCTGCTCTATGAAGCGTCTCAGGCAGGTGTCAAGATTGATCTTTTGGTCCGGGGAGTCTGTTGCTTGCGACCGGGCATTCCAGGGATCAGCGAAAGCATTCGCGTGATCAGCATAGTCGGGCGCTTTCTGGAGCATAGCCGCATTTTCTACTTCCGCAACGGCGGACAAGAAGAGATCTACATGGGCAGCGCGGACATGATGCCGCGCAATCTTGACCACCGGGTAGAAGTGATTTTCCCGGTGGAGGATCAACGTCTGTCACGCTATTTGCGTGAAAATGTTCTGGATACATATCTGGGCGACTGCCTGAAGGCGCGATACATGCAGGCTGATGGCAGTTATTCTCGCACTGAGCACGAACACTCGGATCAGTGTTTCAATGCTCAGATGTCATTCATCGGCCGCAAACCGCCCTGGGAGAGAGTCTAGCTACGCTGGACTGAGCTTCGTCTCGATCAGAGAGGCGATCTGATCGGCAAACGGAAGCGAACAGGTAAGAGCTGGGCTGACCGCATTGAGGACATGGATGCTGCGTGCTGATTCTTCAACAATCAGATCGTCCACGAGCTGGCCGCTGTGGCAGACCAGTTGGGCCCGGATGCCGGCGAAGCTGCGCACCAGGTCCGCCGATTGTAGCTGCGACAGCAGCTGGCGGGCCTCGGCAACCACAGCTTCCTTGAATAAGCTCTTTTGCCACTCACGCCTGGCCAGCGTGCGAAAGTCTGCCGAAGAGAGGAGCTTCCACAAGCCGGCAAATTTGAGCATCTCCGTGACATCGGGCAGGTCGAAGGCAAGAGTTTGATAGGCATGCCGTCCAGGCGCAAGCACGGCTCCCGGGCCAACAATGACTCGACCATCGAAAGTGCGTGAAAAGTGCACGCCCAGGAAAGGAAAGCTCAGGTCGGGCGGCGGATAAATGTGGCTGCGCACCAGATCTCTGCGGTTCGGGATGAGCTCGTAGTATTCGCCACGGAACGGCAGTATCTGGTAGCCGAGCCCGATGGAAAGCTTGTGGGCAACGCGGTCAGCATACAGTCCGGCGGCGTTGACCAGAACTCGGGCGCGCAATGTGCGTTTGTTCGTGCCAATCTCAATATGGAAGGGCTGCTCACGAAGATACTGCGCGCATTCCGACAGGCAAATTTGCGCGCCCAGCGCTTGCGCTTCCTTACTCAATTCGATTACGAAGCCGCGAGAGTCGAAACTGGCTCCGTCGGGCGCGTGCAAGGCGGCGATGCCTTGAGCGTTTGGCTCCAGCTCGCTCAGGCGCTTCCTGTCGACAAGCTCAACCGCTGCTCCGTTCTCGCGGCCTCGCCGGCACAGCTCCTTGAGAGTCTCCACCTCTGCTTCCGAACGACCGACCACCACGATTCCGTCTTTGACAAGCGGCACCTGATGAGCCAGACAAAACTCCCGGATTCGCCGGTTGCCCTCAACTACGAATTGCGCTTTGATCGAGCCCGGCTTTTGATTGTAGCCGACGTGGACAACGCCGCTGTTGCGGCTGCTCTGGTGAAGGGCGAGCTCCGGCTCACTCTCAAGCAAGCAAACAGACAGTGAAGATTTCTTCCGCACGCAAGCCAGGGCCACAGCGCAGCCGATCACACCGCCGCCGACAATCACCAGATCAACGGCCTCCACGCGACGCTCCTTTTCGAACCGGCACCTTACCTGCTCGTTATCCGACCACCAGCTTACCCGACTACTTCCGTCATTGCCGGAGGCGAGATGGCCGCGTCGCAGCTTCATGTCTGAGCGAGACTAAGGTGACAATCAGCGTGTTGATCCGACAGTCGACTTAGTTTCCAGTTGCCTGGTGGCCGTCTTAACTTTGAAACCTCGCTTGTTGAACTCCTCAAGGAAAACAGATGGGTGAACGGAAGTCTCCACGGTCAGGGCGCCGGCAGCCGTCTTGCCTTGAGCCATCAGAGCGGCCATGATGCCCGCATGGAAGCCGGTGGCGCGTTCCATCGCTGTGAAGCCGGTTTTCTCGTCGAAATAGTCGAAGAGATCGAGGGTTATCTCCGTCTCTTTCTTCTCCTTTAGCCCTCTGGCGATGATGCGGATGATCACCATGTCACGATCGGACTCTTTGGCCCGGATCTGAGGGTCGATCAGGGCGTGCAAAACGTGTCGTGGAACAACGTTCTGGCCATCCACCTCAACCGGCTCAAGCTCGAACAGTCCGGCATTTTGAAATGCCTTCCACTGTACGAAATGTCCTGGCCAGCGAAGCGTCTTATTCTGAACGGTGCGGAGCTTTCCGTAATAGGTCCAGGGTAGAGTGCTGACGCCACCAGATGTGGTGAATGCCTCCAGCTGGCCAATCGGCTCAGGGAAATCCAGCACCTCGTACTCCTCGAAGCAGTTCGTCTGATGGTGCTCACCGTTACGCAGCACATTGGTTTTCCCGAAGTACTCGTTTGTCAACCCCTCGATGCTGAAGGTCAGGACATAGTTCCACGGCGGCTTGGGCTTCTGGGGCAGGCCGCAGTCGTAGATGAGCAGATCTCTTGGCTCATCGAGCAAAGACAAAGCATGGGCACAAAGGGAATTGGCCATGCCCGGCGCCATGCCACAGTCTGGGATAATCGTAATCCCGGCCGCTCTTGCCTGGTCTGCCATTCCCAGCTGCTGACGGACCACCTCGGTATTGCCGCCATAGTCGCACATGCTGGATCCGGCCTGAATGGCCGCCTTCGAGAGGCTTGGGTTGAAGAAGTAGGGAACGCCCGAGATCAGGGCCTTGATCTGGTGCTTGGTCAGCAGCTTGACGACAGCATCTGGATTCTTGACGTTCAACTGCTCGGGCTTGCAAACCTGACTGTTGACGAGCTTGTTCACCCGTGCGGCTGAACGTTCGGCCTGAGCCAGCTCTAGATCAGCCATCAATATCAGGTCGCTCTGCCCGAAGAGTGCAAGGTCATAGGCAGTGGCCGTGCCCTGGCGCCCTGATCCCAAAACCGCATAGTTATAGCCCATAGTCTTATCTCCGTGAGCAGCCGCCGGGATACGCAAAGAATATCCAGGAATTATAGGTCATCGAGCGCCAGAGTTAGCTTCCGGGACTGAGCCGCTCCCGTTCTTTTGATTAACTTCGTCATAGCTGCGAGACTATCCCCTCCACCTGGGATGGTGCCGCGTGGCGTCAAAAAGCGCGGTCGACTTGTATAGCTCATATTTGCCGTTTTCGGCCAGAACCCTCGTCCTGGCCAGCAAGGCGGTGCGCTCCTGCTCGCTGGGCGGGTGAAAAGCCCGGGCGGCTTTGAGCGCTTGCTGGAGTATAGGCATCGAGTCACAGCCGGTAATCACGGTGCTGGTCGGCAGGCTCATGGCATATTGCAGACAATCAATCGGGCTTACAACACCGGCCTTAAGTATTTGACCGCCCCCGAGCGGTTTCATTCCGAGGACGGCAATCCGGTGCCTGATCAACACCGGCACAACCAATTTCTCAAAGCTGCTGTAATGCGCGTCCATGACGTTGAGTGGCAACTGAACCGCATCAAATGTGAAGTGATGGCTAAAGGCCGTCTCCAGCATTTTGAGGTGCACAGCCGGGCTCTTGTGGCCAGTGAAGCCAATGTAGCGAATCTTTCCGGCCTGTTTAGCCTCAAGTAGAGCCTCCATGGCACCGCCAGGACCGAAGATCGTCTCCGGCTCGGACATTGTGGTCACCTCATGAATCTGCATTAGATCGATCGTGTCGGTCTGGAGCCGGCGCAGCGATTCGTCGAGCTGGCTGGCTGCTGTCTTCTTGTCACGTCCGTCGATCTTGGTCATGAGGAAGACTTTCTGCCTGTAGCCGTCCCGAAGCGCTTTGCCCATTCTGACCTCGCTGTGACCACCGTGATAGTCCCAGCAGTTGTCCATGAAGTTGATCCCTTCGTCAATGGCTGTACGGATGATCTGAATTCCTTCCTGCTCATCCCGCGGATTGCCAATGTGATAGCCACCCAATCCAACGAGCGAAACCTTCTCGCCGGTTCGACCAAAAAGGCGGTAGGGCATCTGATCTTTGGCCTGGGCGGCGCATGCTAACTTTTCCATGTCCAGGCCGATCGCAGCCGAAATGGCCAGAGTAAGAAGCCTGCGCCGGGAAAGGCTCGTTTCTTTCTCTTTCTCCAAGCTCATGAAATCTGCCCGCCTCTCTTTGTGGCAAGCATCGCTCCCGCCATGGAAGACCGCCTGAGAGATTCTTCTTGCCGAGAAGGTTTTACCCAGAGTTGCTATGAAACCACCGCCGCCTCAGCAAGCCGGGCGGCGGTGTCTGAACGTCGATAATCCTCACCGGCTTTAGCCGAGGGGACGATAGGTGCTGTATGGGTTGGCCGGCACCGTGTAGGTGGAAGCGAAGCCCGGACCCCACTGATAACGCCCGGTGCCGGTGCTGGTTGTCCAGTCAATTTCACCGTAGCCGTTGTTGGCGGAGCGGATGGTGGCGGTTCCGACGCTGCCGTCGGCACTCCTCCAGCCCATGGAGCCTGTACCCTGGGTGACCCCGTTACAGTCGGTTCCCCAGCCGATTGAGCCCACGCGGGTTCCGGAGGTGTCGGAGGAGCCCCAGGCAGCCGCTCCCTGGCGACCGTCGTTGGCCCTGGACCAGGAACCGGTATTCTGGGTGCCGAAATAGTTCCAGCTATTGGTCCCGGTCTGGTCACCCGCGGCCTGGGAACCTGCCGTGCTGCGTCCGTCCGGCGTTGTGCCGCCCCAGGCGGTCGCCGCCTGACGGCCATCCGGGCTGGTGCTCCAGGAGTTGGCAGCGGAGCGCTGATAATAGTTGCTGTTCCAGGCAGTGGCCATGGTTCCAGGGCCGTAGCTGGTGCTGAAACCGTCTCCGAACGTGGTGCCAAAGCAACCGGGGCGCGTAGTGCTGTATGTGTAGCCGGCGCGCCCGTCTGGTGTTGAATAGCCGTTATATGAATAAGCTACCGGTTGGCAGACCGGTTGCATCACCGGTCGCTCACAGGCAGGGGCTGGTGGAACCACCGGCCGCTCGCAGTGAGGTCGTGGGGCTGCCGGCCTGTGGCAAGGCGGCTTGGGATGACAATCATAAGCATCGGCGCCCAAACTCACTGAAAGGTCGAAGTCAAAGGATGCGGATGCGCTGAAGCCGAAGCTGTCAGCGGACTGCCCGCGGTGGCATCTGTCACTCATTGGTCAAATTCTCCTGTGGCCGGTATGAGCACTCTCGGGGAACTGCTCAGTTCTCGCCGCATCTATCCGGGAGAACCGAGGTTTGGACAGCCGCCGTCAAAATTTAATGATTAGATATGGGGCCGGTGGCAACGAGGGTTGTAAGGACCGGTTGGACGCTGCTGAACTCAGACCACCAGCTAGCCGGCCTTCCGGCTTGGCAGCGCTTGAGCGATCGGGGCTTCACCTTCTTGCACTTCATTGCCAGGGAGTCACAACTGTTGCCGGCTGACGATCGACTAGGGATGGAGGAGCTAGAATTACCTCCGATCGGGTTGAGGAAGGACGCACCATACGCTCTAGAACCTTAAGGCTATCGTGCTCGTTCGGCAAAGAGGTCGCGGGTTTAATTACCGGGTTGAGTTGATCGCTATGAAAAGTGTAATTGGCCGACACAGGGCTAGGATCTGGCTAGGCCTTGTCATTTTCACCGTTTGCATGTCTGGTCCTGTAGCCAGGGCGCAGCAGACGAATCAGGCTGCCCCAGACTATGGCGATCAGGAGAAACTGTTGCGACTGCAGGCCGATCAGTATGCGGAGGCGTTTGCAAAAGGGGACGCAAAGGCGATTGCCGATATGTGGGCCAAGGATGCAACCTTTGTTGATGCAGGAGGAAGAGGGTTCCACGGACGGCAGGAGATTGAAAAGCTCTACACGAGGTACTTTTCCAATTCTGGCGGGCAGCCATTGGCCGTGAACGTGGAGTCGATCCGCTTTCCGTCCAGCACGGTTGCCGTGGAGGAAGGGACAACTCACATGTCACAGGCTGCTTCTCCAGGGAGCGCCAACCGATACACGGCAGTGCACGTAAAAGAAGACGGCCGCTGGCAGATGTACAGTGTGACTGAGACCGAATACACGCCTTCCTCTACCTCGGAGTACCTGGAGGATTTGAGCTGGCTGATTGGCGACTGGACCGGGGGAAACCCGCAAGAGAAGGTGCATCTCAAGGCACGGTGGGTAGCGGATAAGCACTTCATCTTGTGCACCTATCGGCCCGATAGTGGCGAGACCGAAAAGGTATCTGACACAGAGGTGATTGGGTGGAATCCTGTCGCCAGGCAGATCTTTTCCTCATACTTTGGCTCGAACGGAGGCTTTGGACGATCAGTCTGGAGTCGCGATGGGCAGAGCTGGGTGCGCCGAGCGCATATTGTTCAGCCTGATGGTAAGAGAGGAACCGCGCTCTATGTCTTGCACCCGCTTGACAAAGATACCTTCACCTGGCGATCCACCAGAAGAACTCTCGACGGGATGCGCATGCCAGATACCGTCGACATCAAGGTCTCACGCGATAGCACAAGCAAGTAGCATTTGAGGACATTATGGTAGAAGCAAGCAAACTGGTGACCGGCATCGCACTGTTAGCCTTGTTGTATGCGCCCTCAGCCGATTCGACTGCCTACGCGCGCGGCTTTGGAGGCGGTGGGTTTCGTGGCGGTGGCTATTCGGGCGGGTTGGGCGGCGGCCGCGCTTTTGATCAATCTGCCGGCAGAGACATCGATCGCGGGAGCCTGGATCAGGGCGCCATGGGGGACAGAGGTGATTGGGGAGACAGGGGCTGGCAGAGCCGCGATGATTTTGGAGACCGATCGGACAGCGGGTTCGGCGACACGCGAGCTGACAGGGCAGGAGACGGCTTTCGAGACGACGATACCCGCAGCTGGGCGGACCATGACTGGAACACCGCCGCCACCGAGCAGAGGCAGCTGGCAACTGACGGCGGTTTCGGCAGGGTAATGAGCAGTGCCGATCTAAAAAGCTACACGCGTCCCGGCAACTTCACCAGTCCTATTTCGCGGGTAGGTCTGGCAAATAGGGCGAGCGCTGTTCGAAACTCCTTCAACCGATATGATGCCTTCAACGGAAATTGGTGGGCTCGACATCACGATGCCTGGTACTACCCCTGGTGGGATGGGTACGCCTGGGGGATTACGAGCTGGGCTGCGCTGGCTCCCTTCTGGGGAGTAGCTGCGGCCGCCGCGCCGATTGAGTACGATTACGGAAATAACATCACCTATGAGGGTGACACTGTCTATTACGGCTCGCAGCCTGCTGCTTCGGCGTCGGACTACTACGACCAGGCAGTCGAGCTGGCGGAATCCGCACCGGCGCAAGCTGTGCCTACCAGCGCCACTCAGGTGGCCGAGCAGCCGGCGCAGCAAAAGAAGGACTGGAAGCCATTCGGGGTGTTTTCTCTGGTGCAGCCGGGGCAAACCAACTCCACGACGCTCTTTCAGATAGCCGTCAACAAGAACGGTGCAATTCGCGGCAACTACTACAATATGCTTACCGACGATGTCAAACCAATCAGCGGAGCGGTAGACAAGAAGACTATGCGCGCCTGCTGGGCTGTCTCCGGGAACAAGAGTGTTGTTTACGATACCGGTGTGTCCAACCTTCTCAAGCCCCAGAGCCCAATTCTTGTGCATTTTGCCAAGGAGAAAACACAGGAATGGTTGCTCGTGCGGCAAGAGAAATCAGGAAAAAGGCAGGCTTGAGGGCAGATAGAGCAGCTTGCCGGTGGGCATCCGGGTTGGCCGCACAGGGTCATCAAAGCGCGCTGGCTACAATGTTTGCCTGATTGCCGACTATCGACTTATGCCCGGTGTGCAGCATCACCGGCGACCGGTTGTTGATCTGGGATGCAACAGCGTTAATCTTGTTGCCGGAAACAACGCTGGCTCGGAATAAGCCTCTGAAATAGGAGATCATGGCCACGGCTAACGGTTCAACGGTCACGAGCTGATCGCCGCACCGCACTGTGACCGGCCTTTTGGCTTTAACAATAACATTGCCTTCGGTCAGATTGATGACATCGTGCTTGGCAATGGAAAAGTTGGCACCATTGTGCTGGATTGTGGCGAACTCGGTGTCGAGGGTGGTCCTCAGTGCCATGGACATCTCTTCGTTGAAGTCGTCGGTGAACAGACCTGCCCATGAAGGCTGTATTGCCAGGATGTGAGCACAGGCAAGAGCTAGAACAGCTAGAAGACGAATTCTGTATCGCATGACTAAGACCTTCCGCATTTCTTCAATCGAGCCCAGCGTCGAGCGCTTGCTCACAATTAATCCATCTTTGGGCCGGTGTCTCATCCCCCAGCGGGTGGATCGGCGGAGGGGATAAAAGCAGGGAGGCTGGTGCTGGGGGACCCGGTTTATCCCCCAGTTGGGGAATGTGAGTTTCGGCAGTTTCGCTTGAGGCGGCCCGGAGTCAGCTCTGAGTGACCTCTTCGTCGGGCGGCGGGCAGTCAACGTAAGCTCTCAGCTCGTCAAAGGATTCCACCAGCGCCCTGTGGGTCTGACGGACCTTCTCCCAATCCTCTTCCAGTGCTGCACTTTCCATCTGCTCGCAGATCATCTGCACGTGATTTGCTTGGAGCAGTCCGCACGCCCCTTTCAGGTAATGGGTAAGTGCCGCCACCTCATCTCGGTTGGCCGTGCCAATGCATCCCTCGAGTTTGCCCAGCGTTGTCGTCCCGTCATCGACAAATATCTTGAGCAGGCTGCTAGTGTCCGCCGCGCCAAACAACTTTCTCATCCTGGCTATTGTGGCCTGAGCTGAGTCCCTGGTTAAGGGCGCGCATACGTCAAGCTCGATCGCCCGCACCGTCTCCCTGCCCGCATTCCTCGGCTCTGGCCCTGACTGCAGCGGCAAAAAGGCATTGACAACCAGCCCCAGGTCCTCCTGATCGAGCGGCTTGCTCATATAGTCATCCATACCGGCATCAAGGCAGCTCTCCCGGTCACCCTTCATGGCGTGGGCAGTCATAGCGACGATCGGCACGTGTTTACCGGTTTCGGCTTCCAGCAGGCGAATCTGTCGGGTGGCCTCGAGTCCGTCCATGTCCGGCATCTGGCAATCCATAAAGATGAGGTCATAGTCCTGTCGTTTGATCTCGTCTACGGCCTCCTGCCCGCTGCCCACGCAATGGGTTGTGAAGCCCAGCTCGGCAAGGTAAAGAGCAGCCACCCGCTGATTGACCGGGTGGTCGTCGACGATCAGAATCAGCTCCGGGCGCCTGCCTTCTGCCGGCGTTGGCGCTGCCGGCCGCTCCGTTGTAATCCGGGCTGGCTTCGGCTCCAGGCTGGCCGGAGCGGCCATTAGTTGGGCGAGGGTGTCGAGCAACTGGGATTGCCTGATCGGGCGGCTCAGTGCGGCGCTAAAGCCCTTTGACAGGGCCAGGCGAGGCGCATCAACATCGTCGACATCGTGAATCAGGATCAATTTGGTAGCACTGATCTGCTTGTCGCCAGCCACAACCTGGCTAAGTTCCAGAGCGGATTGCAAGCCTGGTTTGCCGACCGAGGAGAGGTGAACGATGGCCACCTGATACGGATCATCAGCTGCGGCACCACGCTTCAGTTGCTCCACGCTCAGCGACAGCGAGTCTACTTGCTCGGAGCGGAGGTCCCAGCAGCTCATGTAGTTGGCCAGCATCTCGCGCTCGTTCGGTTCATCGTCAACGATAAGCACCCGCACGTTTTTGAGCCGGTCGTAGGATTTCCTCAGACCGGAAAGCTGGCTTGCTCGCTTGAGCGGCACCGTGAACCAGAATGTGGAGCCCTTACCTTTGACACTATCTAGCGCTATCTCACCGCCCATCATCTCCACCAGTCGCTTGCATATGCTTAGCCCCAGGCCTGTGCCGCCGTACTTGCGGCTGATGGTGCCGTCCGCCTGGACGAACGGCTGAAACAGAGACCTGGCTTCCTCCTCTGATATTCCGACGCCGGTGTCCGATACCGCGAAGCGTACCCAGATGCAATCCTCCTCTTCTGCCTCGAGGGTTGCGCTGATGACGACCTTGCCCTCACTGGAGAACTTGATCGCGTTACCGGTCAGATTGATCAGTATCTGCTTTATGCGCTCAGGGTCGCCGTTCAGAATTTCAGGCAGCTGCGGTGCAACAAAGGTCAGGAGGGCCAGACCGTTGTTTTGTGCCTGCGCGGACAGGAGCTCGCCGACGCTCTCCGTGAGTTGCGTGAGGTCAAAATCTATTGACTCCAGCTCGATCCTTTCTGCTTCGATTTTCGAGAGGTCGAGAATATCATTGATTACCCTGAGCAATGATTTTCCAGCATCACGGATCGTATTGACGTAGTCTCGCTGTACTGAACTGAGCGAGGTCTTGAGAAGAATGTTGGACATGCCGATGATGCCGTTCATCGGCGTCCGGATCTCATGGCTTATGTTGGCAACGAATTGGGACTTGAGTCGCGATGACTCCTGGGCCTTGTCTCTGGCCAGCCCCAGCTCCCCGATCAGACGCTTGCGCTCGGTGATATCGCGCAAGAACGCGCAAAACGACAAAGTCTCGCCGATCTCAATCGGCGTCACCGACAGCTCGACCGGAAACTCCCGCCCGTCCTTGTGGAGGGCCGGCACCTCAATGGTCCGGTTGATGATCTGCCCTTGACCGGTTTTCAGGTAACGGGCTAGCCCCTGCTTGTGTGCCTCTCGGTAGCTGGGAGGAATGATAGTGTCTGTCAAGAGGCTGCCAATCGCCTCCAATTCCGTCCAGCCAAAGGTCTTTTCGGCTTGACTGTTCCAGTCGGTTATGCATCCTTCCTGATCGATGGCGATGAAAGCTTCGTGGGTCCGTTGGAGGATAAGCGAGGTTCTGAGCTCCTGAGCGCGCAGTTTGCTCAAACTCTCCCTAAGCTCACCCTCCTTCGTGCCGATCTCGCCGAGGGCGCGGATCTGATTTGCTTCGTGCTCTGCCAGACTGAGCGAAGCTATACGCCACTCCGACATTACCTGATTGATCCCCACCATGCAAAGTGCATTCTGGAATAAAAGCCAGCCCAGATACGCCTGCCAGCCCAGGCCATGGGAGTCTGCCCCGAGGAGGGACGGCCAAAAGCTATAGAGGACAGCAAACTCGGCAATCACCGTCAGAGATGCCACCAACAAGAGAAGCGAGTTGCGATAAAAGGTGAGGATGGCCAGCGAGGCGTACACATGGAGGAACGATAGCCCTTTGTTGGCTGTCAGAACCACAAGTAGCCCAGACATGAGCACCTGGCTGACGGCGATCACGTAGCGGTTGGCCACACGACCCGGCTCGCTCATAACCATAAGAACAGGCAGGAGGGCGACAGGCGTTCCGACCGCCAGGGCGAGCATAAGCGGGTTGGCAGCTATGCCTGCCAACCCGGCCCAGGCGCCCGGGGTCACTAGCAGCGCGATTACAACGACCAACGGATATTGCAGCCCCAAGATCCCGGCAAAAAGTAGATCTGAGCGTTTGGCCAGACCGAGGATGAAATCGGACAGGATCTGCCTGGCTCTGTCCGCTGTACCGAGCGGCAGACTCGAGATATCGCTAGCTTCTGGCATTGACTCCATGCCCATGTGGTCGGCCCGCCGTGAAAGCTCGGCTCATAGTGCTCAAACTATTGTAAACCAGCCGATTGCAGGCATTGAGGCGCCCCACCGGAATTTAAGCACAGCCTAGAATTCTGGTCATCCCTGTTACTCAACATTTTTTGAGAATTGTGGTGGGGCAGAAGTCAGGCGCTTGTCTTCGAGCGCCGGTTGAAAGCTATCCGTGGTGATCGCTGCTGGGTATCTGCGTACGGTTAAAATAGGGTAGACGGGAATGCCTAAAGAGGTAAACGGTCTTTGCTTGGATCGCATTGGCAGGCGTAATCATGAGCTCTGAAGGCGGCAGGCGCATAAAAACGTTGCTGGTCGAGGATCATCCGGTGATTCGAGCCGGGTTGGCGGCTATTCTGGAAAAAGTCGATGACATTGAGATCGCGGGCGTCGCCGTGGACGGGAAGGAGGGTGTCGGCCGCGCTCAGGAATTGAAGCCGGATGTCATACTGATGGACGTTGGCATGCCGGTGATGGATGGCATAGAGGCTGCACGCCGGATCCGGGCTAACGACGACACGGCTAAGATCATCATGCTTACTGCCCGCGACAGTGAGCGAGACATTTTTGCCTCGCTTTCGGCAGGGGCCAACGGCTACTGCCTGAAGGAAGCAGCGCCCGAAAGGCTTTGTACGGCTATTCGCGCTGTGTTTGCAGGCGACCTCTGGCTGGATTCCACGATCGCAAGCAAGGTGTTGAGCGCTCTCCCTCCGAGGCAGGCGGATGCTCAGGACTCGGGTCGTACTGTTGCTCTGAAACCGACAGGCCCCGACGATCGGACTTATGGCACTCTCTCCCAGCGGGAGTTGGAGGTGCTGCAGCTGCTCGTCGAAGGGCTTTCCAACTCGGAGATGGCGGAGAGGCTGATTATCAGCCGGGAGACTGTCAAGACGCATGTGCGCCACATCATGGAGAAGCTGGCGGTCAACGATCGTATTCAGGCGGCCGTCAAGGCGCTAAGACACGGGCTGGTTTGAATTCTGAGCGATTGAGTCTCAGGTTGCTCGACAGAGCCAAATTGGCAAAGCTATTTTGAACTCGGGACATA
>Ga0066388_100001426_pt1 | contig 13416 bp, 15 predicted proteins | sample PanSoiMetaGPlot6_FD_64539 | JGI IMG/M metagenome (GOLD analysis project Ga0066388, IMG submission 64539) | Tropical forest soil microbial communities from Panama analyzed to predict greenhouse gas emissions - Panama Soil - Plot 6 (Hybrid Assembly) | ecosystem: Environmental > Terrestrial >... | reverse complement strand
CCCGTCGGGCGTGCGCAACGTCGCGGTCGAGATCACCGAGACGCTGGCGCCGGTCGTGATCTGGAAGAAGGAGTTCCGCACCGATTCAGGCGGCGCCGGCGAATATCGCGGCGGGCTGGGCCAGGTGATGGAGGTCGCCAGCACGGAGGACATGCCGTTCGGCGTCTCGACGACGTTCGACCGCGTCCACTTCCCGCCGCGCGGCCGGCTGGGCGGCCTGCCGGGGTTGGCGGGCCAGGTCGAGCTGGCGTCGGGCAAGACGTTGCCGCCCAAGGCGCATTCTTCGATCCCGGCCGGCGACCGCCTGCGCATCCTCATGCCGGGCGGTGGCGGCTACGGCGACCCGCGCAAGCGGCCGGCGGAGAAGGTCGCGGAGGACGTGGCGCGCGGGCTGGTGTCGGTCGAGAAGGCGCGTGAACTCTACGGCGTCGCGCTGACGGCCGACTTCAACGTCGACGATACGGAGACGGCCAAGCTCCGGATAGCAGTCGCGGCGGAGTAGGCTGGCGATCCCTGGCTGTTCTCAGGACAGCCGTCGGTCCGATCGACCGCAACTGAGCGATTGTAGCTCGACACCTTGTCCGACTGGCCAATGATGCGGACGTTCGCAGAGGGCGTACGTGCCACGGCGATCCTCCCGATGATGTTCGGTCAGGCATAGGGCAGAGAGCGGCCGTCGGCGTCGCAGATTCTCCTTGCCATGTTTAGTAAATAAATGTTTTACTGAACAAACAGACGCCGATCGACGCAAGAATCGTAGGGCGGCGGGAGGACAAAGCGTAAAGCCTAAACATGATCGAGCAGTCGTCTTGCCGACCAGCGAGGCGGCTGTGACCGGCACAGACGCGTCCCTTGCGACCGAAGGAGGAAAGCAGCCCATGAAAAAGTATCTGACAGGAGCGGCCGCCCTTGTGGCTGCCGCGGCGCTCGTTCCCACCGCGCCCGCATTCGCCCAACCCAAGACGATCACGCTGTGCTGGGCCGCCTGGGATCCAGCCAACGCGCTCGTCGAACTGTCGAAGGACTTCACAGCCAAAAGCGGCGTTGGCATGAAGTTCGAGTTCGTGCCCTGGCCGAACTTCGCTGACCGCATGCTCAACGAACTCAACTCCAAGGGCAAGCTGTGCGACCTGATGATCGGCGATTCGCAATGGATCGGCGGCGCTGCCGAGAACAGCCACTACGTCAAGCTGAACGACTTCTTCGCCAAGGAAGGCATCAAGATGGATGACTTCATGCCGGCGACAGTGCTCGGCTACTCCGAATGGCCCAAGGGCACGCCCAACTGCTGGGCCTTGCCGGCGATGGGCGATGCGCTCGGTTGGACCTACCGCAAGGATTGGTTCGCCCGGCCCGACATCCAGGCTGACTTCAAGAAGAAGTATGGCCGCGACCTTGCCGTCCCCAAGACGCTCGCCGAGCTCACCGAGATCGCGCAGTTCTTCCAGGGCCGCGAGATCGACGGCAAGAAGGTCTATGGTGCGGCGATCTTCACCGAGCGCGGCTCGGAAGGCATCACCATGGGGGTCTCCAACTTCCTCTATCCCTATGGCTTCAAGTATCAGGATCCGAAGAAGCCCTATTCCATGGCGGGCTTCGTCAACTCTGCGGACGCCGTGAAAGGGCTTGAGGCGTACAAGGCACTCTTCAAGTGCTGCACGCCGCCCGGCTATACCGACGCCTACATGCAGGAGGGTCTCGACGCCTTCAAATCGGGTCAGGTGGCGCTGCAGATGAACTGGTTCGCCTTCTTCCCCGGCCTCTACAAGGACCCGAAGGTGGGCGGCGAGCACATCGGCTTCTTCGTCAATCCGCCGCAGAAGGAGCACGGCTCGCAGCTCGGCGGACAGGGCATCTCGGTCGTATCCTACTCGCCCAACAAGGCCGAGGCGCTCGCCTATATCAAGTGGTTCGCCCAGCCCGACGTGCAGAAGAAGTGGTGGGCGCTCGGCGGTTACTCCGCGCACAAGGCGGTGCTGAACGATCCCGGCTTCGCCAAGACCGCGCCGTTTGCATCAGACTTCCTGACGGCGATGGGCGAGGTCGTCGATTTTTGGGCCGAGCCGTCCTACGCCCAGCTCCTGCTGGCCGAACAGAAGCGCATCCACGACTACGTCGTTGCCGACAAGGGCACGGCCAAGGAAGCGCTCGATGCGCTGATCAAGGACTGGCAGAAGGTCTTCAAAGACGACGGCAAGCTGAACTAAGCTCGCTCTAGGGCGCTCCGGCGACTTCCGTCGCCGGAGCGGCCTGCGTCGCAGCGCGTGCCACGATCGTCACTCCCATGACCGAAATCACTCCGGTACCTTCACTCGCCGACCGACTTGCTGCGGCGTCGCCGGACTGGGTGGCGCGCCGGGCGAACGGGCTCTCCGATCGCTCGATCGCCTGGCTCTTCATCGCGCCGACGATCGTGCTGTTGCTGGCGATCAACATCTTTCCGCTGATCTGGACGATCCACCTTTCCTTCACGAACTACCGGGCCAACCGGCCGAACGCGCCGCTGAAATCGGTCGGCCTCGATCACTACCAGTCGATCCTGAGCGATCCTGACATCTGGTCGGCGATGCAGGCGACGGCTCACTTCGTGGTGTGGACGATCGTGCTGCAGACCTTGCTGGGCTTTGCGCTGGCCTGGCTCATCGATCGCAAGTTTCGCGGCCATGCGCTGTGGACCACCATCATCCTGATCCCGATGATGCTGTCGCCTGCGGTGGTCGGCAATTTCTGGCGCTTCCTCTATCAGCCGCAGATCGGCCTGTTCAACTACCTCGTGTCCTTCATCTCCGGCGTGCCGCCGTCTTCGTTCGAGATGATCGGCTCTGTGCAGCTGGCGCCCTGGTCGATCATCCTGGTCGACACCTGGATGTGGACGCCCTACGTCGCCCTCATCATTCTCGCCGGCCTGCGCTCGATCCCCGACTACATCTACGAGGCGGCCGAGGTCGATCGCGCCTCGAAGTGGCGGCAGTTCTGGTCGATCACGCTGCCCATGGTGCTGCCCTTCATCATGCTGGCCGTCCTGTTCCGCGGCATCGAGAACTTCAAGATGTTCGACATGGTGAACCTGCTCACCTCGGGAGGGCCTGGCTCGACCACCGAGGTCGCCTCGATCACGCTCAAGCGCGAGGCGTTCGAGAAGTGGCGGACTGGCTTTTCGTCAGCCTTCGCCATCATCCTGTTCGTCACCGTATTCGGGCTGGCCAACATCTACGTCAAGGCGTTGAACCGGGTGAGGCAGCGATGAGCACCGGCATCATCACCGCCCATTCCGTGGTCGAGCCCAGCCCGCGCGCCAAGGCGGTCGCGGGGACGCTGGTCGCAGCCTACGCGCTGATCTCGATCGTTCCGCTGATCTGGATCTTCCTCACCGGCTTCAAGTCGCCACCCGATTCGATCAGCTACCCGCCCAAGGTGGTCTTCGCGCCGACGCTCGAGGGCTACTGCAACCTTTTCACCACGCGCTCGCGCCAGACACCCGAGTACATGGCGACCCTGCCGCCGCCCGCCGGCACCTGCGATGAGATCGCGCGCAGCCGCAACATGGTGATCGCCGGCCCCTCGAACTACGCGCCGCGCTTCATCAACTCGCTCGTCATCGCCTTCGCCTCGACTTTCTGCGCCGTCGCCCTGGGGACACTGGCGGCCTACGGCTTCTCGCGCTTCAAGGTGCCGCTCGCTGACGACCTGCTGTTCTTCATCCTGTCGACGCGCATGATGCCGCCGATTGCCGTCGCCATCCCGATCTACCTCATGTATCGAGAGCTCGGCCTGTCCGACACCCGACTCGGCATGATCCTGCTCTATACCTCGGTCAACGTCTCGCTGGCGGTCTGGCTGCTCAAGGGCTTCATCGACGAGATCCCGCGCGAATACGAGGAGGCGGCGATGGTCGACGGCTACACGCGCCTGCACGCCTTCTGGAAGGTGGTGCTGCCGCAGGCCACGACCGGCATCGCCGCGACCGCCATCTTCTGCCTGATCTTCGCCTGGAACGAATACGCCTTCGCCGTCCTGCTGACCTCGGGCGAGGCGCAGACGGCGCCGCCCTTCATTCCCATCATCATCGGCGAAGGCGGCCAGGACTGGCCGGCCGTGGCGGCGGGAACGACGCTGTTCCTGCTGCCCATCCTCGCCTTCACCGTGCTGCTGCGCCGGCATTTGTTGCGCGGCATCACCTTCGGCGCGGTGCGCAAGTGATCGGCCGGCTGTTCCGCCGCGGGCCGTGGGAGGCCGCCGCCATCGCGCTGATCGTGGCCGGCGTCGTCATGCTGATGCAGCCCTTCTCGCTCACGCTCTACGGTTACTCGTTCGCCACGGTGCTGCTGGGCACCGTGATGTTCGTCGTGGTCTCGAAGTTCCCGCGGTAGCGACCATGGCCGAGATCCGGGTCGACAACCTCCAGAAATCCTTCGGCAGCTTCGCCGCCGTGCGCGGTGCCGATTTCACCGTCAAGGACGGCGAGTTCTTCTGCCTGCTTGGCCCCTCGGGCTGCGGCAAGACCACGACCTTGCGCATGATCGCGGGCCTCGAGCTGCCGACCGGCGGCCGCATCTTCCTCGGCTCCGAGGAGGTCACCGCGCGACGTGCGTCGGAGCGCGACATCGCCTTCGTCTTCCAGCTCTTCGCGCTCTATCCACACATGAACGTGCGCGCCAACATCGGCTTTCCCTTGCGCTGTCAGTCGATGCCACGGGCCGAGATCCACCGTCGCGTCGAGGAGGCGGCGCGCATCCTGCGCATCACGTCGATCCTCGACAAACCGGTGTCAGGCCTCTCCGGCGGCGACCGCCAACGTGTGGCGCTCGGCCGCGCCATCGTGCGCCAGCCCACCGCCTTCCTGATGGATGAGCCGCTCGGCGCCCTCGACGCCGAGTTCCGCCGGCTGATGTGCGGCGAGTTGCGTGCCCTGCACGACCGTCTCGCAGCCACCACCGTCTATGTGACGCACGATCAGCTCGAGGCGATGTCGATGGCCGACAAGATCGCCGTGATGAACAATGGCCTCGTCGAGCAGCTGGGCACGCCGCGCGAGATCTACGACCGGCCAGTTTCGATGTTCGTCGCCGACTTCATCGGCTCGCCGCCGATGAACTTCGTCGAGTTCGACGCACCGCTCGCGCGCGGCGATCGCTCGCTGACGATCGACGGCGCCGAGATCGCGATTCCCGAGCTGCACGAGGCGGCAAGCCAGCCGCAGTGTGCGCTGGGCGTGCGTCCCGAGCATGTACGCTTGAGCGACAGCTCGCCGCTGCGCGGTTCGGTTTACGGTGCCGAGTATCTCGGCACGACGCAGATCGTCACCGTCGCCACCGCGCGTGGCTTTGTGAAGGCGCGCCTGCCGTCCGATACGTCGGTTCGACTGGGCGAGCCGGTCGGCCTCGCTTTCCGCCCGGAGAAGCTCTCGATCTTCGATCGCCAATCCGGCCGTGCGCTGTGCTCGGCGCTGCATGGCGCCAGGCACCAAGGGCGCGCGCATGGCTGACGTTTGCCTCGACTCGGTCTGCAAGAGCTTCGGCAAGACCGAAGCGGTGCATGAGCTTTCGCTCGAGATCGGCGACGGCGAGTTCGTCGTCCTGCTGGGGCCCACCGGGGCCGGCAAGACGACGACGCTGCGCCTCGTCGCCGGCCTCGAACGGCCCGACCAGGGCCGCGTCACCATCGCCGGCCGCGACGTCACCCCGGCGCCGCCGGCGATGCGTGACGTTACCTTCGTCTTCCAGCAGTACTCGCTCTACCCGCATCTCTCGGTATTCGACAATCTCGCCTTTCCGCTGCGCTCGCCGGTCCGCCGTACGCCGCTTGCCGAGATCGAGCGCAAGGTGCGCGAGGTCGCGCGCCTATTGCACATCGAGGACAAGCTGCAGAACCGCGCCACCCAGCTCTCGGGCGGCCAGATGCAGCGCGTCGCCATCGGCCGCGCCCTGGTGCGTTCGCCCGCGATATACCTCATGGACGAGCCGCTTAGCTCGCTCGACGCCAAGCTGCGCAGCGAGTTGCGCATCGAGCTGCAGCGCATCCAGCGCGAGTTCGGCGCCACCATCCTCTACGTGACGCACGATCAGACGGAGGCGTTGACCTTGGCGACGCGCATCGGCGTGATGGACCGCGGACGGCTGGTGCAGGTCGGCACGCCGCGCGAGATCTACGAGAATCCGGTGGATGCCTATGTCGCGACCCGACTGGGCTCGCCCGGCATCAACCTCGTGCCGCGCTCGGTCTTCCCCGCGATGGCGGCGCCGCCCGCGGCCGTGACCGTGGGCGTGCGTACCGAGCACGTGCGCATCCGCAAGGCGGCGAACGGCGGCGCGCTCGGCACCGTGTCGTGGATCGAGCATCTGGGTGATCAGGACCATCTCCATGTCGCGATCGGCGAGCGCGATTTCGTTACGCTGAGCGATGCCGATGCCGGCCTCGCCGTCGGCGACTCGGTCGCCCTCGAGGTGACCCGGCCGCTGTTCTTCGACGTTGCCGGCCGGCGGGTGACGAATGCTTGAGGATGCACGCAGCTCAAATTCCTCTCCCCCACTTAGGGGGAGAGGCCAGGAGAGAGGGATGGGGTCGAACGAGGACGTCATGGACGAGACCATGCGCAAACGATTGATCGAGGCGATGGCCCAGGCTGTCATCGCCCATGCCGATGAGCTCACCGAGCTCGACCGGCAGATTGGCGACGGCGATCATGGCCTCAACATGAAACGCGGCTTCGAGGCCGTGCTCGAGGCGCTGCCCGCCACGGCGGCCAAGCCGTTGCCCGAGGCGCTGAAGGGAGTGGGCACGACCCTGGTCATGAAGGTCGGCGGCGCCTCGGGACCTCTCTACGGCACGCTTTTCCTCGCGCTTGGCAAGACGATTTCCGACACACCGACGACAGCAACGCTCGCCGAGGCCTTCGCCGCCGCCGTCGAAGCGGTGAAGGCGCGCGGCAAGTCGCAGGCCGGGCAGAAGACCATGCTCGACGTGCTGGTCCCGGTCGCCACCGTGCTGAGCGCGGGCGGCGCCGGGCTTGGCTCTCGCGTGCGCGCCGAAGCGCTCGCCGCCGCCGAGGCGACCAAGCCGATGAAGGCGACGCGCGGCCGCGCGTCATTCCTGGGCGAGCGCTCGATCGGCCATCTCGATCCCGGCGCGCGGTCCTCCGCCCTGATGATCGCGGCCGTCTGCGATGCCATTGGAGCCTCGCCATGAACCGAAAAGCCTCCTCGAAAAATGTCGGCGTGGTCATCGTCTCCCATTCCAGCAAGGTGGCGGAGGGTGCCGCCGACATGGTGCGGCAGATGGTAGGCGACGCCGTGCCGCTCGCCTTCACCGGCGGCAACGCCGATGGCGGCCTGGGCACTGACGTGGCCGCCATCTTGGCGGCAATCGAGCGCGCCTGGACGTCCGCCGGTGTCGTTATCCTGGTCGATCTTGGCGGTGCCGAAACCAACAGCGAGATGGCGGTCGAGATGCTCGACGAGAAGCGGCGCAGCCACGTCGCCGTGTGCAACGCGCCGATCGTCGAGGGCGCAGTGATCGCCGCGACCGAAGCGTCGGGCGGTTCGCCGCTTGCGACGGTGAAACGCATGGCCGAGGAGCTGTCGCCGCAATAGGCGGCCCCTGGGATGGTTAAGCGTATGGTAAGAGTGAGGTTGTTTTCATGACCGTGACCGAGACGCCCGTGATCGCTTCCGCGCTGCTGACCAACGAGGTTGGCCTGCACGCGCGTCCTGCGGTCAAGTTGACCCAGCTCGCCAAGAGCTTTGGCGCGACGGTGGAGCTGGCGCTCGAGCCGGATGGCCCCTGGGTCGATGCCAAGAGCCCGGTCAAGATCATGCGCGTGAAGGCGCCCAAGGGAGCTCTGCTGCACTTCCGGGCCTGGGGTGGCGACGCCGACGCCGCTGTCGGCGCGCTGGTCGATCTCGTCGAGCGCCGGTTCGACGAGGACGCGGCAGAGGAGGCAGCCCAAGGAGAGGATCGTGCCTGAAGCCCGCCATCGCGGCCGGCCCGCCGCGCCCGGCTTCGCTGCCGGGCGTGTCGTTGCGCTCAGCATGGCCCAGGGCGCGCCGCGCGCCGGCGGCGATCCCAAGCGAGAGGCGGCCGCCTTGCGCGGCGCCATGGCGCAGGCGACGGCCGAGCTTGTGGGTCTTGCCGCGCCAGCGGCTGACGACGCCGCCGGCATCCTGGGCTTCCAAATTGCCCTCCTGCAGGACGACGCGCTCTCAGGCCCGGCCTTCGCCGCCATCGCTGGCGGGGCCGCGGCCGACGCGGCTTGGCGTGGGGCGCTCGACGACGAGATCGCCGGCTACCACACCGGCGAAGACGAGACCTTCCGAGCCCGCGCCGCCGATCTCGCCGACCTGCGCGACCGCGTGTTGGGGCACCTCTCCGGCGGCGCTGTCGTCCCCTCTGTCACGCTGGGCAGCATCGTCGCTGCCGCCGACCTGCCGCCGTCGCGCTTCCTCGCCATCGATTGGCGCGCGGGCGGTGCGGTGCTGCTGTCCGAAGGCAGCCGCAACAGCCATGTGGCGATGCTGGCGCGCGCCCGCGGCGTGCCGATGATCGTCGGCCTCGGCATCGATACCCTCGGCCTCGCGGGCGAGGCGCTGGTCGATGCGACCTGCGGCGAGCTCGTCCTCGATCCGGCGCCGGCGACCCGCGCAGCCTTCGAGGCGCGCCGGCGGAGCCACGAAAACGGCGCCGCCGAAGCCGCAAGCCGGATCGGCGAGCCGGCGGTGACAGCCGATGGCGTGTCGGTGGCGGTCCACATCAATGTCGCCGGACCGGACGAGCTTGCCGCGCTGTCGCCCGCGATCTGCGACGGCATCGGCCTCGTGCGCACCGAGTTCCTGTTCGCCGGCAGCGGCCTGCCGGACGAGGAGACGCAGTACCGCGTCTATCGCCGGCTCGCCGAATGGGCTGCCGGCAAGCCGGTGACCATCCGCACCCTCGATGCCGGCGGCGACAAGCCGGTCGCCGGCCTCACCATCGCCCGCGAGAGCAATCCGTTCCTCGGCGTGCGCGGCATCCGCCTGTCGCTTGCCCATCGCGAGGTCTTCGCCGTTCAGCTGCGCGCGCTCGCCCGCGCCGCCTGCCACGGCAAGGTGAAGATCATGCTGCCGATGGTGACGGTGCCCGAGGAGCTCGAGGCGGCCCGCGCCCTGCTCGAGGCCGAGGTGGCGGCGCTGAAAGCGGCCGGCGTGCCGGCGGCGCGCCCGCCGCTTGGCATCATGGTCGAGGTGCCGGCGGCGGCGCTCGCCATCGAGCGCTTCGATGCGGCGTTCTTCTCCATCGGCTCGAACGACCTCACGCAATACGTCACCGCGGCGGGGCGCGATATCGCCGCGGTGACCGATCTCGCCGACCCGCTCAATCCGGCGGTGCTGCGGCTCATCCGCATGGCCGCCGAGCACGGCCGGGCCAGTGGCCGCGAGGTCAGCCTGTGCGGCGACGCTGGCGGCGATCCCGCGGCGGTCGAGGCGTTGCTGTCGGCCGGCCTGCGCGTGCTGTCGGTGGCGCCCTCTGCGCTTGCCGCCACCAAGGCCGCGATCGGTCGTGTGGATCTCCGGCGATGAGCGACCGGCCGATCGCTGCGGCGGAAGGGGATGCGGTGGTCGAGTACAAGACCGTCCTCAAGCGCGTGCTGGACAACCGGCCGTCCGGAACGCGGCAGCGCCTGGCCAGGGCGTTGGGCAAGAACCGCTCCTTCATCTCGCAGATCGCCAATCCCGCCTATCCCGTGCCGATCCCGGTGCAACATCTCGAGACGATGTTCGAGCTCTGCCATTTCTCGCAGGCCGACCGGCAGGAGTTCCTCGCCGCCTACGGGCGCGCCCATCCGCGGCGCTTCGCCCTCGTCCACACGGTCCGGCGAACGCGCATTGTCTCGCTCGCAGTGCCGGACCTCGGGGATGCCAAGCGCAACCGCGCCGTCGACGCCATGGTGGCCGACTTCGTCGGCCGGCTGCGGAAGTTCGTCGACGACATCGAGTGAAGCTTGCTCTCCCCCGCTAGCGGGAGAGGCCAGGAGAGGGGGCTGCGCACGTCGATTCCCCCTCACCCAACCTCTCCCCCTGGCGGGGGAGAGGAGCGGACTGGACCAGGGAGGTTCCGTCATGAAGAAGCTGATGAACGCCGCCGACACCGTCCTTGCCGAAAGTCTCGATGGCTTTGCCGCCTCGCACGCCGACATCGTCGTGCTCGGGCCGCAGCGCAAGTTCGTGCGCCGACGCGTGCCAAAGCCGGGCAAGGTGGCGCTGCTCTCGGGCGGCGGTTCGGGCCACGAGCCGCTGCACGGCGGCTTCGTCGGCGTCGGCATGCTCGATGCTGCCTGTCCAGGCCAGGTCTTCACCGCGCCGACGCCCGACCAGATGGCGGAGGCCGCTGCGGCCGTCGACACCGGCGCCGGCTGCCTCTTCATCGTCAAGAACTACGAAGGCGACGTGATGAACTTCGAGATGGCGGCCGAGATCGCCGGCCGTGAGGTGCGGACTGTCATCACCGATGACGATGTCGCGGTCGAGACGTCGACCTATTCGACCGGGAGGCGCGGTGTGGCCGGCACGGTCATTGTCGAGAAGATGGTCGGCGCGGCAGCGGAGGCCGGACGCGACCTGGCCGCGCTCCAGGCGCTCGGCAAGCAGGTCAACGCGCGGACGCGCTCGATGGGCGTGGCCCTGACCTCGTGCACGGTGCCGGCTGCCGGCAAGCCCACCTTCCAGATCGGCGAGGACGAAATGGAAATGGGCGTGGGCATTCACGGCGAGCCGGGACGCCGGCGCGTGCCATTTGGCTCGGCCGACGCCATTGCCGGCGAGCTCGTGCACGCGATCGTCAAGGACCTCGCGCCCAGGCACGGCACGCCCTTGTTGCTTTTTGTCAACGGCTTCGGCGGCACGCCGGCGCTCGAGCTCTACCTCATGGCGAACGCTGCACGTCGGCTGCTCGGCGGGGCCGGGCTGACAGTGGCGCGCAGTCTCACCGGCAGCTACGTGACCTCGCTCGAGATGGCTGGCTGCTCGGTGACGCTGACGGCGCTCGACGATTCTCTCGTCGCACTCTGGGATGCGCCGGTCCATACGGCTGCGCTGCGTTGGGCGATGTGATCGGAGGGCCGCGGTCACGGTCGGGCCCCGACGGCATCGATGTCGACTATGCGGGCTCGCCCGGCGTGGTGGCGCAGGGGCTGAACGTGCCGCACTGCTACACCGAGGCCTATACCAGCTTCGGCGTCAAATGCTTCGTGGCCCCCAAGGTCGACGAGGCGGAGAGGGTCAAGCTCAGGATGGCGGTCGCCGCGGAATAGTCGTCGGAGCGCGGGTAGTGGGTCAGTTTGAACTGGCGACCAATCGGGCGAGATGAGAGGCGGCGACGGTCGCAGCCTCTCGCCATCGGCTCTCGGCCGCTGCGATCTCTTTGTCCTTCTGATTGAGCACTTCGGGAGCCCAGTGCTGCCGTACAGTGCCAGCTGGCAGCGCGTCGGTCTCCGAGTCGATGCCGACAAACGTATTCAAGTGTGGCCGAAACTCTGGTTCTGGCAAATCCGAGTAAGGACTGATTGCCTGCGCGATCTCGATGACGCCGATCTCTCCCGCCAAGAAACGTGTCAGGAGAGCGGACATATGCGCATGCACATGCGCGCGATACTCTAGATCGTAGCGATAATCAGTGTGGTCCATGCTGAGTCTGCTTATGCAGTCTTTCGTGACGCCTCCCATTCGTCAACTACTTTGCCCGCTTTCCAGCCGCATGGCTGGGGTGACGCGCATTCCTACATCGTTACATCATCGCGGCAGTTGATCACCAACTCGGCGATCGAGGCGTTGTTGGAAAGCCCAAGCACGGTCAGCACGACGTCGGCAATGTCGCCCGGCGCCATCATCTGCTCGTGCGGGAAGGTCTCGACGTCGGCCGTCATGTCGGTGGCGACGAAGCCCGGACAGAGCGCGGTGCAGCGCACGCCATCGTCCCAGCCGGCGCGCCGCGTGGCATGCGAGAGGGCGACGGCGGCGAACTTGGTCATGGCGTAGCCCGCATTGTTGTTGTAGACGGCCTTGCCGGCGATCGAGACGACGTTGACGATGCGCCCCGCACCCGAGCGCCTGAGGTGCGGCAGGGCCGTGCGGATCATCGACAGCGGCGCCTTCACGTTCACTGCCCACATGCGGTCAAGCTCGGCGTCTCTCTCGTCTTCGATGCGCACCCTGACGACCATGCCGGCATTGTTGACGAGCCCGTCGATGCGCCCGAAGCGCGCCGCCGTCGCCTCGACCCACCGTTGGTGCGTGGCCTGGTCCTCGGCGTCGTAGCGCGCCGCAAGAACGCGGTCGGCGACCCAGCCGCCCGCCACGGGGTCGAGCGAGGCCGGATCGCGGGCGCCCAGGCTCAGCGTGTAGCCGGCTCGATACAAAGCCTCGGCGATGGCGCGGCCGATGCCCCGGTTCGCGCCGGAAACCATGATGACCCGTCCCTCGGGGGCAAGCATTTGCCGACGCCTCGCGCCCTGTCTCGCCGCGCCGTCTAGCCGTACAGCGCGACGCAGCGCACTTCGATGCTCCAGCGTTCGGGAGCGTCCGGCGGCGTGGCAGGATCCTCGAAGGCGCTGTGGAAGCTGAAGGTGCAGGGCTCGCCAGCCGCCGCGTCGGCATCCGGCTCGGCCCCCTTCGATTGGGCCAGCCGGCCAGCCGAGTCCCACTGCTTGATCAGCAGCGCTTCATCCCGGGTCAGCCCCGGATAGAAGTACCATCGGTGGCTGCCGTCGTGCTTGGCGAAATAGTTCTCGCCGACGCGGTCGGCATAGTGGATCTCGAACACGACCAGATGCTCGGACCGCACGCTGGCCGCGTCGCAGAGCGCCAGCGGCTGGGTCGCGACCGGCAGGTTGGCGATGTTGCGCCAGAGGTTGATGATGGCGAAACGCCCACGCGCCAGCGCCCGCTCCACCGCATCAGGGTCGAGCAGGGACTGCCCCTCGGCCAGCACCGTGCGAAAGGTGTCGTTGCCGGTCGGCGGGCGCGCCAGGTCGCGCAGCCGTTGCGGCGCGCTGGTCAGCGTGTAGTCGCCATGGACCACCCGGGCCGGTCCCTGAACCTGCTGGCCGCCCTCGATGCGCTGGCCGCTGCGCTTGCCGGCCGCCGAGCGGACGTTGTGGTCGAACGCCGCGACGACGTTCGCCCCGCTCGCATCTCGGACGATTTCGGCGCATTCCGGGTAGTAGTGGCGCACCACCTGCTCGTGGTCGAGGAAATCGAGGTCTTGCCGGGCCAGCGGACGCCGCTGCATCTCGAAGCCGTTCGCAGCGAGTGTACAGGATGGCCGCGCCGCCAGGCTCCGCGCATCGGCGACCGGCATTCGTCGTTCTTCCAGGTTGACGCCCTCCCAGAGGGCGTCGGTGCCGTCGCGGTTGCGGCGCGTCAGGACCTTGCCGTTGCGGTAGAGCGA
>Ga0066388_100001425_pt1 | contig 13418 bp, 12 predicted proteins | sample PanSoiMetaGPlot6_FD_64539 | JGI IMG/M metagenome (GOLD analysis project Ga0066388, IMG submission 64539) | Tropical forest soil microbial communities from Panama analyzed to predict greenhouse gas emissions - Panama Soil - Plot 6 (Hybrid Assembly) | ecosystem: Environmental > Terrestrial >... | reverse complement strand
GAGGAAGAATAGGCCGCCTGCCCGATCTGGCCCTCGAATGCGGCGACTGACGCCGTCGAAACAATCACGCCGCGTTCGCCGCTGGGAAGCGGCTCGACCGTCTGCATGGCGGCGGCGACCAATCGCATCATGTTGAAAGTGCCTATCAGGTTGATGCGGATGACGCGCTCATAGTCGGCAAGCGGCATAGGGCCATCACGTCCAACGATGCGCTTGGCGGTGCCGACGCCGGCGCAATTGACCAGGATGCGTGTCGGACCATGGCCGGCGGCGGCTTGCTTGACGGCCGCTTCGGCGCTGGCGCTGTCGGCGACATCGCAACTAATGGCAATTCCCTTGATGTCGATCGCGACTTCAGCGGCGGCCTTCTGGTTGACGTCAATGATCGCGACCTTTGCGCCCGCCGCGGCAAGCGCGCGCGCCGTTGCCGCGCCCAATCCCGACGCGCCGCCGGTGACGATGGCCGGCTGTCCCTTGGTCTCCATCAATGTTTTCCTTCCGCTGCGATCACTCGCGAGGATAAAGGCTGCGTGTAGAGTTCGTCCACCAGCGCCGCGCGGTTCTTCAGAACGGCACGCTGGTTGATCGAACCCTTGTCGGTCGCCTCGCTTTTGTCCATCGAGGGCGGCTCCGCCATCACGATTGCGCGCTCGACACGGGTTGATGACCCTGGGCTGGCGGCCGCGAGCTTTTTCAGCCGCTCGGCAAATGTCGCGCGGACGGCCGGCGCCGCGACAATTGCAGCGGGAGATGCATCGCTGCCCAGGCCGGCAAGCTTTCGGCAGGCTTCGACATCGGGAAATACCAGGGCTGCGATGTCGTCGCGGTCGGCGCCGGCGAAAACAGCATCGCGGACATAGGGCGCAAAGTGGTCGACGAAGCGCGCGCGCAGAGGCCCGACGCTTACCCAGGTGCCCGTGGAGAGCTTGAAATCCTCTGCGATGCGGCCGTCGAACAGAAGGCCCTTGCCGGGATCGTCCGGGTCAACGAATTTCAATGCGTCGCCGATCTTGTAGAACCCTTCCGCGTCGAAGGCCTCGCGTGTGAGATGCTCCTGCCGCCAATAGCCGGGAGTGATGTGCGGACCACGCAGGCGTGCTTCGAGCTTGCCTTCGTTTGGCACCAGCTTGAGCTCGACGCCGGGCGCGGGCAGGCCGATGTTGCCGGGCCTGTCGAAATCCCATGAGCAGGCAAGCGCGAGTGGCGACGTCTCGGTTGAGCCGAGCGACGACAAAAAAATAATGCGTTCGCCTGTTGTCTCGATCGCGAGCCGCGTGAGCTCGTCCCACGTGGTCTGGTTCAGGCCGGCGCCGGCGTAAAACAGGACTTTCAGCCGGCTGAAGAAATTGCGGCGCAGCACCTCGTCGGCGCGGAAGTGCGCGACCAGCGCTTCGTAACCTTTGGGAACGTTGAAATAGATGGTTGGCGCGATCTCGCGCAGGTTTCTCGCGGTCTTCGGCACGCCCGGCGGCGTCGGATTGCCGTCATCAATATAAAGTGAGCCGCCGTATGTGAGCACCATATTGAAGTTGTGATTACTGCCGAATGTATGGCTCCACGGCAGCCAATCGATGACGACCGGAGGCTCATCGGCGACAAAGGCGAAACTGGAGCCGAGCATCGCCTGGTTCGAACACAGCATGCGATGGGTGTTGATGACGGCCTTCGGATTTCCTGTCGATCCGGACGTGAACAGGAATTTGGCGATGGTATCCGGCGTCACGCTTGCGTGCGCAGCGGCAATGCCCGGCGTGTCCTCCGAGCCAAGGAGATCGGCGAACAGTGTGGTCTTGCGATCGCCCAACGGGTTGCGGGTCACCACCAGCTCGATTTCATCTGGCACGGTTTCGTAGAGGGCACGGCCGAAGGGAATTCCGTCATTCACGAAGACAAGGCCCGGCGTTAGCAGATCGACAATCGCGCGCAGCTTGCCGAAGTCGCTCGACATTAGTGAATAGGCCGGGGAAATTGGCGCGTAAGGAATGCCCACATGCATTGCGGCGAGAGCGAGCAGAGCCTGCTCGATGTCGTTGCCGGATAGCACCACGATCGGTCTTTCGGCGGACAGTCCGCGCCGCAACAGCGCCGCGCCAATCCGCTTCACGTCGGCAAGGACCTGCGCATAACTTAGCTTGCGCCAATCGCCTTGCGTATCGCGCTGGGCCAGAAACAATCTGTCGGGTGCTGTCTTGGCCCAATGTTCGAGCGGCTGACTCAGCTTGTCATGGAAGCGCTCGAGCTTTTGCGCTGCGCGGATATGGATGACGCCACCGGCGCGCCCCTCGATCACGGGATCGAGCCGGCCGAGCTTGACGGAGCGCAGCGGCACTGCCGCTCGACCTTTAATATCCCGATCCTGCGCTGCGCTTGTCATGCCTCCCGGCTCTCCACCTCAGCTGCGCGTGGCCTTCGGCGCACGTTTCGCGAAAAAGTCCTTCAAGCGCGCTTTTGCATCCGGGTCAGCCTGCGCGATCGCCGACATCAACGCTTCGACGGCATAGCCGCTTGCCGGACCCATTTCGACAATTCGCGGCAGCGCATGCATGACGGCGAAGTTCGTCAGCGGTGCATTTCCGGCGATACGCCGCGCCAGCTCGAGACCCTTGGCGAAGCCCTTACCGGGCTCAACAAGATATGTGCTCAGCCCGATGGCCTGGGCTTCTTCTGCCGAATAAGTGCGCCCAGTGAGCATCATGTCCATCATGCGTGCCACGCCGATCAGCGGCGGCAAACGGACCGAGCCGCCGCCGCCGACGTAGATGCCGCGGCTTCCCTCGGGCAGCGCATAATATGCCGAGCGCTCCGCGACCCGCACGTGCGCCGCGGCGGCAAGCTCGAGCCCGCCGCCGATCACCGCGCCATGCAGCACCGCGACCACCGGCACCTTGCCGAACTGGATTTTCTCGAAGGCCCGGTGCCAGAGACTTGAATGTGCGATGCCCTGGGTGACGTCTCGTTCATTCAGTTCGGCCAGATCGAGCCCAGCGGAAAAATGCTCGCCTTCGCCTGCGAGCAAGACCGCGCCGATGTCGTCAGGCAACGATGTGAAGAACTGCTCGATGCCGATGATCGTTTCGTCGTCGAGTGCATTACGTTTTTGCGGACGATTAAGGCGTAGAACGGCAACCGCGCCCTCCCGCTCGGCAATTAGCGAGGACGGAAGCCTGGTCGCGAGCCGCTCTATCATCATTCCACCTCGTAGACGTCAAGCCGCACTGCGCGTGGTTCTCTTTGGCCCTTCGCGATAGCCAGGATCCGATTAAGCCAGTCGATCGCCGGAGCCGCAGTCTCGAAACGCATCACCGTACGGAAATAATAATGACGTGGGTCGACATTGTCGCCTCGCATCAGTCTTTCCATCACCCCGGGCGGGCCATGCCGCAAGCCCTCGCTGGCCACCATGATCAGTTCACCGGCGTCGGTTTCGATGGCATAACGCGCCTTGATATCGGCGGCACCATCGTTGCGGATGATCTGCCAGTCGGCGCCGCCAGGAAGGATGCGGCCGTTGAGCTTCGGTCCACTCACGCTTCCGCCGATGATGCCGATCATGCGGCGCTCGCCGTAGGGCGTTTGGCCAAGATTGATTATGGCTTCGAGCTCGGCACGAATTGAGAAAATCGGCCCGCTGGCCAGCATTGGCGACCCGCTCGTCATGACGACAGAATCGCGCTGCTGGTCACGGTCTGGATACCGGAACGCGCGAAGCTCTCGCGGGTCTGGTTCAATGAACCATCGATGTCAATGGCGCGGCAGGCGTCCTCGACGACGATTGCCTGAAAGCCTTCACGAGATGCATCCTCCGCGGAATAGCGCACGCAAAAATCAAAGGCCAGGCCGGCGAGAACGACACGCTTGAGCTCATGCGCGCGCAGATACCCGGTCAGTCCGGTCACCGTCTTGTGGTCGTTCTCATAGAAGGCCGAATAGGAATCGATATTGTGTCGATGCCCCTTTCGCAGCACGAGCGCGGCATGAGGAATTTGCAGGCCCTTATGAAATTCGGCGCCCGGGCTGCCTTGAATGCAATGGTCCGGCCATAAAACCTGCGGCCCGTAAGACAGTGAAATGACCTCGAACGGTTTTCGGCCGGGATGCGCCGAAGCGAACGAGTGATGACGCTCAGGATGCCAATCCTGTGTCAGAACGACGTGCGAAAATTGTCGTGCGAGACGATTGACGAGGGGCACCACCTCGTCGCCCTTCGGCACGGCGAGGCGCCCGCCCGGGCAAAAGTCATTCTGGACGTCGACTACGAGCAGAACATCGTTGGCGCCGATCATTGAACTTGCGCTCACCGTGGGTCTCCCATGCGCGGATGTCCATACCCCACGCTCCTCTCAATATCTGTATTTGACCGTGCTTGGCACCAGCCGTAAATACGGGGCCGAAAAGCATTTTGGGCGTTTAGCAAGCATGGCACAGATCACTTCGCTCGCCGAAGCCGTCAAATCAGCCGTCCGCGATGGCGACACCGTCGCGCTGGAAGGCTTTACGCACCTTATTCCGCATGCTGCAGGCCACGAGATCATCCGGCAGGCCCGCAAGAACCTCACGCTGATCCGGATGACGCCCGACCTTGTCTACGACCAGCTCATCGGGATGGGTTGCGTCAGCAAGCTGGTTTTTTCATGGGGTGGCAATCCGGGGGTCGGCTCGCTGCATCGCCTGCGCGACGCCATCGAAAACGGCTGGCCGCAGAAGCTAGAGCTCGAAGAGCATTCGCACGCAGCGATGGCCAATGCCTATGAGGCCGGTGCGGCCGGTCTGCCCTGCGCCATTTTCCGCGGCTATATCGGCGGCGACCTGCCGAAGGTGAATTCCAAGATCAAGCGCGTGACCTGTCCGTTCACCGGCGAGGAGCTGGCAGCCGTTCCGGCTCATCGCCCCGACGTGGCGGTCATCCATGCCCAGCGCGCCGACAAGGCGGGCAATGTCATGATCGAAGGCGTGATCGGCGTTCAGAAAGAGGCGGTGCTCGCCTCCAAGCGTTCGGTCATCACGGTTGAAGAGGTTGTCGACGAACTTCCGGAGCGGAGCCTCAACGCCGTAGTCCTGCCGCACTGGACCATCGGGTACGTGGTCGAGGTACCGGGTGGCGCCTTCCCCTCCTATGCGCAGGGCTATTATCCGCGCAACAACAATTTCTACAAGGAATGGGATGCGATCTCGCGCGAGCGCGAATCATTCCAGGCGTGGATCAAGGAGAACGTGCTGACAAAAGGCCCCGACGCCTTCGCCAAATATGCGCGCAAGCATCGGATAGCGGCGGAGTAAGACCCATGGCCGATTACAAACCCAACGAGATGATGACGGTCGCGGCCGCGCGCGCGCTGAAGAATGACGACGTCTGCTTCGTCGGCATCGGCCAGCCGTCGGCCGCCTGCAACCTGGCGCGGCTGACGCACGCCCCGAACATCACGCTCATCTACGAATCCGGCACGCTCGCCACCAAACCGAACATCCTGCCGCTGTCGATCGGCGACGGCGAGCTGTGCGAAACCGCGATCACGACAGTGTCGGTGCCTGAAATGTTCCGCTATTGGCTGCAGGGCGGACGCATCAAGGTCGGCTTTCTCGGCGGCGCGCAAATAGACAAATACGCCAATCTCAATACGACCGTGGTCGGCCCCTATGCCAAGCCGAAAGTCCGCCTGCCCGGCGGAGGAGGCGCCCCGGAGATCGCCACGTCGTGCGGCGAGATCTTCATCATCATGGCGCAGGGCAAACGTAGCTTCGTCGACAAGCTCGACTTCGTAACGTCGATCGGCCATGTCACGGGCGGCAATTCCCGCGCCAGGCTCGGTGTGAAGACCAAGGGCCCGACCAAGCTCATCACCGATCTCGCATTGTTAGAGCCCGATCCGGAGACAAAGGAAATGACCGTCGTCTCCATTCACCCTGGGGTCACCCGCGAACAGATCCAGGAAAATTCCGGCTGGAAGATCAAATTCGCAGCCAAGGTTGCGGAGACGCCGGCGCCCACGAAACGCGAGCTTGAGGTGTTGCGCGATCTTCACGCGCGGACCAATCGCGCACACGCGGAGGCGGCGTGATGGCCGGACGCGACGTGTTCCTTTGCGATGCGGTGCGCACGCCGATCGGCCGCTATGGCGGGGCACTAGCCAAAGTGAGGGCGGACGATCTTGCCGCCGTGCCGATCAAAGCGCTGGTGGTGCGCAACGCGAAGGCCGATTGGGAAAAGCTCGACGAGGTCTATTACGGTTGCGCCAACCAGGCAGGCGAGGATAACCGCAATGTGGCGCGCATGGCGTTGTTGCTGGCAGGTCTTCCGGCCAGCGTGCCGGGAGTGACCTTGAACCGGCTCTGCGCTTCGGGATTGGAAGCGGTCGGTACCGCCGCACGTGCGATCCGTGCCGGCGAGATGGACTTTGCGATAGCAGGTGGCGTGGAGTCGATGACGCGTGCGCCGTTTGTACAAGGCAAGGCGCCGGAGGCGTTCTCCCGCACGGCTGAGATCTACGACACCACGATTGGCTGGCGCTTCATCAATCCACTGATGAAACAGCAATATGGCGTCGATTCCATGCCTGAGACTGGCGAGAACGTCGCCGAGGAATTCCAAGTCACGCGCGCCGACCAGGATGCCTTTGCGCTGCGATCGCAGCAGCGTGCCGGCAAGGCCATCGCGTCGGGCTATTTCGCCGAGGAAATCGTCGCGGTTGAGGTGCCGGCTGGCAAGACCGGGCCGGTCAAGGTCGACAAGGACGAGCATCCCCGACCGGAAACCACGCTTGAGCAGCTTGCGAAGCTAAAGACTCCGTTCCGCAATCCCGGCACCGTGACCGCCGGCAATGCGTCGGGCGTCAATGATGGCGCTGCGGCCATCATTGTCGCGTCGGAAAGGGCGGTGAAGGCGCATGGTCTCAGGCCGCGCGCGCGGATTCTCGGGATGGCGTCGGCGGCGGTGCCGCCGCGCATCATGGGCATCGGCCCGGTGCCGGCCACGCAAAAGCTGATGGCGCGCCTCCAGCAAAAAATTAGTGATTACAGTTTGATCGAAATCAATGAAGCTTTTGCCTCGCAATCGCTAGCGTGCCTGCGACAGCTGGGACTTGCGGACGATGCCGAGCACGTCAACCCGCATGGTGGCGCGATCGCGCTGGGTCATCCGCTCGGCATGTCTGGTGCTCGTCTGGCATTGACGGCGGCCCACGGTCTGGAACAGAGCGGAGGCAGGTTCGGGCTTGCCACGATGTGCGTCGGCGTCGGTCAAGGCGTATCGCTTGCGCTCGAACGAGTGATGTGAAGGTAGCAACAATAAAGGCCCGCGAATGACACAGGTTTTTCCTAAGGAGAGCCTAAGTGCTTTTCCCAAGCACCTCACGCCCGCATATCGCAGCACGGTCAAGCGGTCGCCATCGAAGCCGCTGATCTTCGTGCCCCACACGCTGTCCGAGCTGACCGGCCCGGTCTATGGCCACAACGCGGTGCAGGAGGGCGACAACGATCTCACCAAGCAGCACAAAGGCGAACCGTTGGGCGAACGCATCATCGTGCACGGTCATGTCCTCGATGAGAACAAGCGTCCTGTCCCCGACACGCTAGTGGAGATCTGGCAGGCTAATGCCTGCGGCCGCTATGTGCACAACGTGGACCAGCATTCCGCCCCACTCGATCCGAACTTCACCGGGGCAGGGCGCACCATCACCGACGGCAAAGGCTATTACCGCTTCATCACGGTGAAGCCTGGAGCGTACCCCTGGGGCAACCATCATAATGCGTGGCGCCCGAACCACATCCACTTCTCGGTGTTCGGGCACTCATTCTTGTCGCGCTTGGTAACCCAGATGTATTTCCCGGGTGACCCGCTTTTCCCGTTCGATCCGATCTTCAATTCGGTGACTGATGAGAAGGCGCGCCAGCGCATGATCTCGAGCTTCGACCTGGACAATACCATCCCCGATTGGGCGCTTTGCTTCCGCTTCGATATCGTGCTGCGCGGACGCGAGGCAACGCCGCAAGACATGGACAAGCATTAAAATGTCGGACATTACTCCCTCACAAACCGTCGGCCCGTTCTTCGCCTACGGTCTCGCTCCGCACAGCCGCTGCGAGTGGCGCCCCGAGCTGGGCAAGGACGTCTACGACTGGAAGGAAACAGCCGGCGCCAATCTTGTGACGGCGGATGCTTCGGGTAGCAAGATTCGCATCGAGGGCCAGATCCTCGATGGCGACGGCATGCCGATCAATGATGCGATGATCGAGATCTGGCAGGCTGATGCGCAGGGCCGTTACGCGCACCCGCGCGACAGCCGAACCCGGCCCAACACCAAATTCATGGGCTTCGGGCGTTCCGCAACAGACAAGAACGGTGTTTTTAGTTTTGATACCATCAAGCCGGGTTCGGTGCCGGGACCTAACGGCGAGGCGCAGGCACCGCATATCGTGTTCTGCATCTTCTCGCGCGGGATGCTGCGGCAGATCTACACGCGGCTTTATTTCGCGGACGAACCGGCCAACGACACCGATCCGATCCTGACGCTGGTGCCGGCCGACCGGCGGGGTACTCTCATTGCCCACAAAAATGTGCGGGGCGAGCCTGTGGTCTACCGCTTCGATATCCGCGTCCAGGGAGAAAACGAGACCGTTTTCTTCGATATCTGATCGACTGGCCGCGGTTTTGTCCGACCGGCTCTTTGGTTGGCTGCCCACTGTCGCCCATATATCCCGCCAATCGTAGGATTTGTCCCAACACCGGGACGTTAACCGCAAATTTTCTTCTCATGCTCTACAAAATACCTTAACAAATACATAGTTTTGTTTGTGGGCAGCTGGCCCACCCACTTTGCCCATCTTACATATTATGTGCCTTCCGAGTTGACGCGGCCAAAGGGACTTGGTTCGATTCGGACTGCAAAACGGCCCTCGAGAGCCGGCCAGGAAACGTCGCCATGAACGAACAAATCCTCCAGGAGATCAGCGAATTTTGCCGCGTCCGCGGACTCGCGGAGTCGACCTTCGGCCGGCGCGCCGTGAACGACGGCAAACTGGCAAACCGTCTGCGCAATGGCGGCCGCATCACCACCGACACGCTCGAGCGCATCCGCGCCTTCATGGCGCACAATTCGGATCGTGCACCGGCGCGCCGCCGCGTGCTGTTTGAACCGACGCCACCCGGTGTATTGCCCGTTGTGAAGCCATCTGCACCGCTGGTCGCTCCCGCGCTCGGCAGCGAGGATCCGCAGCGCAATTTCCGCTTCTTTGACAACCGGCAGAAATATCTGCTGTTCGTGAACACCTGCTCGGAGAAGTGGGAGATCGCGTCGCGCGTCGGGCTGGAGCTCGCCAATATCCATCCGCGTCCGCCGGCCGTGCGCGTGTTCGACGCCGGTGTCGGCGACGGTACGGTGCTCGCGCGCGTAATGCGCTCGATGCATGACCGCTTCCCGACCATGCCTTTCTATATCGTCGGCAAGGAAATCAGCCTGGAAGACATCCGCCTGACTCTGCACAAGATGGCAGATCGCTTTATCGAGCATCCGTCCACCGTGCTGGTGCTCACCAATCTTGCTTACGCCGAGGCGCCCTGGCTAGCGGTGAAATCACTGAGCGCGGCAGCCAGCCTGGTGTGGAAAGAGCTGGCGATGGAAGGCAATACCGCGCACAGCTTCGAGAAGCAGATCACCGATCTCGAGCCGTTCCTCGCCGAGACTTGGAAAGCTCGGGTGAGTTCGAAGAGCGGGAACCCGGTCTATGAGCGCCCGGTGATTCTCGTGATCTATCGCAACGATCACCGCTTCCTTCTTGACCAGATCGTGCCTAAGCCGGGCGGCACAGTCGCCGACTATGACCTCGTGATCGCCTCCCAGCCCTATCGCGCGCGCGCTTCGCTCGAATTCAAGGCCAAGCGCGTGCTCGCGCCTCTCGCAAAAGCGCTCGGCCCTGGCGGCCGGATGATTGCAATCCATTCCCACGGGCAGGATCCGGGGATGGAGATCATCAACAGGATCTGGCCAGACGACAATCCCTTTGTGCACAACCGCCATGACCTGCTTAAGGAAGTGAAACACGAGCTGGGCGCAGCCGGCCGCGATCTCAACTTCAACGCCTACTCCGATCAACGCTCGCTGTTCCGCTACGACATGCACACGTTGCCGTCGGAGATCTCGTCCTCGATCGGTACCTCAACATTACTCGCTGCATGGAACGCGGCGATCTATGTGGCACAGGTGGAGGACGATCGTCTGTCCGATGTGAACAGCGATCGCCGCTATATCGAGGCAACGCGCGGAGTTCTGCAGGAGCACGGCGGCCTGTGGTTCTATGACGAATCCTTCGTCATCTCACGCCGGCGTGAGTGAATTCGGCGTTGTGCATGACCACTGATTCTTTCGCACCCGACTTCGCGATCGAGGCAACCAGGCCGAGCGCGAACGAAATTGCCCAGCTTGCGGAAATCCTCAAGCCGGGGACACCGGTCTATGTCACCTCGGTTTCGACGGCTGTTCCCGATAAAACCGTCGCGGCCGCCAAGGCATTGCGCAAAGCCGGTTTTGAGCCGGTCATCCATATCGCAGCGAGGCGTTTGGCGAGCGCAGACATGCTGCGGGATATGCTTGGGCGTCTCACCGGCGAAGCGGGCGTACGCCAACTCCTCGTCATCGGCGGCGACACCGATCCCGCCGGCCCCTATCCCGACGCACTGGCGGTGATCCAGAGAGCCGAATTGCGCAAGAGCGGCATCGAAGGCATCGGCATCGGCGCTTATCCGGAGGGACATCCGCGTATTTCGTCGGAACGGCTCGAGGCCTCGCTCGACGAGAAAATCGCGAGTGCAACCGCACAGGGTTTGCGGGTTCATATCGTGAGCCAATTCTCGTTCTCGGCTGAACATATCATCGCCTGGCTCAAGCGCCTGCGCGGCAGCGGCATCAAAAATCCTGTCGGTATTGGCCTTGCCGGACCAACCAGCGTGCCGTCGCTTATCCGCTACGCCAGGCGTTGCGGTGTGTCCGCCTCGCTGCGCGGGTTGATGTCAGGTGCGGCGACAGGTCTGGTCGGCAATGTCGGACCGGACCGTATCATCGGTCTGCTGAGCGCGTCGCACCACGAACTGGGCAATACGCATCTGCATTACTTCTCATTTGGTGGAGTTGTCCAAACCGCCCGCTATGCGCGCGACAGGGAGCAGACGCTTACTGAACAAAAAGCCGCGGCGCACTCCTGACAGGGCAGGAAATCGCCGCGGCTGTGGTCGCAGCAGATTTCGGCAGCGATCACTCGGCGGCAGCCGTACGCCAACCTTGATGATAGGTCTCGCGTGCCTGCTGGCCATAGGGAGTTGGACCAACTTCAACCCGCAATTCCAGCTGTTTATGACGCTCGACAGTGGTCTTCTTGGTGCCACCGCCTTCTTCGCCCCAAACTAGCGCCAGCTTGGTGCCAGGTTTGGCGTATTGCTCCTCCACAAAGCCCAGCGACAGCATCTTGCGTTCGTTGAAACTGTATCCAGAGAACATCGACGCGCCGACAACCTTGCCGCCGCTCACTATGGAATCGAACGAGCTCGAACCGTAGTTCGAGAGCGGCAGGTCGATGAACTTGAAGTTTTCACCGGGGGGCGCAAACATCGATGCCAACACTTTGGTCACGTCGTCGTCGTTCCATGCGAAGGTCACCTTCTTCCGGTGCGCCTTGCCTTGCATGGCCTGCAGCGCTTCCTTGCCGATAAAGTCGTGGTCGAACTTGGTGAAGCCGTGATAGCCGAGTTCGTATGGCGTGGTGTAGTAGTCGTCGATGGTGTTGGACACGAAGCTGCCGCCTAGCGAGGCGTTCGCCTCGTAGCTCGTGCCCGGCAACCACTGCCGGTAGGGCTTCATCTTGTCGCCGGAATAGACTGCCGGTACCGGCGAAGGGATCCATCCGGATTCGAGCGTGTTGGTCGCATAAGCGCGCGCGCCGACCTGCACGATGCCGGAATCTCTGCCGGCCTCCAGAACGGCGGAGCGGATCTCATCGCCTTCCGCATAGGGACCCCAGACTTCGAGGCCTGGCGCTCCGGCCATGCCGTGGCGCAGCGCGCGAACCTTGCGGCCCGCGATCGTCATATAGCCCATGTTGAAGAATTTGATGTCGGGGAACGTGCCCCCGTTGAGTTTCTTGATGACATCTTGCGCGTTCGGACCCTGGATCTGGTACCGGTAATACCTGCGGAACACCGGTTTGCCCATCGGACGAGACGGCGAACGATCATCGTAGTCGACCCTGACGTCGTATTTGCCCGCTTGCGCGTTGTATTGAATCCAGTTTGCGGTTGGATTGCGGCCGACGAAGACGAGTGAATTTTCGCCGAGATAAAACAGGATGCCGTCGCCGATCACCTGGCCATTGTAGTTACACGGCGCCAGCTGTTTGGCTTTGTCGACAGCGAAATTCTTGAAGGAATTGGTCGCGAGATGCGATAGAAGCTTCAGCGCATCGGGACCTTCGACGAACAGGTTTACCATGTGGTGCGTCTGGTCGAACAAGACACAGGTTTCGACCCATGCGCGCTGCTCGTCACGCCAGTTGCTAAATTCGGGTGCGACCACCGGATAGACGTACGCCCCGATTTGAGAATTGCGCAACATCCTGACGACGTTGCCGCCAGAGGCCTGTATCGCCTCCTCCAAATTTTTGTAAGCCATACCGACGTTCCTCTTTAAGCTACCGACCAACTCTTAATCGTGCGGCACAATAGCCCGACAGCTCGGCCATAGAAAAGAGCGGAAAATTGACGCGCATGCAAAGAAATGCTGTGAATGCGCCCGCCGGAATTCAAAGACATCGCATATGTGCAGAGGATGCCGATGGCCCACTTAACACCGCCGTTTCGCGCCGACCATGTGGGCAGCCTCCTACGCAGCAAGCCTCTGCAAGAGGCTCGCGCCAAACGGGAAAAGGGCGCGATCAGTGCGGAACAGCTCAAAGAAGTTGAAAACCGCGAAATCGAAAAGATCATCAAGAAGCAAGAGGAAACCGGGCTCAAGCTCGCGACCGACGGCGAGTTTCGTCGCGCCTATTGGCACTTCGATTTTTTCAGCATGCTCGATGGCGTGGAGCTCTATGAACTCGATCACGGTATCCAATTTCGCGGCGTCCAATCGAAGCCGCAAAGCATCCGCGTCACGGGCAAGATCGGCTTCTCCAATCATCCCATGGTGGAGCACTTCAAGTTCCTGAAGGCACATACAAAAGTCACTCCGAAGATGACCATTCCTTCTCCGAGCGTGATGCACTTCCGGCTTGAGCCGGGCGCGGTGGCCACTTCGGCGTATCCTGGTCGCGATGCTATCTTCGACGACCTTGCGGTGGCCTACCAGAAGGCAACGCGCGCCTTTTACGATGCTGGCTGCCGCTACCTGCAATGGGACGATACCGCATGGGCCTATCTGTGCTCGCAGGAAGAATTGAAA
>Ga0066388_100001424_pt1 | contig 13420 bp, 10 predicted proteins | sample PanSoiMetaGPlot6_FD_64539 | JGI IMG/M metagenome (GOLD analysis project Ga0066388, IMG submission 64539) | Tropical forest soil microbial communities from Panama analyzed to predict greenhouse gas emissions - Panama Soil - Plot 6 (Hybrid Assembly) | ecosystem: Environmental > Terrestrial >... | reverse complement strand
TATTTCAGCCCTGCATTGAGTGCCGCAATCGAGATCAATCCTGTTGCTTCGGCTGGAAGCAGGTTGTACGACTCCATCGTGATCGTGCCTACTGGACACCGCATAGCGCACAGACCGCAGCGTATACAGCGCGTCTCATCTTTCAGCATGGCCGAACCGGTCACGATTCCAAGTTCGTCCGCTGCCACTTCGTCCAACTCCACTCCAAAGCACTCTTGGTTATCCCGGATGTGCTGTACCGTCTCGGACGTAAATTCAATCCGGTTTAGAGAGACCAATTCGAGACAATTCTCGGGGCACACATCGACGCAGCCTCCGCACAAGATGCAAAGCGAGCCATCTTCCGGAGTTCCCTCAAACACGGTGTTGACCCAGCAATGCAAACAACGGCTGGCTTCTTCGATCGCCGAACGCTCGTCAAACCCGATCTCAACTTCTGTAACGCCTGTGCGCCTTTCGAGCGGCAGCATGGGGATGGATTGCCGTTCGATGTCGAGAAAATCCATCGGCATCCGGTGGCGTGGCAGGACTTCCACTTCGATTACAGGGTCAGGATGCTTGTTACTGCGGAGATATTCGTCAATTCCAATGGCGGCGCGCTTACCGTCAGCAACGCTGTCGATGATGAGCCTTGGACCGAAAACGCAGTCGCCGCCCGCGAATATACCGGGCGCGGATGTCATGAGGGTTTGTGGGTTGACCGCGATCAGACCGCGCGGGGAGATCTCTACTCCGTCCTGAGCAGACAGGAAATCCAGCCGAGGCGCCTGACCGATCGCCATGATGATGGTGTCGCACTCAATCTGCGCTTCGCTGCCATCGTAAAACGCAGGGTTGAACCTCTTGTTCTCGTCGAAGACCCACTTGGTCGCCAGCGTTTCGAGCGCGACAACTTTGCCCTCGCGACCAATCATTCGCTTCGGTCCGAGTCCGGGGTGCAGGATTATGCCCTCGGCCTCCGCTTCCTCAATCTCCTCAAGCGCCGCCGGCATCTCGTCGCGACGTTCCAGGCAGACGATGTTGACTTCCCGCGCGCCCATCCGCAGGGCGGAAAGCGAGATATCCACCATCTCTCGCGTCGCGACCGCTGTGACGTTTTCTTCCGAGGGTTCAGCATCCTGGACCCCGGCCGCATGCTGCTTGACAACCTCGCGGGCTGCCGATCGCGCCACGTCCATGGCTACGTTGCCGCCCCCGATCACGATCACTTTCTTGCCGATCGTGAACTTGTATCCCAGGTTGACGTTCAACAAGAAATCGATGCCCTTGTACACGCCGTCGAGGTCAACTCCCGGAACAGTCAGATCACGGCTGCGATGTGCGCCCACCGCGACAAGAACCGCGTCGAATCCCTCCCGGCGCAGGTCGGAGAGCATAAAGTCTCGTCCCGCACCGGAATTCAGTTTCAGGGTGATGTTCCCGGTCTCAAGAATCTCGCGAACCTGTGCTTCCACCACATCTCGCGGAAGACGGTATTCGGGAATACCCAGATAGAGCATTCCGCCTGCGACCGGAGCGGCCTCGAAAATTGTCACCGCGTATCCCATCAGCGCAAGGTCGTGGGCTGCCGACAGACCGACTGGCCCCCCGCCTACAATCGCCACCTTATACGCGAGTTGCTTCTGCCCCCGATCCGCGTTTACCTTGACCTGATGTTTCGACTCTGGCCCGTAACGTTCGGTCAGAAATCTCTTGAGTGCGCGAATGGCAATCGGCCGGTCAATCTCGCCACGGCGGCAAGCCGTCTCACAGGGATGAGCGCATACCCGGCCACAGATGCTGGCGAGCGGATTGGGATCGCGCGCGAAGCGATACGCCTCTTCAAATCGTCCTTCGGCAATCAGGCCTACATACCGACCAGCATTAGTATGAGCCGGGCAGGCCATCATGCATGGGAAGTTGGTGTTCAGCCAATTCCCATCGACGTGTTTGTCTTTGTACCTCTTTAGCATGACGCGTTCTCACAATCCGCAAAAAAATCGTGGTCGTCAACGGTCTGGTTTCGTGTGGAAGAAGAACTCGGGGAGCGGAGGAGTTCCAGCCAACCGCTCCCCTTCTGCTTACTTGCTCAGGGCGAAATCCGCTTTGCTGTCTCCGGCCACTGTGACCGGCTTGGACTGATTCTTGGCGCCTTCATGCCATGCCGTCACCGTGTAACTGCCGTCGGGGACATTCTCGATTTTGTAGTTGCCTGATTTATCGGTTTGAGCGAAGTATGGCGTGGGTGAAACTACGATGTAGCCAGACATCTCGGGGTGCACGTTGCACAGCAAAGGCACGACGCCTGGATTATCGAACTTGAAAGAGCGCTTTTCGCCTTGTGGCCAGGTGCCCAGGTTGTGCGTGAGCTTCTTGTTTCCGCCCACTCCGGTCCAAAAAACGTTATGGGCCACCTTGTCGCTGTTCAGAAAGTCCACCGTGGTCCCGTGCTGCACGGCTAAGAGATGGGGTTGAAACACTAACCCCTTCTGATCCATGACCGGATGCTGACTGGGCGCGGGAAATGTTTTGCCTTGGATTGTGTCGACATAGACAACCGACTCACCCGTAACACCTCCAACTTTGCCGCCGATCGTCCCGGCGCCCGCTGCGAGACTTAGCGCTGTCATGGCTGCCAGCAAGATCACAAAATTGCGCATTTTAATTCTCCTTCTGCAGAGTGAAGGGGGAGGCTTTCGCCTCCCCGGTTTAGTACACGAACTCCAATCCAGCGACCGCGGAGTTAGTGCGGAACGGCTTGGTAAGTTGCGTTCCGTTAGAGTCGAAGACTGCTTGTTGTGGGCGTACTTGATACTCGAATGACGCCTTGATGTTGGCGTGAATCAGAAACTGCACGCCGGGCGTGATTCGGTTGCGGGTAACGTGAAAGGGCGAGAAAAATGGCGCCGCTGGCGGATTCGTTACGTCAGCCCCGAAGCCGTTGATGCGATCTGCATTTGAGTTGACCACGTCATACCGCATGATCGCCATGAGCCAGGGGTGTACGAGGTAATCGGCCTGCAGAAAACCTCCGCTGAAAGTTGCGGGATGCCCGTTCACGAATGCGTTTGGCCCGGCATCGGGCGGAAGAGTCGGCAGGGTAAACGGCAGGAGGTTCTTGTCGTGACCGTACATGAACATCCCGTAAAGGTTGAAGGTGTGATAGTTGAAGCTGAAGTCGGCCCCGGCGCGATAGAAAGGCTCGCGCGCGGTCAGTGTCTGCGGCGTTGTTCCGTCAGACTGGAAGCCGTTGAAGCGCTGCACTGAACGACCGTAGAAATAGAACGTGCCCAGACTGAGATAGGTGTGATCGCGAGGTCCCGTTGGCCCGGCAGCCTGGATTTCATTGCGGACTGCCGCATCCCGCTCGAGATTGAAGCGATAGGAAAGCCGTCCGTACAAATCTTTGAAGTTTGAATCGGAGAAGAAGCCCACCACTGGCGGTACATTGGCCCCTCCGCTAGGTGTGCCGCCCGTGTTTTGATTCACGATAGCAAGCGAGTAATGATAGCCGCGGTACTGGTGCCCGCCGCTGAACTCCACGCCCTGCGCGGCACTGGAAAGCGCAAACGCATTGTTCACGTTCTGCTGCGGGAAGACCGAGTTCTGCGCTCCGATGTTCGCTTCATCGAAGATGTCCCACCCGCTCAGGTTGTGACTGCGTGCCGGACTGAAAGGCAAATCCAGTTCGAACTGTCCGACTCGCAAGCTGAGCGCATCGGTGGGCAGTTTGAGGAATCTGCCGATGTTCACAAACTTCAGGTAGCCATCGCCCAGGCCACCATCCGCGCCTGATCCACCGACACTCAGGTCATCGTCTACCCAAAAAGCAATGTCGCTGCCAAAGTTCCCTGCCATGAAAATGCTAAAGAGGCCGGACTGGAAATCCGTGCGCGGGATAAAGGTCCCCGGGTTTGCCAGGTTGCCTGCGGCAAAGTTGTTGCGGTTTTTGCTTACGACCTGAAAGAAAGTATTAAAGCGAAGACCGATGGGAGGAAGTCCCGGAATCGTCCCCGGCCAGATGCTGTGTGGCCACGTGTCTTTCTGCGCCGGTGCGCCGAGCATCACGGGCGGGACCTTAATGAAGGTCTCATCATCCTTTGGGAACTTGAAGCCAGCATCTTTGAATGCCTTGCCAAAATCATTGAGTTTGGGGAAATCGACATGGCAGGTGGCGCAGGATGTGCCATATTGCCGTGAAAATGCGGGTATGGCGTATCCGTTGCCGCAAAGGCCTACGAGCGTGAAGATTAAGAGTACGAATACTGTAGTCCAGCGGAGCGAGTTCATCACATCGCCTCCTTAAACATGAAATTCGTTCGACTTACGCCTCGGCCCCATGGTCACTACTGGGTGTGATTTTCATCACTCAGAACAAACGACGCAGTAGTCCTTGTCACCGCCTTGTGTGACTGGCGTCACATATTTGGCCTAACGTGGCGCATTCCTTGACAGCCACGCCGCATGTGATTGTCAGGGTTTCGGGGCTGGTCGGCCGTGTCAGCGGCCAGATCCAACTGGCTGAAAATACATGGTTTAAAGTAGACACAAAAGCCTGCGCGGCGTGCTATCTTGAGTCCATAACCTTCGCGCCGCTGCGGATTTCCCTGTTTGCATCCAAGGCCCGGGCAGGAAGTTATCCGGGGATATGCCAGTTCGGGGTGAGCCGGTTGTTCTCTGGCTTTCCTTGGCTGCCGTAACAACGGTTTTTCGAGCAGACACGAGGAGGTGTTGTGCGGCTCCTGAGCTTTCGTCTAATTATCTCGCTCATAGTCGGCATTACCCTGGTCTCGCTTCTCTTCTCTTACTACGAAGTGCGCGCTGTTAAGGCCACCTATCGGCAGGATCTGCAGCATAACGTCGAATCATCCACCAAAACGTTGTCCGACAGCGTGGAGTCGCGTATCACGCGCGGCTCGCATCGGGAATTACAAAGGATCGTCGATCGCTTCGGAACTCCCGAACATCTTTCTGGCGTTGCCATCTATGACAAAAACGGAAACCTGCTTGCTGTGACGCAACAGTTGTCGAGCCGGCAGAGCAACCTGTCAAAGCTGGCAGAACAGGCCGTCGCAGCGAATCAAACAGTTGGCGGGTTTCCACGCTGGGACAACAGAGCCGTTTATGTAAGCGCCTTGCCGCTTCATGATCAGGAGGCGATCGTGGGCAGCATGGTGATTGTGCGCGATGCCAGCTACATCGATGCGCAAACCCGACGAGTCTGGCGCGAGACCTTCCTGCGCGCGCTGGTGGAAGTGTTCCTCATCGTCTTAATTACGCTTCTCATTGTTCGTTGGAGCATCGCGGGGCCGATCGCCAAGGCCGCTCAGTGGATGAAGGCACTGCGAACGGGGCGCAACCCTTCTCGCCCGTACGTTCCCGATATCGATCTGCTGCGTCCGTTGACGCGCGAAATGGCGACCTTTGCCGAGAGCCTGAATGCCGCGCGTACGGCGGCGGAAACCGAAGCCCAGTTGCGGGAAGCAGGCGAATCCCTATGGACCGCCGAGCGTCTCTCGGTACACGTTCGCGGCAAACTGGGAGATAGTCATCTGTTCGTCGTCTCCAACCGCGAACCTTATCTGCATACCCGGCAAGGTAAGACCATTCAGGCGGTTGTGCCTGCCAGTGGCTTGGTCACTGCGCTCGAACCGGTGCTCTGCGCCTGCGATGGCACCTGGATCGCGCACGGGAGTGGCGACGCCGACCGTGAAATGGTCGACGCTCACGACCGGCTACGTGTGCCTCCAGAGGAGCCGCGGTACTCGCTGCGCAGAGTTTGGCTCAGCAAGGAAGAAGAAGAGGGTTACTACTACGGTTTCGCTAACGAAGGCCTCTGGCCGCTTTGTCACATCGCCCACACCCGGCCCATCTTTCGCGCTTCAGACTGGGAGCATTACCGCGCTGCCAACGAGAAATTCGCGGACGCGGTCCTTGAGGAGATGGAGGGAACCGATCGGCCCGTGCTCCTGGCCCAGGATTATCACTTCGCTCTTCTGCCGGACCTGGTGAAGAGGAAGCGACCCGATGCTCGGGTTGCTATTTTCTGGCACATTCCGTGGCCCAATCCGGAAGCATTTGGCATCTGCCCTTGGCAGCGAGAACTCTTGGACGGCTTGCTGGGTGCAGACTTGATTGGCTTCCACATCCAGTCTCATTGCACTAATTTCCTGCAGACCGTTGACCGCACGCTGGAGTCCAGAACCGAGTGGGATCATTCTGCTGTCAACCGGAAGCATCACCGAACGCTGGTCAAACCATTTCCGATCAGCGTCGAGTTCAATGAGGTCAACCCTCTGACATCGACGCACGATTCGGCATATCTCGAGCGCGGATCGATCTTGCGTGAACTTGGCGTCGAGGCGATGTACGTGGGAGTGGGTGTCGACCGCGTTGATTACACCAAGGGGATTCCGGAGCGCTTCCTCGGAATTGAACGATTCCTGGAAAAATATCCTGAGTATCTTGAGAAGTTCACCTTCATCCAGATCGGCGCGCCCAGCCGGACGCACATTAAGCGGTACCACGATCTTCAGGCCGAAGTGGAAGCCGAGGCCGAACGGATCAATTGGCGTTTCCAGACTAGTAAGTGGAAGCCGATCGTTCTCCTGAAGCGGCAGCACTCCCATCAAGAAATCCAGCGCTATTACCGCACGGCGGACTTGTGCCTCGTCACTTCGCTCCATGATGGAATGAATCTGGTCGCCAAGGAATTTTTGGCTGCGCGATCCGACCATCAGGGTGTATTGATTCTCAGCAGCTTTACAGGGGCTGCGCGCGAACTTCATGACGCTCTGCTGATCAATCCGTACGACACGGAACAGACAGCGGATGCTATCCGGCTCGCGCTGGAAATGGAGCCTGAAGAAAAAGAGGCGCGCATGCAGCGGATGCGAAAGATGGTAAAAGAACAAAACGTGTTCCGCTGGGCAGGTAACCTGATCGGCGACCTGTGTGAGATCCGTCTCGATCTGCAGGCTGATTCGCCCCGCAAGCTGCGGAGGTTTCGGGCGGGCGCATCAGCCTGAGTCCCACAAGCATCCCTAGGCCGCACCATATCTCATCGTTGCCAAAGGCACGGATCGTATAGCAACTTTGGCTTGACAGTCGTTTTCCGCCCAAACGCGCATGAACATTGTGAAGTCCACCAAACGATTTGAGAAATGGTTGCGCAGGCATTCTCCGGTGGTGGAGGAAGACCTGCAACTTAAGCACCGCCGCATGGCGGAAAGCGTTTTCCTCTTTTTCCGTGCTACGTTCTATCGCTGGGCCCAGCTTTGGCCAAACGAGTGTCCTGAACTGGCGGACGCCCCAAAAGTTTTGTCCGTCGGTGACCTGCACGTCGAAAATTTTGGTACCTGGCGCGACATCGAAGGCAGGCTGATTTGGGGTGTTAATGACTTCGATGAAGCATGGCCGATGGCGTACACCAACGATCTGGTTCGGCTCGCGGTCAGCGCGATTCTTGCTAGTGAGGAGCAGCACCTGCGTATTGGCTCGAAACAGGCCGCCGAAGCAATTATCGAGGGGTATCAGGAAGGTCTGCTGGCTGGCGGGCGCGCGTTTGTCCTGGGAGAACACCACGTCTGGTTGCGCAAGATCGCCGAGAGTGCACTCAGAGATCCCGTGCACTTTTGGAAGAAAATGGACTCGCTGCCCGGGACCACGGCAAAAATTCCCAAGAAAGCACTCGATGCCATCGAGAGCCTCTTACCTGACAGGAACATCACCTGCAGGATCTTGCGCCGCATTGCGGGTATCGGCAGTCTGGGACACCTTCGAGTGGTGGCGGTTGGAGAGTGGAAAGGCGGGCGGATCGCTCGCGAGGTGAAAGCGTTAACGCCCTCTGCATGTTGTTGGGCAGCGGAAACTCGCCGCTCGCCAAAGCTTCAATATCAGGACATCGTCAACCGCGCGGTTCGCTGCATCGACCCATTCGTGCGGTTACGGGGTCGCTGGCTTGTCCGACGGCTCTCGCCTCATTGCTCACGCATCGAATTGGAAATGCTGGATGAACAGGCAGACGAGTTGCGGCTACTGCATTCCATGGGCTGGGAAACCGCAAATATTCATCTCGGCAGTCGAAAAGCGGTACGTGACATCGAGTGCCATCTGAGAAAGCAAGCCCCTGGGTGGCTGCATGTCGCTGCTAAGCACATGACCGACGCCGTAGCGGCAGACTGGCGCACTTGGGCACAATCGCAGAACGGATAAGGCGATTTGGTCAGAAATCGAGCAGGGTCCTCAACTCAGCCTCACGGCTTTGCCATCATTGATTTTCATCTACAGTTGGACGGTCGATTCCACGTGTGATTCTTTTTCAAGCCCACCTACCAGCGCCTTCAAAATCGATACCAGTGACTCCGGGTTGTCCAGCAATACTCGATTCAGCGTGTCTCGATGCACTCCAAACGGACGCGGCATAGGTCAGCTAAGTGAACTCGCGGTTACTTTTCAACGACGTCAATCAGCGCTGTGACTGCTAATGCCTGAGACTGGAGTTTCCCATTTTGGTCCCGAAAATACTTTGCCTGCCAACCTAAATCCAGTGTCGCAACTTCTGTTGTTCCTAGCTCCACCCAACCAGGCCCTCACAAAGGCCTGAAATTTCTTGATTTGAGGCAGCACGAAAATGCTACGGCACGCCTCGCTTGCGCTGGTCGGTCTGGTGACGTTCGCTAGCCTTCTGATCGTTCTCTTCGCTTGCGGTGAGCGCTCCGACTCTCCTGACGTTAAGGTCGGATCGGCAGCGTTTTCCGATTACCGCTCTCAGCAACCGGGCACGTTTCGAAAGATCACCGTTGCCGACCTGCCCCCCGCCTTTTGCTACTCGGTCTGTCGGCAATGGACCGAGGCTTGTTCCACGGCCACAGGACGCGTGGCCCAAGGCGCCGGCTGGCTTTCAGGTTGACCTTTACGCGACGGGGCTGGTGAATCCTCGCCTGCTGCGGGCCGCTCCAAACGGGGATGTTTTCCTTGCCGAGAGCAGCGCAGGTGAGATAAAGGTCTTTCGCGGCATCTCCCAGGAGAGCAAGCCGCAGCAAGTCAGTATTTTTGCCTCGGGGCTGCACCAGCCGTTCGGCATTGCCTTCTATCCGCCCGGCCCGTCCCCTCAGTGGGGTTTACGTGGCGAATACGGACTCCGTCGCACGCTTCCCTTATCAAAACGGCGATCTGAAAGCGCGCGGGCAAAGACAAAAGCTTGCAGACTTGCCTGCCGGAGGATTCCTTCGCGGTGGCGGCCATTGGACCCGCGATATTGTTTTCTCGCGTGACGGAAAGCGAATGTACGTTTCGGTCGGCTCGTATTCCAATGCCGACGACACGGACAATAATAGAACCGAGTACCATCGCGCCGATATTCTGGAATTCAACCCCGACGGTTCCGGAGTTCGTGTGTACGCTTCGGGCATTCGCAATGCGGTAGGCATCGCGATCCATCCCCAAACCGGCGAGCTTTGGGCGTCCGTCAACGAGCGCGATGATCTTGGCGACAACCTTCCCCCCGACTACATTACCCACGTGCAGGATGGTGGATTCTACGGCTGGCCGTGGTACTACATCGGAGGACATCAGGATCCGAGGCTGCGTGACAAACATCCAGACTTGAGGGCCCGCGCCATCACGCCCGACGTGCTTCTTCAACCGCACAACGCGTCGCTTGAGATGACTTTCTATGACGGGAAACAATTTCCCAACGAGTACGAAGGGGACGCATTTGCAGCCGAACCCGGCTCCTGGAACAAACAGGTACGGACCGGATATGAGTTGATCCGTGTTGCTCTCCATCACCAGGGTCGCGCCACCGGTGAGTACGAAGACTTTCTCACGGGGTTCGTGACCCCTGACGGCAGGGTTTGGGGGCGCCCCGTCGGCGTCACGGTTGCCGCGGACGGCTCATTATTAGTCAGTGACGACGGAACGAACTCCATATGGCGGATTCGCTACGTCGCCCAGGTCCGAAGCGACAAGGCGAAAGAGCGAACGCATCAGTAACTTGCGAGTGGCACTGCGAAACGACCGTTTCACAAAATCGTCTCGTGGTTTAGAATTCACCAAGAGGAAACCAATGACCTGGACCACACCTGTTTTTGAAGAGATTCAGCTTGGCTGCGAGATCAATTCGTACGCCAGCGCCCAGTTCTAAGTCTTCTGCATGTATGTCAACATCCTCGGATCCGCCGCGGGCGGCGGCTTTCCCCAGTGGAACTGTGCTTGCCGCAATTGCCGGGCGCTGAGGAATGGCTCCTTCCAAGGCAAGCCTCGGACCCAGTTGCAAGTTGCCATCAGTTCGGACGCTGAGAGCTGGTTCCTGCTGAATGTTTCTCCCGACATCCGCTATCAAATCGAAGCAAATCCATTCCTTCATCCTCACGATGGATTGCGCCACACGCCAATTGCCGGCATTGTCCTGACGAGTCCTGATCTTGATCAGGTTCTCGGGCTATTACTCTTGCGTGAGTTCCAGCCTCTCCGGATTTACGCGACAGCTTCAGTCCTCCGAATTCTTCGCGAGGACAACATCTTTTTCGGCGTGCTGAACCGAGTGCCCGACCAGTCTGTCTGGGTGGACGTCCTTCCCGGTCGCGCCTTCGCGCTTGATCCGAGTTCGAAGCTGCAGTGTTATCCCATCTCACTCGAAACGCGCTATCCTGCTTACGTTTCTCGGGCTCGCGTTACCGAACTGGCAGCCTCGGAGGCCCTTTTGGGTCTTATGATTGAAGATGGTAGACGACGTCTCGCCTATTTTCCGGCCGTACCAGACGTAAATGCCGCGTTATTGGGCACTCTGGCAAATGCGGACGTTATCCTGTTCGATGGAACTTTCTGGAGCAATGACGAACTGATCCAGGTGAGAGGGGGCGGACCGACCGCACGTGAAATTGGCCACATTCCAGTTTCCGGGCCGGACGGCACTTTGACGAGATTGGCGAGATTAACGCGAGCACGCAAGATTTACGTCCACATCAATAACACAAATCCCATGCTCGACGAATCCGGCCCCGAGTACCAGCAGGTGCGTGATGCGGGCTGGGAGATAGCAGAAGATGGATGGCAGCTCAACCTGTGACTTCGTCCGACGATCGCCGGCTCCTGACTCTCGAGGAATTTCGCGCTCGTCTGCAGGACGTCGGTCACGAACGCTATCATCATCGCCACCCTTTCCATTTGCTGATCCATGAGGGACGCCTGAACCGAGGTCAACTCCAGGCATGGGCTCTTAACCGCTACTACTATCAGAGCCAAATACCGGTGAAAGACTCGATCATTCTTTCGCGCAGTCATGATCCTGAATTTCGCCGCGCTTGGCGTAAACGAGTCATTGACCACGATGGCGACGGTACTCACGAGGGTGGGATCGAACGCTGGCTTCGATTGGCCGAGGTTACCGGTCTCAACCGCGAGCGTGTGGTCAATGGCCGGGAAATACTGCCTGCGATCCGTTTTGCCGTCGATGCTTATCTCTACCTCGTGAGGGAGCGCACGTTTTTGGAAGCGGTTGCGTCGTCACTTACAGAACTTTTTTCACGAGACTTAATCGCTTTGCGCATCGATGCCCTCCACAAGCATTATCCCTGGATGTCAGGAGGTCTCGACTACTTTACTGCTCGTCTTGACCAAGCCCCGGACGATGCGCAATATGCGCTCGGCTGGGTCTACCGGCACGCCGAGACGCGCGAGCAACAGGAGACTGCCGTCGCCGCCCTGCGCGCAAAATGCGACATCCTTTGGGCACAGCTGGATGCTCTCTACTTCAGCTATGTGCAGCCGGGATGGCCTCCGCCCGGCGCCTTTTCCCCCGGGAAGGCCTGATCCTGCATGTCTCGCTTACTCGATACGAGCCAACCTCGACTAGCAGCTGGGTGCCGCTGGGCTGACGCGGATGGCGACGAGAGAATGGTCCTTTTTCCCGAAGGTGCGATTCGCCTGCAGGGGACAGGCAGAGAGATTTTGGAACGCTGCGATGGCGAGCGGTCACTGCAGCAGATCGTCGCTGACCTTCAAGCGCGTTACTCCGCGTCGGACGCTGCGCAAATTCGAGAAGAAGTCGTGAACTTTCTGGATAAACTGCGCCAGAAACGCATCGTAGATTTCTAATGCCGCCCGCCCCGCTGGCCCTTATTGCCGAACTGACCCACCGCTGTCCGCTTCACTGTGTATATTGCTCGAACCCGCTCGAGTTGCAGAGGGCAGTTGACGAAATCACGACCGACGACTGGATGCGTGTTTTTCGTGAGGCAGCGCAACTGGGCTGCCTCCATGTTCACCTGACCGGCGGCGAGCCGTTGGCGCGTAACGACCTCGTTCCCCTGGTCAATACTGCGCGCAACGCCAACTTGTACACGAACCTGATCACTTCAGGAATCGGGCTCTCAGAAACTCGACTGAAGTCGCTCGTCGAAGCCGGTCTTGAACACATTCAACTCAGTTTCCAGGATTCCCGTGAGGACCCAGCCAATGACATCGCGGGCGCTCGAAGCCATCAGGCCAAGCTGGATCTGGCGCGGCAGATTCGAAAATTCAAGGTCGCATTTACGGTCAACGTCGTTGTGCATCGCCAGAACCTTGACCACCTTGCGGAAATTATCAACCTCGCTGAACAGCTTGGTCCAGACCGCCTGGAGGTTGCGAACGTTCAGTATTACGGCTGGGCGCTGGCCAATCGCGATATTCTGCTGCCCACTCGCCAGCAAATCGCCGAGTCGCAAACCGTCGTGGCAAACGCCCGACAAAGACTGCAAGGTCTCATGCGCATCGACTATGTGGCGCCCGATTATTACGCCCGCTATCCCAAAGCCTGTATGGGGGGCTGGGGACGTCGCTTAATCCTCATCGATCCCGCGGGGCGCGCACTTCCCTGTCACGCCGCCAATGTGATTCCCGACATGGTGTTCGATAACGTGCGCCAGCGCTCGCTGCCATGGATATGGAGTGAGTCTCCGGCTTTCCAGCGTTTTCGCGGCGAACAATGGATGCCGGACCCCTGCCGTAGCTGCGATCGTCGCACCGAAGATTTCGGCGGATGTCGTTGCCAGGCATTCCTGATCACCGGCGACGCCTCCGCCACCGATCCTGTCTGCATCCTCTCTCCCGCTCATCAGCTTGTGGCCGACCAGGTGAACCGCGCCAACTCGAACCAAACTTCCCTGCCAATCCTCGAGGAAAACAACCGGAGCAATTCGGGGACCTGGGTTTATCGCTCAAATCCGCATTGACTGTTCGTGACGAAGCAAGCCCCGCGAAAGTCTCGGTGTGATTGAACAGTTGCTGCTAAACCACTAACATCTAAGTTATGCCAGTCGAGACCGATGTACGTTCTCAGTCTCAAGCCATCCGTGCGCCTCGCGGTACGACGATTTCCTGCAAGAGTTGGCAGCAGGAAGCCGCGCTCCGTATGCTCATGAACAACCTGGATGAGGAGGTTGCCGAACGGCCACAA
>Ga0066388_100001423_pt1 | contig 13423 bp, 13 predicted proteins | sample PanSoiMetaGPlot6_FD_64539 | JGI IMG/M metagenome (GOLD analysis project Ga0066388, IMG submission 64539) | Tropical forest soil microbial communities from Panama analyzed to predict greenhouse gas emissions - Panama Soil - Plot 6 (Hybrid Assembly) | ecosystem: Environmental > Terrestrial >... | reverse complement strand
CCCCTCGCGCCCGACCGCGTTCGCGACGAGGAGGTCGACACGCTTGCGGCGGAGCTTCTGGGCTCCCGCGGTTTCGACGTCGTTCGTTTCCGCCGCGAAACCGATCACGATCTGTCCCGCAGGCTTGCGCTCTCCCAGCTCGACGAGGATGTCGGGCGTCGGTTCCAGGATGAGCTCGGGCGTTCCCGCTTCCTTCTTCAACTTCGCTTCGGCGACGGTCTTGGGCCGGAAGTCCGCGACGGCCGCCGCCATGACGATCACATCCGCGGCCGAGGACCGGCCGAGGATCGCGGCCCGCATCTCCTCGGCGGTCGTGACATCCACGACCTCGACGCCCGCGGGAGGCTCGACCGTGCCGGGCCCGAGCACGAGCGTCACCTCGGCGCCACGCGCGGCGGCTTCGGATGCGACGGCGATGCCCATCTTGCCGCTCGACCTGTTGCCGATGAAACGGACAGGGTCGATCGGCTCATGGGTCGGCCCCGCCGAGACCAACACCCGGATCCCGCCGAGGTCGCGGGGACCGAGCGATCGGAGCACGACGGCGGCGATCTCCTGTGGCTCGCTCATCCGGCCGAGCCCTTCGTCGCCGTGCGCGAGCGCGCCGTCGACCGGACCGACGAACCGTGCGCCGCGCGCCGTCAACGTGGCGACGTTGGCCTGCGTCGCCGGCGCCGCCCACATCCCCGTGTGCATCGCCGGTGCGATCACGAGCGGGCCTTCGAACTCGAGCAGGGTCGAGCTGAGCAGATCGTCCGCGATCCCGAGGGCGAGCTTCGCGATGACGTTCGCGGTGCACGGCGCGACCACCGCCACGTCGGCCTCGTGGGCGAGCCGCACGTGCACCACCTGGCCCGGTCGGTCCCACAGCGAGGTGAGCGCCGCCCGTCCGGTCAGCGCGGAGAAGGTGTCGACGCCGACGAACCTGGTCGCGGCGTCGGTGAGCACCGCCGTGACCTCGGCACCGGCGCTCGCGAGGTGCCGGGCGAGGATCGCGGACTTGTACGCGGCGATGCCGCCCGTGACCCCGAGGAGCACCCGGCGGCCGCGCGGCTCCGCCATGTCAGTCGACCTCGACCGGCTCCTCGAGACGCTCGTAGTCGATCTTGCCCTCGGAGATCTCCTCCAGGGCGATCGAGAGCGGCTTGTTGCGGAGACCGGTCTCGGCGAGCGGGGGCACGAACTCGCCGCGGCCCTCGCCGAGCTGGTTGTAGTACGAGTTGATCTCGCGAGCCCGCTTGGCCGACAGGATCACCAAGGTGTACTTGGAGTCCACGGTGGCGAGCAGGTCGTCGATCTTGGGTTCGATCATGGTCGGAGACGCTCCCTGGCAGCGTTCTGCCTGGTCAGGCGGTACGGGACGTGTCGATGATAGCAGCGACCTCGTCCGTGGCCCGGTCCACGTCGTCGTTCGTCACCGTGTGGGGGAACCACGAAGCCGACCCCACCTCGCGCGAGGCGAGGTCGAGGCGACGCCCGATCGATGCCTCGGACTCGGTCCCGCGACCGCGGAGCCGCCGCTCGAGCTCGTCCAACGACGGGGGTGCGAGGAAGATCAACAGCGCGTCCGGCACACGGTCGCGGATCTGCTCGGCACCTTGGACGTCGATCTCCAGGATCACGTCCTTCCCCGCGTCGAGGAGCTCGCGGACCGCCGCCCGTGGTGTACCCGAGCGATGTCCGACGATCTCGGCCCACTCGAGGAGCTCGTCCCGTTCGATCATCTCGTCGAACCCACCCTCGGAGACGAAGCGATAGTGCACCCCGTCGATCTCGCCGGCGCGAGGGTCGCGTGTGGTCACGGAGACTGACAACGCGAGACGGTCGGGATCGCGCGCGAGCAACCGCCGCACGACGGTTCCCTTGCCGACGCCGGACGGACCGGCGATCACGATCAGCGTGCCTCGGCGCACGAGGCGACGCCGTTACTTCTTCCCGAACTTGTCCAGGAGCAGTTCGCGCTGCTTGGAACCGAGCCCGCGCACACGCCGGCTCGCGGAGATGTCGAGCTCTTCCATGATCTTCTGCGCGCGCACCTTGCCGACGCCCGGCAGCGATTCCAGGACGGTGGAGACCTTCATCTTCCCGAGCGTGCCGTCGTCGTCCGCCTTCTTCAGCACATCGGCGAGCGTCCGCTTCCCCGACTTCAGCTCCCCCTTCACCTCTGCGCGCTTCTTGCGGGCCTCGGCCGCCTTGGCGAGCGCGTCGGCGCGCTGTTCGGGGGTGAGGGTCGGAAGGGCCATGGACACACTCCTATCGTTCGGTGGAAGGTCGGGAACGCGGGGAGTATACGCACGGCCTGAGGGTCGGACAAACGAGATCCAACGCTGCGGCCTGCGGATTCAGTGCAGCTCGCGCAGGATGCCGCGCGCCACACCGACGGGGTCGGAGGCGCCGGTGATCGGGCGACCGATCACGAGATGATCGGCGCCGTGCTCGATCGCTTCCCTCGGTGTGAGCACCCGCACCTGATCGTCGCCGTTCGATCCTTCGGGACGGATGCCGGGAACGACGAGCACGAACTCGTCGCCGCACGCGTCGCGGACGTCACGGACGTCGCCGCCGGACACCACGACGCCGTCGAGGCCCGCCGCCTTCGCTTCGAACGCGAGCGACGCCGGCGAGGCGAGCCCCTCGCCGGCGAGCGACGACAGCACCGTCACCCCGAGCACGAGGGGGGGCGCGGCGCCGACCTCGTCGGCGCCGCGACGCGCACCCTCAGCGGCGGCGCGCATCATCGCGTCACCGCCGAGCGCGTGCACGTTGAACATCCGGACACCGAGCCTCGCGACGTTCGCGCTCGATCGCTCGACGGTGGTGGGGATGTCGTGCAGCTTGCAATCCATGAACACGGGCGCGTAGCGAGCGATCGCGCGCACGGCGCGCGGGCCCTCCGCGGTGAACAGCTCGAGCCCGACCTTCAGCAGACCGACGTGCGGGGCGAGCGGCCGCGCGAGCTCCTGGGCGCGATCGAGATCGCTGACGTCCAGGGCGACGATGAGGGGGTTCTCGATCGCCGACCTCATGGCGTCGCGGCCCGCTCGGCCTGCGGTCGTGGGAGGGAGGCGCCGCGCAGCTCGCTCGGAGCACCGAGGCGCCGCTCCTCCATGGTCTGCAGGATCCCCTGGGCGACGGACACCGGTGCGGCCGGATCGGCGAGCGTCGCCGTCCCGACCTGCACCGCCCAGGCGCCGGCGAGGATGCACCCGATCGCATCCTGTCCGGTCCGGATCCCGCCGCTCGCCATCACCGGCACGCCGGGCAGGGAGGTGGCGACGTCGTACACCGCTCGGAGCGTCATCGGTCGCACCGCCGGACCCGAGAGCCACCCGTGGACCACGCCCGAGGGACGCGTCCGCTCGACCCCCAGCGCCGGCGGTGACCCAAGGAGCGTCACCCCGGTGGCCCCGGCGCGGATCGCCGCCCGGGCGAGCTCGACCACATCGTCACACCCACCCGGGATCTTCGCGAACACGGGGACGAGGGACATCCGCGCGACCGCCCCGACGATCTCGTAGACCCGGTCGGGATGCGCACCCAAGACCGCACGCTCGAGCTCTTCGTCCGGTGTCGCGAGGTGGATCTCGATCGCGGCAACCTCCGGTCTGCCCTGCATCGCGCTCGAGAGACGGACGTACTCCTCGAGGCTGCCGCCACCGATCGACACGACGACCCGGACGCCGCCCTTCGCCAGCCCCGGCAGCTCGCTCGCGGCGAACGCGTCCAGGCCCGGGTTCTGCAGCCCGGTGTCCCAGACGATCCCCGCCGAGGACTCCGCGATCCGCGGCACCGGAGCCCCGAGACGCTCCGAGACGGTGACCGTCCGCGACACGACGCCGCCGATCTTCCGCAGGTCGACCAGCCCCGCGAGCTCGCGTCCGGTCCCCCCGCATCCGGAGGCGATCAGCACGGGTGTCGGGAGCAGAAGCCCGCCGAGGTCGACCGCGAGGGTCCGGGCCGGGCTCACCGGCCGCCCTGCACCGGAGACGCGGCGACGGTACCGGGGCGCGGCGCCGACGCTGGTTCGTCGCCGAGCCAGCGGTCCCACAGGATGAGGCCCGGGTTGAACACGGGTCCCTCCACGCACGAGCGGACGTTGTCGTAGCCCGATCCGTCGCTCCGCGCGACGGGGATGGTGCAGGTGTTGCAGAGCCCGAAGCCGCACCCCATCCGCTCCTCCACGGCCACCTGAGCGGGCAACCGGTTCGCGGCGCAGAACGCGGCGATGGCCCCGAGGGTCGCCGATGGACCGGCGGCGTACAGCACCTGTGCGTGGGTTCGATCGACCGCCTCGGGCAGCGCATCCAGCACGGAGCCGCGATCGCCCATCGACGCGTCGCGCGTCATCACGACCACGGTCTGCGACAGCCGCTTCGCGTCGATCGGCTTGAACACCTCATCGAGGGTGCCGCCCCCGAGCACCATGTCGACCCGCTTCTGGCGGGCGACGAGCTCCTGCGCCAGGAACGAGAGCGATGCGGCGCCCCGCCCCTCGGCCACCAGGAGGCAGTTCACGAGACGTCGCGGATACGAGAAGGGGCTCCCCAGCGGGCCGATCACGTCGAGGGATTCGTGCGCGCGAGCGCGGGCGAGCCACCCCGTGCCGGCGCCGCCGGACGGCTCGACGATGAACTCGAGCGTCCCCGCCCATCCGCCGCGACGTGAGGCCTGGTGGATCGAGAAGTGTCGACGGAGGACGAACTCCCGCTCCTCGGGCATCGCGATCGCGAGGAACTGTCCGGGCCGCGCGCGCTCGGCGATCTCCGGCGCGACCAACGTTATCGAGCGATAGACCCCGACCTGCCGGCTGGAGAGGATCTCGGCACGGGTTCGCTTCATGCCGACGCCTCGGCCACACCGGCGGCCTCGTCGAAGCTGAGGCGGACTTGGACCGGTCGCCGGAACGCCGCCGCGTGGTGCTCCTGTATCGACCGCGGCTCGGTGGGATCGCCGCGGAGCGCCTCGATCCCCCGGACCGCGGCGAAGACGCCCGGGAGGGTCGTGATGCACGGGACCCCGGCCGCCGCCGACGCGGTGCGTATCTCGGACCCGTCCGACCGGGGTGCACGGCCGAACGGGGTGTTGATCACCAGGTCCACCTCCCCCTCCCGGATCAGCCCCGCGACGTTGACCGGGTCCTCCGATACCTTCGCGACGATCTCCACCGGGATCCCCGCGCGATGCAGGACACCCCCGGTGCCGCGCGTGGCGAGCAGCCGGAAGCCCAGGTCCGACAGACGCTTCGCGGGGAGCACGATCGAACGCTTGTCCCGGTTCGCGACCGAGACGAACACCGTGCCGTCCGTGGGCAGCGCGTGACCGGCGGCCACCATCGCCTTCGCGAGCGCCATCCCGGAGTCCGCATCGATCCCCATCACCTCGCCGGTCGATCGCATCTCCGGCCCGAGGATCGTGTCGACGCCGGGGAACCGGCCGAACGGGAGCACGGCGGCCTTCACGCTCGTCGCCGGCAGGTGGCGGTAGTGGCCGGGGTCGGCCGGGACGATCTCGGCGCGCCGCAGCTCGGCGATGGTCGCTCCCGTGAGAACGAGCGTCGCGATCCGCGCGAGCGACGCGCCGATCACCTTTCCCACGAACGGCACGGTGCGCGAGGCGCGCGGGTTCGCCTCGAGCACCCAGATCCGCTCGTCCTTGACGGCGAGCTGCAGGTTCAGCAGGCCCACGACGCCGAGCCGGCGGCCGATCCGGCGCGTGATGTCTTCGATCGTGTCGAGCTCGTCGTCGCTCAGCGTCGCGGGCGGGATCTGACACGAGCTATCTCCCGAATGGACCCCCGCCTCCTCGATGTGCTCCATCACTGCACCGATGAAGACGTCCCCGGTCGCGTCGCAGACGGCGTCGACGTCGACCTCGATCGCCCCTTCGAGGAAGCGGTCGATCAGCACCGGGTGCTCGGGGGATGCCTGCGCCGCCGCCGTGACGAACCGGGCCAACTCCTCGTCGTCGTAGACGATCTCCATCGCGCGGCCACCGAGCACGTAACTGGGGCGGACGACGACGGGGTAGCCGACACGGTGCGCGATCGATCGTGCCTCCTCCGGCGTGCGCGCCTCGCCGTGGGGCGGTGCCGGGATGTCGAGCTCGCGCAGGATCTCGGCGAACCGCCCACGGTCCTCCGCCAGATCGATCGCGTCCGCGCTCGTCCCCAGGATCGTGAACCCCGCGTCCTGGACGAGCCGGGCGAGCCCCAGGGGGGTCTGGCCCCCGAGCTGAGCGATCACCCCGACCGGTCGCTCGGCGCGACACACCGCCAGGATATCCTCCACCGCAAGCGATTCGAAGAAAAGCCGCGAGGCCGTGTCGTAGTCGGTCGAGACCGTCTCCGGGTTCGAGTTCACCATCACCGACGCGAACCCCACCTCCTCGAGCGCGAACGCCGCATGCACGCACGCGTAGTCGAACTCGATCCCCTGCCCGATCCGGTTGGGCCCCGCGCCCAGGATCACGACCCGCGGACGCGCGTCCTCGGTGATCTCGTCCTCCTCCCGATAGGTGGAGTAGTGGTACGGCGTGCGTGCCTCGAACTCACCGCCACAGGTGTCGACGGTCTTGAAGACCGGCGTCACCCCGAGCACGTCACGACGCCCGCGGACCTGGGCCGCTGACGCGCCGACGAGGTCGGCGATCCGTTCGTCGGAGAGTCCCAGGCGCTTGGCGCTCCTGAGCGCGGCGTCGTCCAGGTCCTCGAGGCGGGCGCCGGCGAGCCCCTGCGCCCCCTCGACCACCTGTGCGATCTGATCGACGAACCAAGGGTCGATCCGCGATCCCGCCGCGACGTCGTCCACCGTCGACCCTGATGCGAGCGACGCCGCGATCCCGTGGAGGCGCTGCTCGGAGGGTCGATCGAGCCGCGAGAGCGATCCGCCCTCGAGCGGAGGCCACGTCGTTCCCAACTGCGACTTCTCGACCCCGCGCCACGCCTTCCCGAGCGCCTCGGTGAACGTGCTGCCGATCGCCATGACCTCGCCGACCGAGCGCATCGTCGACCCGAGCTCGTGGTCCGCGTCGGGGAACTTCTCGAAGGCGAACCGCGGGATCTTCACGACCACGTAGTCGATCGTCGGCTCGAACGCCGCAGGGGTCTCGCCGGTGATGTCGTTCAGGATCTCGTCCAGCCGGTAGCCGACCGCCACGAGGGCGGCGATCTTCGCGATCGGGAACCCGGTCGCCTTCGACGCCAACGCGCTCGAGCGCGACACGCGCGGGTTCATCTCGATCAGCACCTGCCGCCCCGTGCGCGGGTCGACAGCGAACTGGACGTTGGAGCCGCCGGTCTCGACGCCGATCACCCGGAGGACCTCGATCGCCGAGTCCCGCATCGCCTGGTACTCGCGGTCGCTGAGGGTCTGCTGCGGGGCGACGGTGATCGAGTCCCCGGTGTGTACCCCCATCGGGTCGACGTTCTCGATCGAGCACACGATGACGGCGTTGTCCGCTCCGTCCCGCATCACCTCGAGCTCGAACTCCTTCCAGCCCGCGATCGACTCCTCGATCAGGATCTCGTGGACCGGGCTCGTGGCGAGCGATCGAGCGGCGAGCGCCGCGAGCTCGTCGGGATCGTCAGCGAACCCGCTCCCCCCGCCGCCCAGGGTGAACGACGGTCGCACGATCACCGGATACCCGATCGTCTCCGCGACCGAGAGCGCGTGCGGAACGGTGCGCGCGACCCCCGCCCGCGGGACGTCGAGCCCGGCCTCCGTCATCGCGCGCTGGAACCCGCTGCGGTCCTCCGCCCGATGGATCGCCTCGAGTGAGGCGCCGAGCATCCGGATCCCGAGCCGGTCGAGGTCGCCCGACTCCGCGAGGGCGACGCTGACGTTCAACCCGGTCTGCCCGCCCAGCGTCGGGAGCAACGCGTCGGGGCGTTCGCGTTCGAGGATCTGCAGGACCGACGCGGGTGTGAGCGGTTCGATGTACGTGTGATCCGCGAACGCGGGATCGGTCATGATCGTCGCGGGGTTCGGGTTCACGAGCGAGACCTCGAACCCCTCCTTCCGGAGCACCGTGCATGCCTGGGTCCCCGAGTAGTCGAACTCGCACGCCTGGCCGATCACGATCGGGCCCGACCCGATCACCATGATCGACCGCACGTCGTTCCGCTTCGGCATCAGACCCCCGCCTCCATCATCGAGCGGAACCCGTCGAACAGGTACCGGGCGTCGTGCGGACCGGGAGCGGCCTCGGGGTGGTACTGGACGCCGAACGTCGGGATGTCGAGGCACCGGAGGCCCTCGAGCGTCCCGTCGTTCAGGTTCCGGTGGGAGAAGGCGACCGGTCCGTAGTCGGTCAGCGCGCGCCCCTCCCCGTCCTTCACCCATCCGTCGGGGTCCACCGCGAAGCCGTGGTTGTGACTCGTGATCTCCACGACACCGGTCTCTTCGTTGCGCACCGGCTGGTTCACGCCGCGATGACCGAACTTCATCTTGTAGGTCGATCCCCCAAGCGCCAGTCCGAGGAGCTGGTGGCCCAGACAGATCCCGAAGACGGGGACCTTGCCGAGGAGTTCACGGGTCGCCGCGATCCCGTAGGACGTCGCGGCCGGATCGCCGGGGCCGTTCGAGAGGAACACCCCGTCGAACCCTCCGTGGGCCACCGTCGCGGCGGGCGTCTCGGCGGGGAAGACGGTGCACTCGATCCCGTGCTCCGCGAGCAGCCGCAGGATGTTCCGCTTGATCCCGAAGTCATAGACGGCCACCCGGAACACGCGTCCCCGCCGGTCGGATGCGGGACCGGCCAGCGACGCGGACGCGTAGGGCTCGGTCGTCGAGACCGTCCGCGCCAGGTCGGCGCCCTCCATACCACGTGAGGACCGCACCCGCTCGACGAGCGATCCCACGTCGAGGTCCACGGTCGACACGGCCGCGCGCATCGCTCCGCGGTCGCGGATCCGTCGCGTGAGCATCCGCGTGTCGACGTCGTGGATACCGATCACGCCCTCGGCCCTGAGCGACTCCCCCAGGGTGGCCTCCGATCGCCACGAGCTGGCGCGACGTGAGGCCTCGCGCACCACGAACCCCGACACCTGGATCCGCCAGCTCTCGGGGTCCTCATGGTTCATCCCGTAGTTGCCCTGGTGCGGCGAGGTCATCGCGACGATCTGTCCGGCGTACGAGGGGTCCGTGAGCACCTCCTGGTAGCCCGCCATGCCGGTGTTGAAGACGGCCTCCCCGAAGGACTCGCCATCGGCGCCGAAGCCGGTGCCGCGGAAGACCGAGCCGTCCTCCAGAGCGAGGAGCGCCGGAGGGCCGGCGGTCATCGGGTCGGCTTCCCGTCGGCCACGACGAACTCTCCGCGGAGCACCGTTGCGACGACGGCGCCGCGGAGCCGGGCGCCCAGGAACGCACTGTTCCGCGCCTTCGAGACGAAGGGAGCCTCCACGACCCACTCCCGTTCCGGGTCGAACACGACGAGGTTCGCGGGACGTCCGGGCTCGATCGGACCACCGTGGTCCGACGCTCCGAGGATCCGCGCGGGGGTTGTCGAGAGCGCATCGATCGCGCGAGCCAGGGAGACATGGCCGGGCTCGACGAGCTCGGTGAGGATCGCCGCGAGCGCCGTCTCGAGGCCGATCGTCCCGGGGGGCGCACGGTCGAACTCGGCCTCCTTCTCTTCGATCGCGTGGGGTGCGTGGTCGGTCGCGACCGCGTCGATCGTCCCGTCGGCGAGGGCGGCGCGGAGTGCGTCTCGATCCTCCGAGGACCGCAACGGCGGATGCATCTTCCGGTTCGTGTCGTACGTGTCCAGGTCTTCGTCGGTGAACGTCAGATGGTGCGGCGTCACCTCGGCGGTGACCCGGACCCCATCTGCCTTCGCCCGGCGGATCAGCTCGACGGCCCGGGCGGTCGAGACATGGCACAGATGCAGACGGCCGCCGGTCGCGCGGGCGAGCGCGAGGTCGCGCGCGACCACGATCTCCTCGGCCTCGGCAGGCCGGCCCGCGAGCCCGAGCGACGCGGAACGGACGCCCTCGTGCATGTGGCCACCCTCGACGAGGGACGCGTCCTCGGCGTGCTCGGCGATCACGAGGTCGTCGCCGAACGCCTGGATATAGGTGAGCGCGTTGCGGAGCACCCGTGCGGTCGGGACGGCATGTCCGTCGTCGGAGAACATCCGGACGCCGGCGGCGGCCATCTCCCCGAACTCTGCGAGCACCTCGCCCTCGAGACCCCGCGTGATCGCGCCGACCGGGAAGACGTCGCACAGGCCGGCCTCGGCCGCCCGGTCGCGCACGGCCTGGACGACCGACGCGTTGTCCGCGACCGGCCGCGTGTTCGCCATCGCCGCGACGGCCGTGTACCCACCCGCCGCGGCGGCACGTGTTCCGGTCTCGACGGTCTCCTTGTGCTCGTCGCCGGGCTCCCGGAGATGCGCGTGGAGGTCGGCGAGTCCGGGCGCGATCACCAGACCGTCGGCGTCGATCAGCTCCGCGCCCGCCGCGGCCTCGGGGCCGGCGATCACACCGTCGGCGACCGCAACGTCGCGCACCTCGTCGATGCCCGCCGCCGGGTCGATCACCCTCCCTCCGGCGAAGAGGTAGCGGCCGCTCATCCCGGATCCTCCTTCGTGGCTCCCAGAAGGAGGTAGAGCAGCGCCATCCGGATCGCGATCCCGTTCGTGACCTGATCCTCGATCACGGCGCTCGGGAGGTCCGCGACGTCCGAGTCGATCTCGACGCCCCGGTTCATCGGGCCGGGATGCATGATCAGCGCGTCCTGGGGCATGAGCTCGACCCGTCGCCGCGTGAGCCCGAAGAAACGGGCGTACTCGCGGACGCTCGGGAAGAACTCCAGCCGCTGCCGCTCGGTCTGGACCCGGAGCAGGTAGCACACGTCGAGCTTGGGCAGCACCGCGTCGATGTCGTAGCTCACGTGCACCCCCCAGACCGGGGCGTCGGGTGGGATCAGCGTCGGCGGCCCGACGAGCGTGACGTCGGCCCCCATCTTCACGAGTCCGAAGCTGAGCGAGCGCGCTACCCGCGAATGGAGCACGTCGCCCACGATCGCGACCCGCAACCCTTCGAGCCGGCCGAGCTTCTCCCGCATCGTGTAGAGATCCAGCAGCCCCTGGGTCGGGTGTTCGTGTGTCCCGTCGCCGGCGTTGAGGATGTGCGCGTCCACCCACCGGGTCAGCTGCAGGGGCGAGCCGCTCGAGGAGTGGCGGATCACGATCGCGTCGGCCCCCATCGCCTGGAGCGTCAGCGCCGTGTCCTTCAACGACTCCCCCTTCGAGACGCTCGACCCGCTCGCGCTGAAGTTGATCACGTCGGCCGACAGCCTCTTCGCCGCGAGCTCGAACGAGATGCGCGTGCGTGTGGAGTTCTCGAGGAAGAAGTTCACGACGGTCCGGCCGCGCAGCGCCGGGACCTTCTTGATCACGCGCGTCCCGACTTTACGGAACGACTCCGCGGTGTCGAGGATCCTCGTCACGTCATCCGCGGTCAGGTCATGCATCGACAGGACGTGCTCGTGCACGTCAGCGCGCCCCCTCGACGACGACGCCGTCCTGGCCATCGATCTCCGCGATCATCACGCGGACGTCGTCGGCGTGGCTCGTCGGGACGTTCTTCCCGACGAAGTCCGCCCGGATCGGCAGCTCGCGGTGCCCACGATCGACGAGGACCGCGAGCTGGATCTTGCGCGGCCGGCCGAGATCCGTCAGCGCGTCCATCGCGGCCCGGATCGTCCGACCCGTATAGAGGACGTCGTCGACGAGGACGACCGTCGTGCCGGACACGTCGAACGGGATCCGGGTCTCGTGGACCTCGGGCGCTTCTGCGCGCATCCCGATGTCGTCTCGGTAGAACGTGATGTCGAGGACGCCGACCGGGATCTCGGCCCCCTCGATCCGCCGGATCTCCTCCGCGAGACGACGCGCCAGGTCGTCGCCACGGTCGGCGATCCCCACGAGCACCACGTCGGTGACGCCCTTGTCGCGCTCGAGGATCTCATGGGCGATCCGGGTGAGCGCCCGTCGGACGTCGTCGGGCTCCATGACCTTTCCGTTCAGGGGGGCGCTCAAACGGGAACGCCTCCCCGCGCGTACAGGGAGGCGTACAGGTCGTGCCGCATCTCTACTCCCTTCCCGGCCTCGCGGGACCGGCTTAAAGGGGACGACGATCGCCCGCGAGCATACGGCCGTGGACGTGGCACCGCAAACGTGGCGTCCTGTCTCGAACCTCCGCCCGACGGTATGCTGGGGGTTCACGGTCACGAACCGACAGGAAAGGTGCGCCCGAACCATGGGACCTGAGTGGATCATCGTCGGGGTCATCGCGGTCGCCGTGCTCTTCGGCGCCAAGAAGATCCCCGATATCGCGCGCAACGTCGGTCGAGCCCAGGGCGAGTTCAAGAAGGGGATGCGCGAGGGCACGTCTCCCGAGGCGGAGCCAACGCCGCCGGCACAGGCCACGCCCCCGACCCCCGCACCACCGAGCGGCGACCAGCCTCGATCCGAATAGACCGGCCGACGCTCAGCCCGTGTCGCCGCCCCGGGACGCTTCGTCCCGCGCGATCCTGCCCAGGATCCCGTTCACGAACCGCTTCGACTCATCCGACGACAGCTCGGCGGCGGCCTCGACCGCTTCGCTGATCGCCACCGCCGGGGGGACGTCGTCGCGGTAGAGGAGCTCCTCGACGGCGACGCGGAGGATCGTGCGGTCGAGGGCGGCCATGCGCGCGACGGTCCAACCCTCGGCGCCCCGCTCCAGGATCAGATCGATCGACGGGAGGTGGTCGTCGACGCCGGTGACCAGCTCCCGTGCGAACGGGGGCACGTCGCGCCCGGCGTCACGCCAGTCGTCGACCACCTCGGTCGGCGCGCGGCCCGTCACATCGGCCTGGTAGAGCACATCGAGGGCGATCCGACGGGCCGCGCGCCGACCCGCCACCGGCCCCTCAGGCCTTCACGCGCTCGATGTAGTCGCCCGACCGCGTGTCGACCTTGATGCGCTCACCCTCTTCGACGAACAGCGGGACCTGGACCTTCGCCCCCGTCTCCAACACGGCGGGCTTGAGCGCACCGGTCCGCGTGTCGCCTTTGGCGCCGGGATCTGTCTGCGTGATCGTGAGGACAACCGACGCCGGGAGCTCGACCGCGATGGGAACGCCCTCGTGCATCGCGACCTGGGCGTCGGCGGACGCTGCGAGGAAGCGCGACGCGTCACCCATCACCGAGGCGGGGACGTGGATCTGCTCGTAGCTGTCCATGTCCATGAACACCGCGTCGTCGCCGTCGGCGTACAGGTACTGCATCTGCTTGCGCTCGACGATCGCGAGCCCGACCTTCACCCCGGCGTTGAAGGTCCGCTCGATCACGGCGCCCGTCTTGACGTTCCGCAGCTTCGACCGGACGAACGCGCCGCCCTTGCCCGGCTTCACGTGCTGGAACTCGACCACCTGGAACA
>Ga0066388_100001422_pt1 | contig 13423 bp, 13 predicted proteins | sample PanSoiMetaGPlot6_FD_64539 | JGI IMG/M metagenome (GOLD analysis project Ga0066388, IMG submission 64539) | Tropical forest soil microbial communities from Panama analyzed to predict greenhouse gas emissions - Panama Soil - Plot 6 (Hybrid Assembly) | ecosystem: Environmental > Terrestrial >... | reverse complement strand
CCACTCGATTTCCTTGCAGAACGACCGGTTAAACCTCAAAAAGAATCCCGAAAACGCTAATGACTTCCCACATCCGAGCAGCTGGACTTGTCAATACTATATGGATGAATAGACCCGGCATAGCGAAAATTCAGCAGGAACGGGCTCGTTAAGCACGTTCGGGCTGAACCTTCGCTACGCCGTGGCATCCTCCTGGCGTCTGGTGGCACAGTAACGGCAGCGGTCAGAACCGACCGGAGACCGTGCTGGGAACAGGACGACTTGCCGGTGCCAGGCAGAGAACGCTTTCAGCGAAACGGCAGATGTCCTCGGCCTTGTCCCAGTCTCTGAGATCGAGCGCTTGCTCTGCCTGGGCAAGCAGCTGACGACCGACTCCGTACTCGGTGCGCGAGGTGTACTCGGCCGCGTGCAGATCCTCACTGAGTTGGTCAACCGCTTTTCTCGCCCGGCGTCTGGCGCTGATGTAAGCCTGGACGAGAGCCAACACGATCAACAACGCGAGAAATCCTTCCATGACTGTCAATCCTCCGCTTGGTCTTGTTACCTGCCGATAGAAAAACGTTTCGTGATTGCCAAGCCCGGTCACCCACGTAAGCGACGCGGCCCTGGCCGTGCATCTGCCTGGCACCAGAGCTGTGCCGCCGCCTCCTACTCCCGGGTGAAGACTTGACCGGGTGGCCATAAGGCGCCTGCCGATTGCGTATTCCCTGCAGTCAAGCGAGCATGCGCATGAGGTCAAGGTCCAACGCCCGATGGCTGCGGGCGAGGAAGATCTGCGTGACGCAACGGGCCGACGGCCACGGAGAGCATGCGGGCGGGTACGCAAGCTGCTCGATCTCGAAAGCCAGTGCCACGTGGCTACCAGCGATGGGCAGCGTCTGGCAGTGCAGGCATGACATCTCGAGCAGTCGCCAGAGCTGCCAGCGATTGAGAGCAAGCTGCCCAAGGCGGACCAGAGCATCGCTGACGAGCAGGTCCTCGAGCGCAACCGAGCGCTGCTCCATCCAGTCGCTCAGGACAGGAGAGGACCGCAGCACCTGCTCGATGTCCAGTTGATCCAGGCGTTCGGTACTCTGATGGCACTGGCGGGCGCTCCGCACGAGGCGCCCGAACCCCTGACGCAACGTTCTCGAATCACAGCAAATGGCTTTCATTGAAACCTCCTTCGTCGTCATCGCAGCCTAGCGCTTCGCCTATCACCAATCATTCTCAGCGTCATGAATCCCACAGCGCAGCCACGCGCGGCGACCTTCGTCGTGCCTCGCCTTTTCACGGCGCTGGCGTTGCCGCTCCTCGAGGCTCCGCCGCCACTCCTCGTCGCGGCCTCGTTCCTCGGCCCAGCGCCAGTCGTCATCGAACGCCGAGCCGGACCCGAAGGAGCAGTCGACCGAACCGGAACCGAAGCCCCATGACGACGGACTGGAGCCAAATCCCGACGAACTGGCGTCCCAGTAGACCGTGGCGCCGCGTCCGCCAGCGCATGCCAGCGGCTCGTCAGGCTCGGCATCCGCGTAGCGGGGAGCATCCGGCTCACAGGGAACCGCCGGCAGCCTGTAGGGGCCGCCGACAGGACTGTCCGTCATGCGCGGCTGCTCCGCAGCCAGAAGGCGGCGGCGCCTTGCTACGCGGAGGAGACAGGCAGCGATAGCAATGGAAATCACCAAACCAATCGTCGCAACGAACAACATTGTGCGTCCCTCCTGTTGAGAGAACTGAACAGACATGCTGGCTGCCCGGGGGACGCCGGCCGGGCCGGCAAGCGTCCCCGGGAGCCCGACGTCAGCTCGAGAACCAGCGCTTCTGCATCTGCTCCAGGAATTCCGCGCTGATGGGAAAACCGGATGCAGAGCCGAGCACCGAATCGATCCCGCAATGCGGGCACACCGCAGTCTGGCCGTTGTCCCACCACTCGCGGATGGCCGACGGCGCAAACGTCTTCAGGCAATAGAAGCAGCCGCACTGAGCGCTCTGCTGGATCTGCGCCTTGTGCCTGCTCGACGCCTGGTGGGCGCGCTCGAGATCAGCCACTGAAACGGTATTTGCCATTTTTCTCTCCTTCTAGAAGAAGTTGAAGCCCCGGAATGTTTGCAGGCCCAGACCGGCCCATCCGGCATCCGCAGGTACGTGGACAGGCGGTCTGCCAGATGGACCGGTCAGGGCCCGGCAACCGCGTCAGATCGACGCGGACTTCTCGGCCGGCGGCTTGGCGAGCTGGACCAGCTTGTCGAGGAGCTTCTTCAGCTCGTCGGCGTCCAGGAGCCCGGCGTACGAGCCGAGCGCCTTACCGTCCTTGACGAAGTAGTGCAGCGGCAGGTTCTGCTTCGAGTCGCCGCCCAGCGCGATGCCGAGCTCCATCTGGTCCTTCATCTCGACGCGGGCGAACTTGATGCGGTCCTGGTACTGGAGGGCGACCTTGCGCAGGATGGGCTCCTCCATCTTGCAGGCGCCCTGGTCCTTGTGGCAGATGTACAGGAGGACCGGGAGCGGCGACTTCCCGACCTCCGCCTCGATGTTGGCGGCGGTCAGGTACACGAACTCGGGCTGCGGCTCGGGCGCGACGACCGGCGGCGTGGCGGCGGCGGGCTGGTTGTGCGCGCAGCCGGAAGCGGAGACGAGGAGGAGCGCGCCGGCGGCGCAGGTGAGCAGGGTGGCGATCTTGTTCTTCATTTTCTTGTCCTGTCCTTGGCTAGGGTCTGCGTGACCGGTGGCGAGTAACTTCGCTCGCACCAAGTCACGCGGCTTCAAGCAGCATGGCGCCGTTGGTGGTACCATGCGCATCTCGACTGCGTTGAAACTTCTCGCATGCAACAACTCGACTGCCCTGACGATTAGCAAGACAGCCGCTGCGCGCGGATACGGAGAGCGGTTCGGAACTAACTCGTGTTTCGCTTGGGGGGATCCCTTCCGTATCAACAGGCGAGAGCAGTTACTCCATCAAGCTATTACACGGGCAGTAAGTACTGCCTGGCTATATTTCACAACTTTGCCAGGTGGGATGATCTTCATACCGGTACCAGATCGCGTTGGTATGCTTAGGCGACAGTACTTTTGGTACGGACGAGCACGCTTCCGGCCGCCGGTGCTTCGCTGTGCAGCCTTTCAGCGCGCGTGCTGGGAGGTCGACTTGCGGTGCCCCTTCGGCGCAGGCTTGTCGTCGCCCGCCGAGTCATCGGCATCGTCATCCCCGTCGCTCACCGACGCCGACTGGGCCTCGCGCTTGGAGTCTTGCGCCTTCATGAACGCGTACATCCGGCGCCAGTTGTCCATGAACAGCCCGGCCCTCTTCTTGGACCTCATGTAGTCCTGAACGTTGTCCTGGTCGTTGGCGCTCTTGGTGTAGTTCCAGCTCCCGCTCTCCACCCATTCGCGATCGACGACCGTGTATTTGTTGTGCATGATGGCGTGGGACTTCTCGGAAGTGCCCACGACCACCTCGATGTTCACAGCCTTCAGGCGATCGATCTGCGCCTTCTCGTGGTCGCCGCTGCGGCCTTGCGTCTGCGACAGGTCGAGCAGGAGATGAACATCGACCTTGCGCTTGGTCTTCAGGTCGATCAGCTTGTCGACGATGCGCGGGTCGGTGAACGAGTAGTCGGCGACGTAGACAGATTCGTTGGCCCTGTCCAGGAAGGACAGGTAGTTGCCGATGCCGTCGTCGTACGGAGTGAAAACGGTCTTGATGCTGTCCTGCGGGTCGACACCGCGGTCGATGCGGTAACCGACGAGGACGCCGCCACCGAAGACAACGATCAGTGCCATAAGGCAGACGAGCAGCTTCTGCTTCATGCTCATGGGAATTCCCTTTCCGTCAATGGCAGCGGGCTCGTTGCGGTGGCCCGCCGCTGGTTTTTTGCCGAGAAGTCAGGTCAAGCCCCGCAGTCGCAAAGCACCAGCTGCGAATGCGACTGCGGAGAACACTGCCTTGCACACCGGTAGTCCCGCCCCGTCCCACCCCGGTGGAATGGATTATGCTTCTCGGCTCAGATGCGCTTCAGACTGGCGGGTGTTCTCGGGGTCCTTGCAAACGTGGGAGCAGTAACAGTTGTGTCTCCACCGTACGCGTCGGGCACGCGCGACACAATATTTCCCGCGTGGGAAAAACCGCACTGTAATCGGGTTATACACGTGGCAAGAGTTTGGTTTGGTCGGACTGCTTCAGTCACAATTGGACGGTCCCAGGCCAAGCGATCTCAACATAGTCGACGGGCTGGTAGGCAGTCCGGTCCATCGTCGAGCGTACTGTTCAGCATGCCTGACGCCGCGGCAGGATCCAACGCGTCACTCCCTGTGTAGAGTTGTTTTGCGCTGCCGGCTTGTAGTCAAGCGCATGGCCGGCGTCACGATCGAACCAATCGGGCGACAACCGGTCAGACCAGCAGACGCTGGGCAAATGGCTATGGTGCAACCACGCGTGGTGCAACTTCGCGCTAGGCATACCGGTTGTCACCGTGGTGAGACTACGTACCGGTTGAACGTTTTCTACCGGTCAAAATGAGTGATCTCAAGATGCCCGATTCCTGTTGAAGTTGAGGCCCGGCCTCATCGCGCACACCGTGGTGATTCCGGACTTGCGTCACTTGCTATCCCTGTGTCCCGACTAATAGGGTGCACTTACATCTTCAGTTCCTCTTCGATTAATCAGACGACGCAACCAAAAAACCTTGCCCATCAAGCAACGCCAATACCAAAGACAGCATTACTCGCTGTCGCGGAAATGGCTTTCAGTACGACTGGAGGTTGTCCATGAAGATCATCCCGTTTCTCGTGAAGTGGTCCTACTTCTTCGGGTTCGGCCTGATGGGGCTCGCCGCCTACTGGCGCTGGAAGCCGGTGGTGTTCGACAACCCACTGGCGCTGCTCCTCTGGCTTCTGGTGAGCTGCGGGTTCCTGATCGCCTACCTGATCGTGGCCGTGGTACTGGCGGTCGTGTCCCCTCTCATCGTAGGCGTCATCGAAGAGCGCATCACTGGTGATACCATCCTCGCCGAGAAGCTCTACGAGGCCTCCAGCGATGAAACGCAGCGATCTGTCATCGTCGACTGGCTTTTGCTGCTCTCGGCTCCGCTGGCGATGCTGACTGCCATGAAGGTGATGCAGTACGCGCTGCCCGAGCAGGTGTCGGTGGCCAGCGCGATCGGCGCCGTCGTCTTCGTCGTGGGCATCACCGGGTTCTTCGCCATGGATCCAGTCCAGCTCTACGACCGGCTGATCAGCAAGCTTCGCACGCCGAAGTAGCCGCTTCGGGGCAGCAGTGGATGGACAGGCGTCTGAAAGCGGGGGACAGCCTCATTGAATGCTGACTCCTGCTACGTCAGAAATGACTTCGAACGGATGGAAGGAGAGCAACAACCGATGCGTAATGCTAATCGGCGATTTCATCGTCAGCCGGGTGGGAACTGCAAGCGGGTCAGCGGCAGGCTGGGAGGCGACTGCTCGAAGGGCTACGAGTTCAGCACTCAGTCCCACCGCACCAGGCTGCGCAGGCTTCAGCAGGCCGCCCTGCGCGACGGCCTGGCTGACGGGGGTTCCTGTGGTGACCATCAGCCCGATGTTTTCGACGGGCGCAGCGACGAGGGCTGGGACGCGACGGCTGTGTCCTCCGCTGCTTCCGGAGTGGAAAACGACATGACGAACGAGGAACGCAGCTGGCAGGGCGCGTTGGCCGACGATGACGTCGAAGGTGCGCAACACGAGCGCATGGGGCTCCCCGAGGTGAGGTACCCCTGGATGGTGCACGACGTTCCGACGGCAAACGAACACCTCCAGCCGGATACGGCTGAGGCGGTCAAGGCGGCGTGGCACTCGGGCTGCGTAGACTTTTACCCCAACGGCAACCCGTGGGAGGACGGCCAGTACCACTCCTTGCGGGAGATCCTCGACTGCGGAGAGTGGCCGTTGTACGTCGATTTCACCGGGCCGATGGGCGACAGCTCCGATGACGACGAGGGGCCCTGCTACCACTTCGACGATCTGCCCGGAGAAGCATCGTGGGAGGAGCACGCCTATTTCATCTGGGCGCAACTGTGGTGCCAGTCCAACGCCCGTCACTGGGCGGCCAGGCGCACCCACCGGGACCGGCAGTTCATCGAGCTGCACGGGCGGCTCAAGCGGTCCCGGGCCCGCTTCGGTTGCGACCGCCCGAGCGAGCCCTACGCCTGGTCCCGTGACAGTCACTTCTCGGGGTTGGAGCGCATGCGCGGCAAAATGGTGGCAGCGGACATCGCCGAAGGGCTGCGCGAGCGCCGGGCGGCAGTCAACCGGGAGCTGACCAGCGCCAGCGGCAAGCCGGCTTCGTTCGTCAACAACGAGATGAGCATCGAGCTGCCGTACAGCGGGGCCTTCACGCTCCAAACCCGCAAGCGCGGCTACGTCACGACGCACACCCACGAAGGACGCCTGACGTGCGCCCACGCGGGACAGCGCCGGCGCAGCAAATCGCAGCGCTAGGCGGGTGACACCGCTTGCGGTGGTCACCCAGGCCTGCCGAACGAAAGAGCCAGGCAGGTCCTGATGCCCGGGTGATGGAGACGAGCACAAGAGCCGGACCTGCGGAAGGGTCCGGCTCTTGTGCGGCGCGGGGAGGTAGTCCAAGTTAGAGAACGGCGAGGCAGACCCGTACGGGTGCTGTCGTCGCACTTGCAAGGGGATTGGCGTCTCTTACACGTAGTCCGAGTCTGTTCCGCCTGGAGTGAATGGGGCGCAACAGGCTAACACCACAACAACCAGTTTGACGGGAGAAGGTCCATGGGAAAGTACTTGCCGCTGATCGGTTGGACGATGTCGTACCCTTTCGATAGAGGCACCATGCAGAACAGCGCCGACCGAAACGTCGGCTACCTGGGCATCGGCAGTGGCGACTGGGTCTGCCTCAAGCAGATCGGGCCGCTGGAGGACTCGAAGGTCAGGGGCATGCTCGACCGTCTCGGCCTGCATGCCCCGGGAAACAAGACAGGCGTGGTCGTCAACGTGTCGGACGATCGAGTGGTGGCACTCTATCACCATGACGGGGCTGCCGAATTGATCGCCTACTCGCAGCGCAATCTGGTCCGACTGTTTCCCCAGCGTCCCTTTATGAAGGACGACATCGCGGACCAGAGGCTCAGTATCTGGTCGTGGCGCACTGAGGCGGAGGCCAGCAAGGTCGCCCGCGCGGCAGCAGCGATGCTGAATCTGCCGAGCGAGCCGGCCGTGGCTGCGAGCGCGGAGTCCACGCATCCTCGATTCCATGGTCCCGGCTCGCAAGAGCGCGTCTTCGTGCCGCGGTTGGAGATCCGTGGTAGCGGCGGCTGGCTCGTCCTCAACCGGCTCGGTGAGCCTGTCGGCATTCGCAACGGCGACAAGCTCACCCGGGTCGAGCGCCCCTGGATGTTCGACCCGGGGCGCGCTGTTGCCGAGATGGGCGTGTAGCAGCAGGTCGTTCTGCCAAGAGACGCCTGTACTGGGGTTACCTCCGCAGTCGCGGAGGTAGCGGGTTCGCTTCCCGCCGGGCGTTCCGAGTTCGCAAGGCGACCAAGATGAATCGAACGCAAAACCGTTACGCAAGGAAGGAGTATCTGATGGATAACAGTGCCATGAAAGTGCGCAAGTCGGTTCCTCTGAGTGCTTTCAGCACCAGCAGCAGCTTCGCGATCGATCCCCGACGGGTTGGGCTCCTTGAGTCGGCCTACCCGGGGTGCATCGAGGTGATCTTGTCCAAGTGCGATCGAAGGCGGGAGCGGACCCCGGCCGGCGGCTCGGGGCTGACCTTCTCTGGGAACATTCCGGTCATCACGGGCCGTTTCGATGTGCTGAATCGGCTCGCTCTGGTCGCCGGCTTCGACGAGGTGTTCGAGGAGGTGTGCCAGTACGACGACGTGGTCGTGCTCCGCCCGCTGGGCGTCGGCCTCGGCGTCAACTGGGAGCGCTACCGGCAGTACGCTGGCCGGACCCATCGCAAGGCTCGGCTGCGCAAGAAGTTCGCGCGCAAGGCGCAGCAGCATCTCTCCAAGATGCGCCTTCAGATCGCCGAGCTCACGGGTCGCCTGGACCGTCCGGTATCGCCGACCGGCCCGTTCTACCTGCGCGAGGAGACCGACGGCACGTGGGAGTGCGTGGAGCGGCCCCTCTCCGCTGTCACCGTCCATGAAGCGCGCCTGATCGCGAGCAGGCGGATCGCCGAGCTGCGGGGGCAGGGTTGGCGCTGTGGCCCGGAGGCATGCTGGCGTGGACAAATCGACTGCCGCCCCGAGCCGGATTCCACTGTGGCCTGGCTCTGCCTCAAGGGCAGGGAGGCACTGCGCGTCTCGGTGGAAACCGGCGTGCCGGAGGATACCGACTGATCCAAGTCCGGCAACTTACTGTGCACAGAACTAGAGCCTGCAGAGACGGCCGCCCGGCGGCGGCCGTCTCTGCTTCCAAGGCAAAGCGGCGATTTCGCCGCTACCGACGCGGTTGCTCTGGGAGCACCTGTGCGCTCGCACGGGTCGCGGGTTCGATTCCCGCCGGTCGTTCTGCAGCCGCCCACACACGGGTTTCCACAATTGCCGCCGGCTCTCTAGGCCGCTGGCCCTGACGCGTTTGAAGGGAGACATCACCATGGAAGCAATTTTCTGTGATACCAACAGCCACGATGAGTTCCTGGCCGGGCAGGGCCGCCTGACCGCGCTGTGCACGTCCGGGCAGCTCACGCGCGAGCTGCTCGACCAGGCGATGAGAGCGATGTACGACGATGGCGACTATATCGACCAGTCCATCGGCTTCGCCTGGCTCGTGACCCATCCGGACCTGTTCGGACAGGCCGCTGAAGGGTGCGGGTTCAAGGTGAGCGCCTTCCTGCTCGAGCACAGCAAGCTGTGCTGGGTGGGCTGCCGCACCATCCTCTACCCCGACGTGCTCAAGCTCATCCCTGCGGAGGAGCGTGAAGAGTTCGTGCGAGCGATCTACCGCCGGCAGGGGGCCTTCAACAACACCTGGATCCAGGCGGTGACCAGCGTGGGCGTGCCGCTCCCTGCGGTCGCTGAGATGATCCTCGAGGCGTTGGAGGCAGTTGCAGATGACTGCGAGAAGTCCAACGTCACCAACGCGGTGTGGGACTTCCTGGGCAACCATGGGTCCACCTATGCCGGGGACATCCACTGGTCGATGCTCACCGACGAGCGCTTCAGCGAGCTGATGACCAAGTTCGCCGCCAGGGAGCCCGCCCGCTTCCTTGCTCAGCGTGGCTGCATCGAGGGGCGCCTCGGCACCGCCCGCTATGAAGAGCTGGCAGCCCTGGCGAAGCCGCGCAGCCACGAGGCCGCCCCCAGCTACCCCTGGGGCTGGGAGCCGACCCAGTGGACGGTCCTCGGCGACGCGCAGTTCGGGCGTGCCATCACCATCTGCGCTCGCAAGTCGCCCAACCACTTCTTCGAGAAGCGCAGGCAGATCGAGGAGCGCCTGGGCCAGGCCGGGTTCAAGACCCTGGCGCTGGTCGCGGCGCTGCGGCTGAGCAGGCTGACGCCTGCCCAGCAAAACTTCGTGGAGGAGCAGCCGCGGACGTTCCAGCTCCAGGTCGCGTACAACCTGGACACGAATGCCCTGTTCCTTCTGGGCGTAATCCTCAAGCTCAGTGGGACGGACGGCGAGGAGCTCTACAGCGCTCAGTCAAAGGTGCTCGACGCCGAGGGCATCGCACACGTCTACCGGACTACCTGGGCGATGCGCCACAATCACGGCAAGCCGATCGCGCCCTGGCTCGAGCGCGACCTGGAGCGCCGTCTGGCCAAGGCTGGCTACATCATCGCCACCGTCCAGGAGGGCAGCTTCACTCCTCGCGGCGGGCGCCCGCAAGCCCAGATGCAGGTCGTCCACAACGGTCATACCTACGTTAAGGAGCGCCGCCAGGGTGGCTACTACCCGAGGCGCGGCGACCCGGTGATCATCAACACGCGGGGCGGACAGCCGCTGACTCCCAAGGTCACCGCCGTGCTGTTCCTGCCCGCGCGCAGCGGTGAGGAGGTCAAGTCGTACTGATAGTGCGTCCGCCCTCCATAATCGCAGCCGGCGGGCGGACAGACAGGTGCAGTTGGGAGCTTATTGAGCGTGCCAGGAAGATGATCGTGAGCTGGCCCGGCGATCCCAATCAGAGTCATGCCGTGATTGGATCGCCGGGGCCTGCTTGACCGGGCAGGCGGCCGAAAGCCTAGAGCTTTTTGCCGCTGTTCCGCCTTTTTCCGTACTGTCTGCTGTTAGAAGTCACGCTGCTTGTCCGCGTCCAACACAAGAATCGTGTCCAGGTTAAAGGTCGAAAAGACGGAGAAGCGATGGTACAGGAACCAAGACCTTCCCTGTCTTTTCGACCTTTTTCGACCTTTTTGCCACTTTAATCGCCGGATGGAACGTCCTGCTTGAGCAGCTTTTGAATCCTTATTACACTAGCCGTACCAATGGCTGTTAGTGCTGCGGCCATAAACGCATAGGGAAAGCCGATCATCAAACCCAAGATGGCACACACCATGCCAACCGGTAGACGAGAAAGCATCAATTCAGCAACAGTGATAAGCCTTGTCCCCGCTAATCCTGCGTCATATGGGCCGAGAACGCCGCATCCGTACAGGACTCCGCCCAAGGCAAAGTAGACCTCAACTGTCCAAAAGGGGAATGCCGTTGAATACAAGAGCCAATTCGGACACACGTGGTTGGTTCGTCGAAATCGCTGTGATATGTGCAAGCCAGTTACCAATGCCGGCAACGCAAGCGTAAAACAGGTCCAGAGACCGCCCGCCAGACCAAAGAGCAACGCGGGAAGAAACGGCACGATCAAGGTAAGGAGTACTAGTCTCGCTTTCACTGAATGTCGAAGATGGTGCAATGCCTGGTGCCAAAAGTATTACCTATACTCCTTTGCCGAAAGACGCCATGCCGGACACTTTCTAAAGTGTTGTTCTGTATCAGGGCTCTCTGATGCCACCGTATGGTCCAACCCAGAGGGCTAAACCACAGGCTGCCAACTGTCGGTCCAGTTTGGTGGTCGGACGTTCGCTCCAGGCAAAGGCGGGCCAGGCAAAACCCCACGTAGGATCCACCCTTCAGGTGAATCACCTTGCCACCGATAAGGACCCGGTAGCAGAGTCCAATTCAGCCCAGCAACAGAATTTTCGGACCTCAGCATCGATGTGTAATTAGATTTACCCTGACTACCCGGTCATCTAGTTTCCTTTGATACGAATAGGTATCTCTGCCATTCCCACTCTTACTGGAACTCGACCAAACAGCCAATCGATCTAGAGACGGCGTTACCCATCTGCACAGCTGCAAATTGAGGCTGCTGGTCTGGTCTAGACTTGCTGTCTGCCCAGAAAGATAAGGACAGAAGTGAGAGACACAGACAGCCAGGCTGCTGTCGGTCGTGTATCACCACCCCCACCAAGCACCTAAACACCGGGCCGTTGCCTACCGGAGGCGAATTATGAATAGGGGACATCATCAAAATTTCCCGACCCTGACCAACACCACCATCGTCACAATTGTCGGTACCCCGTGCACGAACGGCGCCGGACGAGAATATCGGGTGGCCGAGCACCCGATCAATGCCCTTCGCTTCCAGTACCTCGATGAAGAGAAGCGAATTGTTACCGCCCAAACCAGGGATATTGTTGCTCTGGTAGATGCGTTCTCTAGGAGCGATGTGTTCAGCAGCTACGCTGAAGCGGAGCTGGAAACCTGGAAGCTCTCTGCCGACCTGAGCCTTCCGGTGCAGGTAGCTGAATTGGAGTCGTCATGGACTGAACTGATCATTCAGGCGATGGAGCTGCGGAGCCAGGGGCCAACCCGTGATGGCTGTAGTTCCTGATCGCAGCCGAAACAATGCTCTACTGAATCATAAACTGTGCCAATAAGTCTGCCGGCGCGGAAACGATCAAGTCCGCGCTGGTACGTCGTGAGGGGTGGTTGGTGCCGGCGGGGCACAAGCAACTCGACCACTGGAGGACTCGATGACGAAGCCATTTTCGACTGAGCCTGCACAAGGAGAGAAACAACGCCGAGCAGGTCTCCTCATGTCTAGGGGCGATTATGAAGAAGCGCGTCCACTTTTGCAGGAGCTGGTTTCTCAAGGAGAAATGGAGCTAGGCGAGAGCCACAGCACGACTTTCTACCGTCGGCGAAGCCTGGCCGATTGCCTGAAGGTGCTAAGACGCAATGGGGAGGCGCTGCCTCTCTGGCAAAGACTGGTTTCCGACGGAGCGAGACTGCTACCTAGGGAGCACAAGACCATGCTAGTTATCCGTGGGCGCCTGGCCGATTGCTTGGAAATTCTCGGCCGGCATGAGGAAGCACTTACAGTCTGGCAAGAGCTGGTTGCCGACAGCGGGATGGTGTTCGGAAAAGCGCATCAGGCTGTGCTTTGGGACAAACAACGTCTGGCCGAATGCCTGATGTCGCTGGACCGATTTCAGGAAGCTCTTGCGATTTGGCAGGAGGTAGTCGCAGTCCGTGCGCAGGAGAAGCTGTCGGGTAAGCAGGACTGGACCAACGATCGGAACAAGCTGAACCTGGCAAGGTGCCTCAGGAAGCTCGGAAGATACCGGGAAGCGCTCGCGGTCCGCCAGGAGTTGGCTGCCGTGAGCGAGCGAGTGCTGGGCAAGGAACACCCCACCGCAATCTGGCACAGGCACCGCCTGCTGGACGCTATGGTGTCCTGCGGCCACCACGACGAGGTGCGGAAGCCACCTGCTAATGGCGAGACTGTTACCGGCTACGTTGTTGCAAAAGTTGCCGTCACCAAGGAACCCGGTGAAAACAGCCGGCTGGTAGATAGTCTAGTGGTGCTGCTTCCGCACGGTTTCAAGGCGCTCTTATACTACAGGGAGCTTGAGGGTGAGACACTGGAGGACAGAGCTGCTCGACTCTTCTTTCTGCGCGAGGGGGAACGGGTCACCGCTCAGGTGGTCCGCATACCGCTGCGAGAAAAGAAACCGCATATCCTGCTTTCCGAGCAGGCCCTAAAACGGAGCTTGGCCATCGATGAGCTGCGCGGCAAGACCCTGGAGGGCGAAATAACTGATGTCGCAAACGCAGGGGTATTGGTCGGTCTTGGCCGAGGCCTACGCGGATTCCTGGCCATTGCGGATATGGCGGGCGAGACTTGGGAACAGCGCTTTGCCCGGCGCTCCTCCTTTAAAGTAGGTGACAACTTGACGGTGAGAGTGACCGCGGTCCAGCAACAGAGCAAAAGGCCTCAGGGAAAAATTGATATTTTCCTCTCCGAGGCGGTTACGGGCAAAGCTGAGGAGTCCACTGCCTGAGCTGCCCGCAACCCTGAATGTGACCGCCGCCTCACCAGGCATGGGCGGTTCGCTTCCTCGGCTAGCCTGGCCATCCACATTGAGCCGTGGAGAGCAAGACCCCACAACTGCTAGCAGGGGGCGCAAAGACACTCTCTGCCACTTTTCGTCATTTTCGGGTG
>Ga0066388_100001421_pt1 | contig 13429 bp, 14 predicted proteins | sample PanSoiMetaGPlot6_FD_64539 | JGI IMG/M metagenome (GOLD analysis project Ga0066388, IMG submission 64539) | Tropical forest soil microbial communities from Panama analyzed to predict greenhouse gas emissions - Panama Soil - Plot 6 (Hybrid Assembly) | ecosystem: Environmental > Terrestrial >... | reverse complement strand
TGATGGCCAGCTTTCCCCAGTTCCACTATCTGCTCGGCGCCGACGTGATGGGCCAGCTCGCCCTGGTGCTGACGCCCGACCCGACGCTGCCCGCGATCGAGTGACGATCGCGGCCGCCGTCGCCGGCCTAGTCGATCTGGATGTGCGCTGCCTCGACCACCGGGGCCCAGGTCTTCAGGCTCTCCTCGATCATGTCGCGCATCTGCGCCGGCGAGCCGCCGAGCGGCTCGGCCTCGAGCTTCAGGATGCGTGCGCGCATGTCGGGCTGCTTGAATCCCTGGCCGATCGCATCGGACACCTTGTTGGCGATCTCCTCGGGCGTGCCCGGCGGCGCCGACACCGCCATCCAGGTGTCCGCAAAAACGCCGGGCAGCGTCTCGGCGATGGTCGCCACGTTGGGATAGTCCTTGAGCCGCTCGCGGCTGCCGGTGGCGATCAGCTTGAGCGAGCCTGCGTCGATGTTCTGCTTGTTGGCGAGCAGATAGTCGGGGACCATGTCGATGTTGCCGGCGAGCAGGTCGTTGATCGCCGGCGCGCTGCCGCGATACGGGATCTCGGTCATGCGGAAGTCGCCCTTGAGCATCATCAGCTCGCCGAGCAGGTGGCCGGTATTGCCCTTGCCCTGGTGGCCGTAGGTGACCTTGCCGCCGCTGCTCTTCGCCAGCGCGATGAAGTCCTTGAGGTTGTCGACGGCGAGGCTGGCGCGGGTGATGACGATCAGCGGATAGCGCGCCAGCACGCTGATCGGCACGAGACCGCGCGGATCGAACGCCGATTTCTTGAACACCAGGTGGGTGATGCTGTAGTTGAGCTGCGTCGCGCACAACAGCGTGTAGCCGTCGGGCGCCGCGCGCAGCACGCCCTCGATGGCGACGCGCCCGCCGGCGCCGCCCGGGCGGTTCTCGACGATCACCTGCTGGCCGAGCAGCGCGCCGGCGCGGTCGGCCGCGAAGCGGCACAAAAGGTCGGCGGTGCCGCCGGCCGGGTAGGGCACCACCAGGGTGATCGGCCGCGTCGGATACGGCGCCTGCGCCAGCGCGCTGCCTGAGAACGCCGCCAGCAGGAGAGCGAGACTGAGTTTCTTCATGTGGGAAACGCCCGGTCGGAATGTGCGAGGCCGGGACGTTAGCATGCCGCGCAAGCAGCTGTGACCTGCCGTGAGGCCGCATCTGCGGGGGGCGGCGGCGTTGACCGCGGCGCGCGGCGGGGCATAGGTTTGGGGGCAAGCGGAGGAAACCTATGATCAAGGTCACGCGCATCGGCCACGCCACGTTCGAGACGCCCGACGTCGAGCGGCAGATCGCCTACTTCACCGACATCGTCGGGCTGGTGCTCGCGGAGCGCGACGGCGACCGCGCGTTTCTCTCCACCCGCCTCGGCGATCTCGCGGTGCAGCTGGAGAAGGGGCCGGCGGCGCGCTGCGCCCGCATCTCGTTCCAGGTCGGGCCGGAGACCGATTTTGCCGGCCTTGCGCGCGGTCTCGCGGCCGAAGGGGTCAAGTCCGATCTGCGCCCCGATCCGAGCCCGGGCATCGACAAGGCGCTGACCTTCGCCGATCCGAAGGGAACACTGATCGAGGTGTTCACCGCCGCAAAGCCGTTCGAGCGCAAGACCCCGTCCTCGGGGGTCGGCCCGCTCAAGCTCGGGCATCTCGCGTTCTGCGTCGACGATCCGAAGGCCTACGCCGACTTCTACGGCCGCGTGCTCGGCTTCCGCGTGTCCGACTGGATCGAGGACTGGTTCGTGTTCATGCGCTGCGGCCCCGACCATCACACGGTCAACTTCGTGCAGGGCAAGACCACGCGCATGCACCACATCGCGTTCGAATTGAAGGACTGGCCGCATCTGCTGACCGCGTGCGACTACCTCGGCGGCCGCAACATTCCGATCATCTGGGGGCCGGGACGGCACGGGCCGGGCCACAATCTCTTCACCTATCACCGCAATCCGGACGACCAGATCATCGAGCTGTTCACCGAGCTCGACAAGATGATGGACGAGTCGCTCGGCTATTTCGATCCGCGGCCGTGGCATCGCGACAAGCCGCAGAAGCCCAAGGTGTGGGTGGCGATGCCGCGCGACATCTGGGGCCCGCCGCCGACGCCCGACTATCTGCGGCAACGGGAGTAGCGCAATCGGACCACGCGAAAGGAGCAGCACCATGACCGCCACCGCCAGGACGATGAAGGTCCCCGGACCCGACCATCAGATCACCATCGCGCCCAATCCGGCGCGTGTCGTCATCTCGGTGGCGGGCCGCGTGGTCGCCGACACGCGCGCGGCGCTCACCTTGCGCGAGGCCGCCTACAAGCCGGTGCAGTACATTCCGCGCGGCGACGTCGACATGTCGCTGCTCGCGCGCACCGACCACGCGACCTACTGCCCGTACAAGGGCGACTGCGCCTATTACAGCATCCCGCTCGGCGGCGAGCGGGCCGTCAACGCGGTGTGGAGCTACGAGGCGCCGTATGCGGCGGTCGCGGCGATCAAGGACTACGTCGCGTTCTATCCCACCCGCGTCGACGCGATCGAGGAGCGGGCGGAGTAGCGTTCTACGACCGCTGATGCAGCCGCCGCCGCTTCACAGCTCCTTGCCGATCATGCGATCGGCCGAGTAGGGCCCGCCGCCGCGGATCGCGATGAAGAGCAGCACGATGCCGATCAGCAGCACGTACTCGTAGCCGCCCTGGCCGACCGAGAATCCCTTCGCCAGATGCGCCACCACGAGCGCAATGGCCATTTCGATCGCCAGCGCCGCGGCGAAGAAGCGGGTGAACAGGCCGATGATGAGGCAGACCGCGCCGACGGTCTCGAGAAACATGGCCGCGTAGGCGAACGCGATGCCGGGCTCGAGCCCCTGCCTCGACATGTATCCCGCAACGCCGGCCGCACCGGCCTGGGAAGAGACCTTCACCCAGCCGTGCATCAGCAGGTTGTAGCCGATGACGACGCGCAACAGCGTGTAGGCGATGTCGACGAACGAGTCGTAGAATCCACGCAGTCCCGGCCAGACCAGCCTGGTTTCACTCCCGGCAGTCCCGTTCATGGCGTCCTCCATCCCTGATGTGATTCTTGAAATGCCTCGATCATAGCAAATCGCGGGCCCCGTCCGGAAGTTGCATCGCCGGACCGAAGCTCGATTCCGGCAGATCACGCCAGGGTGTGTCCGAAAGCGAACTGACCGCGCTTGGCGCCGGCCCTACACTGCCCGGCATCGTTGCATCCCCCCGAGACGCGAGAGGAGGGCCCGACTCGATCCTGAGACGGGTCCTTCGCTTTTGGTCGGCGCCGTCGCGCCGCCGCCCGGCCCGCTGGGCACGGTACGAATTTCCTGGCAGGATGCCCGCACCGCAGCACTGCAGCACTCTTTGGGGGAATGCCGCATGATCATCCGTTCGCCGCTTCGTTTCGGCCGCAGGGTTTTTGTCGGCAGCGGCCTTGCGTGGGTTCTCTCGTCCATGTCGGCCGCCGCGCAGTCCACCCAGTTTGAGGAGGACCCCAAGCCGGCGCCGCGCCCGGGAGCCACCGGCGGCTCCGCGCGCATGAATGGCGACAAGCTCAAGGCGCTGATCCAGAAGGCGCTCGCCGAGACGGACGAGACGCCGCTGTCGCGGCCGGCCATTCTGGGGCTCGGCGAGACGCCGCTCACCACCAAGTCGCTCGAGCAGACCCCGAAGGGCGAGAAATACGGCTTCATGGTCGTCACTCCGCAGCGCGAGGATGGACTGATCTTCTTCCGCGGCTCCGACAAGCCGCTGTTCTTCGCCATCCATCGCACCGGATCGCGCCTCAAGCGCGTGGCGAGCGCGATCAACCGCGACGGCAAGCTGGAGGTGTGGGCGGGCGCCGACGCCGACAAGGATTTCGCCAAGCAGCTCGCCTTCTGGGCCAAGCCGCTCGCCACCACGTAGCGCGGCATTCCGGCGCGCTTGCCGCCCTCCCGGCCGGTGGTACGCTCGCGCAGACGCCGGACGCCCGGCGCATGCGGGCGGTGAACGGGAGGAAGGCGATGAAGAACGGACGCAGGGTGCTTGCCGCGCTCGCCGGCGCGGCGATCTTCGGCCTCGCGTCCGGCGCCGCCGCGCAGGCGCCCGCCGACTTCCCCAGCCGTCCCGTCCGCATCATCGTGCCGCAGGCGGCCGGCTCCGGCGTCGACCTGCAGGCGCGCGTACTGGCGCAGAAGCTGTCCGAGCTGTGGGGGCAGCAGGTGGTGGTCGAGGACCGTCCCGGCGCCAACGCCATCATCGGCATGGACTACGTCGCCAAGGCGGCACCCGACGGCTACACCATCGTCTACGCGCCGATCACCTCGGTGACCACCAACGCCTTCATCTACAAGAGCCTGCCCTATCAGCCGCTGCGCGATTTCGCGCCGATCACCCAGGCCACGGAGAATCCGCTCGGCGCCGTCGCCTTTCCGGGCTCGGGCATCAAGACCATCAAGGACTTGGTTGGGCGCGCCAAGGCGGAGCAGGGCAAGCTCAACTACGGCACGTTCGGCATCGGCAATCTGACCCACCTGATGGGCGTGCTCCTGTCGAGCGCTGCCGGCATCGAGATGACCCACGTGCCGTACAAGGGACAGACGCCGGCGATGAACGACCTGATCGCGGGGCACATTCCGGTCGGCTTCACCACCATGGCGGGCGCGTCGGGCTTCATCGAGAACCGCCAGCTCAATCTGCTCGCCACCTTCGGTCCGAAGCGCGACGTGCAGTTCCCCGACACCCCGACCGTGGTCGAGTCGGGCTATCCGAGCGTGATCGTGGTCGGCTGGAGCGGCGTGCTCGCGCCGGCCGGCGTGCCGAAGTCGATCATCGACAAGCTGCACGCCGGGCTCGTGAAGGTGCTCGCCATGCCCGACGTGCGCGATGCGATCACCAAGCAGGGCTCCAACCCGGTGAGCAGCAGGAGCCCGGAGGAGTTCACCAGCTTCATCAAGTCGGAAACCGAGAAATTCCACGCGGTCATCAAGGCGGCCGGCCTCGAAGGCACGCAGTGAGCGGGGCTCCGAGGTGAGCCATCGCTTCGGCCTGCTGACGCCGTCGTCGAACACGACGCAGGAGCCGGAGTTCTTCGCCGCGCTGCCGTCCGACGTGACGCTGCACACCGGGCGCGTCGCCTACCGGGACATCACGCCCGAGGAGCAGATGCGCTGCGTGCTCGAGCTCGAGAGCGAGAGCCGCAAGCTCGCCGATGCCGAGGTCGACGTGATTGTGTTCGCCGCCACCGCGCCGACCATCGCCAAGGGCAAGGGCTACGACCGCGAGCTGATCAGGCGCATGGAGGACGCCGCGGGCCGGCCCGCCACCACGGCGGCGACCGGCTTCGTCGACGCGCTCACGCTCATCGGCGCGCAACGCATCGCGATCGGCGCGCCGTGGAGCCGGACCATGGACAAGCCGATGGTCGAGTTCATGCAGGCGAGCGGTTTTCAAGTGGTGCACAGCGAGGTGGTCGGCTTCGTCGCCTCGATCGAGCTCGGCCGCGTCGGGCCGGAGAACGCCTATGAGCTCGGCCTGCGCGCCGACCGTCCGGAGGCGGATGCGATCGTCATGCCGGGCGGCAACTGGCGCTGCATGAGCATCGTCGAGCGGCTGGAGCAGAAGGTCGGCAAGCCGGTGCTGTCGAACAACGCGGTCAGCCTGTGGGCCGGCCTGCGGCTGCTCGGCCGCGCCGAGGGCATCGCGGGCTACGGCACGCTGCTGCGCGACCATCTGGGAAAGGCAGTGTAGGATGGGTTGACCCCCGCGAAGGCGGGGGAAACCCATCAGCGGATTCGCAACTGATCGACTGGGCTGATGGGTTTCGCTGCGCTCGACCCATCCTGCGGCACCCGGGAGGAAGTCATGCATCGCCTCCGCACATTCCTTCTCGCAAGTCTCAGCCTTCTCGTCGCGACGGCGACGCACGCGCAGGTCTATCCGTCGCGTCCAGTCACCATCGTGGTGCCGTATCCGGCTGGCGGACCGACCGACACCCTCGCGCGCATCCTGGCCGAGCGCATGAAGCTGAGCCTCGGGCAGACGCTGGTGGTCGAGAACGTGAGCGGCGCCGGCGGCAGCATCGGCGTCGGCCGCGTCGCGCAGGCGGCATCCGACGGCTACACGCTCAGCATCGGCCACACGCAGACCCACGTGCTCAATGCGGCGACGATGAATCTCCCCTACGACGTGGTGAACGACTTCGCGCCCGTCTCCCTGATCGCCGACACGCCGATCTGGATCATCGCGCGCAAGGATCTGCCGGCGAACGACCTCAAGGGCTTCATCGCCTGGCTGAAGACGGGCGACGGGAAAGCCAACCATGGCACGGTCGGCGTCGGCGGGCCGACCGACGTCGCCGGACTCCTGTTCCAGAAGGCGACCGGCACCAAATTCCAGACCGTCCCCTATCGCGGCGGCGCGCCGCTGCTCACCGACCTGCTCGCCGGGCACGTCGATTTTGCGTTCGGACAGGCGGCGACCTATCTCGCCCATGTGCGTGCCGGCCAGCTCAAGGCCTTTGCGGTGCTCTCGCCCAGGCGCTGGTGGGCGGCGCCCGAAACGCCCACTCTGGACGAGCTCGGCGTGCCCAACATCCACGCCACCTTCTGGCACGGCATCTGGGTTCCCCGGCGCACGCCGGCGGAGGTGGTTGCGAAGCTCAACGCGGCAATCGTCGAGGCGCTGGCCGATCCCCAGGTGGAGCAGCGCTTCCGCGACGTCGGGCAGGACGTGTGGCCGCGGGAGGGGCAGAGTCCGGCGGCACTTGCCGCCAAGCAAAAGGCCGAGATGGAGCGCTGGGCGCCCATCATCAAGGAGGCCGGCATCAAGGTGCAGTGAGGCGCGGCAGTTCACCCGCTGTCGGCTCGCGGGGGGAAGAACGACGGCTCAGGCCTGTGTCATGTAGGATGGGGGCAGGCCGGTGAGAAAGTCCTCGCGCACCGGCGCGAAGAAGTCGATCGCCTCCGAATCTTCCGGGAAATAGCCTTCGTGCTCGACCCCGCCGGGGATCACCGCGACGTCGCCGGGTTTCATCGTTCGCTTCTCGTTGCCGATGCGAAAATCCATTGTGCCTTTGACCATCCAGACGAACTGCTCGTGCGGATGCTTGTGAGCTGCAGCATGCGCGCCGGCTTTCAGGCTCCAATAGACCATCGTGCCTTGCTTGCCTGATACGACGCGGCGCCGGATCTTGTCGGTGATTTGCTCCTCAGGCACGGAGGCCAGCTTGTCGAATCCCGCGATGACCGGCATGTCGTCGTCCTCCGTCCAAAATTCTGGTATTCCTCATCGATACTAGATCGGTCGCGCGGCGTGCGAAAGGCGCCCGTCACCTGGACGTCGGTTCCGTTGATTGCGCGAGCACGCGATCGACCGTCACCGGTCGTGCTCAATGAGCTCGCAAGCCCCGCTCGGCCTCGCGATCCATCGCGTCCTTGCATGACTCGCTCAGGGCCGCGTAGTGCGCCTTGACGCACAGCAGGATGCTGCCCGCGCCGGGCTTGGCCGTGGGACACTGCTGCCGGATATCGGCCGCGCAGGCCTCGCGCACCGCCGCGGTCCTCACGAGCGCAGCTCTGCATGGCTCGGCGAGCGCGAGGAAATTCGCCTTCATGCATTGACCAAGCCGGCCTCCTTCAGGCAGGACGCCGGCGCAACGGTGCTTGATGTCCGATTGGCACGCGGTAATCATCGCCGAATATTGGCCAAGCGCCGGGGAGACCGGGAGCAGCGTGAGCGCCGCAACAGCCAAACAAGACCCGCGCAAGCGAACCTCCCGTCGATCGTGCCGTCGCCAAACGCTGGGTCCTTGGATACGACAATTGGGTGACGCCGATGCGACGCCTGATGGTTCGACGCGGCGGCGCCGCCTCGGATCAGGCGGCGCCGCTTCGTGGCCGATCAGTCGCGATCGTGGTCGTGATCCTCGTCGTGGTCGAACTGCCGCGGCGGGATGTAGGTCGGCAGGGTCACGCGGTACACGAGAACCAGCGTGTCGACGTTGAAACCGGACGCATCCGCGTAGGCCCGGTCGACCATGAAGCCCTGCTGGGTGATGAAGTCGTTGTCGCTGCCGACGAACAGGAAGTAATCGTGCGGCGCATGCGGGTCGCCGACCGGCACCACCGCCAGGCTCTCCCACTTCTCATACAGATCGTTGCCGTCGGCCGGCGCGCCGTTGCGCAGGCCAAACCGGTTGAGCTGCGTGTTGTCGTTGATGTCGAGGAATTTCTGGTACGCCGCCGGCACGATCGTGCTCCTGAGCACGCCGAGCGGCGCGACCGAGTTCGCCGGATCGTCGTAGATCGTGTTGGCGATGTTGGTCGCGCCGGAGATGTCGATGAGGTCGACGCTGCGATAGACCGAAGCCGGGCGCGCCGCGGTGAACCCGGCGCTGCTGTCGCGCGCCAGCACCAGGAACTGATGATCGTTGAGGGCGAGCAGCTCGCTCTGGGCCGCGGTCAGCAGCCTGGGCGTGGTCGTGTTCTGGTCCTGAAAGAGCGGCAGCTGCACGACGTATTCGCCGGCCAGCCTGGGCTCGCGATGGCGCAGGTCGTAGGCGAGCAGGCGGGTGTTGCGCCGCGTCAAGGCGATGGCAGCCGGATCGAGATCCTGGATGAGCGCGCTCTGCAGGAAGACGAACAGCGTCTTGCGGTCCGGGCTCATCGCCAGGCCTTCGAAGCCCTGGTTGTTCTGCCGCCCCGAGATCGGGTTGCCCGGGCTCGGGTTGTAGACCACGCCGATGGGCGGGCTGTTGGCGGAAAAGTTCTCCACCGGATTGCCCGACGCGTCGCGACGCCTCGGGATGAACGCCTCGGGGGGACGGATCACATGCAGCAGGCGCCCGCCGCGGGTGTAGTGATAGACGTACGGCCCGTATTCCTCGCTGACCCAGAAGGTGCCGTCGCCGACGTCGACCACGCCTTCGTCGTCGACGCTGATGTTGCGATTGGGACCGATGGGAAGATCGGGGAAGCGGAAATTTCCCGGGCGCACGCCGTTCGGGTCGAGGCCGGTCGTCGGGCTGCTCCACTGGTGGAAGATCGTCGAGCCCTTATAGTCGAGCTTGAGCTGGTTCTGGCTGGTGGTGGTCCCGCTGAACAGCGGGTTGAGCGTCACCTCGAACCGGTGCAGGCGGCCACGAAAATCCACGGAGCCCTGGGTGTTCCAGCCGCGGTCCGGCAGCATGTGGAGGGTGCCGCCATAGCTGCCGTCGTGGTTCTTGTGCCAGCTGCGCAGGTCCATCGCCATGCCGGAGCCGAAGCCGCCAAGGGTGTCGCCGAACTGATCCTTCGCGTTCGACGGCACGCGGGCGACGCCGACCAGGCCCTTGTTGACGAAGGTCTGTCCCTGGAAGACGACGGACTGCGCGGAGGCGCTGCCTCCGGCGGCGAGCAGGAGCAGCGCCGCGCCGGCGAGACGGGCAAGCGCACCGTGCCGGCGGGAGTCGCACGAGACCGGGCGTGACATCATTTCGTTCCTCCAATGCTTGGTGCAGGAATTTCTCAATTCGTTACTTGGAGCTGCTCGTCGGCGCGGCGGGATCGGAGCACGTCAGGACAATGGTCTGAAGGTCGATGCCCTGGTCTCGGTCGCGGTGGAGAACAGCCCGGGACAAGGCTTCACGAGGAAGGGAGCGGGGAGCTTAAGCGGAGTTTTGCGACGCTTATGTTACGCTTCCCACAGGAACGCGATGCCGCGCCGGCAAGCCGGGCAACCGGACCGCGTAGCGCTCGTCTCCGAAATCTCCGGTAACGCGATGCCGGATGTCGGCGCGTCAGGCTGCCGATCGTTGCGGCGAACGCGACTGACATTCAACGTTCACGCGTCGGACATCGGCTGCGGCTAGCGTCCCGTTGCCGCACCGGACGCACGCATTCCGTCCGCCGTGCGGACATCGTCGTCCTCGACCGCTCTCGCAGATTTCCCGACCAATGGAGGCAACCATGATTCGCCGCAGTGCCGTGGCGCTTTGCGCCATCATGCTCACCGGAATTTCGGCGCAGGCCGCCGATCAGACGCAGCTCGGGCTCGGCAACGCGCGCGCGGAGCAGATCGGCGCCGCGTCCCCGCTCGTGCAGTCGGCCGTCGAGCTCCTGGAGCGCAACGCGCGCCGGATCGACGACCCGGGTCTGCAGTTCGCGACGCTCGATTCGTTTCTCAACCCGAGCGCCTGCATCCGCCATCGCGCCAAGGTCACGGACGCGGTCAAGAACCAGATCATCGCCACGCTGGTCGCGCAGAATCTCGTCAATCCGGCCGACGCGGCCGCGATTACCGGCGGGCTGAAGGCGGGAATCTTCCCGGCGGTGATCAACGACGGCTCGGCGTGCCCGATCCAGCCGCTCACCTTCAAGGCCGCGCCGGGCAGCAATTTCGGCGGCCACCACTCCTATCCGGGCGGTCTCGCGGTGCACGAATCGTTCAACGATCAAAGCTCGATCAATTTTGCCGATACCTACCGCGGCGAATACGGGCAGGTGGGCGAGCATCACTTGCCCGTCGCCAAGGGAGCGCGCCACGAGGGCGATGTCCGGATCAGCCAGGACGTCATCCTGGCGGCTCCGATCTGGCACGACTGGGCGAAGCGGATGGTCTTCCAGTGGAACGCCGACGGAACCGAGTTCACCGAGCTCAACTTCGGTGGGTTCGGCACGAACGACAACTTCGGGGCGCCCGGCGACTCGCGCACCGGCGGCCATCACATCATGAGCATCGCCGAGACCATGGCGCAGGGCCTGTCGCCGCTCCTGGTGATCACGCAGGCATCCGCCCATTCGGCGCCGACCCTCGGCAACGAGTACAAGGTGGTGAACTGGCTGCGCGCCGCCGCCATCATGGCGCAGATCGATCCGGTCGCCAAAGGCTACCTGGTGGTCGACGCGAGTGGGCACCTGCGCCTGCCGCCGCTCGAAGCGCTCGCGGACGGCGTCGATCTCCCAGCGTCCGGCCAGACCAACCTCCTGGTCGAATACCAGATCCACAATCTGTCCGATGCCGACTTCATCAATTCCATCCCGGCTGTCACGGAGGTGCAGGTGCTGCTGCAGAAGATCGCGCCCGGGTTCGGCTACGATCCCGGCAACGTCACCCGGTACAACAACTTCTTCCGCAATGTCGTGCTCGCCTATCTGAGCCCCGAACGCCTGATGATGATCTACAGCAAGGACGGTCTGCAGGGCGTCACCGCGGAGGTGGGCAAGCTGCGCCGCCTGTCGGTGATCTGATACGCCGCGACGAGCGCGTGTCCCGTCCGCGCGGGATACGCGCTCGGACGCGTCGTGACCCAGACGGTCTCGGGCGCGTCGCCATCCGCGCGTCCGCTCTCGACCCGTTGCGCGAGCCTTTCTGTCGCAACGTGGAGGCGGAGCCCCGTGTGGTTCATGCGCAAATGGCATTGCTGATTTTCCGCAGCAACGCATGCATTTGATCCTGGTCAGGGACACGGCGTAACGGCGGCCACGCATGATGGACGCCGCTTGACCTGCTGCGCGCCGCATCGGTCGCGACCGGCGGATGCGGCTCCCGGCCGAGACAACAAGGGAGGCTCCACATGATCAGCTGGCGAACTATCACCGCCGCGCCATTGGCATTCATCCTCATGCTGACGCCCCGCCTGCCTGTCACGGCTGCTGAAATCAACGTCTTCTGCAGTGGTATCAGCGAAGTGATCGACGAGCTTGGACCGCGCTTCGAACAGATGACGGGGCACAAGCTCGTGGTTCGGTTTGATTTCGCGGGCCCCCTGATCCGCGCAATCGATGCTGATCAACCATTCGACGTCACGATACTGTCGACGGGTACCGACGATCTGATCAAGCGCGGCAGGATCGATGCCGCAAGCCGGATGGTCATTGGCCGCACGGGGCTGGGCATTGGCGTGCGGCAGGGTCAATCAAGGCCGGACATCAGCACGACCGAAGCGTTCAAGCGAACGATGCTCGACGCGAGATCGGTCGCGCACGGCAGCGAATCCCTCACTGGCAGCTATTTCTTGAAGCTTTTTGACCGATTGGGCATCTCCGAGGAGATGAAACCCAAGCTCAAATCGTACGGATCCGGGGCCGCCGGAGAAGCCGTTGCGAGGGGAGAAGCAGAGCTCCTCATGACCGGAATTTCTCCAATTCTCAAAGCGCGGGGCGTCGAACTCGTCGGGTGGCTTCCGGCGGAGCTGCAGACCTATGCCACCTTCTTGGGCGGCGTCGGAACCGCGGCAAAGGAGGCGGACGCCGGCAGGGCGCTGCTGAAGTTTCTCACGGCGCCGGCTTACGCCGGCGTATTGAAATCAAAAGGACTCGAGCCCGTTATTCGCTGAGCAAACGCAATGGACGTTTTCGCGCCGCCGATGAGCGCGTAGCGGCCATCAGCCGAGTTCAGCCCCGCGCTGCCGACGCCAGCACACGGTCGACCATCGCGGGCGCAAGCCCGAGGTAGTTCGCCGGGTCGGTCAGGCGGTCGAGCGCCGCGCGGTCGAAATGCCGGGAGACCTCCGCGTCCTCCGCCAGCACCTCGGCGAGCGTCCGGCCGGTGTCGTTGACGACGCGGCACGCGGCGTAGACCACGTCGTGCGCCTGCTGGCGGCCGACGAATGGCGCGAGATGCATCATCACCGCCTCGGCGACGATCAATCCCTTCGACAGGCCGAGATTCTGCGCCATGCGGCGCTCGTCGACCACGAGGCCGCCGAGCGCGAAGTTCGCCTGGTGCAGCGCGCCGGCGGCGAGCACGAAGCTTTCGGGAATCGCCATCCATTCGGCATGCCACGGCCCGGTCGCGCGCTCGAAGTCGTGGATCATCGCATCGAGCATCAGGCCGGCGTGCTGGCGCACGCCCTTGGCGGCGGCGAGCATGAGCTCGGAGGAGATCGGGTTGCGCTTCTGCGGCATGGTCGAGGAGGCGCCGCGGCCGGGCACGAACGGCTCGTAGACCTCGGCGAACTCGCTCGAAGCCATAAGCATTATGTCGAGCGCGATTTTTCCCAGCGAGCCGGTGACGAGGCCGAGGAAGTTGACGGTCTCGGCAAAGCCGTCGCGCGCGACGTGCCAGGTTGCCACCGGCACGCCGAGCCCGAGATCCTCGAACAGCGCGGCCTGCACGGCAAAACCCGGCTCGCCGATCGAGGCGAGCGTGCCGGCGGCGCCGGCGAACTGGCCGACCAGCACGCGCGGCGCAAGCTGCGCGAGCCGCTCGGCGTGGCGGTCGAACATGGCGAGCCAGATCGCCGCCTTGTAGCCGAAGGTGACCGGCAGCGCCTGCTGCAGGTGGGTGCGCCCGGCCATCGGCGTGTCGCGATGTTTTCGGGCAAGCTCGGCGAGAATCCTGCGCAGCTCGGCGATGTCCTCGCCAACGAGGCGCAGGCCCTCGCGCATCTGCAGCACCACGGCGGTGTCCATGATGTCCTGCGTGGTGGCGCCCCAGTGCAGGTAGCGCCCGGCCTCGCCGCA
>Ga0066388_100001420_pt1 | contig 13433 bp, 7 predicted proteins | sample PanSoiMetaGPlot6_FD_64539 | JGI IMG/M metagenome (GOLD analysis project Ga0066388, IMG submission 64539) | Tropical forest soil microbial communities from Panama analyzed to predict greenhouse gas emissions - Panama Soil - Plot 6 (Hybrid Assembly) | ecosystem: Environmental > Terrestrial > Soil... | reverse complement strand
GGGGAACAGTACCGGATCGATCACGACTTCGCGTTCCCCGATCGCGACGGGCCGATCGCGCGCTTCTCGCTGAACCTGGCGCTGCATCCCGACTGGCAGCCGCTCGGCGACGTCCGCGAGCGCTACACTGCCGGCCCGCTCGCTTCCGGGCGAAGCTTCGTGCTGACGTTTCCTTTGCGCTACGCGGGAAGCGGTTCGCCGATTGCCATAGACACCCGGCGCCCGCCAGAAATCGTGCAGGCGGTCGCGGCGATTCTCGGTGCATTCGGCGTGGGAGTGCTCGTGTTTTTCGTCCGCGAGTTCTCGCGCGGCCGCTTCACCGCCGTGTCAACGCTCGGCATCGATACCGACTGGATCGAGAAGCAGATCGTCGCGTATCCGGCGGAAGTCGTGGGGGCCGCCTGGGACGGGAGTATCGGCACGGCCGAGGTCGTGGCCCTCATGGCGCGAATGACCAAAGAGGGCAAGCTCGAGAGCACAGCCGGCAGCGCGCACGTGATGAGTCTGCGCTTGAAGGTGAACCGCGACACGCTCGAGGGCCACGAGCGCGCGCTCGTCGATGGCCTCTTCTTCGATGGCCGCACCGAGACGAGCACCGCGGCGGTCCGCGAGCACTACAAGGGCAAGGGATTCAACCCGGCGCAGGTCATCACGCCGCAGCTGGATGCGGTGGTGAAAACCGTGAACCCTCCGGGCAAGGCGCGCGTGTCGTGGTTGCCCAGCCTGGTGCTGTTTCTCGCCGGCGCGGCAATGCTTGCGACAACCGCCTCCACCATGCCGGAAGTCCGCGAGGGGGCCATCGTCATCCTGTTCGCGTTTCTGTTCGGCAGCGTGCTGCTGCAGATTCCGGGGTGGATCTTCCGCATGCGCATGGACTGGGGCGTGGCGGCCGCCGTATCGTCCATGATTCCAGCGTTCCTGCTCACGTCCGGGGTCGCCGTGTTTCTGTGGATGATCGTGGGCACCGGCCGGATCGAGCTGCCGCCGATGATGATCGGCGGGATCGCCGCCCTGGCGATGTGCCTGTCGAACATGTCGATCAATGGGTTGAAATCGCGCCAGGACCGCGCCGCGATTGCGTTCCGCAAACGCCTCACGGCCGGTCGCCGCTACTTCGAGGCTGAACTGGAAAAGCCGAATCCAGCGCTTCGCGACAGCTGGTATCCGTGGCTGCTGTCGTTCGGATTGGGAAAAGAAGTCGACGCCTGGTCGACACGCAACGACAGCTCGCCAACACGATCGTCCGCATGGGACAACAACCCGAGCTCATCGTCCACAAGCACGAGCTCCTCTTCCTCGTCGTCCGACGCGGGATGGACGGGCGGCGGCGGTCGCTCGGGAGGCGCCGGCGCCGGCGCGACATGGGCCGCGGCTGCCGCCGGCATGGCGGCTGGAGTCGCGGCACCGAGCTCGAGCGGTTCTAGCGGCGGCGGCGGAGGCTCGAGCGGTGGCGGGTCGTCGGGCGGCGGCGGTGGAGGCGGGTGGTGACGTCTATTCGACGTGTCTGACCAGCGACACGGTAACGAAGACAGCGATGAGGAGCTTCAGCATCTCGAGCGACGTATAGGCGCCGTGGAGCGCCCAGAACCGCGACATGCCCGGCGGTGCCGGATCCCGCGGGAGGAAATCGAGACTCCGTCCCAGCGTCACGATCGCTGGCGTGAGGTACACAACCATCACGATCACGATCGCGAGCATGCCGACAACTCCCCATACGGCCGCTCTCGAACCGCCTGACCCGCGGCTGCCGGCCGGGTCGCGCTTTCCAGCCCCGGCAATCAACCACAACGTGACGCCACCCAACATGATCTGGGCGCCGTTCCAGAGCTGGAAATACAGGCGATTGAGCTCGGACGACAAATAACGGAGAACGTCGCGGCTCTCGGTCGCGCCCAGCCGATCCGCGACGGCTGCAAACTTCGCGTTCGCGCGCGCCGCGAGCAGCCGGTCGATCGTGTAGAAGTTCTGCGTCGCGACCACCGACACACAGATGGTCCCCGCCATCCACGCTCCCAGTAGCACAAGCGCCCATTGGCGCTTCGCGGGCGTCATCCAGCGAGCTTCTTCGCGACGGTCGTGAACGCGTCGACGAAGCGCGCGATCGCGGCGACATCCACAGCGTCCGGCCCTCGGTCCGCGGGATTGTGAAACAACGCATTGCGTCCGATCAACGAGACGTAGCGACCGCCGCCGCGATGAACCGCTTCCGCCTCTCCGCCTGGAACCGTGCCACGGGCCACGCGACGATCGATACGAAGCTCGGCCAGCTGCATGGCCTCCGCCTGCATCGCCTCGAACCCATCGTCTGACGCCTGGAGCGTGTTACCAGGATCCTGCGCGGCGCCGATGTTGGCGCCGAAGTGCATCCAGCCGACGGTGCGCGACACGATGCCGGGCCGGCGGTCGATGAACGCGTTGATGCCCAGGTGGCCCAGCTCATGGCCGCTCGACGCCACGAACAGGACGTCGCGCGCAGGTTTGGTCGCGCCGAGCTCGCGCATCAGCTCGAGCCAGCAGGCGACGCCGCCGCCACGCTCGCTGGCGCACGTCCACCAGCCGCTGCGCGGCGTCATGACGATCAAGGGCGGCCGTGTTCTCGTCGCGCCGGCGAGTTCGGCGACGACATTGAACGCCTGCGACGGTGTCCGCTTGACGAGCGCGCGCACCTGAACCTCGCGTCCCTGCTTCGCGCACTCATCCAGGAACGCGGCCTCCTCGCTGGAAACCTGCACTACCGGCGGGCCGAACGGCTGATCGAAGGCGTCCGCGTTGCTCGGACACAGACCGGGCCGTCCGCCACGCGTGATGCAGACGATGGCGCGGTGACGATTTGCATGGCGGGCGGCGCCGAGCGGGCCGGCACCCGCTGCGTTTGGCGCGGTCTGTACCAAGCCGATGGGAGCATCGCCGTCGACGGCACCGATGCGGCCAGTGACGCCCGCCGCATCCGTGAACGCCGCATCGAACAGCGGCACGCCGTCGATGCGGCGGCCTTGGACAACGACAGCGGCTTCCACGGGATCTACTCGCTCGATCGAGAACGCTTCACGCGACGGCGTCAGACCTGCCTGCTCGACCTCGCGACACAACCATTCACCAGAGAGGCGATCGACATCCGTCGCCGTGCGGTGAAAGCCTTGACGCTCGTATGTCTGGATGATCGCGCGGATCCTCTCCTCGCGACTGTCCGGGCGCGCGGCAAATGCCGCGATCGATGCGGCCGCCTGCATGGTCGTCAGCGCCAGCCACTCGCGCCGCGTCCATACGGTCATCAGTACGCCGCCAGCAGGCGCGCTGCCTGTTCGATCTGCGCCTCGCTCGGGAGATAGAACTCTTCGAGCGGCGGGGAATACGGCACCGGCGTGTCGAGCGACCCGACGATCCGCACGGGGGCATCGAGAAACTCGAACGCTTCCTCTTGCACGACGGCCGCGACGCTTTCGCCGATGCCGCCGGTGCGGGCATCCTCGTGAACGATCAGCACGCGATGACAGCGCCGCGCGAGCGCCAGCACGGCCTCCCGATCGAGCGGCGCGAGGCTGCGCAGGTCGAGCACACTGGCTTCGATGCCGTCCGTCGTAAGTTTTTCGGCCACTCGCATGGCGACGTGCACGAACGCGCCATACGACACCATCGCGAGGTCGTCGCCCGAACGACGGAGCGCCGCCTGGCCGATGGGAATGGGGACCGGCGGCTGGTCGGCGAGCCTCTGCTTTACGCGCGGATCCCGATACAGCGCGATGTGCTCGTAGTACAGCACCGGATCGGGATCGGCGACGGCCGACGCCATCAAGGCGCGGGCATCGTGCGGCGTCGAGGGAACGACGATCTTCAATCCGGCCGTGCGGTAGAACCACGGCTCCGTATTCTGAGAATGAAACGGCCCTGCATTGCGCAGGCCGCCGAATGGCATGCGCACGACCATCGGCACGCTTCCGCCCCAGCGATACCGAACCTTGGCGGCGTTGTTGACGAGCTGATTGAAGCCGGTGGCGACGAAATCGTTGAACTGCATCTCGCCGATCGGCCGCTGGCCGGCAAGCGCCGCACCAACGCACACGCCGAGGATCGCCCCTTCCGCCAGCGGCGAGTTCAGGATCCGATCGCCGAACTCCTTCAGCAGCGGTTTCAGCAGCAGGAAGGCGTTGCCGTAGCTGCCGCCGACGTCCTGGCCGTACACGAACACGCGCGGATCCGCGCGCAGCGCATCGCCGACGCCGAGCATGACGGCCTCGAGAAACGTGCGGCCTTTCGGGTCGAAAGACGGCGCCGGTTCTACGTACAACGCAGAAGTCGGTGAACTCGCAGAAGCACCCTTCTCTGCGTGTTCTGCAGTCTCTGCGTTTGACGTTCGTGCGTGTTCGTCGTACGTGGCGTCCGCCTTCAGGCGGACCTCCGGCTCCAACACCTCCACGTGCCGTCGGGGAGGCTCGTTCGCAAACACGCCGACGCCCGCCTGCTCCGGCTTCGGCCACGGCGCGTCGATCACCGCACGCGCCTGCTCGTCGACCATGGTGTCGGCTTCGCGTTTGAAGCGCCCGAGATCGCCGGTGCCAATCGTGCCGTCTGCCTCGAGCCGCGTCGCGTACTGCGCGATCGGATCGCGCCCGGCCCAGTATTCGTACTGTTCCCGATCCGCGTACCCCTGCTCGCTCAGCGCTGCGTACTCCCACGACGGCTGCGGATCGCGACCCAGATACAGCATGTCGTCGTGATGCGCGTGCCCGCACATGCGCATCGACACGGTTTCAATGAGCGTCGGGCCCTGGCCCGCGCGGGCGCGCTCCGCGGCCCACGCGAAGACGGCGGCGATGGCGTCGGGATCGGTGCCGTCGACAGTGACACCGGGCACGCCGTAGCCGATCGCCTTGTCTGCAAACACGCGAACGGCTGTCTGATCGACGAGCGGAGTGGAAAGCGCCGTCTGATTGTTCTCGACGCAGAAGATTGCCGGCAACTTTCGTGCGGCGCAGAGGTTGATCGCCTCGTGCCACTCGCCGAGCGACGACCCGCCTTCGCCGATGAAGGAGAGCGCCACGCGGCCGGATCCGTCGCGGCCGAACGCCATCGCGATGCCAGCAATCGTCAGCGTCGCGATCGTCAGCGGCGCGGCCGGCGGAAGAATGCCCCATTCGAAGTCGCCGATGTGCAGATCCTTTCCGTCGAGCGGCGCACCGACCTTTCCCATCTGCGCGTTGAGCACCATCCGCACCGTTTCCGGCTGCGGGCGCATCGCGAGCGCCGCGCCCAGATCGCGAATGACCGGGCCGACAATGTCGCCCTGCCAGCTGCCGTCGGCTCCGCGATAGCGCGGCCCGCGGCGGAGGCGGATCCCGGCGGCGTAGATCGCCTCCTGTCCGAGCGACCTGAACCCTTTGCCTTGAAATGCCGCGTTGCCGTAACGAACCTCGCTCGATGTGAACAGGGATTTCAGACGGTTGTCCGTGGCGCGCGTCAGCACCATCCCCCGCAGGATCTCGATGCGCTCGTCGCGCGTCAGCGATGCCTGGATCGCCGCGCGCCGCAAAAACCCGTCGCAATCGTCGACGAGCGCCGCCGCCGCCTGCGCCAGACGCTGCTCCGCCGTTGTCCGGGGCGTCGTGTCGGCACATCCGCCGGGAAGCTCGCGGAGCTCCAGCCGGCGCGCGAGCTCGCGGCGAAACGCCGGCCGAAGTGCGTCGATCGCCGCCTCGCCGTGGGGCTCGCCGCCTGGTGTAGCGGCCTCGAACGCGTCGAGCGCCTCGGCGAGCGCGAACGGATGCCGCTCCGCGACGAACGCGCCGAACCGGCTCGCGAGGCCGGTCAGTTTCTGGAGCTCAACGGGCTTCATCGTCGTGATAGTTCAGTCTAAAACGCAACCACGAAAACACGAAGGCACTACAACAACTGAATGGCACCTGATGGGCTCACGACGATGCGCATCCCAGTTTTGAGCGACTCGAAATCTTCTGCCTCGAGAGCAACGACAGGAAATGACTTGCCGTACATCACGTCCGCGACAATCGATGCCAGCGCGAAAAACGAATCGACGCCCGTGGTGAGGATCGCGGCGGGTGCCGTCCCCGCCCGCACCGACTCGAGCAGCACCGCGGTCGTGGTTGAGGACCCCTTGCTGAACGGCACGGCCAGGACCCGGCCGGCCGCGCGTACGCCGACCAGCGGGTGACGCGTATCGATGATCGTTCCCGTCTGGAAGTCGTAGCCGCCCCAGAACGACAGCGCTTCGCTCGTGACCAGCGCTTCGCCCTCTGCTTCGCCGGGCACGATCGCCCGGCCGGCGATTACGCGCTCCGCCATGCCGAATCGTCGCGGACTACGTGCCCGTCGACTGCCGACCGGACGCAGTCCGCGAGGCTCCCGAACGTGACACGCGTGTTGAGCAGGCTCGGCGCGTAGTACGCGTACTTCGCGGAGTTCGTCATCAACGTCTTGATCTCCGGCGGCAGCATCGGCGACGTGAGAATGCAGGTGTCGAGCGTGATTTGCGCGCCGAACTCGACGACCGGCGCCAGCACCCCGGCCTCGGCCGCAAGCTCCCGCATCAGACGGCTCGAGGTGACCAGGAACTTCACATCCGGATGCCGCCGCTTGCCGGCCACGAGCGGCGCAAGCCGCCTGAACTCCTCGACCGAAAAATGAGGGCTGCCGAGAATCACCATATCCAGCCGGTCGCCATCAGCCGTCGTCAACTCGTCCCGCGCCGATCGCAAATCGGCCATCGTCAGGTCCCGCGTCGACTCGGGGGCGCGGCGCTGAAAGGCGTCGGCGACGGTAGGCGCTTCCGGCGTGATGCCAACGAGATGGCAGAGCGCGACCCGCCCGGATGAAGCAACGGCAGCCGCGAACGCCTTGAGCTGATCCTCGGGCGGGCGGACGACGAGGCCGTCCACGACAGGGACGCGGTCTTGGGCCAACTGGCCGACGAGGTGGCCGAGGACGGCAAAGAATTGATCGTCCTGCTGAACCGGCAGCGGCACACCGACGAGACGAATGAGGAGCTGGCCGGCGCGATTCTCCGTCAGATGCAGACCGGCGGCAGGCGCCCGGCCGGTGATGGCGCAGCAGATGTCGAGCAGATCGGGATAGCGTTCGGTCCGCGCGCCAATCACCGAATTCGCGAACGCGATCGCGTTCGATTCACCCCATGCGATTTGCTGCCCGAACGACGGCCGCAACTGGGTCTGGTACGGCGCGCACGTCCAGGTCGGCACGGCGCCCATGCGCTCGTAGGCGACCATCTGTCTCGCGGCCTTCGCCGCCCACTCCGGCGGCACGGCCCAGTCCTTCCATCCGCATTCGTCGACGCCGCTGACGTTCAACGACGTCGGCACGGCCACGCGCGCGCCGAGCGCCGCCAGTCGCTCGGCGAATTCGAGCGTCGCGTCGCCGAGATAGAGCGTGCTGTCGATGTGCGCCTGCGTGATGTCCATCAACGACGAGGCGCCGCACACGGGCGCCATGCGGACGAGGATCGACATCGCGAGCTGCGCCGCCGCGCCGCGCTCGCCGTTCAGCATCGCTCGATCGCCGTCAGTAAGTTGGAGCATTCGCTGGCGAAAAGAGGGATGTGACGCGCAACACAGCAGGATCAGCTCTAACTATAATCCCACCATGCGAAAGACGTCGGTTGCGCTTGCGCTCGGACTTGCAGTCGTGGCGTCCGGCTTCAGCCGAACCTTTGCTCAGCGTCCGCGCGACGATGTGAACACGGTGCCGACGATTCTGAAGCCAGCCCGCGTCTTCGACGGCGAGAGCATGCACGAGGGCTGGGCCGTTCGCGTCAAGGGCGATCGAATCGACTCTGTCGGCCCCGACGCGTTGGCCGGCGCCGCGGCGGCGCGCGTCATCGACTTGCCGGGCGCCACGTTGACACCGGGTCTCATCGAAGGCCACTCCCACGTGCTGCTCCACGCCTACAGCGAAACGTCCTGGAACGATCAGGTCTCGCGCGAGGGGCTCGGGCTGCGCGTGGCGCGGGCGACCAATCACCTGCGCGCGACGCTCATGGCCGGCTTCACGACGATTCGCGATCTCGGCACCGAAGGCGCGCAGTACGCGGACGTGGAGCTGAAGCAGGCGGTCAACCAGGGGATCATCCCGGGGCCGCGCATGCTCGTGGCGACGAAGGCGATCGTCGCGACCGGCAGCTACCAGCCGAAGACGTTCGTGCTGCAGTGGACGATTCCGCAGGGCGCCGAAGAAGCCGACGGTATCGACAGCCTCACACGCGTCGTCCGCGATCAAATCGGCAAGGGGGCGGACTGGATCAAGCTGTACGGCGACTATCGCTGGGGCCCGCAGCCCGGTTCCCATCCGACGTTCTCGCTCGACGAGCTCAAACTCGCCGTCGAGACGGCGAAGAGCGCCGGCGTGCCGGTCGCGGTTCACGCGAATACCGCCGAAGGCATGCGGCGCTCGGCGCTGGCCAATGTCGCGACGATCGAGCACGGCGGCGAAGGCACGCCTGAAATCTTCAAGCTCATGGCCGAGCACCAGGTGGCGTGGTGTCCGACGCTCACCGCCGGCGCCGGTCCGTGGCCGCCGCCTGGCGGGCTCGACTCGCCGGCCATCGTGCGGAAGCGCGCCGCGCTCAAGGCCGCGCTCGACGCCGGCGTGACCATCATCAACGGCAGCGACGTCGGCACGTTCCCTCACGGCGAGAACGCGCGCGAACTCGACGCCATGGTCGCCCTCGGCATGTCGCCGACCGCGGCGCTCAAGAGCGCCACCTCAATTGCGGGGAAAGTGCTCCGGATGGAGACCCAAATCGGGCAGGTGAAACCTGGTTTGTTCGCCGATCTTGTCGCCTTCGACGGCGACCCGACGAAAGACATCGCCGCGCTGAAGCGTGTGCGGTTCGTGATGAAGGCGGGAACGGTTTACAAGCAGCCATAAGGCAACCGGAGCCGCCCCGCGTCCGTCCAACGGGCATGTTCATCGCACGCCTCGCCGACGATATCCGTCTCGCTGTCCGGCGGCTCCGACAACGGCCGGGGTTCACCGCGGTCGCAGTGCTGACGCTCGCGCTCGGCCTCGGCGCCAACATCACCATCTTCACGTTGGTCCGCGCGACGATGATGCAGACGCTGCCAGTGACCAGGCCGGGCGAGCTCGTCCGGTTGGGTGATAACGACAACTGCTGCGTGAACAGCGGCCTGCAGAACGACTACTCGTTGTTCTCGTACGTCTTCTACACGCACCTGCACAACAATCTTCCGCAGCTTGTCGCGCTCGCGGCCTTTCAGGCCTCACCGCAACAGATCGGCATCCGGCGCGGGGGCACGGTCATCACCGAAACGCTGCCGTCGCAGTACGTAACGGGCAACTACTTCACGATGTTCGGCGTACGGCCAGCCGCCGGCCGCCTGCTCGAGTCGAGCGACGATCGCGCCGGCGCCGAGCCCGTCTTCGTCATGAGCTACGCAGCCTGGGACAGGCGCTTCGGCCGCGACCCATCCATCGTCGGCGCCGCGTTTCTGATCGGCGGCAAGCCGGTGACACTCGCCGGCATCGCGGCTCCGGAGTTCTTCGGCGATACGATTCGCCCGGATCCGCCAGGGGTCTGGCTGCCGCTCGGGCAGGAGCCGTACATGCGGGGCGCCGCGTCGGTTCTTGCGCGGCCTGATCAGGATTTTCTCTACGTCATCGGCCGACTCGGACCCGGCGCCACGCGTGGCGCGGTCGAGGCGCGCGCGACCACGGAGTTGCAGAACTGGCTGACCGCGCAGACGTTTCTGAACGAGGACCAGCGGAAGCGGATTGGCGGCCAGCACGTGCAGGTCGTATCGGCCGCTGGCGGGGTGAACATCCTGAAGTACACGTACGCGCAGCCGCTGGCGCTCTTGTTCGCCACATCGGCGCTCGTGCTGCTGATCGCGGCCGCGAATCTGGCGAACCTGCTGCTGGCGCGCACCGAACCGAGCCAGGTCGCCATCCAGACCGCGCTGGGCGCGTCCGTCGGCCGGCTCATCCGTCAGGCGCTCACCGAAGGCGTGTTGCTCGCTGGTCTCGGAGCCGCGATCGGGCTGATCGTGGCGAACTTCGCGACGCAGGCAGCGGTATCGCTGACGTTCGCGCAGACCGAGAACCTGCCGCTCGATCTGCAGGCGAGCGGACCCGTCGTGCTGTTCGCGGTCGGCCTCGCGATCGCGACGGGCATGCTCTTCTCCGCCATTCCCGCGTGGGCGACGTCGCGCGCGCACCCCGTCGCGGCACTGCGCGGCGCCGGACGCGGTGGCGAGCAGCGCTCGTTCGTGCCGCGCCGCTCGCTCGTGATCGCGCAGGTCGCGCTGTCGCTCGTGCTGCTCGCCGGCGCTGGCCTGCTCACCGAGAGCCTCAACCGGCTCGAACAGCAGCCGCTCGGATTCAAGGCCGAAGGCCGGCTCGTCGCACGCATCCGGCCGGCGGCGTCCAGCGCCGACCTCGATCGGCTCGCCGTGCACTACGACCGAATCCAGCAGCGGCTCAGTCAGATTCCCGGCGTGCAGAACGCGACCTACTCGCTCTACAGCCCGATGGAAGGGAACAACTGGTCGTCTGGGATCACCATCCAGGGCCGGGCGCCGCAGCGCGACGATTTCTCGTCGTGGAACCGTGTCGGACCGCGGTACTTCGAGACCATGGGGACGCGGCTCCTGCGCGGGCGGGGGATCGACGGGCGCGACACCCGCACGGCGCCGCGCGTAGCCGTAGTCAACGAGGCGTTCGTGAACCGGTACTTCCCCGACACTGATCCGATCGGACGGCGCCTCGGCGTCGGCGGCGTCGAGCGCGCGGGCGATTTCGAGATCGTTGGCGTTTCAGAGGATGTGAAATATGCCGCGGCAGACCGGCCGACGCGGCCGATGATCTTCTTCCCGATGGTGCAGGGCGTCGAGCTCGAGGATGCTACGGCCCGAAGCGTTCAACTGCGATCGATGGCGATCGGCGCAATCGAACTGCACCTGGCCTCGGCTTCTGCCGGCATCGAGCCGCTGCTCCGGCAGGCGATCGCGGAAGTCGACCCCGACCTCGCAATCGTGCGCGTCCTGCCGATGGCGACCCAAATCGGCCTCAACTTCCGCGTGAATCGGCTGATGGCGCGGCTCACCGCCGCATACGGTTTGCTCGCGCTCGCCGTCGCCGCGCTCGGACTGTACGGCGTGACGGCGTACAGCGTCGCACGGCGCACGCGCGAGATCGGCGTGCGGATGGCGCTTGGCGCAAACCGGACGCGGGTGCTGACGGAAGTCGTCCGCGGCGCGCTTGCGCAAACCAGCATCGGCCTCTTGATTGGGCTGCCTGTGGCCGCCCTCGCCACGGCGACGCTGGCGAGCCTGCTCTACGGCGTCAGGCCACGCGATCCGGTGATTTTCGGCGAAGCAGCCGCCGTGCTCGTCGTCAGCGCAGCGTTCGCGGCGATCCTGCCGGCGCGGCGGGCGGCGTCCATCGACCCCGCGCGGGCGCTGAGGTCTGAATAGGATCGCTGCCGCTCGGGGGTCGCGAAATAGGCGTGGCCAGCTGATCGGATCGCATCGCGGACATCAGAAGTTGATGCCGATCCCGCCGTCGATCTTCCGCATGTTGCCGACCGTCGTCGGCTTTGCGAAGAACGGCGAGGTCATGACGCCGCTGTACCCGAGATAGTTCGCCTGATTCGTGAGGTTTTGCGCCTGCACAAAGATTTGTAACCGGACCCGTTTCGTTCCCTGATCGACCGACCGGACCTGCATCGACCCGCCGCCGCCAAACACGCCGATCCCCGGCGGCAGCGGCGCCATGTTGCCGAACGCAAACTGATAGGCCAGAAACAGATTCAGTTCCGCTCTGGCGCTGGCGCGCAGCGTGTTGCGTCCGACGCCCAGTGGCCGATCGTTGAAGACGCCGTCGCCGTTGTCGTCGCGACCGGTCAAAAGTGTGTAGGCCGGCGCCGTGTTGCCGCTCATGTTCAGCCCGATCATGAGATTGCGAACGATCTGATTGTTGAACGCGAGGTTCAGGCGGTGCCGGATGTCGTTCATCGCCGGCCCCCATTCGGCAGCCAGGGTGCCCGTCGCCGGCAGACTGAACGGCCCATTCGTGTTGTTGCGCAGCTTCGTGAGCGTGTAATTGGCGAACAGCGTCGTCCGCTTCCAGCTGATCAGCGGACCGTTGAACGCCGGCAGCATCGCGCCTGGATTGACCGTGGCGTCCACCTGCATCTGTTGCTGCCTGGATGCCGCGTCCGAGATCACGTCCACGATGTTTGCGAAGCCCGGAGTGGGGCGCACGCCGCCGACCGGCGCGTTCAGGTTCAACCCGCGCGACTGCCGCGAGCCGAACTGATAGTGATACGTGGCCGACACGCGCGTGACCCTCATCAACTGCTGTTCGATGCCGCCCCCGACACGCGTCATGCGCGGCGCGTGATAGTCATCGCCCAGGATGTACTTGTTGATGGGTGGCACGACGCCGGCGGCGCCGGGATCCGGATACGAGGGATCGACGATGTTGAGCTCCTGCTGATGGAGGCCGTCGACGCGGAGCGACTGCTCGAGCGTAGTCGTGCCGAGCCAATCGTAGAAAACACCGGTGCTGGCCCGAAGCGTCGTCATCCCGCTCTTGAAGGGCGCCCAGGTGACGCCGAATCGCGGTCCAACATTCGCGCGATCGGACACGTGCGACTGCAGCTCGTACCTGAGGCCCGGCGTCATGGTCAGATTCTTCCGGACGCGGATGTCGTCCTGTACGTACATGCCGGCCTGAACGAGTCCGTACTCGACGCGTGGATCCCCGACGCGGCGCGAATAGTTGCTCGGCCGGTTGGCGAGGTATGCGTCGAGGTTGTTGAACGTGAACGTCCCCAGATAGTCCGATGCCGCGTTGGAATGGTACCAGGTGGCGTCGACGAGGATTCCCGAGCGCAGCGAATGGCGCCCGACCACGTAGTCGAGATCGGAGCCGATGTTGACGGTTCGGGCGTGATCGCCCCCGGAGAGCTGCGCCCCGCCGCTGGTAAACGCGTCGAGCACGCGGATCGTCGGCGCCTCGGTCGAGGAGGTCGTGGCGGTATCGGACCAAATGAGCTGGATCCGCGAGCGCGTAAAAGCTCGGCGGCCCAGAGGCCCGAAATGCTGCACGCGCGCTGTGTGGACGGCATTCTCGGTGGAGTACGCGCGCTCGGGCTCGTCGTACCCCCCGACACCAAGGTTGGTGTTGACGAACCGGCGGAGGTTGTACCCGAAGCGCAGCGTCTGATCGAGCGTCAGCGCGTAGTCGACCTGGCCGTTGACGAACAGGTTGTCGCGAGGCGCCTTGATGTCGAGCGCGCGCTGCAGTGTACCGGTCGGCGTCGCCGCGTTCAGGTTGGGTGTGTCGTAGGAGCTCGTGCCGAAGACGTTGAGATTGAACGAGCTCTTCTCCCTGATCAGCGCGCCGCCGGCGCCGAAACCGTAGTTGAGGTTCTGCTCGGGGCC
>Ga0066388_100001419_pt1 | contig 13436 bp, 5 predicted proteins | sample PanSoiMetaGPlot6_FD_64539 | JGI IMG/M metagenome (GOLD analysis project Ga0066388, IMG submission 64539) | Tropical forest soil microbial communities from Panama analyzed to predict greenhouse gas emissions - Panama Soil - Plot 6 (Hybrid Assembly) | ecosystem: Environmental > Terrestrial > Soil... | reverse complement strand
CTGCTGCACGACAAGAGTTATCAGGACAAGGTGCTTGGGATGCTGCAGGAGGACAAGACTCTGGGGACAGGGACCTGGACGGGGTCGGACCGAGAGGTAATGCTGGCGGTCTTGCAAAACAGGGATGGGAAGGCACATCCAGAAGACGAATTCCGCTTGCGTTTGAATCACGTAGGCGGCTCTGATGACATCATGAACACGCTGCGGAAGCTCCAGCCCAGGGAGTTAGATGAAGCGCGGTCGGAGTACGCCAAGAAATACCACAGAGATCTGGAGGCGGATCTGGTAGAAAAGCTTGGCTCAGACAATCGCGTCGAGATGCAGAACATGTTTCGTAAGCATGCCGATGCCAACGAAGCTTACAACGATGCGCGCCACGATTATTACAAGAGCCGTGATGGCATCGGCAGCAGCTTCGTAGATGGGGTCCGTAGTGGGACTGGGCGTCAACTCGATGACGTGATTCAGCAATATGGCAGGGAGCTAGCCGAGGCGAACGAGAAGTATGGAGGCAAGATACCACCCGAGAAGCAGAAGGAGCTGGAACAGCACTTTGGAGAAGCGCTGAAGAACTTCAAGGAATCGAAGGAGGCCGCAGCTGACTACACGGTGGATGCAGCAGTGGCCGTGGCCGCGATCGCGAGCGTAGCCGCAACGAAGGGGGCGAGCATTCCTCTGATAGCGGGGCTCCTGGGTGGGGCGGCAGGGGTTGGGAAGGTTGCTACCAAAGCAGCGATCATGGGCGCCGATTACGATCTCACTGGTTCGCAGATTGCGCGCGACTACGCAAGCGGATGGGTGTCTGGAGCCACGAGCGTTATCGGACCAGGAGAACTTGCTGGTGTATTCAAGGTAGGCAGGGCAGCAGCAGTTGAAGCGGCTGAAGTGACCGTAAAGCAGCTTGGCAAAGAGGCGCTCAAAGAGGGCGGCGAAAAGATTCTGAAGGAAGGTGCCGAGGAGGTCATGAAGAATGCTCTTGCGCACGGTGCCAAGAGTCTCGAAGACAAGGCGGTCAAGAGTGCGGTCAGGGAGCTGGCCGAGAAAGCTGTTTCCAAGGAGCTCACCGGGGCGGCCAGGGAGAAGGCAGTGCAGGAGCTTTCGGAAAGTCTAGGAAAGAATCTACAGAGCAGCTTCACAAAGGAGACGGAGAACTGGTTCAAGAACGTGGCCCGCGAGGCCAGTCTCAATGCTGGTGGTGGTGGTGTGGGCGGTGGGTTATCGGGGGCTGTCGAGGCCGGCGGACGGTGGGATGGGAGCAAGAGCTTCGACGAGAACATGAAGATGATCGGCGAGAGCATCGCTATGGGGGCCGCATCCGGTGCAGCGGGCGCAGTTGGCATCACGGGTGTGATCAAGGTCGGAAGCAAGGCTTGGGAGGCTATAGCAGGGCACTGCCATGTCAAGCCAGGCGAGCAGTTCCCGCCTGAGCGAATGCAGGAGATTAAGCAGAAAGTAGGGCACGATGCTCATGTGACGCAAGATAAGGATGGTAACCTTCTCATCACCGAAAAGGGTGAACCGGCAAAATTACCGCCCGGCGAGAAACCGCAGGTGGGCGAGAAGCCGCAGACGGGTGAACGCCCGCGCTCAGGCGAGAAGTCCGAAGCGCCACACGGTGGCGACGTCGACCGCAGGGCGGCATCAACCAAAGAAGCTCCGGACAGTCCGCAGAAAGTGTTCGACGATGCCGGTTTGCCGCATGAAGAGAGAGAAAAGCGCTTAGAGCGCTTCCGCGAGAATCAGTTACTCAAAGCGGAAGCGATGGACAGCTTTATGACTAAAGGAGTTGATGCGACTTCCAACTGGAAGGATATATCATCGCTTGCATCGACAGCCAGGCAGCGCCAGGAGGCGTTCCGGGAGGCTTACTACAAATGCATCCCGGAGGTTTATGACGCGGCCTTCTCAGAGGCATCTAAGAGAGGTGGCGACGTAGATCATGAACTGAAGAAGATTCTTTGCAGTCCCAAGCAGATGCGGGCACTGGTGGCAGACAACCCGCGGGCACTACAGGCGGTGGACGACCTCATTCGAGCTCGTGAGATTAACAAAGAAGCACAGCAAACGTTGAGGGCAGCGCTGAATAGCCGAACTGAGCAGCTTCAAGCGGTTATGGATGATCTAGCAGAAAAAAACGGGCTGCCAAAGGCAAAGATCAAATGGGCGGACGGTTCGAGGCTTTCCAGCTCGGCTTATTACAAGGATGGCCAGATAGTACTCGACAAAGCGGAGTTGCTGGGCGACAAAGATTCCAAACACTTGCTGGGTAAGCTCTATCATGAAGCGGTACACAATCAACAAGACAGCTTGATCATTCGCAACATAGCTGACGAGCTTAAGATTGCCAAATCAGCTTCTGACGATCAAATACAACAAATTCAGAAGCTCTACGGGGACAGAGCAGGGGATAAGCTGTCTAAAGAGCATCTGGAAGAAGTCCTGCGGGTAAGAAACGGCGAGCAGCTGTCCGGTGCCCAGAAAGCACATGCGGATGAACTAACCAAATCCTGGCAAACTCGGGTAGAGCTCGGAGCCAAGTATAAGCAGTCCGGAGATGATCTGCGCATGGCCCAGTCCTACCTGTCCACACTTTCGCACCCCAGAGGAACAGAGGTGGTGCTCTCTAATCTTTCCAAGGATAATGGCACGCTCAACTCCCACTTGTTTGGGACAGAGAAGCCGCCGGCCAAGGTCCAGGAGCTCCTGGATGCGTACAAGGCTGGTGGCTCCATATCCGAAAAGGAAGCTAACAAACTGCTCACGGAGCTACTCACGAATAGAGAGGCTCAACTCACAGATTACAGACAAAGAACCTTTAGGCCGTACATCTCCAAAATTCACGAGCAGGAAGCATACATTATCGAATTGGAGGCCAAGCAAAAGGCGATAGATGCATATAACGACCGCCAGGTTCCGACCGGGCGGGAAGGTCAGCGCGGGGCGGTGCAGCCAAACGCGGAGGGCCCCGCCTCGAAGCCGGCAGAGATAGTGAGAGTTCACGGTACCGACCAGCGTGTCCTAGCGAACGATGGCGAATTTGTGCTGGTGCGGCCTCAGGAAAAGCTGCGGCCGGGCGGTGAGCGGATCTCTGTTTCCGATGCAGAACTATCCACGTACAAGCGAGTTGGTGACAGCAGTTATTACGAGAAACCGGGTCAAGACAGGTACTACACTCTTGAAACTGCGGCGGATGGGGGAAAGGTGCTTGTACACGATCCGGATGCGTTTTTAATAGCGCATCAGGAAGTCGAAAAGCGCATTGGTGATCCTTTACTTATGAAGAGTCGTCTGAGGGATGATGCTTACCACGACATTCAGGAGGAGCAGCTCAGGGGTTTCACCAGAAGCAAGCTAGCCGCCACGAATTCCATCGATCAATTCCAGAATGAAGTGGCCGCCCACACGGAGAGTTGGACTGAGTTGACTCCCCGTAATCCCGAGAAGTCCGCGCGTTTGAAAAGGAATCTGGATTCAGTGGAACGCGACGCCCGAGAGCTGATCGAAGAGGTACTCGGGAGCAAGGCCGTGGAGAATTTTGAATCGGAAAAGGTAATGCAGCGAAAACTGAAGCACTATCCTTTCTTGTTGGAGGAGTACCAGACATACCTGCAGGCGAGAAAGAGCTACGAGGATTCAATGAAAGAGGTGCTGTCGGGACAGGCTCTAAGACAGAACCAGTTACAGTCTGATGTTAATCACTTCGGTAAGCCGCAAAAGCTTACGCCGGTTGAAATAAAAGCATCAGAAAAGTTGGATGGAGCCGCTGCAGCTTATCAACCCGGACAGGGAGTAATCCTGGTGCGGGCCGATGATCTCCGCGCCCCCAAGAATAAGCCAGAGCTTTCAGCCCGCGTGATGCATGAACTCACACATCACGAACAGGATAACTTGCTGATTCGAGCATACGCCCAGGAGCTGAACAATGCCGATAAACCTCTTGATCTTCGAATTCGGGAAATCCAGGAGCGTTATAAAAACGGTGTGGGTGTAGAGCCCTCAGAAAGCTTTGTAGAGAATGTATTGAAGTCTCCTGAGCAGGCTCCCTTGTCTGCTGACCAAATAGAAAGAGCCGAAAGGATAGAGAGAGGCTTTCGCTTGTCGCTCGAGAATATAGAGCATGCGAAGAAGCTGAAGAGGGTCAGGGAGGTGGTTGATAGCTTGGAAGTAGATGGTGCGGGCTGGAGAACCATTAAGCAGTTGGAAGAAGGCCAGTTGAAATCTGAAGTTCTCTTTGGATCTCCCGAACCGCCCAGGGAGATTCGCCAGCTGATTGACCGCTATCGCCGGATGTCCAAGCTGCCGGCCGGCAAGGGGACGTGGAACGACGATGCGGCAAGAGAGGTTCTCGCTTCTGTCTTGCGGAAACGTGGCAATCAGCTCGCGGACGAAGTGGTTTCGTATGACCTCGTATACAGGAACCTGCCACATGAGCAGGAGGCGTTCGCTAATGGTGAGCTGGCGAGGCGCGCGGCCGGCGGAAAGGTCGGCCCTGAACCGGGGCCAATGACACGAGAAGAAAAAATCTATCGTGGACTACTAACTCCAAAGGAAGTGGAAGAGCTGCAGGTCCCTGAAGATGAGTGAAGCGGTCCTGGTGCGTGCTCTGTTTAGATGTTAGGAAGGGAAGCATTTGCCGAAAGCCAACAGGAGCAGCGGTGATCCCCTGAGTTTGATTTTGCCGGTTAACAGCTCCCATACCAGATTTCGCTCCTTCCGTATAAAGCCAATCCAAGATGCAGAGTCGGCTGTGACGTGTAGGTCTGCGTTGCCCAGACGTCCATTTTCTATGGTGAGTTTCCTGTTTTGAATAGTTACGGTTGCTTCTGCCGATTCCTTTCCTGTAAAGGTGAAGTGGTACGTTGCACTAAGGCCATCCGAATGGCTGCGCTGAAAGGTCTGACGCAAACCCCTGAGAAAGCCCTGCACAGATGAGGGGCGAAGCCCGTTGTGCACGACCTTGATTCTCTTGTGGGGATAGCGGCGCTTGACATACTCCTCCGCATCACTGTCCGCGACCACATAGACCGTCTCTACTTTGTTTTGAAGCGGCTTGACAACATCCTCGAGATATCGCGACCTGTCATTGAGGAAGGGAGCCAATACATCTTCACCAGCAGGGCAAACTGCCATGCAATACGCGGCCTTGTAGTTTGCACCAAACGAGAGACTTTGCCACATGGAGGCAGATTCAGAGTCAGATACGCGCCTGCGATATTCGGCTGCGTCCTTACTATCAGCGATGTTTTCTACCCAGTCTGTGAATCCTCCCAGGAACTCGCGGTAATTGTGGGTAACGCATGCTGAAAAGTTGAAGCGGCCGTCAGGCTCGATTGCGCCTACCGGGCAGGCCGAAACACACAGTTTGCAGCTCAGGCATGGGTTGTAGTCCAGCGGCTTGTCGGAGGTGGTGACTTCTGCATCGGTTAAGATGGTGCCGAGGAGGATGAAGTTTCCGAACTTTGGATGAATGAGGTTACGATGAATTCCCATGTGGCCCATGCCAGCAGCCACCGCCACCGGCTTGTGTGATACAGTCCAGGGCTTGATGTCGGGAAAGTGTCGCACCTCCATGGGGAATCCCATTGAAGGATTGACGGCACGGTAGCCCATTGACTCTAAGGCGGAAACTATTGAGCGGGCCACATCGTTGACTTTATCACCGACATGGTGGAACTCGAGATTAGCTATGGATCTAGCAGGACTACGGACCGGATCGCGGTTCATCCGGCATACGATGCTGATAAGCGTCCTGGTAGGCGGCAGGAGTTCGACGATGTCCTTCAGGTGGTCTTTCAGCTCAGGACTGTCAACACGGACAAATCCTGCGTCATCAGCACCAGCATCGAGACATGTCTGGCGGAGCCAGGATGAGTCGAGCACGGCTGGAGGCGTTGGAATCTCACCCCGGGCTACCTTTAACTTATGTAGCTTAATCGTGGGATGCTCACTCGTGGACTTGGCAGGTGGGTTGTACATACAACTAATCCTCCAAAAAAATAGTTGAACTAAATGAAGGATCGTCCCCGTAACGTAACGAGCATGCGTTCGACCGAACGAAACTGCTCTGGGCCGAGCATCTCGATTACCCTGTCTTGCGCGTTCCGCCATCCGGGAAATGCTTGCTTCAGAAGCCTTCTGCCTGATGGGGTCACTTGCAACAGCGAGATGCGCGCATCTTGACCGGGCGTGACTTCAAGCCAACCATTCTCCTTCATCTTCTGGATGTCCCGACTCAATGTCGATTTTTCCAGGTCAAGGACCTGCGAGACATCTTGCTGTTTAGCCTGTCCGAACTTTGTGACAGCAACGAGGATACTCATTTGACTGATGGTCAGATCAAATGGACGCAGCGCAGCGTTGTAGATCCTGGTAATAACGCGATTGAGCATTCTTACCCTGACGGCGACACACTCCCGGGCTACGATGTCTGCTGCGCTCTCAATTCTTCCATTTACCAAAATGTTTGCCTCCTGTTAATTAATTGTACATACAACTATCCTTCTTGGCAAGCTCATCAAACTGGAGGCGACCTTAAGGATTCTTGGACAGCGGAATGCTGCTGCCCTGGTCGCCAGCCAGTGGCGGCTAAGTTGATCAGTTACTTGTGAGCGGTTAGGCCGTCGTATGGACAGCTGCCTTTGCTTCTTGTCCAGAGGCAAGGCGCGGGCCGCGATGCTCGAAGATTCCCTGTGGAGACAACAGAGTGTTAGCAAGGGTGCGCTCCGCATGCCTCATGCGCAGACTGAGGAGTTTTTGTGCGTAAGTAAGCATCACAGGCTGGTATTTGCGGTCTTCTGCCTTGTTGTCAAACTCGAATGGGTCCTCAGCCAGGTCGAATAATAACGGCGGCAATTGAGCAAAGTGGACGTATTTGTACTGTCTGTCACGTATGACATTGAGCGTGCAATCCTCGCTCGCCAGGTTCAAACTCTTTTCCGCGTCGTATGTTCTCGGATCTCGAAAGTCATATTCCCAGTGCACAAAGTCACGCCATTGGTTGGGGCGCTCACCCTCGAGCCATGGCAGAAGTGATCGGCCGTCGCATTCCTGTGGTGTAGGCGCTCCAAGCCAGTCTAGTATGGTTGGCAAAATATCCACGGCCTCCGTGAACGACTCAACTTTTCGGCCGCGCGCACTGGCTGTCCTGGGGTCTCGAATTATTAGCGGAATGTGGTAGCTCTGATCAAAGTAGCCTCCCTTGTCCCACAGCCAGTGATCGCCGAGCTGCTCACCATGGTCGCAGGTAAAGATGATCAGGGTGTTGTCCAGTTGATTGCTCGATTTCAGGTAGTCGATGAGCCGACCGACATGATCATCAACTTCTGCGATTAGCCCGTAGTAGGAGGCGACCATCTGCCGGATCTCGTAGTCAGGCAAGTTCTGAACGTCATAGTTGTGCCCAGGGTATGAGCCCGGTCTGGACTGCTTTTCCAGCCAAAATCTCAAGAACGGGTGCTGTCTGGCTTCCTCATCCGGTGTGGATAGACGCTGAGGGAACGGCACCGACTTCGGATCGAACATTCCGTTGTACGGCTCTGGCGCAAAGAGAGGGGGGTGCGGTCTTAAAAACACAGCGTGGACGAACCAGGGCTGATCTTGACTTGCCTGGAGGTACTCCAGGACCTTGTTGGTGGTATATGCAGTGTCACTGTCTGCAGCGTCGTAAATGGGCGCGGCATATGATCGCCCTGACCGATTGGCTCCTGGATACTTCGATCTGCCCAGGTAAACCTCAAGAGCGTTTTCGGGCAGTTTGTATCCCTTGTCCGCGAGGTAGGAAAACCAGGGCAGGAACATCTCTTGAGTGTAAGTAACCCCCACCCGGAAGCCGGGCAGCACTCCCATATATCTGTCTGCTAAGTTGACACCGCCTGGAGCGTCACGGCCGGTATCGAGCGAAGTATCGGTGTAGCCAAACAAGATCGGATCGTAACCCAGCTTCCTGACTTCAAGCGCTAAGTTGGTGTGGCGTTCAGCAAGTGGTGTCCCATTGAGAATGGACCGATGCTTCATCGCATACAGTCCGGTCAGCATGCTTGCCCGCGCTGGACCACAGGGTGCGGCCTGACAGAAGTGTTGACTAAAGAGAACTCCATCCGCCGCCAGCGCATCGAGCTGTGGAGTCTTAACGGTCTGGTGCCCCATGACCGATAGACAATCAGCACGCCACTGGTCGGCACTGATGAACAGGACGTTGCGCTTTGTGCTCACGCTTGATTCCCCCAGATTGAGACTACGCCACGAGACACGCTGAGAGCCGCTAAACGACGCCCCGGCGGCCAGCACTTGAGACCTGTCAGGCGAGCATCGGATCCAACTTGTCTGCCTCTCGCTGTTTGAACAGGACAGCCACGCGCAGCTTCTCCAGGTGCTGGTCAATCGTCTTGCCGGCAAGCTTTACCTTGTGAGTGGCAAAGAATTGCTTGACCTCCTCTTCCAGTTTCGGCGATACGAGGCTGGTCACACCTTCGCACATGCGCGGTATGGAGTTTTCCGGGAAGAGTTTGATCATGGTGTCCCAGTTACCTTTTAAAAAGTCCCAGGCAAGCTGGCGACCGCGCACATTGTTCAGCACGGACTGCACCAAATACGGTGCATTCTGGGTTCGAACCTCGCCATTGAGTGTGCGCTCAAGAGTCTGTTTGAGGAGATCCTCTTGACGGAAGGCGGCAAGCGCGTACAGGTACCTCTGCTCTTCCTGGGGCGTTTTGGCAGTCTTGAACTCCTCGAGGAACTCTTTGTACACATCCGGTCCGCCGGTGTACGCCAGAATTGCCACCAGGGCTGGTACCACATTCGGATCACAGGCCTTATTGTCAGCCTTGTACTTGCGGTAAAGCTCCACGGCTTGCTTCTGAGTGCCTGTGTCATTGCCCAGCGTGCCCATGGAGCTGAGCACCATACCGCGCAGTTGCTTGGTCAGCTCATCCTCCTTGTTCTCTGGCGCCCAGCCAAGCCGTTCCTTGCAGCGACTTAGAAGCTTGCGTACGAACTCCTCTAACTTCGGCCGCGTCCCAGGTTCGATCAGGCGATTGAGGTAAGCCATAGATGCAATGATTAGAGACCAGACGTTCTTGTCTGTCTCGTCTTTCAGCATCGCGGCCATCTGCAGATAGGCAGCCAACGGGAAACTACCGGAAACAACCGAAGACCATGTGTCGCTGACCAAATTGAAGCGCTCAATGGGTGCCAGATTCTCAAACGGATTGGCAGTCAGCTTCTTGAGCAGCTCGGGAGCATAGCGGACGCGGTAGAATCCGTGCCCGCCGTCGTTCACCACTATCCAATCCAGTTTGCCGCCCAGATCAACCTTGGTCGTCTGCTGGGACAGGATGAGCTTCCTTGTCACCGAACCTCTCTCGGTCTTAGCCCTGAGCATGATCGGGATGTGAAAGATCTGCTGCTGGCGGTTCTCGTCCGGCAGGTAGTAGAAGCGCTCTTGGGAAAGCTGAACGCCCGTCCCATCCGCGTTTGGCTCAACGGTGACTATCGGGTGCCCCTCCTGGAAGATCCAGGAATCCATCATCTGCCTGACCGGCTGCTTTGAGGACTCCTCAAGGGCGTCCCAGAGATCGGTGGTCTCGGCATTTGCATACTCATGCTTGTTCAGATACAGGCTGATGCCTTTGCGAAACTCTTCGCCTCCCAGGTATTGCTCAAGCATTCGCAGTACGGAGGCACCTTTCTCGTAGGTGAGAATGTCGAACATGGCGCCAGCTTCTTCCGGAAGCCGCACGGGGAATTCGATTGCGCGCGTACTCTTAAGCCCATCCGTGCCAAAGGCTGCCGCTCGTGATACACCAAAAGACTCCCAGCGTTTCCACAGCGGCTTCCAGGCATCAACCGCCAGCATCTCCATGAACGTTGCGAAAGCTTCGTTCAACCAGAGCCCGTTCCACCACTTCATCGTCACCAGGTCGCCGAACCACATGTGGGCCAGCTCATGGGCCACCACATCGGCCACACGCTCAAGCTCGGCGTGCGATGCTGACGATTCATCGACAAGCAATGCTGTTTCCCGAAAGGTGACAGCACCGAGATTCTCCATCGCACCGGAGGCAAAATCGGGTATTGCTATCAGATCGAGCTTGTCTCCCGGGTAAGGGATGCCGTAATACTTGGCGAAGAAGGACAAGAAGGAGGCTGCCGAGTCGAGGGCGAATGTGCCCAGCTCTCTCTTGCCGGGAATGGACCAGACGCGGATTGGCTTGCCGTCGACAGTTACTGGCTCGGTTCCCTCGAACTCCCCGATGATGAATGCCACCAGGTAAGTAGACATCTTGATCGTCGGCTTGAAGATCACCTCCTTCTTATTCGTTCCAGCGAGAGGCTTTTCGGATTCTACGCCGGCGTTGGAGATTGCGGTCAGAGCCTTGTCAACAACCAGGATTACCTTAAAGGTTGCCTTGAGGTCCGGCTCATCCCAGCACGGGAAGGCGCGTCTGGCGTCTGTGGACTCGAACTGAGTGGTGGCGAGCACCTTCTGCACTCCGCTGGAATCCTTATATGTGCTGCGGTAGAACCCGTGCAGTTTGTCATTCAGGGTGCCGGTGAAATCGATGTGTAACTTCCACCTTCCGGCGGCTACTGGCTGAGGAAATTTGAAGGTGGCGCGCTCATTTGCCTCGTCGAGGGAGACCTCAGCTTCGATCTTGGTGCCGCTGTCATCTTTCAGGCAGGCGTGATCGATCTTTAGCTCCACGGCGTTCAAGACAATCTCCCTGACCGGCTCATGAACCGCGATCACCACCTTCTGTTCGCCCTGGAACGTGAACTTTTCGAGGTCCGGCGTCAACCTGATCTCGTAGTGCTCTGGACTAACCGTGGCCGGCAGCCGGTAGTCTGGAGTATCCCGTTCCACCAATACAGCAGTTTCGTTGGACATGATGGTCTTCCGCCCCTCTCTGTAGGACCCGATTTTCGAAACGTGGAGTGACAGGTTATCACATTCTGGCCTTGTGGACGTTAAGCCTCCAGCCTGACCGCCAGCCACTTTGGAACATATATGATACCGGCGCGGTTGACAAGTTTCGGCTCTATAAGCGTCTAAAATACCGGCCTGCCGGCCCGGAGGCTGGACCCGCTTTTCTGTTCGATTCGGGAATCTACTCAATCACCGGCCAGCTAGCCGATTAAACGCAGTAGAATTATCTGAACGCCTTCAGACCGGGCCAGGGCAGCAAGTTCTCTCACACCGGCGCCGGTGATGGCCAGCAGGCTTGCGTACTGCGGGCAGATTCGCATCTCGCTCGCCCTCAAAGCCCCAGAGCCCAGTTCGCACTCCGTTAGCAAGAGGAAAAGCTCCATGGTAGAAGCTCAAGTGGCACCCGCTCAAACGTTGCCTCAACTCGCCCAGCAGCTGCGCGTGGACAGCATCCGCTGCACCACCGCTGCCGGCTCCGGGCATCCCACCTCTTCGATGTCCGCGGCAGATTTGATTGCAGTTCTACTCGCCAAGTACCTCCGTTACGACTTTGACAAGCCTGAGCTGCCGAACAACGACCGCCTGGTCTTCTCCAAAGGACACGCCTCGCCTCTGCTCTACGCGTTTTACAAGGCTGCTGGCGCCATTAGCGATGAAGAGCTCTTGTCGCTGCGAAAGTTTGGGAGTCGCCTGGAGGGGCACCCGGTACCGGTCATCCTACCCTGGGTCGATGTCGCCACCGGCTCTCTCGGACAAGGGCTTCCGATCGGTGTTGGCATGGCGCTCAACGGCAAATTCCTGGACAAGCTTCCCTATCGTGTCTGGGTGCTGCATGGGGACAGCGAGATGGCTGAGGGCTCGGTTTGGGAAGCGCTGGGCACTGCCGCTTATTACAAGCTCGACAATTTGACCTGCATCCTCGATATGAACCGGCTGGGGCAGCGGGGCGAGACAGCGCTGGGCTGGAACTCCAGAGTATACGCCGAGAGAGCCAGAGCGTTTGGCTGGCACGCAATCGAGATCAATGGCCACGATTACGGTGAGATTGACGCTGCTTATCAGGAAGCTGTGTCGAGGACCGGGCAGCCGACCTTTATCGTTGCCAAAACAGAAAAAGGCCACGGCGTCTCACTGGTTGCCGATAAGAATGGTTGGCACGGTAAGGCGTTGAGTGCTAATGAGGCGGCTGAGGCGATCAAGGAGCTGGGCGGGGTCAGCAGCCTGGTGGTCAAGGCCCAGAAGCCTCAGGACCAGAAGCCGGCCACTGCTCCGTCTTCCGGTCCGTATCAGTGTCCGCGGTACGAGGCTGCCTACTCCACCCGCGAGGCTTTTGGTGATGCACTCAAGGCGCTGGGGGCAGCACGCGCCGAGGTGGTTGCACTCGATGGCGAGGTCGGCAACTCGACTTACAGCGAGAAGTTTGGGCATGCGTACCCGGAGCGCTTCTTTGAGATGTTCATCGCCGAGCAGCAGATGATCGGAGCGGCGGTTGGACTGGCCAGCCGGCGCAAGGTCGTGTTTGCTTCGACGTTCGCTGCCTTTCTGACTCGTGCTTACGACTTCATTCGCATGGCCGCCGTATCCCGGGCCAGTATCCGTCTTTGTGGCTCCCATGCCGGCGTGTCGATCGGGCAGGACGGCCCTTCGCAGATGGCTTTGGAAGATCTGTCCATGATGAGAGCTGTCTTTGGCAGTACTGTTTTGTACCCATCTGATGCAGTGTCTGCTGCGCACCTGGTCTCCACGATGGCTGATCTTAAGGGCATCTCCTACATGCGAACTACCCGTGAGAAGACGCCAATCATTTACAAGAATGAGGACAGCTTCCCGGTGGGTGGCAGCAAGGTGCTCAGGGAGTCGAGCGCGGATAAGGCCACGCTGGTGGCAGCGGGCATCACGTTGCACGAGGCCCTCAAAGCATACGACCAACTGAAATCGGCCGGCATTAACGTCAGGGTCATTGATGCCTACTGCGTCAAGCCGATCGACATTGCCACCTTGGCCAGAGCGGCCCGGGAAACCGGCACCCTCATTGTCATCGAAGATCACTGGCCGGAGGGCGGTCTCGGTGACGCGGTGCTGGAGGCGTTTACGCGTGATGTGGGGACGCTGCCCCGGGTGATAAAGCTGGCGGTGAGGTCCATGCCGGGCTCTGGCACCCCGCAGGAGTTGCTTGACGCGGCCGGAATATCGGCCAAACACATCGTCGAGACGGCCAAGCAGGCGCTGTAGATCGGTTGCTGGCTGCACGCCCTGCCCCGGTCGAGCAGCGCTGGCGCCTGGGCCCTTTCTTGCTGGACGGCCGGATCGCTTGAGATCTGGCCCTCGCCCGGTTTACCTTTTTCCGCTTCCGGCTGCAGTCGGATTTAGGATGGCGGTCTGCTGTGGGGCGGGGGCGACATGATTTGTGCTACAGTCAGCGGGACGCCAGTTTCGCAGGAGGTGCGTAATGGGTGATCAGCCACTGGTGGCGGTCGTCATGGGCAGCAAGTCCGACTGGGAGACCATGAGC
>Ga0066388_100001418_pt1 | contig 13436 bp, 14 predicted proteins | sample PanSoiMetaGPlot6_FD_64539 | JGI IMG/M metagenome (GOLD analysis project Ga0066388, IMG submission 64539) | Tropical forest soil microbial communities from Panama analyzed to predict greenhouse gas emissions - Panama Soil - Plot 6 (Hybrid Assembly) | ecosystem: Environmental > Terrestrial >... | reverse complement strand
TTCCCGGATGGCCACAGCGTGCTCGTGCTCGCTGAAGGGCGTCTGCTGAACCTCGGATGCGCGACCGGCCATCCGAGCTTCGTCATGTCCGCGTCATTTACCAATCAGGTGCTCGCGCAGCTCGAGCTGAATGCAAACGCCGAGAAGTACGGCAAGACGGTGACGATGCTGCCGAAGGCGCTGGACGAAGAAGTGGCGCGGCTGCATCTCGATCATCTTGGCGTCAGGCTGACGAAGCTCACGCCCGAGCAGGCCGACTACATTGGCGTGCCTTCGGAAGGACCGTACAAACCCGATCATTACCGGTACTGATACGGGCCGAACCGGAAAGGGCACGAAACGACGAAGGTCACGAAACCAGTTTTCGTGCCCTTCGTTTTCTTCGTGCGCTTCGTGGTCTAGAATCGCGCCATTCTTCAACTCCCGCCTCGCTCCACATTCGCCGGATCCCGCTGGCTTTTTCTTCGGCTCCTTGGTGTCGTCTATTTCGTCGCGTTCGTGTCGCTGGCCGTTCAAATCACCGGACTCGTCGGCGAACACGGCATCCTGCCGGTTGGCGAGTTCCTCGGGCAGGTTCATGGGCGGTTCGCTGCGTTCGCGTATTACAACTGGCCAACGCTCGTGTGGCTTTCGCCGACCGATGCGTGGCTTTCCGCTCTATGTTGGCTTGGCGCGGTCACGTCGCTGCTCTTGATCGCGGGCATCGTCCCGACTGCGACCGCAGCGCTGGCCTGGCTGCTGTATCTGTCCCTGACGGTCGCGGGCCAGCTGTTTCTCGAATTCCAGTGGGATTCGCTGCTCCTCGAAACAGGGCTGCTGGTGGTGCTCTACGCCCCACTCGTGTGGCGCGAGCGTTTGGTCGACAACGGCGAGCCACCAGCGATGGTGCGCTGGACCATTTGGCTTCTCGCTTTCAAGCTCACGTTCCTCTCCGGCATTACAAAGATTCTCAGTGGGGATCCGACATGGGCGAACTGGACGGCATTGAGCTATCACTACGAGACGCAGCCGATTCCCGCGTGGACGAGTTGGTACATGTACCAGTTGCCGCTGTGGGTCCACTACTGGTCTTCGGGCGGTTCACTGTTCATCGAGCTGGTTGTGCCCTGGTTGATTTTTCTGCCGACACGCTTCTGGCGTACGCGGCTCGTGGCGTGCGCGCTGATGATCCTGCTGCAGGCAGGGATCGCGGCCACGGGCAATTACGGCTTCTTCAACCTTCTAACAATCGTTCTCTACTTCTCGCTGCTCGACGATCGAACGCTCGGTCGGTTCCTGCCGAGACGCGCGGCGAGCCTCGAACCAGGGTTCGAGCGCCGTTCCGACGGGTCATCGTTCTGGCGACTCGGCGTAAACGTCGTCGCCGCCGGTATTGCCGTGCTGAGCGTGATGACCGTTTTTCGGGAAATGGACAGAACACGCCAGGTCCGCGGACCGTTCGACCGTGGCTGGCCGGGGACGCTGCTCACATGGGTCGCACCACTCAATTCAGTGAATGGCTACGGCCTCTTTCGCGTCATGACGACAGCCAGGCCTGAGATCGTGATCGAGGTCAGCGCCGACGGCACCGTATGGAAGGAGCAGGAGTTCAAGTGGAAGGCGGGCGATGTCATGCGGAGGCCCCGGTTTGTGGAACCGCACATGCCGAGGCTCGACTGGCAGATGTGGTTTGCCGCGCTCGACCCGTTCTCCGCGCAAGAGTGGCTTCTGGTGCTGGCCGAGCGCATCATGGCGGGCGAGACAACCGTCACGAGGCTCCTCGGCCCGAACCCGCTCGGAGGCCGGCCCCGCTACGTTCGACTCGCGTATTACCGGTATCACTTCACGTCTTCTTCGGAGCGCGCGAAGACGGGCGCGTGGTGGAAGCGGGAGTTTGACGCGTACTTAAGTGAGCCAATCGGAACGCGCGCAGCGTCGAATGGCGACAGGAATTCGCAGGGGACGCCTTGATGTACCGGTATCGCCGTGATGTCCTCGAAAAACTCGAGGCGCATGGCGTTCGGCCGCATTCGGAAACCCCGCCCGAACTCGTGCGCGAGTATGTCAACGACCTCTATCGTTACGAAATCCGCTGCCTGCGCGACCGACTGCTCCGTGGCGAATTTCCCAAAAAAACTTACCTCGATCGCGTGGTCTCATTGCGCAACAAGTACTCTGTTCTGGCACTGCGCCCGGCGGAGTTTGTCGAGTAAGGAACTGCCTGTACCCTATTACCTGTTACCTGTGGCTTGGACCACGCCTGACACCTGACACCTGACACCTGACACCTGGCATGGGCACCACCATTCCCTTGCGCTCCAAGCTTCCCGACACCGGCGTGACCATCTTCACGACGATGTCGCGGCTTGCGCTCGAGCACGGCGCCATCAACCTGTCGCAGGGGTTTCCGGACTTCAACTGTGCGCCGGAGCTGATTGACGCCGTCGCGCGCTACATGCGCGAGGGGCACAACCAGTACGCGCCGATGGCGGGCACGATCCCGCTTCGCGAAGCCCTGGCGATGAAAATCGAGCGCCTTTACGGACACCGATACGACCCTGTGACTGAAATTACGGTCACCTCGGGCGCCACGGAAGCGCTGTACGCAACGCTGACAGCGCTCGTCCATCCTGGCGACGAGGTGCTGCTGTTTCAGCCGGCCTACGATTCGTACGTGCCGGCGATTCAACTGAGCGGCGGCACGCCGGTGTTCGTGACGATGCGGCCGCCCGACTACCGCATCGACTGGGACGCCGCGCGCGGCGCGTTGACGCCGCGCACCCGCGCCATCGTCATCAACTCGCCGCACAATCCCACGGGCATGATCCTGACCACCGACGACATGCGCGAGCTCGAGCATCTGGTCGCGCACAGCGACGTAGTCGTCGTCGCAGACGAGGCGTACGAGCACATCGTGTTTGACGGCGCCCGACACGAAAGCATGTCGCGCTATCCGGCAATCGCGGAGCGGGCGATCGTGATTGGTTCCTTTGCCAAGACGTTCACGACGACGGGATGGAAGGTCGGATGGGCCGCCGCGCCGAAGGCGCTCAGCGCGGAGGTGCAGAGCGTTCATCAGTGGGTCACCTTCGCCGTGAACGGGGCCATCCAAATGGCGTACGCAGAGATGCTGCGCAGCGATCCGGATTGCCGCAGCATCGGCGAGTTCTACCAGCGTAAACGCGACGTGTTCCTGTCCCTCATCGGCGAGTCGCGATTCCGCCCGCTGCCGTGCCGCGGCACCTTCTACCAGATGGTGGACTACTCCACGATCACGACGGATCGCGATACCGACGTCGCGATGTGGCTGTTGAAAGAGCACGGCGTCGCGTCGATCCCGCCATCCTCGTTTCTCTACGGCGACGAACCCGCGCCGCCGATTCTCCGTCTCTGTTTCGCCAAACGTGACGAGACGCTCGAGCGCGCTGCGGAACGTCTGAGGAAGGTATGACCTTCGGGCTGGCCTTGCGCCTCGCCGTCGCCGCATCGCTTCTTCAATCTGCGCCGGCGAAGGACGTGCGGCCGTTTCCCGAGCCCGAGGCGTTTTTCGAAGCGGTGCGCGTGAATCTGGCGCGGTCACAGGACGATCAGAAGCTGTTCGCGTACAAGGAGCGGCGCACCGAGCTCAATCTCAACCCCTTCGGAAAGCTCGGCACCGGCGGCGTCCGGGTACGGGAGGTGACGCCTGTCGAAGGGGGGAGCGCCGTGACCATTCGTGTCATCGAGCGGGATGGGAAGCCGGTCACCGACAGCGAGCCGGTACGCCGTCCAATGCGGATGTCCGCACGCGGCCGAAGGGTCGTGGACGATGTCGCCGCGACGCTCGACATCTCGATGAACCGGCGCGAGCGCCTCGACGGGCGTGAGGCGATCGTCGCCGTCTTCAAAGCGCGGCGCGACGCGAAGCCACAGACGCGCGAGGGACGCATCGCGCGCGACTTTTCAGGGGAGATCTGGATCGATGAGCTCACGCGCGAAGTCACGCGTATCGATGCCAAGGCGATCGACGACGTGGCATTCGGATATGGAGTGCTGGCACGCCTGAACAAAGGCGCGACGGTCACGCTCCGCCGGGAACTGGTTCACGAAAATCTCTGGCTGCCGGTATCGATGCGGTTCAGCGGAGAAGGACGCGCGCTGCTGCTGCGGAAGCTGACGATCGATTTCGCGGTGGATTGGTTCGATTACCGGAAGGTGCTGTGATCATCAGTAGGGGCCGACCTTAAGGTCGGCCCCTACGAGCAATTGATCATTCCTCAGTATCGGTATCGTCCGTGTCCGTGTCGGCGTCCGCATCCGCGTCCTTCGCACTCGTTGCGACATCATCGATATCGATTGAGTCGTCGTCGTCCAGATCGTCCACGGCGTAGATGCGGCCGCCCGTGCGCTCCTTGATCGGACCTCGCGGCTTGTGTTCCTGCTGAGAGGTCTTCTTACCGCCGCGCAGCCGCTTTGGTGGCGCGGGCGGACCAAAATTCGCGGAGCGGTCGCGGCCGCCGGGGCCGGCGGGCCGCGGTCCGCCGAAGCCACCGCCGCCAAAGCCACCCGGACGTGGGCCGCCAAACCCACCGCCGCCGCCCGGGCGCGGCCCGCCGAAGCCGCCGCTCGGACGCGGACCACCGAAGCCGCCGCCCGGACGCGGACCACCGAAGCCGCCGCCTGGACGCGGACCACCGTAGCCGCCGCCGGGTGGTCGTGGGCCGGGCGGCCGATCTTCCCGCGCGCGCGCTTCACTGACCGCGAGGTTGCGGCCCATGAACGGCTGCGCGTTGAACTTCTCGATGATCTGCTCGGCGACGCTGCGCTCAGCGAATTCGACGAACGCGAACCCGCGCGGACGTCCCGTTTCGCGATCAACCGGCATCACAACGTGAGTGGGTTCCGCGATCGGTGCGAAGTGACCTCGGAGATCCGCTTCGGACGCGCCGTAGGGGAGGTTCCCTATGAAGAGACGGACAGCCAACTGTGCCTCGGTGAGACCGACAGATTCTATCTCAGGGTTGCGACAAACGCCGAATAGGGCGTAAGCATCCTGCGCTCGAACGCATCGCCGAGCGGGATACCGCGCGCGATATCCTGCAGCAGCGCGACGACGCCCGCGCCTCCGACTTCATCGAACAACCGCCGCGCCGCGTCGGCGCTTTCGGCATAAGCAATTCTCGCCTGATTACCCGATAAATCGTCGAAGCTGCCGGCGAGCTGGTCCAGCGGAATCCGTGCCGGCAATGCCGCCATCGTCTCCGTAGCCCATTGCGCTCCCTGTGGCTCGAACATGACAGCCAGGCCCTCGTTCAGCCATGTCGGGACGCCGCGCGGGGCAATCGCGCGGATCATCGCGTGCGTGAGCTCGTGCGCGAGAACCCGTTCGAGCTCGCCCGGAGCCTGCTGGAGCGCGCCGCGCATCGGAATCCGGATACGGCCGTCATACGCGGCTGCCGCCCACGATGGTGAGCGCGTCGTGTCGCGGAACTGCTGCTCGGTGTAGAGCACGACCGTGATTACGTGGTCCGGGAACGTGTAGAGCGCGGTCCCCACGCGCCAGTAGGCGTCTTCGAGAATGTCGACCGCCCGTCGCGCCAGCTCTTCATCCGCCGGCCCTTCGAACAGAACCGTGAAATGGGCGCTCTGCGACTGGAAAAATCCCTTCTCCGGCGACGGCTCATCGCGCAGCCGCGCCAATCGAGCGGAAACCGTTTTGTCATCAGGTGCGTAGTTGCGTGCCGCTTCGTATACCGCGATGGCACCCTGCAGATCGCTTTGCCGGTAAAGGAGATCTCCAAGGAGCAGGGACGCGATCGTGAAGTTGGGCGCCAGTTTGAGCGCCTGCTCCAGCGATGCGCGCGCATGCGACGTATCGCCGAGCAGCTGAGCGGCCAATGCAGCGCCCACATAGAGCGCCGGATCACGCGGCTGCTGGCGGATCGCCTCTGCAAAGGCCGCCGCGGCGTCCTCAGTGCGGCCATCACGAATCGCTTCCCAGCCGGCGCGTCCGTTCGCAACCTGAGCGACCGCAGATGCCGTCGTGACCGCAACGACGGCCACAGCGATGGCCGCAAGCCTCATGCGCACCAATGATAAACCGCTCGACCGCGCTCGAGGCAAGCGGTTTGCACCTCGCAAACCGGAGGAGATCCATGAAGGCACCTCAGCTCTTGTGCGGCGCATTCGCGCTGGTGATGACCGTCAGCGCCTGCCAGAGGCAAGCTTCGCAGGCAGAGCTGAAACAGACCACCAGCGAGACCGCCGACCGAATCAAGACGGAAAGCGTCAAAGCGGGAGAAAAGCTCGAGGACGCGTGGCTGACGACCAAAATTCACGCGAAGTTCGTCGGCGACCGCGAGATCAAGGCGCGTGATGTCAAGGTATCCGCGCAAGATGGTGTTGTGACGTTGAAGGGGCGCGTGCTGAACGAATCGGAGCGCCAGCTTGCGTTAACGCTCGCGAAAAATACCGACGGCGTGAAGCAGGTGATCGATAACTTGGACGTCGAAGTGGCGGGGCCTCCGCCGGTGCGCACCGTGAACGGCGCCACGCCCGGCGCGGCCGCGACAAACGGTACGAGCGCTGCGGCAGCCTTGTCGCCGGCCCCCGTCGCAACCTCAGACGACGCGCGTATTACGACGAGCATCCAGTCGAAATACTTCATGGACGACCGCATCAAGGGGCGCCACATCGTTGTCACGACCAACGCCGGTGTGGTGACGTTGCATGGCGAGATCGTGGACGAAACGGAGCGCGCGGAAGCTCTATTGCTCGCGCGGACGACGGAGGGCGTCAAGCGGGTTGAAGACGATCTGACGATCGCATCCGCGCCGGCGCCGGCATCGACGGCCGCCGCGCCGCCCACAGCCGCTGCACCGCCCACCGTTGCAGCGGGGGATACGGATGCCGTACTGGCGGACCGCATCAAGTCGCAACTGGCGACCGACAACCAGATGAAGAACGCCTCCATCGAGGTGACCGCAAAGAGCGGTGTTGTGGTGCTGCAGGGAACGGTGCCGACGAGGGCGGCCAAGGCACACGCCCTCACCGTTGTCAGCGGCATCGACGGTGTGACGCAGGTCGTGGACCGGATACAGCTACCAACAACGAAGAGTTCACCGACCAAGAGTTCGCCCGCTCGAAAGGCGAGGAGATAAAAGAGACGCTCGTGTTCAATCGCACATGGCAGGTGCGGAGCCCCCAGCGCCTGCCTGACATCCTGTGGAATGCGGCGGTGTTCCGCATTCGCGCCGAGTTCGAGGAGATGCCGTCCCTCCGCGTCACGTGCGAGGAAGCGCGGCGCCTCTTCGGACTCGCGGATCCGGTCGTGGCCTGGGTGCTCCGTCACCTGGCCAACGAAGGATTCCTCATCGAGAACTCGCGTGGTGAATACGTTCGCCGCGCGGCGAATCCTTGAAAATATCCGCCAAGTGATGCGCGGCGACAGGCCTGAACTGGCCAATGAGGCCGACCGCGGCCGCGGCCCGGCCAATAACTTCTTCAGGCGTCAGACCCAGTTGCCGCAACTCACGGACGCCGCTGTCAGCGGCGCTCTTGCTCAGCTTCTCGCCATCAGGTTTCCGAATCAGCGGATGGTGTGCAAAGCGCGGGCGTCCAGAGCCTCCGAGCATCTGCCGCAGACGAAGCTGGCGTCCCGTGGATGAGGCGAGATCTTCGCCGCGGATGACGTCGGTAATCCCCTGCATCATGTCGTCGACCGTAACCGCAAACTGATACGTCCAGTGACCGTCGCGATCGCGCAGCAGAATATCGCCGCATTGCCGTGCGGGTTCCTGTTCGATGCCGCCGAGGAGCAGATCATCGAAGGTCTCCAGACCTTCGCCGACTCGAACGCGCAGCCCGCGACCTGACGCGTCTGACAGGCCCCGATCGCGGCAGAAGCCGTCATAACGCTCCCCAGCAATATGCTTTCGCGAGCATTCGCACGCGTACACGTGGTGCGCGCGGCGCAGGCGATCGAGGGCGACCCGATAAACATCGCCACGATCGCTCTGCCGCAGAAGCGGATGCAGACCTTCATCGGGCTCGAATCCAAGCCAGGCGAGGTCCTCGAGAATGCTCGATTCGTATTCGGGCCTGCAGCGGATGAGATCGTGATCCTCCATCCGCAGCAGCACACGGCCGCCGGCCGCATGCGCCAGGCCCCACACGTAAATCGCGTTGACGACGTGACCGAGGTGAAGATGACCGGTAGGCGACGGGGCGTAGCGCGTGAGCATTTGGTGGTATATCGGAAATTCAAAATTCAAAATTCAAAATGCAAACAGTAATTTGTGCACCACGACACGGTGACGTTCGTCACGACACTCACTTCTATGGTACGAAACAGCAATTTGTAGGGCACGTGCTGTGTACGTCGCGTGGACTTTTTCCCGAATGCTTCGAACCGCATAGTGTTTGAATTTTGCATTTTGCATTTTGAATTAATGGCTTCCATCCCGTGGCTCGACGCTCGCGATCCCTTTCCCCCGGTGGACCACGCCCTCATCGAGCCGAACGGCCTGCTGGCGGCAGGCGGCGATCTTTCGCCCGAACGCCTCCTGGACGCGTATGCGCGCGGCATCTTCCCGTGGTTCAACGAGGACGATCCTGTGCTGTGGTGGAGTCCGGACCCGCGGATGGTGCTCTTTCCGCGCGACCTCCACGTTTCCAGATCGTTGCGGCGCACGATTCGGTCGGCACGATTCTCAATCACCCTGGATCGGGCATTCGATGCGGTGATGGACGGGTGTGCCGCACCACGGCCGCAGCAGAACGGCACCTGGATCACCGCCGACATGATGGCCGCCTATGCGCGTCTCGCGCAGCTTGGCTACGCGCACTCGGTCGAGACCTGGGAGGGCAGCGAGCTCGTCGGCGGCCTGTACGGCGTCGCCCTCGGACGCGTGTTTTACGGCGAGTCGATGTTCAGCCGCCGGAGCGACGGCTCGAAAGTGGCGCTGACGCACCTGGCTCGACAGCTCGATCGCTGGAAGTTTGTGGTCATCGACTGCCAGATGGCGACTGGGCATCTCGCCTCACTGGGCGCGCGCGAGATTCCGCGTGACGATTTTCTCCGGTATGTGCGTAGCGGAACCGCGCAGCCGGCCGTTCGTGCGCCCTGGCGCTTTGACGACGATTTGATGAGCGACCTGTAAAATTGAAATAGATTGGCGGGTCCGCCTCGGCTGGCTTTCATCCCTCGGTGGGACCCGCCCCACGTACGTAGGCCTGGTGCCGTCGCGCGCGAACGAGTCAGTGCGCGACGGACCCGGCATTACAGATGGCCGATCCGTTTTCGAAAGAATCCACGCTAACCGAGGAGCGGCAGGAGCAAAAGCTGCAGCGTCCGCGAATGTGGCGTGTGCTCCTGCACAACGACGACTACACGACCCAGGACTTCGTGGTCTGGATTCTGGAGACAATTTTTCACAAGCCACGCGGCGAGGCTTTCGCCATCATGATGAACGTGCACCAGTCCGGGATGGGGCTGGCCGGTATCTATACGCACGATGTGGCCGAAACAAAGGTTAAGTCCACCCGGCAACTGGCCGAGCAGCACGAATTCCCGCTGCTTGTGACGATGGAACCAGAGCCGGAGAGCAGAGAGTCATAGTAGGACGGGTCCCGCCGAGCACCGCGCAGACCGGCGAAGGCGGACCCGTCGGAGAGTACATGAGCAAGCCCCCAGTCCCGTTTGCGCCGGAAACGCTCGAAACGATTCAGCGTGCCTTTCGTCTCGCGACCGACCGTCGCCACGACACCGTAGGCCTCGAGCATCTGCTTCGTGCGATTACGGACGAGCCTCAGGCCCGTGCGTTGCTCGCGACCTGTGGAGTAAAGGTGGAAGCGCTGCGCAAGCAGGTTGACGAGGTGCTCGCGAAGGCATTCACGGCGGTGCCGGCAACGACATCGGTCGAGCCTGAGCCGTCGGTGGGATTCGATCGCGTCATCCAGCAAGCGGTCGTGCACGCGGCGGTATCGAGTGCGAAACATGTCGATACAGGCAGCCTGCTCGTGTTCATGCTGCAGGAGGAAGAAAGCCACGCCGCGTTCTTCCTTCAGAACCACGGGCTCGATCGGCTGACGCTTCTGCGGGTCATCTCACATGGTGGCCGAGGGAAGCCTGCGCAGGAGGAGGGAGAGCGACCGTCAGGTCCACCTTCGACGGATCCGCTCGAGGCGTACGCGACGGATCTCGTCGCGCGCGCGGCGGCTGGACAGATTGATCCATTGATCGGACGAGCGCTCGAACTCACGCGCATGATTCAGGTGCTCTGCCGCCGGCGGAAAAACAATCCGCTGCTGGTTGGCGAGCCAGGTGTCGGCAAGACGGCGCTTGCTGAAGGGCTTGCGTTACGGATTCACGAGGGTGAGGTGCCGGAGGCGCTGCGCAGCTCGAAGGTGTACGCGCTGGACCTCGGCGCGCTGCTCGCAGGGACGCGTTATCGCGGCGACTTCGAAGAGCGCGTCAAGCAGGTGCTGGAGCGACTCGAGAAGGAACCGAACGCGATCCTGTTCATCGACGAGATTCATTCGCTGGTCGGCGCGGGTGCCGCGTCCGGCGGCGCGATGGACGCCGGCAACCTGCTGAAGCCCGCGCTTGCCGACGGTTCGCTTCGGTGCATCGGCTCGACGACGTTCAACGACGTCAAGCAGTCGTTCGATCGCGACCGCGCATTGTCCCGGCGTTTCCAGAAGATCGACATCCTCGAGCCGTCGGAACAAGAAACGATCGACATTCTGAAAGGCCTGCGTCCGCATTACGAAGCGCATCATGGCGTGAAGTACACGGACGAGGCGATCAGCGCTGCGGTCGCGCTGTCCGCGAAGCATCTCAAGGATCTGCATCTCCCCGACAAGGCGATTGATGTGCTGGACGAAGTCGGCGCCGCGGAGAAGCTGCTGCCGGTCGATCAGCGCGTCGCGGCAATCGGTCCAGAGCAGATCGAACAGGTCGTCGCGCGGATGGCCCGTGTACCGGTGCAGGCGGTCTCGAGCGACGACCGGGCCGCACTCGCGACGCTCGACACCGAATTGAAGCGGGTGATTTTCGGCCAGGAAGGCGCCATTGACGAGGTGACCTCCGCGATCAAGCTGTCGCGCTCAGGTTTGCGCTCGCCGGACAAGCCGATTGGGAATTTCCTGTTCGCCGGTCCCACTGGCGTCGGGAAGACGGAGCTCGCCAAACAGCTCGCACGTATCCTCGGCGTGGACTTCATCCGCTACGACATGTCCGAGTACATGGAAAAGCACGCGGTCTCGCGCCTGATTGGCGCGCCGCCCGGATACATCGGCTACGAAGAGGGCGGCCTGCTCATCGACGCGGTCCGCAAATCGCCCCATGCCGTCCTGCTGCTCGACGAAGTCGAGAAGGCTCATCCCGACATGGTGAGCATCCTTCTGCAGGTGATGGATCACGCCACTCTCACCGATTCGCATGGTCGCAAGGCGGATTTCCGCCACATCATCCTGATCATGACCACCAACGCGGGCGCACGCGATCTGTCCGATCGCCGTCTGGGTTTCGGCGAGGTTGGCGGCGCAGGGGTGTCATCGCGCGGAGCGCTGGAGAAGATGTTCACGCCGGAGTTCCGCAACCGCCTCGACGCGATCGTGCACTTCAACGCCCTCGGGCCCGTCGAGATCGAGCGCGTCGTCGACAAACAGATCGACGAGCTGCGTGCGATGGTTGCGTCCAAGGGTGTCACCATCGAACTCGATCCACTGGCTCGCGCACGGCTCGCCGCGGAAGGCTTCGATCGCGCGTTTGGCGCGCGGCCGATGGCGCGATTGATCGAGCGCAAGGTGAAGAAAGCGCTCTCCGAAGCGATGCTCTTCGGCGCGCTGGCCGAAGGCGGCGTTGCACGTATCGTCGTGGAAGGCGACGACGTTCGGTTGGTAGTTGGTGGTTAGCGGTTCGTGGATTGTGGGCTCGTGGATCGTAGGGGCCGGCTTTAGCCGGCCCGCATCATGTCGCTAGCAAATATCCGGCGCGAGTACCTCGGCGAACCTCTCAGCGAGGCGCACTCGGATCCCAATCCGATGCGTCAGTTCGCGCACTGGTTCGAACAGGTCCGTCACACCGAGGCCGATCCGACGGCGATGGCGCTGGCGACCGCGTCGCCGGACGGCCGGCCCTCCGTGCGAACGGTGCTGCTCAAAGGGATCGATGATCGCGGCTACATCTTCTACACGAACTATGAGAGTCGGAAGGCGCGCGAGATGGAGGCCACGCGCCGCGCGAGCCTGCTGTTCTTCTGGCCGTCCGTCGAGCGGCAGGTGCGCATCGATGGTATCGTCGAGCGCATCAGTCCCGTGGAATCGGATGCGTATTTCGAGACGCGCCCGCTTGATAGCCGCTTGAGCGTCTACGCCTCGAAGCAGAGCGAGGCGATCGAGAGCCGTGACGTGCTCGAAGAAGCGTTCGAGCGCGTCAAGCGCACCTATGGCGATGGTCCTGTACCGCGTCCCGAGTGGTGGGGCGGCTATCGGATTGTTCCCGACGAATTCGAGTTCTGGCAGGGGCGGACGAGCCGCCTGCACGATCGTCTGCGATATGTGAAGCAGCCGGATGGCTCGTGGAGACGTGAGAGGCTGGCGCCCTGAAACCACGAAGGCCATTCGGCGAATCACGAGGATTTCGAAGGTACGTGGGGCGGGTCCCACCGAGGAACGATGCCTGCCGAAGGTGGACCCGCCGACACATGCGATGAGATATCTGGTCACCGCGCGCGTAAAGAACGGTCGACGCGACGCCCTTCGGCGCGCGATTGACGACGGGTCGTTGGGCGCGGGCTCCGTCGCGGGCGACGAGTACCGGCACGACATGGCGCACGCGCGCGAGCTTGCCGACGGCCGCGTGAAATGGGTCGAGACCTGCTTCTGCGCGACGCCGCTGCAGGAGGAGCGACCCTACTGGGAAGAGTTTTTCGACTTCGATTCGGTCAAGGACGCGCACGTCCGCAGCAAGTGCCGTGACGAGAACGGCACCGAGCCGTGGGCGTGTTGCGACTGCGACTGCACGAAGCGGCTCGAGGCCTGGCTCCGCAAGCAAGGGGAACCTTTCAAACCGTAGCGTGGGCCGGCTGAAGCCGGCCCCTACTTCGTTTCCGTCACAGTTTGCCGGAGCAGGTGTTCGCGGATCTGTGCGGCGTCCGCCTCGGTGAACGTCTCCAGCCGACGCGAGGTCATATTGATGCTCGGCCTCATGATGCCGACGTTTGAGTGGCCCACCGGCAGCATCAAGTGTCCCAGTTCATGTGCGATGACGTCGCCGAGCGTCGTGATCACGTCGCGGGGCGGAACCGGGTTCAATTTCATCACGCGGTCGTAGTAGATGTAGGCCCGCCCGACCATTGGCGCACCCTGCCCCATCACGTCCATACCGAGAGCCTCCATCTTCGCCTTCAGCGTCGCGGGTGCCTCCGCCATGATCAGGACCGTGTATGGCGCCACGACTTTCAGATGGTTCG
>Ga0066388_100001417_pt1 | contig 13446 bp, 12 predicted proteins | sample PanSoiMetaGPlot6_FD_64539 | JGI IMG/M metagenome (GOLD analysis project Ga0066388, IMG submission 64539) | Tropical forest soil microbial communities from Panama analyzed to predict greenhouse gas emissions - Panama Soil - Plot 6 (Hybrid Assembly) | ecosystem: Environmental > Terrestrial >... | reverse complement strand
ACAACCGATCGGTAAGATCTCGCCGCCTCTGATCGTGAACGTGAAGGTGAGCGCTAGAAACCGTCAGTTAGAAGTGAGCGGCGTGACGGCTTCGCATACGCTATTGATGCGCGAAGCCACAAAGTTGGCGGAGCAACGCAAAGGGGAGGCTGCGAAACGTGACATCCCGAAATTTTAACGAAAGGGTAGTGGCGGAGGACTGAACGAAGGAGACATCATGCAGAAGAAAGTTATCCGGTATGTTGGTCTCTGTGTTACGGCGGTCACGATGTTGACATGGGGATGGCCCGCTGTCTCGACTGGAGAAGACTTCTTCGAAAAACTTAAGAAGGCGACGGAGGAACGACAACGACAGCGCCAGCTACAACAGCAGCAACAACAAACCAATCAGCCACGCCAATCACAACCGCCACAACAGCAACCTCAGGCGCAACAACCGTCTCAGACCCAACAGCATCCGCGGAACGTCCCAGGAGGCGGGAGCAAGCAGCTCCCCAACGAGAAGCCTCAACCTTCGCCAGAGTTCGGTACACCGGAAGGCACGGCCAAGATCGCCGCCAATGCCGGATTTTTGGAGGTCGTCGGAATCAAGCTTGGCATGCCGGTCAAAGAAGCCGTGGATGCGTTAAAAACCTACAACGCCGGCTACAAGCCCGGCCCGCTCACATTGAGAGAGTATGAGGCGCTGCCCGGGCTGGTCATGACGCCGGTGCTTCACGCTCCGAACCCTGCCGGTCCGAACGCCACGAGCGGAGATGATTTCAACCTCTTGATCACCTATGCACCGAATGAGGCGTATGTGTGGGGCATCGTGCGCAGCATGGGATTCGGCACGAACGCCACCAGACCGCCGGTTGACAGCACCTTGGCAGGATTGAGACAGAAGGACGGGCCGGAGAGTACTCAGCAACTGAATTCCCGACTGATTTGGATTTACGATGCGGAACGGCAGCAAGTAAGGGGGCAGAAAGCCATGGATATCTGGAATCAGTGCTCCCAGACCTGGATGGTTGGCGCAGGAGGATCCATCGGCGGGAATAATCCTGATCGCAACAATCAGTTCTCCAACTCGTATTTTGATCAGCAGTTGAAGGGAGGCTACTACTACGGAACCGGGAACTATGGGTCTCCGGGAGGAGTGTGCCACACGCATTCGATCATCGAGGTTTATTATACCCACGCCATTCCGGCAGGGTCGGCGGCCGATTTGATGATCAGTATGGTCATGGGGGTGCACAACCATCAGTTGGAGGCGAGCGGCGTGACGGCATCCTATACCCATTTGATGGCCGAAGTCGGGAAGTTGAATGACAAACGGCGGGAGGAAGAAAACCAGCGCGGCGGGATGAAATTTTGACAAGGAGGATCACATGAAGAATTGGTTTGCTTTGATCGTCATCGTGCTTGTCGCCTTCGTCATGATTCCGATCAGTGGTTGCACCGGCTCTAGTATGGAAGGGACGTACACAAGCAACATGGGCAATGTCGTGCTTGACCTCAAGTCCGGCGGCAAAGCCACCTTTACACTGATGGGTGAATCGATGCCCTGTACGTACAGCGTGAAGGGTGAGAAGTTAATGTTGGATTGCACGCCTAAGGGGGAAAAGGTGGATTTTGTGATTCATGGAGATGGGTCCATTTCCGGGCCGAGTTTCATCGGCAGCATGAAAAAATCGGCATAAGGTGTTCCGGAGGCTCCAATGATCATGAAGAGCATGCTCTGGCTGATAGCGGTGGTGCTGGTATCAGCATTGGGATCGGCAGGCTGTAACAGGTCTGATTCTGCAGACACCGGCGGAGTTGCTACCGGGCAAGGTTCGGGAATGGAACGAGAGGCGCAGGAAGCTGTCATGTCAGAGGTCACGAAACGCTGGACGAAAGGACCGGAAGGCTGGATGACGGCGAGGAACATCGGTACTTCATTTGCACCCGTGGAGTTCCTCCGGCAATTCCGCGAGATCACAGTCGATGTCGTCCGGCCGTACGATCTGAGCGACTCGGATCGGTTGAACGGGTTCGAATGGGCGGGAGAAGTGAGGTTCAAGCAAGCGCCATGTCGTGAAGCCGGGGAGCCGGGACTCGTGCTGGATGGCCTCGCGGGCTTGAACATGGTCAGGCAACGCGGCCGCTGGAGTCAGTGGGTCGATTTTCAGCCGGAGGCGGTGCCGGTCCAAAAGGTGAAGGGCCGCTGGCAAGTCAATGAAGATACCTGGATGCTCCGTGGAAGGGTCCCAGGCGCACAGGATTTTGCAAAAGCGGGCGTGAAATGACTGGGCGTCATCGTCGAATGGAGGTGTGCATGAAGAAGCGGAAAGCTCTGACCATCATGCTGCTCGCGACCTTGGTGCTGCTTCCGGCTGGTGGCTATTGCGGCTCGAACATGGAAGGGACGTACACAAGCAACATGGGCAACGTCGTGCTAGACCTCAAGTCTGGAGGCAAGGCGATCTTCACGCTGATGGGTGAATCGATGCCTTGTATGTACAAGGTGAAAGACGAGAAGCTGATGTTGGATTGCACGCCTCAGGGAGAAAAAGTGGATTTTGTCATCCATGGTGATGGATCAATCTCCGGACCCGGTTTCATCGGCAGTATGAAAAAATCCAAATAGCGAGCGCTGATCAAGCAGGAGGTAATGTCCATGCGTAGTACCGTGAGATGGGTCTTGACCCTGCTGGGCGTTGTCGGAATCCTCGCATCCATTCTTCCCGGTGATTCGGCTGCCGAAGATTTTTTGGAACGGATGAAAAAAGCTGCCGAACAGCTAGAGCAGCAACAGCAACGTCAGCGTCTGCAACAGCAAAGCCAATCTCAGCGGCAGGCGACTCCCACACCTTCTCAAACACCGTCACCTCAGCCTGTCTCTCAGGGCGTCCCAGATTCGGCGGCCGTGAACGATTGCTGTTCGCCGGAAGCCACCTCAAAAATGGCCGCATCGGCTGGCTTCGTTGACATTCTTGGCATCAAGCCGGGAATGACGGCAGATCAAGCAATTGCAGCGCTGAAGGCGGTTAATCCCAATATCAAGATTGCGATCATGCGGAGCCAGGCAAACTGGGACTATATGGCAGGACTCACCGATGATTCCCGAACTGATTCGAAGAAACTGTGGGTATATGGAATTCAAGCCACGGCGCCGCCAACTGGTGCGGGTGCGCCGGAAACAATCTTCGTCTCTCTGACGGCGCCTCCCAATCCCCCGCTGGTGTATGGCGTGGCACGTACCGCCGTGACGTTTCGGCAAGGTGCTATGCCGACGATTGAAAACCTTGTAGCCGGCTTGCGGAATAAATATGGCGAAGAAAATTATTATGAGCCCACCGGCGTAGAACTTCAGTGGGTGTTTGACTCTCACGGACAACCGGTCAGTGGCCGCCCTGGCCGAGAGATCGCCACTCACTGTAAGGGAATGTTTCTGGACCCAGGTGTTCCTGATCTCAGGGGCGGCAGGGAATTGCTGAATAGAACAGGAGGATCATTCGTTTTACCTGGAGGTGACCCCAAGAAACTACACACCTGCAGCGAGTGGGTGCTCATCAACGTGAAGATTCTTCGCGCTCCAAGGGTGAGTGCCGCAGACGGCGAGAACCCTCTCGCCACCGACATGGAAACCCACTTGGGGCACTGGCCACTGTTTTTTAGCGGCCTCCATGTCACCTATGACTGGATCGATCAAGTTCGCAAGGGGCAGTCACAAAAGCAGTTGAAGGAAGCCGAGAAAGTGGATCTGCCGAAGTTCTGAACGAGTCGACGAACAACAGAAAGGAGCAGCGTTCATGTACAACGTTACGATGTCGGTGATCGGTGCGATCACGTTGGCCTTTGCGCTGACACATCATGCAGCCGCGGAGGGCTTGCCCGATGTTCTCGGCATTCAGTTAGGGATGCCAGCACGGGAGGCTTATGCCAAATTGCAGGGCGCATTGCCCAAGAACAAAGTCGAGGTCCGCTCGATCAATCTACCGACGATTGAGAAGCCGGTAATCCTCTCCTTTTCATCAGGCTCGCACAATGTCGCGATGGGCACTGAAGGCGACGAAGTAATCGTGGACGTCACGTTGCCTCCAAACAAGCAGGAGGTCTGGCGCGTCAGCCGGCTCCATTTTTTCCCCGACAAGGGCATCCCTAGAGCAACGCTCCTGGCCTCATTGCGCGAGAAGTATGGGAAAGAGACGCGCGTCAGATACGCCAGTCCGATCACCCCGCAAGACGAAAACCATATTTCGAGCCTTCTATGGTTGATGAACGAACAGGGGCGTCCGGCTCAGCGTCCTCCTCTTAATGGCATCACCGACCCCATTGACACGTGTAATGGAGGCCGTGGGGAGGCCGCTCACTACGTTGAAACGCCCATGCCGAACTACGGCAATAAAGACCTGGCCTGGTGCATGTCCTCCTATACAGCTGTCCTTGCGGAGTTTCAGGATAGCGCCTTGCCCGAACTGTATACGCAACTGAGCGTCATTGCTGTGAGTCTTCCATTTGCCGGGCGTGCAGGCGAAGCCACGATGAAATGGAAAAACGAGATCGCTGAAGGTCAGCATCGACAGGACATTGACAAGGCGAAGCAGCAAGAGAAACCGAAGCTCTAACCGGACAAGACTGCGACCCCGGACGAGACGATGGCGAACGAATCCAAGAGCACAACTTTATTCGGAGGATGATCATGTGGAGGATTGCGAGGCACATAGTGGCAATCGGGTTAGTCACCGTCATCCCGCTCGTCGGCCGCACGATGGCTGCGGACGATCTCATCGATAAAATGCTCAAGGCTGCCGACCAAGCAGCGCAAGAACAGATGGACAAGATGAACAAGGCAGGCGAGGAGCAATCTCAACAGCAGCAACCCTCGCAACCGCAACGCAGGCAGCCGCCCACTCAACAGCAGTCACCGCAGCCGCAATCCGCCTCCCCTCAAACACCTTCGCCAAGTGCTGGAGCTCAAGCCGATGCACCCGGCACCTGTTGTACGCCGGAGGCTACGGCGGCGATTGCGAAGCAGGTCGGTAAGTATGATGTGTTAGGCATCAAACTCGGCATGCCCGCCAAGGAGGCGGCTGCGATTCTTAAAACACGCGGGTTTCAATTCAAACCTGAGACCCTCAAATACGATGTCCTCCCGGACGCGCTGATCTATGGCGTCTATGCCATCAATGAGGTGCTAGTCAGGAAAAGCGGCGTGCAGCCTGGCGCTGAAAAAATCTACGTCGCACTCACGATGCCGCCAAACCCGCAGGTCGTGACTAAGGTCAACCGCTTCATCCTGTTCACAAAAGAGACTGCCCCGACGCAACAGGGGCTGATCGGCGACTTGGAGAAAAAGTACGGCCCTGTCAGTTATGCGGCCCCTCTCACCAACCTGAGTGCACCAGGGGTACAGGACCTGTACTGGGTGGACGACGCGCAAGGCAACAGGCTGAAAGACCAGACGAATAATCAAGGGTATGAGAATGAGCTACTGAATCAGTGCAGGGGGAAAGCGACCTTCAGCTCAGCCGGAGGGTCAGGGGAATATGCGAACAGTCCAGGTTCGGGCCATGAGATACAAATCGACTCGGGTCAAGTCAAAAAAGGGCTTGAAGAGGGCTACATAGCGACTGTGGGTGCCTACATGGGGGAGCAGTGCGCAAGCCACAACATCATCCATGTGCGCCTATACTATGGAGGATCGATCGGCATCTCCGCACCGGGCGTGGTCGGTGCGATGACGGTCGTGATCGGCAATGGCCCTCTTCATCGCAGCGCGACGGACGCGTCGCATAAGTTCTTGATGGAGTCGGCCAAGAGGCGCGACATCAAAGAAAAAGAGGGAGCTCAGAAAAACCGACCGGCTCTGTGAGCGTTCCAAGAAAGTAGAAACCGGTGTCGCATGAGAGTGATGAGCCTTATCGGCATTCCGATATTGCTGATGCTTCTCTTCTCGATCTCCGCGACGGCTCAGATCAATAAGGCCTGGCCGAAGCACGATCCCGAACTTCTCAACAAACTCTACAAGGGCGACCTCGCTCATGTCAGCGATGACAATTTCGGCCGAATGGACGTGGAAGCCGTGATGACCATGTTCCGAACGGACGACAAAGCCGGACCGGATAAATGTCCCTTGCTGGGACAGAATGCGTCGGACGCGGAATCGACGGCCGCGATGACGCGATATCTCCGGTACCTCAATACTGATCGACAAACCGGTACGTTTCCAAGCGCCCAATTTATGGCCTTAAGCGTCCTGGGAATTGGTAAGGATGCGCTCGGCGGCTTTGCGTTGGATCCCAATGCCATGGCAATGGCGATGCAGATCCATGAGCAGGGCTGTAAGAGCGAACGAGTGCAAACGGTCCGAGAAAATCTCATCAAGCTTCTTGAACAGCGTGTGGCCTGGTACTCAGTCAGGGATCACAGTAAAGAGATTGGTCTACAGAAGCCGACGATTGTCGGTGTCACGCAGCAGGCTTGGCAGGGTGCAGTCTCCAATGACGTGTCGCTTGCCGTGCAGGAACAGGTGCTCCAGCAAATTCGCGATCTCGAAGCGCGAGGGGCGGAGTTGTACGACTGCGAGTATGGTCCGACGTACCCGGACAGTACAGGATCCGAAACCATCACGTTCTGGTACAAGGACGTGCCCATTCCCATGGCGGATTTGCTCAAAGTGTCGCGGAAGCACCCATTGGCGAAGTTCGGCGATGAAGCCATCACGGCCTGTCCCGGGACGCTGGCCGATGCGCGCGTGACGTTCACAAGAGTACGGCAGATCGGTCTCAACCGAGTGGATCAAACCACGTTGCCCCAGGCCGAGATTCCATTGAACCGGATTATGGGCAATCTCTATCCGGTTTATCTGAACGTCAAGAAAAGCTGGACCGCCTATCAATCGACGCACGACCCTCGTGACCAGCAACAGGCGATCACAGGAAAAGATCAGCTGCTGGGTGGCCCTGCCGGATACCAGACGGCGTGCGAGAAAATGAAATTGGCCGGTCAGCCTGCCAATAATATCCATTGCCAGATCGCTCAGCAGTTGGCGGACGAGTTCCGCGACATCCCTGATGCGCCTGGTGCGAATGACCCGAAGCGGCGCCCAGGGGGCGACTGTGCGGATCGCAACAAGGCGGTTTTCGATCCCTATTGCAAGATGAAACGATAGCATCGCCTCATCGTCTCATAGCGGAGGAGAAACCATGTCGTGGACCGCATATGTACGTCCGGGCATCATCTCCATACTGTTTGGATTGTTAGTCCTCATGAGTGGTTCCGACTGTCTTGCACAGGGCTCTCTCCCGACCGCGCTTCCACCGGAGAAGAAGCCCTGCGACGTCCTGACCAAAGCGGATGCGGAATCGATTATGGGCCAGCCTGCAGACTTGCGAGACCATAATCCGTTCCAGTGCGGCTATGTCGAGGTCGGATGGACAAATAAATCTCCCAGGAACAAGCAAGTCAGATTGAATGTTCATACCAATGCCGCACCACAGGTCAACGACCTCGCTGACCAATGGAAGAATCTTGCCGATTATCCGATGCCGACGCGGACCACGAAGAACCTCCCTAATTTTGCCGATGCCGCAATCTGGAACTGGTACCAAGGCCACGGTGGAGAACTCTTCGCCTTCAAAGGCGGGACGATCGTGGTCTCAGTGCTCGTGACCGGTCTTCCTGAAGATGCGGCTCTCGAACACGCCAAGCGGATCGCAGGAAACATGTTGGGCGGCAACGGAGGGAGCGGGTACGCCTACAACACACCGAAAATCATGCCGCGAATGGATAAGCCCGCTGTGGCCAGTGCAGACGCACTGCCAGCGGAGAAGACGGCCCCCGTGGCCGCGTTGCAAGGAGGGAAGACCTTTTCTGAAGCCGTATACATCACCGCGAGCCAGTTTTTGCAAGAAGTGAAAGAAGTTTCCTTGACGGTGGTGTCATCACCGACCCTAGGGAAATACATCCCTGAAGCGGATCTGAAGGGCTATGTCGTCCGGCTCTTGGATTTCTATCATATCTCGGTCAAGCCGAATGCGCAGGTCGCGTTGCAGGTGACGGTCGACGAACTGCTGTCGGACTTCACGAGGACGGATACCTACCGTGATCGGTTTGTGCCAGGCGGGACTTATAACACCCAGGAAGGTTTCCACGCCCATACGCTGACTGTATCCCTGGAGTTTTTCGTTCGGGCAGCGGCATGGCGCAATGGCAAGCTCCATCCGCTCATCGTGGCGCCGGCGAGCAGCGTCTACTTCAACGATGTGAACGAAGATCGTGCACTCCGCAAACAAGTCATGGGCGACGAGACACGTGCCGACCTCCAAACGGCCATTACCGACCTCCTGACAAGCTCGTTTAAGGATATTGCGACCGGCAAAACGATCGATGAGACGCCATGGCCGGTGAGTAAGTGGCCCGAGAAGGACAAGGCGGTGGTCAATGCCGCGTTTGCCAAGGAGATGAACGTCTCTTCTCCTCCCGAGAAACGCCCGACCGAAGGCCTCGACAGCACGCCGAAGATTGAGTTGAATCCGCAGCTTGATGAGGAGTGTGGGAAGGCCGATCCGTCATGGAGAGATTTCTGGAGTGCCGAGCTCGTGCGTCAAGGATGGGTGAAGCCGGAGCAGGGCGTGACACTCTACCATTACGTGAACTGCCAATATGTGCAATATTTGGGAATGGATGGCTACTATCATCTTGTCGATTTGGTTATTTTATCCGAGCCCAACGTCGTCTTTGAATTGAACGGCAAATTCTTTCGCAAGCGCTCCGAGCTATTCAAAACACACCGCATGATCACGACGATGGGCGATCGGTTAGCGGAGGCCCAGCAGGGATTCATTCCCAGGAGCATCATGCAATTCTCCACAGACCTGACGCTGGGTAAACGGAGGCTGCCTCCGCTGGGGGTAACGAGGCCTACTCCAGTCGGCAATTAAACATCGATCCTCATCAAGGGAATTTCCCAGTGGGAGCGCACCGCCTCTCAAGGCATGCTGCGCATCCATGAACCTTCGATTCCTGCTCTTCTTTCTCCTTGTGTCCCCTGGCTGTTCGTCGTGGCCCTTTGGCGTCGTCCATCCCATTGCGGTCGGTGAAGTCGAAATCGATCCGGCGACTCAGCATACGGTTGGCCTCAGTCTGCCGATTCTGCAAGGCGATGAGGACTTTGACGCGACAGTGCGGGTCGCGTACCGTCAGCTCGATTCGTCATCGTGGAAAGAGGCGCTGCCGCTGCAGAGGGTTCGCACCGATACGCTCTCGCGGCCGGTTCCCACGCCATTTCAGATTGCAGAACAATTTGCGGGCAGCATCTTCGATTTGAGTCCAGATTCTGGCTACGAGGTCCGCCTCATCATTGAAGATCCTGACGGTGTGCGCTCGATGAGGACGGCCACGGTGGCGACCCGTTCTGTTCCTCCCGATCTCCCTCGATCTCCGCATACTGTGGACGTCGATTCCAATGACGCGCTGGCCATGGCGCTGGCCCAAGCCCAACCAGGGGATGTCATTATGCTCCATGAAGGCCATTATCGAGGGCCGTTTCACCTGCGACAGAGCGGAACAGCGAGTGATCCGATCATCGTGAGGGGAGCTGATCGTCAGCAGACGATCATTGAATCACCTGGGGCAGAGTACAGCATACTCATCACCGCCTCTCACGTGTACGTTGAAGACGTCACGATCAGGTCGAGCAAGTGGGGAATGAAGATTGCGAATGTCAATGATGCCGTCGTGCGAGGCATCCACATCCATGATGTGCAGTATGGCATCAACGCGAGGGACGGTGCGAACACCGGTCTCTACATCTGCGACAACCTTTTGGAAGGCAATGGCGTTGTCTGGCCGGATACGAGCAGGCGGACATGGAATTACGAAGGAATCGTCGTGACTGGTGCTGGGCACGTGATCTGTAACAACACCCTTGCAGGGTTTGGCGATGCGCTCGGCCTCTCACAGCCGGGAGCGATACCGAATCGCGCGATCGATTTCTATGGCAATGATGTGCTGTGGGGCGGAGACGACGGAATTGAGCTTGATTATGGCGAAAGGAATGTCCGCGCCTTTCGGAATCGCTTCGGAAATGTGGCGATGGGAATGAGTTTTCAACCGATCTGGGGCGGTCCCGTCTATGCGTTTCACAATGTCATCTACAACACAGCCGTCGCTCCCTATAAGCTCAACCAAAACCCGAGCGGGTTCCATATCTTCCACAATACATCGATCCGTCCAGGCTGGGCTTGGCTACAGTATGGCGAGCACATCGCCAATTTTTCCGTGTTGAACAATCTGATGATCGGCTCCGACAAGGCTGTCTATCTGACACCATTCATTGAATTAGGGCTCATTGATTACAATGGCTGGAGTCCGGATGGTGAATTTAAGTTCGATTATTCCTGGGAGGGGTTCGCTTCGTTGCGAAGCAAGTCGCCCTACGAACGGCATGGGACGATTCTGAAAAGGCCGGTGTTTCTGGAGCAAATGACTGTGCCGTCGCAGTTTGCCTTCTCCATGCCGCCGCCGTGCTCGGTGATGTTACATTCGGAAAGCAACGCCGTCGACGCCGGTGTGCGTCTCCCCAATATTAATGACAATTATACTGGAGAGGCGCCCGATCTCGGCGCTCTTGAACGCAGCCACGAGTCTCCGCACTATGGCGTGCGCTGGTCAGAAGATGCTTCTGACCGCGGTCAGTTTCTCGCCAGATAGCTGTTACTTCATCTTATTCGGGTCCTGATACACCATCAAATGCGCATAGGGACTGCCCTCGAACATAATATAGACGCCGGAAGGATTGGGGACCATCGGCAGCTTTGACGCTGCCGCATCAAACGGCCACATGATCATCCAATGAGGCGGCTCCTTGGTAACCTTAGCCCCTTCACCTGACATCACGACCTTCCCAGCCTTCTCATAGTGCGAACCGCCTCGAGCCATATAGGCGATGCCGGGAACAGTATTCGACGGCTTTGGCGCATTGCTCATAATGTCGTTCATCCATTGATTACTCGCCGGATCCATGCAGATGGGATCGGGGATCGGCAAGTTCAGGACCGTGGGAATACAGATAAAACCATTGGTGCTCGATTTCACCTCGATGAGTTTGCCGTCTGCACCATAGACCATGACGCCGGCTTCTTTTGCAATGCGTGCGGGCGCCGCGCTAAGTGCCAGAGCGGTCTGATCCTTGACCGACATGCTCTTGACGTCTTTGACTGTCGATCCCTTTTTTGACGGCTTGTCGCGTGAGAGCACCGTATTTGGAACGATGAGTGAACTGATAATGAGTAGACTCAATAACGTGAGGCGGATCATTCTATCCTCCTGGGTAAGAGTGGAGTGGCGAATGTTCTTAGCCTAGGCCATATTTTTTCAGTTTCGCGAGCAGTGTTTTGTAATCAATATCAAGGATTCTTGACGCCTGTGTCTTGTTCCCGTCGTTGGCCTCGAGCACGCGCTGGATGTGCAGGCGTTCTATCTCATCGAGGGTGCAATGCGAGGTATCTCCTGCATGGAGACTGCCTGAGGGTTTCGGTAAGGCAGCCATCACTTCCTCGCGCGAGATAGCTCCCCTTTCGGAGCTCATCATGACCAAGCGTTCGAGGACGTTGCGCAACTCCCGGATATTGCCGGGCCAAGAATACGAAGCGAGCGAGTTCATCGCCTGCGACGACAAGGAGCGTGTCGGGGAGCCTGCGGCTCGGATGCCGGGCAAAAAATGTTCGGCGAGGAGCGGGATGTCTTCCTTGCGCTCACGCAGCGGTGGAACATGCAACGTCATGGTGTTGAGACGGTAGAGCAGATCCTCCCGGAAGCGGCCCTGCGCGGTGAGTGCCTGGATATCTTGATTGGTTGCTCCTATGATGCGGACATCCGCCTGTAATGATCTGGTACTGCCGACAGGACGGTACTCGCCTTGGTCAAGAAACCGTAAGAGACCGACTTGCATCGGCGCTGGCATCTCACCGAGCTCGTCCAGAAACAGCGTGCCTCCATCAGCTGCGGTGACGAGGCCGATCTTTGTCCCAGTGGCGCCAGTGAACGCACCCTTCTCATGCCCGAAGAGTTCGCTCTCAAGAAGTTCACGGTTCATCGCTCCGCAGTTGATGGCGAGGAACGGTCCGCTCGATCGGCCGCTCAAATCGTGCAGGAGGCGGGCAACCACTTCCTTTCCTGAACCGGTTTCTCCTTGAATAAGAACAGGAGCATTTGATCGGGCGCCTAGCGCAGCCTGTTTTCTGAGAGTCGTCCAGGCTTGGCTTGAACCCTCAATGATGAGGTCACGGCTATAACCGCCTCGACGAGCGGCAAGATTTTCTCGTCGTAAGATACGGACTGCGCGCAGCTTGGCCAGTGCGGCCTTCACCGCGGTTCCGTCAAACGGCGTATCTTTCACCAGAAAATCCCAGGCGCCCTGCTTCATCGCCTCGACCGCGTCCTTCACGTCCCCATGGCCGGTCAGCATCAGCACGTCAAGGGTGGGCTCGTGTTCTTTCACCCAGACCAAGACGCCCATGCCGTCGATACCGGGCATGCGCAGATCGGTAATGACACAATCGAACGCTTGGGTTTGAAGCAACTCGATCCCTGCCTTGCCGTTGCTGGCCAGGACGACCTCGCAACCTTCTTCCCTGAGCGTGTGTTCCAGGACCAGCCTGACATACTCTTCGTCGTCGATGATGAGTGCGCGCATCACGGAACCTGTTTGGGAAATGCCAGGAAGAATGTGCTGCCCTTGTTCGCCTCGGATTCCGCCCAAGTCCGTCCCTGATGTTTGTCCATCACGAGCTTTACGATCGCCAGCCCGACGCCGGTTCCTTCATAGTCGTTCGGACCGTGAAGGCGCTCGAACAGACCAAAGACTTGTTCAGATTTCGCCTGATCGAAGCCGATGCCATTATCGTGAATGGAAATGGTGCGCTCTGTCGCCGTGTCGCTTCCGCCAATCTGGATGTGCGGACGGCTCTGCTGCCGTGAAAACTTGATGGCGTTGTCCAGGAGATTGGCAAGCGCCTGTCTGATGCTGACCGGCTCGCCGTACAATTCTGAAAAGGGGAGTTCAATTCGAATCGTCGGCTTGGAGGTTTGTACTGAGCTCAGTCTGTCACTGACGAGGCTGTTGACCATCTCCTGCACATTGAAACGCTGCTTGGGCAATTCCTGCTGTTCGAGCCGTGAATATTTCAGGAGCGCGTCGATCATGTGGGTGAGACGAAGAGCGCATTGCCTGATCACCGAGATGTGATGGTGCACCTGAGGATCGCTTTTGTCCGCAAACTGTTTCTCCAGCAGCGAAGAGAAGCCTTCGATTTCTCGGAGCGGACCTTTGAGATCGTGCGCGATTGAATAGGTAAAGGCTTCAAGCTCTTTGGTTTTGCGCACGAGCGATGTGCTGTGCTCGCGTAAGCTGGCGAGCATCGTCGTCAACGAGCCGGCTAACGCCCCGACTTCATCCCGGCTTGGCCAGGATTCAAA
>Ga0066388_100001416_pt1 | contig 13450 bp, 12 predicted proteins | sample PanSoiMetaGPlot6_FD_64539 | JGI IMG/M metagenome (GOLD analysis project Ga0066388, IMG submission 64539) | Tropical forest soil microbial communities from Panama analyzed to predict greenhouse gas emissions - Panama Soil - Plot 6 (Hybrid Assembly) | ecosystem: Environmental > Terrestrial >... | reverse complement strand
CACTGTACCATCAATTCGTGAGAAAATCACCCGAACCGTGCGCATTCTGATGATCGCGCCGGAGCCGTTCTTCGAGCCGCGCGGCACGCCGTTCAGCGAGTTCCATCGCATTCGCGCGCTCACGGCCCTCGGCCATCAGGTCGATCTCGTCACGTATCCATTCGGGCAGGCCGTGTCGATGCCTGGGCTGCGGGTGTTCCGCAGCGTGCGGCCGCCGTTCGTCCGCCGCGTGAAGATCGGCCCGTCGCTGGCCAAGATTCCACTCGACGCGCTGCTGACGTTGACCGTCGCGCGGCGCGCCCTGAGTGATCGCTACGACGCAATCCATTCGCACGAGGAGGGCGGGCTCATCGGTGCGGTGCTCGCATCGCTGCTGCGCGTACCACACCTCTACGATATGCACTCGAGTCTGCCGCAGCAGCTCACCAACTTCGCATTCAGCCGCTCCCGGCTCATCAGGCGCGCGTTCCTGGCCCTCGAGCGATTCATGATTCGCCGTTCGCGCGTCGTGATCGTGATCTGCCCCTCACTCGACGAGACCGTCCGTGAGATCGAGCCCCAGGCGAAAACCATCCTGATCGAGAACGCGCCCGGATCGGCGGACGATCCAGCGACGCCCGAGCAGGCCGTCGCGGTTCGCGAGTCACTCGGCGTGATCGACACGCGGCCACTCGTCCTGTATACCGGAACCTTCGAGGCGTACCAGGGTCTCGATCTCCTGTTCGCCGCGATGGCCTGCGTGAATCGCGTTCGACCCGATGCGCGCCTCGTCCTTGCCGGCGGGCATCCCGACCAGATCGCGCGCGCGACCGAGCAGGCGCACGCCGCCGGCGTCGCCGCGGTCACCATCTTCGCCGGCGAGCGGCCGGCGGCCGAGATTCCCGCGTATCTGCTCGCCGCCGACGTGCTCGTCTCTCCGCGCTCGCGCGGCACCAACACGCCGCTGAAGATCTATCAGTACCTCCGATCGGGTAAACCGATCGTCGCCACGCGGCTGTTGACGCACACGCAGGTGCTCAACGATCGCACCGCGATCCTGACTGATGCCGCGCCGCAGGCGTTCGCGGATGGCATTCTCGCCGCTCTCAACGATCGCATGCGCGCGCAGGAGATCGGTCTCAACGCCCGTCATCTGGCCGAGACCAAGTACAGCTACGAGGCCTATCTCGAGCGGACGCGCGAAGCGTGCGCGGCGCTCGAGAGCGCGCTGCCGCCCGCGGCGATCGTGAAGGACGTCGCGTGAGCCCCGCGGGCGAGCCGAAGGAGCATTACAGCTACTCGGCCTACGCCGATCCGGCCATGGCGGCGTCGTTCGACAAGCGACGCTTCGGCGGGCCGATCGGGGAGTACGTCGCCGCCTCGCAGGCCCGCGCCGTCGCCAACATGGTCGGCCGGATCAAGGATCGCGCGATCGTGGACGTCGGCACGGGCACCGGACGCGCTGCGATCCTGATGGCTCGTGGCGGCGCGCGGGTGACCGCGGTGGACGCATCGGATCAGATGCTCGACGTCGCCCGGAAACGCGCCGCCGAGGAAGGACTCAAAATCAGATTCACGCGCGGCGACGCGCACGCGCTGCAGTTCGCCGACCGCGAGTTCGACGTGGCGATCTGCCTGCGAGTCCTGATGCACGCGCCCGAATGGCAGCAGTGCCTGGCCGAATTGTGCCGCGTCGCCGAGCGGCTGGTGATCTTCGACTATCCGGCGGCCCTGAGCGCGGCGCTCGTCGAATCGGTGTCGCGCCGCGTGATCCACGCGCTGGGCGCCCGAACCGAGGCCTACCGCGTCTTCCCGAACCGCACGATTCGTCAAGCACTCGATCGATCGAACTTCCGCGTGCGCTCCGTTCATCGCCAGTTCGTCATGCCGATTCAGTTTCACAAAGCGATTGGATCGCGCCGGTTCACAATCTGGTCGGAGGATGTCCTCGACCGCCTCGGCCTGCTCAAGCGCTTCGGATCACCGGTCACCGTCGTCGCCGAACGGTGCGTGCATTAGTCACGGGCGCGACCGGGTTCACGGGCGGCCACCTCGCGCGATCGCTGGCCGCCACCGGCGACTCGGTCTCAGCACTCGTTCGCACCAAGGGGCCCGCAAGTGCCGGGCTCGCCGACGCCGGCGTTGCGATCGTATTGGGCGATCTGCGCGAGGCGGCGGCGCTGGTACGAGCGACTGAAGGGGTCGACGTCGTCTATCACGTCGCCGCGCTGTACCGGCAGGCCGGCCTCGCCGACACTGTGTACCGCGCAGTCAACGCCGACGCGGTCCGCGCGCTCGTCGAGGCCGCGGCGCGAAACCGTGTCCGACGCGTGGTGCACTGCAGCACGGTCGGCGTCCACGGCGATGTCGAGCATCCGCCGGCGACCGAGGATGCGCCGCTCAGGCCGGGAGACGTCTATCAACGAACGAAGCTCGAGGGAGAACAGCTTGCGCGCGATGCGGCTGCACGGGCAGGCATCGAGCTGACCATCGTGCGGCCAACCGGCATCTATGGCCCGGGCGATCGACGGCTGCTGCGGCTGTTTCGAGGCGTCGCCCGGCGGCGATGGGTGACGCTGGGGTCGGGCGAGATTTTCTACCACCTGACGTTCATCGACGATCTCGTGAAAGGATTTCGACTGGCCGGCGCGCACCCGTCCGCCGCGAATCGCACCTACATCCTCGCCGGCGGGGAAGTGACGACGCTGAACGCACTCGTCGCGATCGTCGCGGAGGAGGCCGGCGTCGCACCGCCGCGGCTGCACCTGCCTGTCTGGCCGGTGTGGACCGCGGGCGCAATCTGCGAAGCGATCTGTCGTCCGTTCGGCGTCGAGCCGCCGCTGTATCGCCGGCGCGTCGATTTCTTCACCAAGAGCCGCGCATTCGATATCACTCGCGCGCGGACCGAAATCGACTTTGCGCCCGAGGTCGGTTTGCGCGAGGGAATCCGGCGTACACTCGCCTGGTACCGCGAACATGGCTGGCTCTGACGACACCCGTACGGCCGCTGGAGCCGCGAGCCTTCCGGGCGACCGGACGCCAATCGCGCGCGCGCAGGATCAGCTGTTCGCGCCGGGCACCTCGAGCCGCGCCAAATATGCCGCGCTCGTCGTCGGACAGCCGGGACTCGGTGCGCTGGTGAAATACGAGCTCATCGTCATGTTCGCGCAATCATGGCCCGGCGCCCTCGGACTGGCGATCCGAAAAGCGCTCTTTCCGCTGATCCTCGGATCGTGCGGGCGGAACGTGGTGTTTGGCCAGCATGTCGTCCTCCGTCATCCGCACAAGATCCACGTCGGGAGCAACGTGGTCGTGGACGACAACTGCCTCCTCGACGCGAAAGGCGAGACCAATCGCGGCATCCGGATTGGCGACGGGGTGTTCGTGGGGCGCAACTCGATCCTGTCGTGCAAGGACGGCGACATCGATCTAGGCGACGGCGCCAACATCGGCTTCAACTGCGAAGTGTTTTCGGCGAGCCGCGTGTCGATCGGCCGGCGCGTGCTGATGGCCGCGTTCAGCTACGTCATCGGCGGCGATCACGACTTCTCGGATCCGTCGAAGCCGGTCCTCGAGCAGGGCCGGACGTCGGCTGGCGTGGCGATCGGCGACGGCGTCTGGCTGGGGGCCGGCGTGAAGATTCTGGATGGCGTCACGATCGGCGACGGCGCGGTGATCGGCGCCGGCGCGGTCGTACGCGACGCGGTTCCTGCCTCGGCCATTGCGGCCGGCATCCCCGCGCGCGTGGTTGGTTCACGGTAGCGGCAGAGCGGCCGTGACGAGCGGTCTGAAAGGCCGCACGTTCAGATTCGCCGTTCGCCGTTACAATCGGTGCTCATGGCTTATCGCAGCGACCTCGAAGCGAGGCTCGCGAAGAAAACGACGAAGGCGATCGTCGACTACGCGATGCTCGAGGACGGCGACCGCGTCATGGTCGGGCTGTCCGGCGGCAAGGACAGCTGGGCGCTGCTGCAGCTGCTCGAGATCCTCCGGCAACGCGCCCCGATCGCGTTCTCGCTCATCGCAGTGAACGTCGACTCCGGCTACAAGGAGTACAAGCACGAGCTCATCGCCAGCACCTGCCGCGCCAGAGGCTGGGAGTATCGCATCGAACACACCGGCATCGGGCAGACGATCGACGATCTGCTCGACGATGGGGCGACGCCGTGCTCGCTATGCGCGCGGCTGCGGCGCGGCGTGCTGTATCGCCTTGCGAAGGAAGAGGGCGCCACCAAGATCGCGCTCGGCCACCACGCCGACGATTTCATCGAGACGCTGCTGCTGAATCTGTTCTTCGCCGGCGCCCTGAAGGCGATGCCAGCGAAGCTCGTGTCCGACGACGGCGCGCACGTCGTGATCCGCCCGCTGGTGTACGTGGGCGAGGACGAAGCGCGGGCGTACACCAAACAGTGCGAGCTGCCGATCATCGGCTGCTGCTGTCCCGCCTGCGGCGATCTCGGTCTGCAGCGGCAGCGGACCAAACGCCTGCTGATGGAGCTCGAGCGCGAGCAGCCGGGCGTCAAGCAATCGATGCTGAAGGCGCTCGGCAACGTGGCGCCGCGTCATCTGCTCGATACGCGGCTGAATCCGCCAGGCGACCTGCGCGCAGCCGCGACGGTCCGGCTGAAGCCGGACGCTACGACCGTCGATGAACACGATCGTAGTGTCCGCCGTTAGGCGGACCGTGATCTGGCGCGTCCCCTTCGGCCGCACCGCGATCGAAAGCTGATGCGCGCGGTCGTTCAGCGCGTGTCGTCGGCAGCCGTCACCGTGGCCGGGCGCAGCATCGGCGAAATCACTCACGGCCTTCTGGCGCTCGTCGGCGTCGAAAGGGACGACAGTGTGGCCGACGTCCGCTACATCGCCGGGAAGATCAGCGACCTGCGTGTGTTCGAAGACGACGCGCATCACATGAATCGATCGGTGCACGAGGTGGGCGGCGCCGTGCTCGTGGTGTCGCAGTTCACGCTTGCCGCCGACTGCCGGAAGGGGCGTCGCCCGTCGTTCGACGCGGCGGCGCCGCCGGAGATCGCCAGGCCGCTATATGAGGAAGTGGTACGTGAGATCGAAGCGCGTGGTCTGCGCGTCGCCACCGGCGAGTTTCAGGCGATGATGCAGGTCTCGCTGGTGAACGACGGGCCAGTCACGATCCTGCTCGACAGCCGTAAACGCTTGTGACCAGGGAGTCCCCATTGCGTCTCGTTCGATGTGCCGTGTTCCGTGGAATTGTGCCGCTGACTGCGTGGCTGGCGCTGGCGCCGGCCGCGTTCGCCCAACAGCGGCCGCTGACGACCGAGGATGCTGAGCCGATTGGCGCCGGCCGCATCCTGATTGAAGCGGGCTTCGATTTCTCGCACGACTACGAGAATCGCGCCTCGGGTCTGCAGGGCAATCTCATCACGGTGCCGACGATCGGGATCAGCGTCGGCCTCAGCTCGATCGCGGAGTTCCAGATCGACGGCGGCCTGTTCAACTTTCTCGACGTCACCAGCCGCAACCCGAACGCACCGAACGCCTCGCTGCTCACCTTTACCGGCAACACCACGCACGATGTGTCGAACACCACGGTGGCCACGAAGATTCGCCTCTGGGCAGAGGGGACCGGTCATCCGGCGATCGGCCTGCGCTTCGCCACCAAGCTGCCCAACGCGTCGAACGAGAAGGGCATCGATCTCGATACGACCGACTTCTCCGGATCGGTGATCGTCGCGAAGACGGTGCAGTCGGTTCGCGTGGTGGTCAACGCGGGCGGCGGCATTCTCACCAACCCGACGTCCGGGATCGGGCAGAACGACGTGTTTCTCTACGGCTTGTCGTTCGCGCGCGCGATGACGCAGGAGACCGAAGTAGTCGGGGAAGTCAACGGCCGCTTCTCGACGCGAAGCGCCGGCGCGTTTCCCGGCACCGAGTCGCGCGGATTGCTGAAGCTCGGCGGCCGCTATACGCGCGGACCGTGGCGCGGCGATGCCGGCGTGTTTTTCGGGCTGACGTCGATCGATCCGACCATTGGGTTCACCGTCGGATTCACCTACGTCTTCAACGCCTTCACGCTGCCATAGACGACGAACGATGACGTCACGATGCGGGACTATGCGGGAGGACCTGAAGGTCGTCCCCTACCTGCTACGCCTGCGCGACCGCGCTACGACCGACGCACGACAGCCGTAGGGAACGGTCAGGTCGTTCCGAACCCGTGCGGTTCATACGGTCGGAGCCGCCGTGGCGGTGATGCCATAGAACCGTCGAACAGCATCGATCTCGTGCTGTCTCCGCGCGTCCGGCCAGCGGAGTTCCGCGCCCACGATCGCTGCCGCGCGCGCCAGACCGTCGTCGCCGGGATAACCGAGCGCGCCGAGGGGCGTCCGCCGGATCACGATGTCGGCAAGCGTCGGCGCCATCTCTTTTCGCGCCGCCAGGACCAACTCGGCGCCGATCACGGGTGAGTGCGCCGCCACTCGCGTCCGCCAGTCGGCGCGGTCGCCCGCCAGATCCATGACGTCGCGATAACGCGACCCGTACGCGGCGATCAGATGTGGAATGGTGTCGGTCGGGAGTCCCTCGTCGTGCTCGCGGCGCGCGTCGGCGATCGCGAGGCCGACGTCGCGGATGCTGCCGCCGGGCAACGGCGTCGACCCGGTCCGGCAGGCGACTCCGGGCTGCTTCAGCTTCGACACCAGCAGGTCGGTGACACGTTCGGCGACGCCGCGCGCGGTCGTGAACTTCGTGCCGGCGACGCTCACAATCCCCTCGACGCCTTGGGACGCGTGATCGCGAACCTGCTCGTGTCCTTCGAGCACCGCGCGCCCGCCCTTGGCCCTCGCGGGCACGACGCCGTGATGCACCAGCGTCACGTCGTTGAGCGTGAGATCGAGCGCCGGGAAGGCTTGATTCAACTCGGCAATGAACGACGCGACGTCCCGCTCGGAGACTGTCGTGTCGTCGGGGTCACAGGTCGTGTCTGATTCCCAGGTGCCGAAGAGTGCGCGCTCGCGCCACGGCACCAGGAACAAGTAGCGGCCGCTGACCGATCGTCCCCCGAGCGCCTCGTCGCCCGCATCGCGCCGGGTGACGAGGTTCATCGCCTTCAACATCGGAATCGACGTGACGACGCCAAGCGGTTTGAGCAGTCGATCGACCTGCGCGCCGGTCGCGTTGACCGTCACACGCGCCGACACGTTGACCGTTGCCGTACCGAGCGTGTCGCGTGCGCTCACGCCGTTCACCCGCCCCTGTTCCACGAGCGGAGCGACTGCCTCGACGTAGTTGGCGAGAACCGCACCATGTTCCGCCGCCGCGATCGCATACGAGAACGTGAGCCGATCGGCCTCCGTCGTGACGTAGTCGTAGTAGACGGCCGCGCCGGTCAGACCCCGCCGCCGCAACCCGGGGAACTGCTGGATCGCGCTGCCGCGGCCCAGGACGCGTCCGCCACGCAGGCGGTGCGACGCCGGCACGCCGCGATTGCGGCCTGCGGCCACCGCCCGATCGAGCAGGAACCCGGCGCGCATCGTCCACTTGTTGCGCACGAGCGATCGATACACCGGGACCGCGAAGGGGAGCGGCCGGACCGCGTGCGGCGCAATCCGCGCGAGCGTGCGGCGCTCGCGGATCGACTCGCGCGCGCGCGCGAAGTCGAGCGACTGCAGATAGCGGAGGCCGCCGTGGATCGTCCGCAGGTGATTGAACGTCGTGCCGCTGCCGAAATCGTTCCGCTCGATCAGTGCGACCGCGAGACCTCGCTGCGCCGCGTCGTAGGCGATCGCGAGGCCGTAAACCCCGCCGCCGACGACGAGCACATCGAAGGTGCGGCCGGAGAGCTGATCGATGTCGCGGATCATCTGGGGCATAAGAAGCTATCAGCTTTCTATCAGCTATAGTTCCGTTCCGTGGCGACGACCGAGGCGGTACGCGACTACTGGAACCACCACGTTCACGATCTCGAGATCACGACCCATCCGGTCGGTTCCCGCGGTTTTTTCGACGACCTCGACCAGTACCACTTCGAAAAGCTGCACCACCTGCTCCGGCTCGTCGCTTTTGACGGCTATTCCGGCCGATCGGTTCTGGAAGTCGGCTGCGGCGCCGGCGTCGACCTCGCGCGCTTCGCGAAGGGCGGCGCCCGAGTCACCGGCGTCGATCTGGCCGCGTCAGCAATCGAGCTGGCCCGCGCGAACTTCGCCCAGCAGGGGCTCGACGGCACCTTCGAGGTCGCGGACGGCGAAACGCTCCCGTTCCCCGACTCCTGCTTTGACCTCGTGTACGCCCACGGGGTTGTCCAGTACACGGCGAATCCGCAAAAACTGGTCGCCGAGTGCCGCCGCGTCCTGAAGCCGGGCGGCGACGCGATTTTCCAGGTCTACAACCGCGTCTCGTGGCTGAACGCCCTGTCGAAGCTGATGAAGGTCGGGCTCGAGCACGACGATGCGCCGGTGCTGCTGAAGTTCAGCATCGCGGAGTTCAAGCGGCTGCTGGCCGGGTTTTCCCAGGTGACGATCGTGCCCGAGCGGTTTCCGGTGAAGTCGCGGCTCCACGGCGGATGGAAAGGCGCGGTGTACAACGGGCTCTTCGTCGGGACGTTCAACGCGCTGCCGCGTCCGCTCGTCCGGCGGTTCGGCTGGCACCTCCTCGCGTTCTGCCGCACATGACGATCAACTTCGCGAAGGCCCACGCGTACGGCAACGACTTCGTCTACATCCGTGATGAGGATGCCGCCGGGCTCGCCCACGACGCGCTGGCGCGCGAGGTCTGCGATCGCCATACGGGCATCGGCGCCGACGGACTGATCCTCTACGCGCCAACCGCGGACGGCGCATCGATGCGGCTCTTCAACGCGGATGGGAGCCGGTCCGAGGTCTCGGGCAACGGCGTCCGCGGCCTCGCGGCGCTCCTTGTGCGCCGCGGCCCGCGCGCGCACCTGACGATCGACACCGAAGGCGGCCTCAAGCGGCTCGAATGGGTGGCACGCGATGGCGCGCGGCAGACGTTCAGGGCGGCGATGGGCCTGCCCGCGGATCTGCGGCAGGTGACGGCGGCAGCGGCGGGGGAGCACATACCACTCGTGGTCATGACGTTTGGCAATCCGCAGTGCGTGACGCTCGGTCCATTGCCAGACGAGGCGCGATTTCAGCGACTTGGCCCCGCACTCGAGCGGCACGAGCTGTTTCCCGCGCGGACCAACGTGGAGTTCGCGCACGTGGAGTCGCCGGCGTCGGTGCGCATCCTGATCTGGGAGCGCGGTGTCGGACCGACTACCTCGTCCGGAACCGGCTCGTGCGCGGCCCTGATCGCAGCCGCCGCGTTTGGCGGCGCGGCGCGGGACGCGGAGGTGATCGCACCAGGCGGACGGCAGCGAGTCGAGTGGCGCGACGACAGCGTGTACCTCACCGGGTGGGCTGAGGTGGTGTGCGAGGGCACGTGGCTGGGATGAGATTCGGCAGGCTCGCCGGACCGCGCAGACTCGGACGACCTGAAGGTCGTCGGCTGTGCACGCGACTCGCGGCACATCTCGAGACGGCCAATTTCGGAACGACCTCAAGATCGTTCCCTACGTAGATCCGCCAGCGTCTCGAGTTACAGGGCGTAGGGGACGACCTTTAGGTCGTCGCTCCGACGGCCGCCTGTAATTTCCTCGTACATCGTGAGCGGCGGAGTCGCAGCTTCTGCGATCTGATCAACGATGCCGACGCGTGCCCGTTGTCGCCGCGGTCTCGAGATCGCGCGTGGTTGCGCGTAAATCCGCGGCTGCACGCTGCGCGCCGCTGATCGCGGCCAGATAATCCCCCCGCTCGAACGCTGTGCGCGCTTCTTGCACGCGCCGTGCGTGCTCGCCGACCGATCGGTTGGCCGCGGCCACGGATTTCAGCGCACGACCCGATTCGGCGGCCTTGAGTTTGTTGCGCGACTCCGCGAGCGCGGCGGTCGCGTCGGCGATGGCTTTCTCGGCATCGACGCGCGCGGTGGCTTTCTTGTTGACCGTGTCTTTGGCGGCGGTCTGCGCGCGCTCGCGCGCGTCGAGGGCGTTGTTCAGGGCCTGACGGTAGTCGCGTTGGTCAACGGCTTCGCGCGCGCGCTTGAGCGCGTCCTCGGCCGCGGTGAACTCTTCGCGCGCGTACTGATCGGCGCCGGCCGCTCGAGCGGCGTCGATGGCGCCTTGCGCCTGCTGCATCTCTTTGTCGGGAGGATCGGCGCACGCCGCGCAAACCGCCGCGGCGGCGACCGCGAAGGCGATGAACGCACGACGCACACGCCGCATGCGAACAGTATACCGCCCGTGTCCGCGCGCCGGCAGCGGCGTCGACGCCGGACGGCCCGTCACAGTGAAGGTGTAAGATGAGGAACTTGTTGCCGAACGATCGGCCGCGCGAGAAGCTGCGCAGCCACGGCGTCGCGGCGCTCGGCGACAACGAGCTCGTCGCGCTGGTGATCGGCCATGGATCGCGCGGCGGCGATGCACTGACGGTCGCCAACGCGCTGCTCGCGGCGCACGGTGGATTGCATGGGCTGACGCGCTGCACGGCCGATGACTGCCGGCGAACGCCCGGCATCGGCGCTGCACGCGCCGCCCAGATCGTCGCCGCGGTGGAACTCGGCCGCCGGACGCTGGCGCGTCCGGCGAGTGCGCGGCTGCAGATTCGCGATGCCGGTGACGCGGCGGCGTACCTGATGCCGCGCTATGGCGGCCGCGACGTCGAGCAGTTCGGCGTCGTGCTGCTCGACACGAAGCATCGGATACTGCGCATCGCGGTCCTGGCGAGCGGCACGCTGAACAGCACCATCGTCCAGCCGCGCGACGTCTACCGCGCGGCGACGACGGGTGGTGCCGCCGCGATCGTCGTTTTCCACAACCATCCGTCGGGCGATCCCACGCCGAGCCCCGAGGACGTGGATCTGACGCGGCGGCTCGCAGCGGCGGGACTGTTGCTCGGCATCGATCTCGTCGATCACCTGATCCTCGGCGAGCGGCGGTACTGGAGCTTCAAGGAGTCGGACAATGACGGCTGACGGAGTGACGGTGTCAATGGCTGATGGCGTGTAATCAGGATGGCGAGAATCCTCTATTTCGATTGCTTCTCGGGCATCTCGGGTGACATGGCGCTGGGCGCGCTGCTCGACGCCGGTCTGCCGTTCGACGAGCTGCGGCGCGCGCTGGGCAGCCTGGCGCTGGGCGAGGCGCACGTGCACGCCCACCGCGTGCTGCGCGCCGGTGTCTCGGCAACCAAGTTCACTGTTCACGAGCACGGTCACGGAACCTACAGCCACGGTCACGACGTCCAAGATCTACACGAACACGGTCACGAGCATCACGACCATTCACACCGGAGCCTGCCCAACATCTTCCACCTCATCGACCACTCGAGCCTGTCGGCAGCGGGGAAGGAACGCGCCAAGGCGATGTTCCAGCGGCTCGGCGATGCCGAGGCCGCCATTCACCAGATGCCGGTCGATCAGGTGCACCTGCACGAGGTCGGCGCAATCGATTCGATCATCGACATCGTCGGCATCGTCCATGCGATGGAATGGGCGGATGTCGATCGCGTGGTCTGTTCACCGCTGAATGTCGGCGGCGGCACGGTGCAATCGGCACACGGTCTGTTCCCGGTGCCGGCGCCGGCGACGGTGAAACTGCTCGGCGACGCGCCGGTATACAGCGGCCGCGTGCAGAAGGAGCTCGTGACGCCGACCGGCGCGCTGATCGCCACCACGTTCGCCGCGTCGTTCGGCCCGATGCCGTCGATGTCCATCGAGCGCGTCGGCTACGGCGCCGGCGACCGCGACGATCCGGTGACGCCGAACGTGGTCCGCGTGCTGATCGGCCGCGGCGCCGACGCTCCGGCCGCGGGCGACCGCGTGACGGTGCTCGAATGTGAAATCGACGACATGAACCCGCAGCTGTTCGGCGTGGTGATGGAGCGGCTGTACGCGGCCGGGGCACTCGAAGTGTTCTACACGCCGGTGCAGATGAAAAAGAATCGCCCGGGGACGCTGCTGACCGTGGTCGCCGCGCCCGAGCGGCGATCGGACATGACGGAGGTCATCTTCAGCGAGACAACGACCATCGGACTGCGGCATTACGAGGTCGACCGCGAGTGCCTGCAGCGTGAGATCGTGACGGTCGAGACGTCGATCGGTCCGGTGCGCTTCAAAGTCGCGCGCCACAACGGGCGGGTCGTGAACGCGACGCCCGAATTCGAGGACTGCAACGCCCTGGCGCGCGAGAAGCAGCTGTCAGTCAAGGATGTTCAGGCGATCGCCATCGCGGCGTACGGAGCGCGGCCGTGACGACCTATTTCCTCACCACGGCCATCGACTACGTCAACAGCCAGCCGCATCTCGGCACCGCGTACGAGAAGGTGTGCGCCGACGTCATTGCACGCTACAAGCGTCTCGCCGGGTTCGACACGCGTTTCCTGATGGGAAACGACGAGCACTCGCAGAACGTGTTCAAGAAGGCGCAGGAGGAGGGGCTCGATCCGCTGGCCTACTGCGATCAGATGGAACGGGTCTTCCGACGGGCATGGGCACGGCTCGACGTGTCATTCGACGACTTCATCCGCACGACGCAACCGCGGCACACGGCGGGAACGACCGAGATCGCGCAGCGGCTGTACGACGCCGGCGACATCTACGAAGGCGTCTATGAAGGCTGGTACTGCGTCTCCTGCGAAGAGTTCAAGCAGGAGAAAGACCTGGTGAACGGCAACTGCCCGTTGCACCCGACGCTGAAGCCCGAGTGGATCCGCGAGAAGAACTTCTTCTTCCGCCTGTCGAAGTATCAGCAGCCGCTCCTCGATCACTTTGCGGCGCATCCGGAGTTCCTCCAGCCGGAGATCCGGCGCAACGAGATCCTCCGGCTGATCGAGGGTGGCCTCATCGACGTCTCGGTGAGCCGCGCGGGGCAGTCCTGGGGCATTCCGCTCCCGTGGGATCGCTCGAGCGTCGTCTACGTCTGGTTCGACGCGCTGATCAACTATGCATCGGCCGTCGGGCTCGGGCAGCCCGAGCACGCCGAGACATTCGCGCGGTGGTGGCCGGCCGATCTGCACATCGTCGGCAAGGACATCACCCGATTCCACGCGGTCTTCTGGCCGGCGATGCTGATGGCCGCGAAGCTGCCGCTGCCGCGGACGGTCTTCGGCCACGGCTTCATGACGATCAACGGTCAGCGCATGAGCAAAACGCTCGGGACGATCATCGATCCGATTGTGGCGGCGGATCGGCACGGGCAGGATCCGCTGCGCTTGTATCTCGTCAAGGAGATTGCGTTCGGCGGCGACGGTGATTTTTCGTGGGAGCGGTACGACGAGCGCTACAACGTCGACCTCGCCAACAATCTCGGGAACCTCGTGAGCCGCGTCACCGCGATGGTGCATCGCTATCGGGGTGGACGTTTGTCGCCGGCCGCGGCCGGATCGGATCAGCTGGCACGGTTGGCCGAAACCGTCGTGGCCGACTACCGGAGGGCGATGGACGG
>Ga0066388_100001415_pt1 | contig 13452 bp, 10 predicted proteins | sample PanSoiMetaGPlot6_FD_64539 | JGI IMG/M metagenome (GOLD analysis project Ga0066388, IMG submission 64539) | Tropical forest soil microbial communities from Panama analyzed to predict greenhouse gas emissions - Panama Soil - Plot 6 (Hybrid Assembly) | ecosystem: Environmental > Terrestrial >... | reverse complement strand
CCTGTGGGCCGTCTCAAAAACCGCGCATCGCGCGGTGGCTACAACACTTCACGATATTGCTCCGACTTGCCTCGGCACAAGCGGCAGGCGTGGCGACAAGGCGAAGAATCTTTGCGCGTAAACGAAGAAGTAGAAAACCCACATTCGCCATTTCACCGCGAAACTTTTGCCGGCATTCCCGGCCAGGACAGCGTTCACCGCCGCTGCAATTTGCATCGTCTCGGTCGGGTTCAGAAAGACCTCGATGAATTCCTTGCTGCGGTTGTACCATGAGTTCACGAACGTCAGATAGACGTCCATCACGCGATTGACCGTTCGCGAATATTTTTTGAATAGACGCGCGCGTCTCGTCTCGTCGCGCAAAACTTCATCCAACGTGTCAGCCGCTTGCTCCGCCGACATAATCGCCAGAAAAACACCGCTGCTGAATACCGGATCGATGAAACCGGCGGCATCACCGACTAACAGCCAACGATTACCGGTCAATTGTCGATTTCGATACGAATAATCGCCGGCCGAGTAAACGGGGGAGACGAGCTTCGCGCTTTTCATTCGTTCAACCATCAACGGTTGCTCCGCGATAAATTTTTCGAGCGCGGCTTCAGGCGAGAGCCTCTCCGCGCGAAATGTTGCCGTGTCCATCACCACGCCAACGCTCGTGCGCGTTTCGGTTAGCGGAATTAGCCAGAACCAGCGATCCAGTCCGCGCACCATCCGAATTAGCGTTGCGTCTTTTCCCGGCAGCCGATCGACGTCTTCGTAGTGAGCGAACACGGAAAACTTTTGCAGATGATCGTAAGTTTGTTTGAGATCGAACAAACTCCCAAGAATCGTTTGCCGTCCGCTGCAATCCAAAAGATAACGAGCGCGGACTCGCCCTTCTGCGTTGGAAGGCCACGCGCTGTCGTGCCTCATTATTATTGGGACGCGACGACGCGCGTCCCTCCAGTGAAGATCGACATGTTGGTCGCTAAACTCGAGGCGCTCGATTTCGGTTTCTTCATGAACTTCGGCGCCGTTCTCGCGCGAGTGATCGAGCAAGACCTTGTCGAACTCGGAGCGCGTCACTTGGTAGGCACGATCGCGCTGGGAACGGAAACCGTCCTTGAAATAAAATTTCACGCCCCGAGTGCCGCAGGCCGCCGTAATCTCGCCGCCATACTTCGGGAGAAATGTGCGATCGAGTTTTTCGCGGATGCCAAGGCGATCGAATGTTCCGACGCTGGAGGGAAGAAGTGACTCACCAATGTGGAATCGTGGAAATTTTTCGCGTTCAAAGACGACCACGCGCCGGCCCGCTTTGGCGAGCAACGTTGCGGCCGTGCTTCCCGCCGGTCCGCCGCCGATAATCGCGACATCGTAAGGGTCGATCTTATCCACATCACACGTTAGCAAAATGTTCGGTTTTTGGTAGGGGCCGTTGCCCCCAACGGCCCGCTGGGCGATTGAGGGCAATCGCCCCTACCTGTGCTAACTTCCCGCGACGATGAAGCTGATTGACCGATTCGTCAGTCGCGAGCTGATCGTGAACGTGCTGTTCGCGATCGCGGTCCTGAGTCTCGTCCTCGTAGTCGGCAACATTTTCCGAAAACTCCTGCCGCTGCTCGTGAACCACGACGTGCCGGTCGAATATCTGATCGCCTTCATCCTCTACGTTTTTCCATTCTCGCTCATCTTCACGATTCCGTGGGGATTGCTCACCGCGATCCTGCTCGTGTTCGGGCGACTCTCGGCTGATAACGAACTCATCGCGCTTCGTGCCAATGGCGTCAGCGTTCCGCGCGTCTCGGTTTCGCTCGGATTCATTTCAATCGCTGCTACCGCGATATGCTTATGGCTCACCGTCGAAGTTTCGCCCGCGACGCAAATGAAACTCCGCAGCACCATTTTTGATCTCGCCACCCGAGATCCGATGGCGCTCTTCGGCAGTGACCAGGTGATCGATCAATTTCCCGGGCGAAAAATTTACGTCGGCAAAAAAGAAGGGAACAAGCTCGAGAACATCACCGTGTTCGAGCTCGACAATAAATCGATGCCGATGCGAGTGACATTCGCGCGCACCGGCATGCTCGAGGCCGATCTCGAAAACAAACGCATCCTGATGCATCTCTACGACGCGCGTTATCAGCAGCGCGACGAGAAAGACCCGACCGATCTGCGCAAAATCAAGGATGGCATCAGCATGCAGGAGGGGACATTGCCAATCAGTCTCGACGAACTTTACGAGAAAGAGAAAAAACGGCCGAGCCGATCGGCGATGTCGATCGAGCAATTGATCGATCAATTGAACAGCGGAACCACGCGCGAACGAAGCGAAAGCCGGACCGAAATCAACAAACGCTTTTCTTTTCCGTTCGCCTGCGTCGCGTTCGCAATCATCGGTGTGCCGCTCGGCGTGACCGCACACCGCCGCGAAACCTCGATCGGTTTCGCGATGGGTCTCATCGTGGCAGTCGCTTATTTTCTTTTCGTCATCATCGCCGACACCCTCCGTGGAAATCCGAAAGTTCATCCGGAACTTCTGATCTGGGTGCCCAATGTTCTCTTCATCATGCTCGGCGCACTTCTGTTCCGAAGACTGGCGAAGCAATAGGTAGGGGCGATTGCCTCAATCGCCCGGTGGCGGCTCGGTCAGCCGCCGCTACCAATGTCATTCCGAACGAAGCGAAGAATGGAGCGAGTGGGGGCGAGCGACATGGACCGTCAGGCCGCGAGGGTAGCGGCGAGTGAGTCGGGAGACGAACGAGTTCAATCTCAGAATTGTCTCCGGCCCAATAGTGCGCTCGTGCTGATCAGTCTTCTTCTCCGAGCAAGTCCGGGTTGAAGGTGCGTCTTCCGTTGAAGGCGCGACGCAAGGCGATGCGAAGGCTTTCAATCGACGCGTCCTTCAACACGTAGCCCATCGCGCCGGCTTTTGCTGCGCCCCGAACATATTTGGGTTCATCGTGCGCGGAGAGAATGAGCACAACCAAATTGGGAAACTCGCTCCGCAATTGTTTGGTGAGTTCAATTCCATCCATGCCATCCGGTAAACCGACATCGACGATGACGCCGTCCGGGCGCAACTCGCGCACCAGTTCCATGCCAGTCACCGCATCGCCGGTCTCTTCGCAGACGACAAATTCTTCTCCGGCATTCAGCAGACGCTCGAGACCCTGCCGAACGAGAAGATGATCGTCAATCAAGACGATTCGCTTGCGATTGTCCCCGAGCATATGCCTGCCCTTGATTGCGCCACCATCAATATCGGATCGTTCAAATCTGGCTGCGAGGATGGCTATTTTTTCGCTTTCGAATCGACGGTGTCGGCGATCATTCGGCACAATACCCCAGCGCTTTAGCGCTGGGTAAACGGTTCCCTGTGCGAGAAGTCCCGCTAGGGACGACAGAACATTTCTTTCGTCCGGTTGGACTCGAACATCAATGATGCTTACCTGACCCCAGCGTTAAAACGCTGGGCTAGTTGTGTAAAAGATCATGAACTCACGCGCTTCCAAAATCGACAGTGAGATCAACGGTGTCGGCGACGGCCACGTGGATGTCGCGGAGTTGAATCTCGCCGAGTGGAATTGATTTGAGCGAAAAAGATTTCTCGAGGACGCGTTGAAAGGCTGGCTGAAGAGTCGCGCAAACGAATGAGCCGAGTTTGCCGTCGCCTTTGCATTTGAGCTGGGAAATTTTCACAACGAACTCGTTAGTGATGTCGAGCTGGGCGTAGATGTCGATCTTGGCACGCGCGAAAAATTTCTTGGCCTGAACGGAGATATCGGCGGCAAGTGATTGCCGGCCGCGGGCACGCATTGCGAGCCGGACTTGTTCGAGCTCGATTCCATACAAGCGCGCTTTGGCGCCTACGATCCGGACGATCGATTCTTCGAGGACGAGCTGCGCCGCGGAGATCACGAGCTGGCCTTCTCGCGCGCTGCGCAGAATGAGAACCGCACTGGCGTTTGCGTCGTAGCCCCAGTCGCAAACGACGTCGCGCATTTCCATTCTCAGATTGAGTGGCACGCCCCCGACCGAAATTCGCCTACCGGTTACTTTGATGTTGGCGCATTCAAACGCGCGGCCGGTCTCGCCTTCAGCCTGCGCTATTGGCGGGGGAGAGGAATCGACGATTCCGCCATCGAGATTGATCGCGATCAGATCGACGTAAGGAAAAACGCGCGAACGAAGGTCGACAATCGTCCCCGGTTTTTCGACGAACCGGTGCAACACCTCGTCGAGCGCCTCGGTCAGGTCGGCCTTGTGCGAGGGAAAAGGTTTTCGAAAGAGCGGAATCATGCGGGGCGACACGTTTAACGCAGGACGCGCCATGTTCAACGGCGGAATTAACGAGACAGGATTAGAAGGATTGGGTCTCGTAAGAATCGGGCAAATCCTGTCTAGAGACCTTCGTCTGGCAGGCGGAGCGCCTGCCTACAAGGCACAAAATCGAGGTTGAAAATCGGAGATTCGCCACTACATTGCGCGCTCCTTATGGCAAAGACAGCCTGGATTAATCGCAACGAACGCAAGCGCAAGACGGTGAAGAAATACGCCGCGGTCCGCGCCGAGCTCAAAGCGAAGAAAGATTACGCCGGTCTGGCCCAGCTTCCGCGCGACGCCAGCCCGACGCGGGTGGTGAACCGTTGCGAAGTGACGGGCCGCCGCCGCGCGTTCATTCGCCGGTTCAAGGTCTCGCGGCTCACGTTTCGCGAGCTCGCCTCGCAGGGACTGATCCCTGGCGTGACGAAGTCCAGCTGGTAGACTTTTGTTGTAGCCACGTCGCTGTGCGACGTCGGACGGCCCGCAGGGCCGTGGCTACACCGAACATGACGCCGCTCACGCAATGGGACTCGCCTGCCATCATTGTTGGAAAACTGCTAACGATCGCCGCGTTGGTCGGCCTCAACGGATTTTTCGTCGCGTGTGAATTCGCGATCATCAAGGTGCGCGCGAGTCAACTTGACGAATTGGCAGAGGAAGGCAATCCGCGGGCGCGATTCGCGAAATATATTCGCTCACATCTCGACGCATATCTTTCGGCTACGCAACTCGGCGTGACGCTGGCAAGTCTGGCGCTCGGATGGCTCGGCGAAGAATTCCTTCAGCACATGCTCGAGCCATTTTTTGCGCTGGCAAACATTCATTCGCACGCGCTCATTGTCTCCATTTCAGTCACGCTGGCGTTCATCGGGATCACGTTCATGCACATCGTGTTCGGCGAGCTGGCGCCGAAATACACCGCGATCGCAAATCCGCTGACGGTGTCGTTGCGCCTGGTTCGACCGCTCGGTGCGTTTTATTTTTTGTTCAAGCCGGCGATCTGGATTCTGCACAAGTCGTCGAACCTTCTTTTGCACACGTTGCTTCGAATGAAACCGGTCGCCGGGACGGAGCTGGCGCACACCGAAGAAGAACTGCGATTGATTCTCGAACAGAGTGAGAAATCAAAAGAAGTTTCGCCACTCGGCCGCAAGCTGGTGTTGAACGTCCTCGATCTTCGGGAACGCGTCGTGCGCGATATCATGACACCGCGCAACGAAGTGGTTTACCTCGATCTCGAGGACGACTTTGAGACGAACGCGAAGAAAGCAATCGTATCCAAGCACACCCGGTTTCCGCTTTGCCGCGAGAATTTGGATAACACCGTCGGATTGATTCACATCAAAGACTTGGTGCCGATGATGCAGGATCCGAATCCGGACCTGATGCGGATTAAGCGCGAGTTAATTCCGGTTCCAGAAATGGTGCCGCTGGAAAAGTTGATGAATCTTTTTCTGAGCAAACACGCACACCTCGCGATCGTGGTCGATGAATTCGGCGGCACCGTCGGCATGGTCACGCTCGAAGACGTGCTCGAGGAATTGGTCGGCGATATTCAGGATGAGTTCGATACTGAGAAAGCCGAGTTCCAAAAAATCAACGCCAACGAATTCACAGTCGATGGAACGCTTGGGCTCTATGAATTGAACGATCTGGCGAAGCTCGAGCTCGAAAGTCCGGATGTGAGCACGATCGGCGGTTACGTAACGCATTTGCTCGGCCATTTGCCGAAACAAGGCGAGCAGGTGAAGATCGATAATTACCTGGTCACGGTTTCGCAAACGGATGCGCGACGGGTGAAACAGTTGCATTTCAAGAAACTTGCCGACACCAAACCGGCGGAGGTGGTCTAAAAGCAGTGACAAGTAAGTCCGAGCCGGACAGGCAACATGACGAGTGACAAGAAAAATGGGACGCGCGGAATCCGGAGGTCGTCACTTGTCACGCGGCACTTGTCACGCGTCATTCGTCACAGAAATGGAATTAATCGTCGAAACCGAAATCATTTGTCCTCGTTGCGGCGAAGTTTTTCCGTTGCAGATCGACACGTCGCAATCCGAACAATCATTGATCGAAGACTGCACCGTTTGTTGTCGCCCAATTAGTCTGACGATTCGTTGCGAGCCAGGCGAAGTGGTCGATCTTGTGTGCGAGGCGTGAGCCGGTAAATTGGTCTGAGTGCACAAAGAGCTTTCGACCGGTGATGGATGGAGACTTGAGCGCACGGCGCCAAGTCTTCCGGAATCGCATCGCACGGTGTTGATCGCGCCCGGCGCGGGATTTTGGCGAAAGATGCTAGCGTTTTCCGGACCGGGTTATCTGGTCGCCGTCGGTTACATGGATCCGGGCAACTGGGCGACCGATCTCGCCGGCGGCTCGGCATTCGGTTACACGCTGCTCACCATCATTTTGCTGTCGAACTTGATGGCGATCTTGCTTCAGGCGCTTTGCGCGCGACTCGGCATCGCCACCCAACGCGACCTCGCTCAAGCCTGTCACGATCATTATTCGGCGCCGGTTTCATTCGGGCTCTGGATCATTTGCGAGCTGGCGATCTGCGCGTGTGATCTCGCGGAAGTGATCGGCTCAGCGATTGCGTTGAACTTACTTTTCAAAATCCCACTCGTCGTCGGCGTCTGCATCACGGCGCTCGATGTGCTAGCCGTGCTTTATCTGCAGAACAAGGGCTTCCGTTATATCGAGGCGCTGGTCCTTGTCCTAATCCTGACGATCGGGAGCTGTTTTCTCTTGGAGATTGTTTTTGCGAAACCGGACCTGGCATCGGTGTTTGCCGGATTCGCGCCGAGTCGGGAGATCGTGACCAATCGCGAGATGCTTTACATCGCGATCGGAATTCTGGGCGCAACCGTGATGCCACATAATCTCTATTTGCATTCGTCGGTCGTGCAGACGCGCAAGTACGAGCAAACTTCCGCCGGCAAAGCCGAAGCGATCAAATTCGCGACAATCGATTCGAGTGTTGCGCTGATGTTCGCGCTTTTCATCAACGCCGCGATTCTGGTCGTTTCGGCGGCAACGTTTCACACGCGCGGACAGCACGACGTCGCCGAAATCCAGGATGCCTACAAACTACTTTCACCGATGCTCGGCGTCCCGATCGCCAGCGCGCTCTTCGCGTTTGCGCTTCTCGCTTCCGGACAAAACTCAACGCTCACCGGCACGTTGGCCGGGCAAATCGTGATGGAAGGGTTTCTCAACATTCGCTTGCGGCCGTGGTTGCGGCGTTTGATCACTCGACTTATCGCGATCGTCCCGGCGGTTTTGACCGCTGCGTTTTTCGGAACGAGCGGAACGGCCAAACTTCTTTTGCTCAGCCAGGTCATTTTGAGCATGCAGCTCTCATTCGCGGTCATTCCCCTGGTTCTATTCACGAGTGATCGCCGGAAAATGGGCGAATTCGTTTCGCCGCGCTGGCTGCAGGCCTTGGCCTGGCTTACGGCGACGATCATCGTGATGCTCAACGTGAAATATTTGTCCGACTGGTTTGGGATCAGTGCCTGGATTTCAAAGGTTTTCTAGCCATGTACCGAAAAATTCTGGTCGCTCTTGAAAACAGTAGCGCGGACGAAACTCTTCTCCCGCACATCGCCGCGCTCGCAAAACTGCACGGCTCGGGCTTGCTCCTGGTTCATGTAGCGGATGGATTTGTCGCGCGCAATTTCAACCAACTTAGCCTGATGGAGTCTGACGAAATGAAGGAGGACCGCGCCTATTTGGAAAACGCGGCCGCGAATCTGCGCACCGGCGGATTGAATGTCGATACTTATCTGGCGCTGGGCGATCCGGCGCAGGGAATTTTGAAAGCGGCCGAAGATTCGCATTGCGATTTGATCGCGATGACGGCGCACGGCCATCGCTTGTTAGGCGATCTTCTTTTCGGCAGCACCATTAATGAAGTCCGGCACAAGGCGCAGGTGCCGGTGCTCTTGGTGCGCGCCGGCAAATAGTTTGTAGAGGCGGTCGCCGCGGCGACCGCCTGTTCGTCGCGTTCGGCGTTTGACACAAACTCCGCTGCAACTCAGCGATGTCGAAGACAGCTTGCTGAAATTCGGCTGTCCGACTACTAGAAAGACTGAATGAAAGCTCTCTTTCTCACCAACGAATATCCGCCGCACATTTATGGTGGCGCCGGCGTGCACGTTGGTTATTTGTCGCGTGAGCTCGCGAAGACCATTGATGTCGATGTTCGTTGCTTCGGCGATCAGGATTTCAGAGAAGGCCGGCTGACCGTCAAAGGCTACGAAGCAGATCTTTCAGGCGCGACTTGTCCGAAGCCGTTGCAATCAGTCTTTGGCGCGATCCAACGCGATCTGGCGTTTAACACAACCAACATCGACGCCAATCTGGTTCATTGTCACACGTGGTATTCGCATTTCGGAGGAGTCCTCGCCAAAAAGAATTACGGAATTCCGCTCGTGATCACGACGCATTCACTCGAACCGTTGCGGCCGTGGAAGCGCGAACAACTCGCCGGCGGCTACGATTTTTCACTCTGGATCGAGAAAACGGCGCTCGAAATGGCGGACGCGATTATCGCCGTGTCCGCGGAAACGAAACGCGACATCGAGCGTTTGTTCGATGTCGATCCAAAACGCGTTCACGTGATTCACAACGGCATCGATCTTGAGGAATATCGAAAGGTTGATGCGATCGGCGCACTCCAACGCAATGGAATCGATCCAAAAAAGCCGTATCTGCTCTTCGTCGGTCGAATCACGCGGCAAAAAGGAATCGTTCATCTCGTCCGCGCGATCCAATTCATGGACGACGATTTTCCGATCGTGCTTTGTGCCGGTGCGCCGGATACGCCGGAGATCGGCGAGGAGATGAAGGAAGCGGTGGCCGCAGCGCAAAAGAAGCGAAAAAATATTTTCTGGATCGAAGAGATGCTCGACCGCAAAAGGATCGTCGAACTGTACTCCCACGCGGCGGTATTTTGTTGTCCGTCGATCTACGAGCCGTTCGGGATCATCAATCTAGAGGCGATGGCGTGCGAGACAGCGGTCGTGGCCAGCGCGGTTGGCGGAATTAAGGAAGTCGTAGTCGATGGCGAGACCGGATTCCTGGTTCCAATCGATTTCGTGGAAGGAACTTTCAAGCTCACCAATCCCGAAAAGTTTTCACGCGATCTCGCGGCGCGGATCAATCAGTTAATGAAAGATCGACAATTGCGAGAAAGATTCGCCAAGGCCGGCCGCAAACGCGCCGAGGAATATTTTAGTTGGACGAAGATCGCCGAGAAAACGAAAGCGCTTTATCAAACGCTGCTTTAGCGATCCGTCACCAGGCATAAGTCGCTTTTCCGTTCTCCATCGACACTTTCGTCCCGACTACGACACAAATCGCGGCGGCTTTCTTTTCGGGAAAGACATGCACGCGTGCGTAGCAGGTGAGGGGACCTTTGTCGGGATTCTTGTCGAGTCCGGTTTTCTCCAAGCCCTCCGGCAGAACAGCGACCTGACCATAAGGGGTCGCGCCCCCCGAGTTGTCTTTGGCAATGAAACGCAGCGTTCCGTCGCCCATCATGTCGCTGCCCCGGCCGAGCAAACGAAGGATCTCGATCCGAACGATCTTGTCCTTTAACTGTGCCTTCGATTTTTCGATTTCCTGGAACGTATAAGTCTTGTCGCTGATTGGCTGAGACAAATTCTCCGATTGCGCCGTCGAATTTTCCGGCGCAGCGGTCGCGTTCACCACATTCATTTTCACGGCAACGAGATAGCCGTAGCGCGCGTCGAACTGAACCTTGCTACCGCCCTGAGAAAAGATCGGGCCCGAAAATTTATAGAGCACCACGTCATCCGGATCCGCGTTTTTGTAGTGCAGGAACGTGTACTTTGGATAATTCACGCCGGTTCGGTTCTCGCGACCCATTTCGAACGTCAGCTCGTCACTTCCCTCCTCGTCGGCGTGCTGATCGATTAGCCTGACAATGGTCGTACCCTGGCTCTTATCGCGGTTTTCGCCTTTGCTTTTCAGCGGAATGTCAACGTAGGAAGCGAACACATTCAACGGAGTTGTGCCGTCACCTTTGACAGGCTTGCCTGTTTCACCCCAGTCGTCAGAGGCAAGCCATTTTCCGCCTTGCTTTCGCGCAAACGTGCCGCCGTTGAATTTAATCCGTTCCACTTTTCCAGGATACCGATCGTAATGGCATTCCGCCGGTGGGATCTTACTGTCGTAGGATGACAAGCGCAGATCCACGACCATGTGGTTCGTCTCATAAATCTTGCGCGAGCGATCCATGAACTTCTCAAAACGCGGATCGCTCTCCTCCGCGGCAAGCGACGAAAAGACCGCGAACGAAAGCAGCGAAAACAGAACCGATCTCACGCGGGCGCTGTTGCGCCCACAGTTCCCGGGATTTTGAAATTCTCGATTCGCTCTTTGATGTCGTGGACGAAATTGGCCGCGCCGGCGCCGTTCACGACTCGATGGTCGAAGGTGAGCGAGAGCGTGATCACTTCCGCAGTCTCGTTTTTCTTACCGTTGGGAATGATTTCCTGATGCGCAGTCCCAACGAACAAGGTTCCGACGGACGGCGGAACAACAATCGGCGCACCGGCTTTGACTCCGAACGCGCCAAGACTCGTGATCACGACCGGCGCGTTCATCGCGTCAACCCGGCCGCTGCGCGTCGCGGCGATCGTGTCGTCGTAAATTTTCACGAACTCCGGCCAATTCTTAGTGTTCGCATCGACAATCACTGCGGTCGCCAGCCGATCGTTCTCGAGCGCAACTGCGATGCCGAGATCGAAGTTCTCATTCTCAACAATACTTTCGTCTTCCAGAATCAAGCGCCTGAACGGCGCGTGTTTTTCCATCGCGCGCACGACAGCCCAGGCCATCATGACCGAAGGCGAGGGGGCATTCTTGCCGTTTTTCTTTTTTGCGGCATCGCGCGCTTTGCGAATCGCATTCCAACGCGCGTCCATTTGCAGGTTCGCCGGAATCACGCGCGAAAGTTTGCGCGTGATCGTTGGCGAGAGCGCGGGCTCGACTTGTCTGTGGTGGCGGGCGTCTCGCCTGCCATTTGTTGGTGTTGCAGGCGCGACAGTGCCAGTCCAACTCGTCGGACCTGCCTCCACAGTTTTCCCGGGTGCTGAAACGCCAACGGATTCGCTTGTAATGATCGTTCCGAGCTCTTGACCAATGTCGACCGTGTCGCCGACTTTTGTTTTCCATTTGCCCATTTTTCCGGCGAATGATGATTGGATTGGATAAACAGCCTTGTCGGTCTCGACTTCGCAAAGATCGTCGTCGAGCGCGATCGGATCGCCTGGCTTTTTCAAAAGTGAAACGATCTTCGCGTTGCGAATGCCTTCGCCCATAATCGGCACGGTGATCGGTTGGACGTTTCGGTTAGCCATTTCTGCTGGAGCGTGCGCAACTTCCTTCTTCGGTGCAACTTCGCGTTTCGTTTCTGCCCCTGAGACAGCGGCAGCGACAACACGTTCGGATTTTGTCGAAGCGGAACGACGAACTGCCGCGACAATTCGATCGACATCGGGAAGAGCGGCGTATTCGTAAATCGGATTGTAACCGATCATCACGTTCGTTTTGCTGACGAGAATCGGTGGCGCGCTCATTTCGCTCCAGAGAGCGGATTGCGAAGTGATGTGCGTGATGATCATCTGCCCGACACTGCAATTTTCCGTGTCTTCCTGAACGACAACGAGCCGACCGGTCTTGTGGACCGACGCCGCAATCGCTTCCTTGTCCCAGGGAGCGATCGAGCGCAGATCAAAAAGCTCAACGCTGACTTCGTTGTTGATCTGGGCGAGCGCTTCCAGAGATTTTTCAACGGTGTTGCCCCAGGCGACGAGGGTGACGTCGGAACCATCGCGAAATTTTCGCGCCTGTCCGAACGGAACGGCGCGTACCGGTTCTTTCGATTCGCGCTCGGCCCAAAACATGTGTTTCGGAATTAAAAAGAGAACCGGATCTTCGGTGTGCATCGCGGTCCACAACAAGCCGGCGGCGTCTTCCGGCGTGCTTGGAATCACGATGTTGATGCCGGGATAATGCGCGAACACCGATTCGTTCGCCTGGCTGTGCCACAAACTTCCGCCGGGCAGATAAGCGCCGTAAGGCGCATAAATTACGGCCGGGCATTTCCAATCTCCGAACGTGCGCCACCGTAAATTCGAGATGTTCGTAACCAACTGATTGAATCCCGGATAAATGAAATCGATGAACTGCAATTCGAAGACCGGCCGGCGGCCATAAGCGGCGAGACCGCAAGCGACGCCGAGAATTGTCGATTCAGCCAGCGGCGAGTTGAAGACCTGTTTCGGAAATTCAGTCGAGAGTTTTTGCGTCAATCGAAACACGCCGCCTTTCGGATCTTCAACGTCCTCGCCGAAAATTACCCGTCGCGAATCTTCTTTGAGTCCAAGGCGCAGCGTTTGGTTCACCGTGTCGCCAATCCGATATTTACCGGGCGGCAATACTTCTTTGTCAATCCGCGGTAACGGACCGGTCACATTTGCGGTCAGCTCGTTAGGCGACGGATCTTCGCCCTTTTCAGCTTCGGTGAACTCGCTCCGGACCCGCTCTTTAATTTCGGTGTCGATCTTGGTGAATTCGTCAGCGGTCAGCAAATTCTCGGCGATCAATTTTTGTTTCCAACACGTTATCGGATCGTGCTTTTCGCATTCAGCCAGCTCCTCGGCGCTGCGATAGAGTTTTTGTTCGTCCGAGCTGGTGTGACTGGAGAGCCGTTCCATTTTTACCCACCAAAAGCGCGGGCCGCTGCCGGCACGCATTTCTTCCATTGCACTCGCTGCCGCGTCGTAAATTCCCTGAACGTCTTCTCCGGCGAGTTGTTGCCACGCGTCCGGCTCAAGAACCCCGAGCGCGAGCGGATTTATTTTCCGGGTCGGAGTGCTTATGCCGTAAGCGTTGTCTTCCACGATGAACAGGACGGGCAGTTTTCGTTCTTTGGCGAAACAAACCGCTTCGAAAAAATCGCCCTGACGCGTGGCGGCGTCGCCGACAGTCGTGACGACAATGTTTTTCTTTCCGTCCAATTGAATCCCCCAAGCCATTCCGCAGGCGGGCAAGAGTTGCGAGCCCGTCGGAGTTGGCACACTCCAAATATGAAGATCGATATCGCTGTAA
>Ga0066388_100001414_pt1 | contig 13453 bp, 23 predicted proteins | sample PanSoiMetaGPlot6_FD_64539 | JGI IMG/M metagenome (GOLD analysis project Ga0066388, IMG submission 64539) | Tropical forest soil microbial communities from Panama analyzed to predict greenhouse gas emissions - Panama Soil - Plot 6 (Hybrid Assembly) | ecosystem: Environmental > Terrestrial >... | reverse complement strand
AGGGGGAGATATGCCAACTGTACCATTAGAGCGACCCACAGCTATGGAAGAACCGGAAAACCTTTTAACAGTAGAGAAAGTGGCAAGGATGTTGGGATTTAGCAAAAGAACAGTGTACCGGATGGCTGAGAATGGAGAAATACCGGCATATTATATGAAAGGAATGTGGAGATTTAAGATGTATGAAATACATGAATGGATAATGAAGCATAGAAATCAGCCCATCGACTAGGAGACAGTGTTGTCTCTTACCTCAGCCATTGAACTTACACAAGAATGCACGCGATGTGCTGGATAAGGAGAACGAACTTGGAATTAGAGACACAAGAACAAGCGCTTGAAACTGAGCAGATTGTGCAGGCTCATGTTGATGCTCTCTACGCGCAGATTGGCCAGTTGAATTTGCTGGATGATCATGAGCACTGCATGGCTCATCGCACGATTGACTTGATCACGAAGATTCGGGAATTCCACCGAGATCTGGAGAATCCTGATGCGAGCAGACCACCATCACTGAGTGATTTCTTAAAATCGGAATTTCCCGAAATTTTTAAGATGAGTCATAACGGGGATGTACCTGTTAATTAGCTGTCGAATTTAACAGGTGTTGGTACACAAGAGAATGGAGGTATGATGGGAGCAGCGACGCGTCAAGCAAAGATTACCCCATTACCGGCTCAAACCGCACTTGAGAAGTTATTCAAACTCAGTGAGGTTGCTGACTACCTACAAGTAGGTATCAAAGAGGTATACCGGCTCATTATCGAAATCTGTCGATATCGCGGCAAATCGCGGCAAATCAGGTCGAGACAAATGCTGTCAAAAATGCTGTATCACAGCAGAGCTTACTTACACAAGAGAGGGCGCAAAGCAATGAGCTGGTTAGTAGGCGCGTTCCTGCTTTTTGCAATTGCAGTGGTCTGTCTACTTGCGGCTCTGAGACTAAAAGGAGACGAGAGTGAGTGATATACATGAGATTGATTTTTGGGAGCTAGCACCAGATCAGGGACAACAACTTGAACTTGCAGCAATCGCCAACGAACTCCAACAGACGGCTGGATATGCCATTGATCCAGCGTTTAAAGAGCGGCTACGAGCTGAGCTAATGGAGCAATTCAAGGAGAATAACTAGATGTACGATGCTATAGCAGATGAATTATTGAAATTCATTGACAATCCTTTAGAGGCAGATGAAGAGGCCAAGCATGCCTATCAACTTATGCGCACGAGGATCTTCCTTGAAATGAAGTTCGGACACGTGCCTGGATTGCAAAAAGAGGTTGAGGCACTGCGTCAATGGCAAAAGACCATGATGCCAATTGTGACTCAGTGGTCAGAGAGACAGGATCTCGCTCAGAGGCATCCATTCTCGCATCTAGAGGAAGAGGGCTAATGGGCGGCGATTTTAAAGAGAGGGATATGAATACACACACCATGCAGGCAGCCATTGCTTTGAGTCCTGTAAATAAAGCCTGTGCAAGGCGTGAGGATGGTCTGTTTCTCATTCAGGAGTATGCGCACGAGAAGTATCGTATGTGGTTTGTGCCTGACAGCGAAGTCCTGCTACAGGCTGGCCTGCTCTCGGAAAAAGAGATCGATGACTTATCAGCACATTGGAATGTCGACCCAGGGGCGCAAATATGGCAGTCAATGGGCACTGGCGAGGTAGCAGATCATAGCGCAATGGAAACGGCAATGCAGGTATTGGCAGGACAGATCTTGAATTTGCGAACTGAGTTGCTGGCGATTAAAGCTATGCTTGCGGAAATTACAGGAGAGGAGTAACACGTGAGCCACTACGACCAATAACTCCAACCCATAACGCAGAGAAGCCGTTCCACACTGATCTTTTTCGAACTGCTGTCAGTGTGGAACGGCCACTCTCGTTGTATCAATTTTTGCATTATCAAGCAGGCACTATGAATCAGTATACACGCTATTCGCAATTCGTCAAGTTTGTATAATGTGAATCTCGTTTGGGCTTATGATTCATGACGTGCGTTTGACAAGTATTCAAGCTTCTAGAAAGGAGGAAGAGGAAAATGAAACCAGTAATTTGGAGTTTTGGAGGCGGAACACAAACCAATGCTATGTGCATTCTGATTGCGCAAGGCAAACTCCCACTGCCTGACAGGATTGTGTTTGCGGACACGGGAGGAGAGATGTCGGAGGTCTGGGATTACATGAATAAGTATACGCGGCCTCTCCTTAGATCTCTAGGAAAAGAGATAGAGATAGCACCGCATTCGCTCTCCACTGTCGATTTTTATGGACATAATGGGGACCTGCTCCTTCCCGCGTTCACCCAGGCTGGTAAGTTGCCAACATATTGTAGCAAGGAATGGAAAGCACTCGTAGTCAGGCGCTACATCGGAGGAGCTGATGGCAACCCAAACGGCGTGATTATGTGGCTAGGTATGAGCACAGACGAAATTGAGCGCATGAAGTCCTCTGACATGAAGTGGATAGAGCATCAGTGGCCCCTCTGTGACATGCCGACAAAAGCACGATTCGGCATACGGATGAATCGTATGGAGTGCGCAAGGCTCATACATGATTTCGGATGGCCTCCTAGCCCACGATCTGCTTGTGTCTGGTGCCCCCATCTGGATAATGTGCAATGGCAACGCATGAAGGAATACGCGCCATCTGATTTTCATCGTGCAATTGCGGTTGAGAAGAGTGTATATATGCATGATAAGCGGGGGGGGTATGGCTGCATAAAAGCCGCAAATCTCTTGAGAAGATCGACTTTAGCAAGCCAGAACAAGAGACACTTTTCGATGAATGCGACACTGGCTACTGCTTTGTGTAGTAGCCAGCACACATGATTATTCAAGCTCAAAAGGGCTTTAGAGATAGATTTTTTTGGAGGCTCTATGTCACAGATAGAGACATACAACTGGTCACAGATGAGCCGTGATCAGCGCAATCGACTCATCGACACACGCGTATTCGGTAATCCTGAGTTTTGCCCTGGTCAACTTATTATTGAGCAGAAAAACAACCCATCAAAAACACCTGGCGTGATTGCCTGGACATATTGGCTCGGACAGTGCACCAATTGTAAATTTGAGCTAAGCAGAGGAGGGAAAGGCGATTTTCCCAAGCAGCACGCTCCACAATTTGAGGACAGACCCAACTACTGCGAAGACATGAATGCTGCCATGCTCATTACCGCTCATGATCAATTCAAATTTGCGAACCTGAAATATGGGAGAGACTCAAAAGAATGGGAGTGTCTTCTCCTTCCACTGGGAAACAGAGATGAGATGAGAGCAATGGCGGAAACGCTGCCTGAAGCTATCTGTATAGCCGCATTGAAAGCGGTAGGTGTGGAGGTAGAGGCATGAACAGTCTATTTTCCTTAAAGCAGGCTCTGCTCTTGAGTTCGCAGAACAAAGCATCTTTGTCAATCCTCGTTGCTGGTTGCAAAATTGACTACAGGCTTGCTGTTTCTTGCGTATCTGATACCGCTGAGGAGAGTACCAGCGTATACGAACTAAACGTTTATATGATGGAAGAGGGAAAGGTTGCTCCTACTCCACATAAAAGTATCCACATTACCGGGCTAGATAAGCTTGTGCAATTTGTATCTGAATACGGCTTCGTAGTTGATAGTGGATGGATGACAGTGGAGGTGGCACAATGAAAGAGCACGAAATCGACACAATCGCCAGACAGTATGGTATGAGCGTTTGGTTTGGATACTGTGTGAGAATACACTACGGGGAATTTCATGACACTGATATCAGAACCCCTAAAGCGTATCGCATGACCTCAGAGGAGTGGCATCGGATTTTTCAAGGCATTCTGAACAAGAGTGCTACCACATACTGGACTACCGCAAGCAGTGAGGAGCAACAACGGGCACTCCTGATGACTGGCAATACGAAAGCGTACAAGGAGGTGCAAGGATGAAAGTTCAGTATCCTGAAAAGTGTGCCATGCTCCTCGTGCGAGATTGCACGGTTGCTATCTGCTGTAATAATAATCCTGGGAGTGTGCTACTCAGCACATTCCTTTTCTGGCATGATCACCCGCGTACTGGCGACTACTATGATGAGAAGACACATACCTTTACAATGTGTCGTACACAGGCGGAAATTCAGATTCAATCCTGCAATCAGATTGATACCAAGACCATTCACGACACGGCTGTACCTCTGCTGCAACTCTTTGGATATCTTACTGTCAAGGAGAAGATGAACGGTAATCTGTACACACTGCATATGGATCGAATCAACGCGGCCTATGCAGTATGTAGGAACCCACAGACCCTACATCAGTTTCTGAAGTCGTCCCTACAATTAGAGTCCGCTCCTATTAGGATTGCAGAGGCTCAATTAGAGCCGACTCTTATTAATAAGAGGGCACTCTATTTCCAATTAGCGCGGGTTCTTATTGTGACAAGAGCCGACTCTTATTGCAAAAGGGGTCGTAAACCCAAACAGCAAGCGCCTTCAGATGACAATTTTCCGCCTACAGAGAATAAAAGAGAATTCTTAGAGACCTCTAATAGAGAGAATGAAGAAGAGAATGATCCTCCACCGTCATCACCACCTGAGGTTTTTCATTCATCTCATCTCAATTTGAATTCAATGTCTTCGTTAAAATCATCTTCTCAGGATGAACGGAATCACCATAGTTCAAATCAGGATGATCCTATAGTCACTACTTCAAGCCGAACTCATGATGAGAACTCGACTGTTGAGCCGCCAAATAGCGACGCTCCGCCCGAAGGACTATATGAAGGAGAAAATAGAGATGGATTGCCACGAGGTGATAATGTTCATGGTGATCTGGTCGAAACGGCATACCAAAATGGGAGCACAAATTCAACAGTACTGCTCTCCTGGTTGAAGGCATTGGAGCAAGAGGAGACAGGCTTTGGCCTGGGGCGCATTGCCAGCAATGAGAAGGCTATGGGTCGGCTCAGCCTGGTCGTCTCGTCGATGGATGTTGTGCGGGATCTGTACAAGATTGTGCGTAAACGCTTCAAGAATGGCATCATTTGGGCCAAAAATTTGGCGGATGAGAACGTGATTGCTGAGCTGCAAGAGTCGTGCTGGCCTGCTCCACTCCAACCGCTCACAGAAGCGTCAAGAAACGGCCTTATCGATGAGATCGTGAGAGAGCATCCAACGCTCTGGCTACAGGCTGCAAACGATGAAATTGGCCTCATTCTGCTCATCTGGCATGGCGATGATAAAGCAGATTACACGCTCATCCAATTTCGCGAAGATTGGGACGCCTTGCGCAAGAATGAGGAAATGATCAAGCGGGCTGTAGCCTATGCAGCCTCTCAGCAGCAAGTGGAAGTCGCGCCACAATCGCGTGAATTTGGCATGACAGAGGCTGTCTGTAATGGCCTGATGGATATCATCCACAAATGGTCTCCCGCTCTCAAATTAGAGAAAAAATGCGATCCTGAACTCTCCAGATGGACAGTGCATGTATTCTTTGGCAGTCTCGATTACCAATACTTTGAAGTCGAGAATCATGCTGCCTGGTACGCAATCAAGCAGGAGGATACGGCTATGCTAGAATGCGCTGTGCAGTATGGGCAATCGCTGCAAGAAATGGTGGTAGCCATATGAAGTACATTGAACCGACTGTTCCTGAACTCTGGTCATATCTGCAGGAGGCGCAAGCATGAGACCACACGCAAAAGCAGCCATTGCGCTCGTTGAAGATTGTTGTTCTCATACTGGAGCAACAACATGCATCAAGGAGAATCAACTCAAGCGCGATCTCTACCGTGATCCACTTGGCTACTACTGGTGCCATCTCCACAAGTATCGTGGAGAGCTGCTCCTGTGGGCAAGCGAGCATGGGTGGCCAGCCATTGCCTACTACGGCCAATTGATCATATTTGAACTCAAACGACCAATGTACTACGCCATTGGGGATGACCGTTGCAAGCCAGATGATAGGCGGGCACTCTGGGAGATGGCAGTACTTGCAGGCAATGATGACATGATCCTCTCTGCATTCAGATATGTCTATAGCGTGTTGGAGGAAATATGAGAATTCCATCTGCTGCTGAGCGTGAAGCCTACGACAAAATCAGCAAAGAGCATGCAAAAATATGCCAGCAGGCACGCGCAAGGGCATCGGAAGCTTACAGTCTTTCGATGAAGCAAGCCGATGAACTGCTTAGGGATGGCAAGATTGACCAGGCTGCACATACGCATGATGGCTAGCGCACTGGCAAAAGAGACGGCTGCTGAGAATAAAGCCAATGCTGCCTATGATCGTGTGATGAAAGCTATCTGGAATAGATATATTCTTGGACAAAAGCCAGTGACAGAACAGCTTGCATTTGAGCAATTGGAGGCGCAATGATCACAGATCGTGAACGAGCCAAACGTTTGCTCAGGCCATATGTGAATGAGGAGAAATGGACCGTTGAGGAACTGGCAGACCAGGGCATGATGGGCAATGGTTATGTTCAGATCAATGGCTCTGTGTGGGTAGGCGGACGACAAAAGCAGATCCCACATGGGCGGATCGTGGTCACTGATCAGCAAACGCATTGTGTGACGTTCTCAGTGGCTGAACTCTATCAGGAGATTCTAGATGAAGGCGTAAACACGACAAGCCCACGTGAGCTAGCTAAAAGCCTGATGCGTCCGTATGCTGATAGCGGCTGGACGCTGACAGATCAGCGAATTTGGGATTGCAAAGAGTATCAAGCCAGGATTGGACAGCGTAAGATCGAGCCGTATGAGCTGGTCATTGTCATCTTGCGCCTCTTTGCTCGACAGCCTTTTGCAATCTTTTCAATTGCAGAACTCTTCAAAGAGATTCGAAGCGAGAAAGTAGAGCAGTTGGCGCTATGGTAATCACACCATTTTACACGGTTGTCGAGAATGATCCTGGACGTTTTATTGTCCGCTATGTTGAGCCTCCCAATTGGACCGTACAAGAATTTCGGAGTGACTCTAGTGATCCGGGTGAGGCGAGTCAAGAATTCAAGAGGCGTTTCCCATCGTATGAATATGTGTCCAAAGTAGCATTTGATCAATATATACTCATGGAGAAGCTCAAAATATGGACCATATGAATGATGAGCATGATCTCTGGATAGCCACACGGCGCTACATGCTTGGAGAGATCAGTATTGATGAGCTACGAGCAGTGGAGCAGCCATTTAACGATGCATTCAAGCGAGCATTGCTTGTGCTGGCAAAACGGCAATTGATGGAACAATGGAGATTTCGAAGAATATGGAGAAAGCGATGAACAGGCAGGACATTGAGCGCATTATAGCGGCCTGTGGCTATGTTGCCATCTTTGAGGAACAGATCAGCAGTAAGCAGGATGGCACATCTCGCCACTTTGTGCGGGCCAGAACACGAGGCGCAAAGAATCAGCGTCGATACAGTCTTGGCAGGCTTGAAGTTGTGGAAAGATTGAGTGAGGATGAGCTGGTCAAGTTGATTGGGCTGAAATTTGAAGAAAGCGATGAATAACAATCTCAAAACAGCACGTGAACAACGTGGATGGACACAGGGGTATATGGCGACCACGCTTGAAATAGATCTGCGTAGCTATCGACGCTGGGAGCATGGCGAAACGAGACCAGGTCTGCATAATCTGGAAAAGCTCTGTCGATTGCTGAGAAAAACGCGTGAGGAGCTAGGATTTGAGATAAGCGCATGAGATACGATCAATCACCGGAATGTCGACGCGCTATAGAACAGAGCAATCTTGCAATGGAGCGCTACAAAGCCAGTCGCAATCCTGAGCAGGATATCGCCACAAATGACCTCCGGCATGCTCATAACCTCAACTTGCTAGAACGATGTCTTGCATACATAAAGGCCCGCCAATATCGAGAATTTGAGGTTTTATGGCCGTATTATTGTGGAGAGGAGAGCAACCGACTCGGTGAACGTGCCTCTCTCATGCGCCTGCATGAAATTGAACGCTTGCCTCACAAGCACAGCGCACGGGAACATGCATTGTACCAAGAGTGTATTGCAATATTGAGAGGACATAATGGAAACACTCATTACTGAACAAGAGGATATTCCTAATATTGCACCATATGAGCTAGAAATCCTGTGGTATCTCAAGGAGGGATACTCTATCAGAAGAATTGCACAGGTACTGCACAAAAAGGAAGTTTCCGTCAAGGCAATAAGATGTTGCCTATGCACGCAATTCGATTTCTATCGTCCAACACGTGGTGATTGGCTCATTGCCTATCAAAAATGCATGAGAGTACGTAAGGCAATTCCAACGAAAGATGTATGTGAAGTCTTGCGGGATGCCTACAAGAGAAGTGATAGTAAGACGCAAGAAGTGCTTTTGGAAATAGCAGAACAGTTGTATATGGATTTGAAGGAAGGCAATGAGTAAAGAAATTAATATCACAACAGCAACACTTTCATTAGTATACATGAAATGCAACAATGATGCCTGTCGCCTTTGCCAAAATGGTACAAGGCACGGACCGTACTATATGCTCACAAAGATGCATAATTATCGGCTCTATAAAGTCTATGTCGGCAAGAACAAGCCAGAAGATATGCAGCCGTATTATGATATGTTGCTCTACAAGATCCAAAGGGATAAAAGAGGGATAAATAAAGAATATCAAGCGAGTAAGAGAGAGCAGTCGGCACGCTTTCAAAAGCAATTTGCAGAGGAGCATGCAGGCGTGCCTTACGCGACCTACAAACGACGCTTGCTCAAGCGTGTAGCTGAGAGAGAAGAGGAAATGCTGTGAGTGGCGATTTCAAGGCCATCATCAGCGAGAAGAGTTCACGCTACAAGGAGTGGCTAGAGGTCATGGGGACAAATGAGATCCCGCTGATTGCGCCCATTGCCGTCCTCTCATCGGCACCAGGCATTGATGAAGCGCGGTTCTTCTTGATGGATATAGCAGCTCTGACAAGTGGGCAACGAGAGCGCCTGGTCAAGCATCTTGCTTCCAAATTCAGTGTGCCTCTTGAAGAGGTAGCGCACGATCTGGAGAGCGTTGGATGTCCGATTCTTGATGAGGATGTGATGCTGGTGATTGGCAATCCGCAGAAGTGGTTCTAGTCCCACTCTGCAGGCGCTCCCGCGTTCAGGATACTGAGCGCCTGCTTTGTGTTGATACGTTCGAGCTGATCAATGCTCGCAGTAGTCTCAAGTCGTGGAAGCGCTTTGAAACTCTAGAGACAGTATAACACAAAACAGCTCCTGACCAGGCCTCGGCTTTGGAGCTGCTTGTGTCTCATGGCTTGAGAACAGTGATACCCAACTATAGCACAAAACGGCCCGAAGGCCGTTTGCATGGGTAAATCGTAGGTGTCAACAACTCTAGCATTTGACTTTTGTACACACAAAACTAAAAGCATTGACTTTTCTTTGCTTCTATGGTACCCTATTTTTATACACACAAAACTAACCGACAAAGGAGAGAAGTCAATGCAAACTCAAGTTAATCATAAACAGTTCGTTCCTAGCAAATACCAGCAAGGCATCTTCGATTGGGTCATTTCTGGGACAGGTCATGCCGTCGTGAAAGCCGTTCCTGGTTCTGGTAAGAGTACCACGCTCATACACGCCAGCAAACTACTCACTACTTCCAATGCCGTGTTTCTCGCATTCAATAAGTCAATTGAAGTCGAGCTAAACGAGAAATTACAGGAGCATGGAAGCTCAATGAAGGCTCAGACCATCAATTCGTTTGGCTACTCTGCACTTCGCTCAACTGGTAAGAAATTCAAGATTGACTCCAAGAAATATCATGAAATATGTAAACAGTATTTAAGCCTGAAAGACGCCTATGAATACAAGTTTCTTCAGAAGCTCAAAAAGTTCGCCTCCCTTGTTCGCATGACGCTCTGCGATGTCACATCAGAAGAGGCGTTACTAAATCTCTCGTTCTTCTATGATCTCAATTTTGATCTTGCGGAGGAATGGCCCATTGTTCTCTCTGGCATACAGGAGATTCTAGAGACAGGTGAGTATCAGGCAAAGAATCTAGGTATCATCGATTTCGATGATCAAATCTATCTTCCGGTCAAATGGGAGTTGACTCCTGAGAAGAAAGATTGGATCTTTGTAGACGAGGCTCAGGATCTCAATGCAGCTCGTCTAGAGTTGATCATTCGCTCAGTAAATGGGACAGGCCGCCTGCTCTTTGTTGGAGATGAGAATCAAAGTATCTACGGCTTTAGTGGTGCCGATACGCAGTCAATGAACAAGATCATTGAGCGAACCAAAGCTATCGAGCTACCTCTGTCAATCTGCTACAGATGCCCAAAGAGTCACATTGATCTCTGCGCAAGCATTATCCCAGGGCTAGAAGCCCGTGAAAATGCTCCTGAGGGCAAAATTGAGCACATTCTCAGAGCAGAGCTATCTCGCTCTATCCAGCCCAAAGATTTGATCCTCTGCCGTCTAAATGCCCCCCTGGTTTCGACATGCCTATCCCTCATTCGTGATGGCATACGCGCCAAAGTACGCGGCTCTGATATTGGAACAAGCCTGGTTGAGACTATCAACAAGCTCCAAAAGCAGTATCGAGATTTCTGCTTAGAGCTGTTTATCGAGATTCTGAACGACTATCGAGACGTGCAGGCCCGCATGATCAGCAAGGGGGATGACGCTGATATGAAAACGGCAGCACTGGACGACAGAATCGATACCATGAAAGCTCTCTATGAGGGCTATTCTGAGCAGAATCATACACACGCAACTCTTGATGGGCTGTGCTCATACATTGAAGAGTTCTTCTCCGACGAGCAAGGAAATCTCGTTATTCTCTCCACTGTCCATAAAGCCAAAGGTCTAGAGGAAAATCGCGTGTTCATCCTGCAACCTGAAAAGATGCCACATCCAAAAGCCAAGCCAGGATGGCAGATGGAACAGGAGATGAATATCAAGTACGTGGCGTTTAGCCGCTCCAAAGAAGAACTCTACTTTGTTCATGACGCAATGCAGGCAGTGGAGGAGAAAGAAGAAACGTACGCACAAAACGACTGGCAACAAGAAGAGCAAGTTATGTGTGTACAAAAAGAAGAGAAGCATGCAGGTGGAAGACCTCGTAAAGATTGGGAGCGCATTAACATCAAGATTTCCCCTGAGAACAGAAAGCACACAGAAGAGGGAAAGAAACGCTCTGAACTTATCAATATTCTTCTAGACGCCCATAGAGGTGAATCTGAGCTAGTCCTCACTCCTGAGCAACTAGCCATCATAGAGCGACTCCTAAAGTAACGTACATGCAAAAGCCTCCAAGTTGTTCGCTTGGAGGCCCTCTCTCACAAATCGTAGAACCGGACCAACTATTTTATGTCAGTAGTATATCACATCGGCTGGCCAGCGCACAGTAGAGTAGAAGTGCGCTGACCGTTACTGCTCTCTCTCGGATGGCTGTACACTCCACCGTGAATATCAGCAGTAAGGAGAGTATATCACAGGCAACTTGAGTCGTTGATGAGCTTGGATTACTGCACAGCATAGCGTATACTATAGCTAAAATACAAACAGCTCCGAGCGATAGGAGCTGCTGTATGTCACAAATCGTTGTGACGAGGTAGATTACCGCTTAAGTATATCATTTGGGAAAGGGGCTTTCATATGAAAGGAAGATATCTATGGGTGAGCGACTCAAGTTGAGAGAGGCTCGTGGAGCAAAAAGTCTGAGAGAAGTAGCCGATACCATTGGCTGTAGTGGGGATTCCCTGAATAACTGGGAGAAGGGGATTACCGTTCCCCAATGGCACTATAAACAACAATTGCGTTCCTACTATGGCAAAGATCTTGCTGATTTAGGTCTTGCTGATACGTCTCTCTCAAGAGGGGATGAAATTGAGATGACGAGAAAGAAGCTGGAAGGATTGAATTTGAGTCGAAGAGAGCTTATTGATATGATAAGCGGGCTTTCTGCCTTTACTGGAATTAATCTCCTGATATTGCTGGATCCGCATGCGGTAGCCCCTGAGGACTTTCTAGATCAGTGCAATGCAGGTATTGCCGCTTGTTGGCATCTACTCAAACATGACGGTCTTGATCATGCAGATAAGATTCTGCAAGCTTGTATGCCTAAGCTTGCAGAATTGGCTAACCACGAATCCCCTTATCAGCAACTCGCAGCCTCATTAGCAGCAGAGGCCAAGATGCAGCAAATTATCCTGGCAACTCACCAGCTTAATTATCGAGCAAGAGAAATTCATTCTTTGGCGGCTGTGCGTTTTGGGAGACTCTCAGGAGATGGGGATACACTTGCAACTTCTCTGAGCTGGCTTGCGGATTTCTATATATCCTCGTGGAATCGATACCCACAGCCTAAGAAGGCTATTGATATCTTTGGCGAGGGCCTTGCGGCATTAAAAAATGGGGCGTCTCTTTATAGGACAGAACTCTCACTCGGCTTGGCTAAAGCCTATGCTTTAAGTGGGAGTGAGGCCAAAGCACTTGATACAATACAACAGGCAAGGGCAGCCATGCCCAAGCATCCTGAACTTGATCCGCACCGCCAAATTTGCGATTTGGATATATCAGGGTTAAGCCAGCAAGAGGGACGAATCTACCTTGTATTGCATGGACACTTCCCCAATCAGGGATATGCAGAATTGGCCTATAACACATTTAACTTGAGGGGACGTGCACTCTCTGATAGAGTGCAAAGTCAGATACTCATTCACAAAGCAGACGCGGCGCGAGCTATTGGTGATTTTTCGCACTTCATTGAATGTCTGGTCCCAGGACTTTACATTGCTTTCACAATCAATAGCCTGAAACGCCAAAAAGAAGCACTAAGGATTCTGGACAATGTACCGGATACATGGAAAAAGGAAGATCAGTATCAGGAAGTTGTAAAAATGTTCTAATCCTGCGCATCGCGAAAAAGGGGAGTCAAGTTGACTCCCCTTTTTCTTTACCGAGGAATCAGGAAGAATGTTACACAGGATTCTTCGGAATTCCTCCCTCTAAACGTCCCTCTCTTCCTGCTGTATTTCGCCTCAATTCTCAGTACACTGATCATTAGGAGAGTCGTGATAGTCCATTCCGTGCCAGAGGGTCCTGTCTGTTGCGGCTCTCACGGTTGCCCGAAGCTTCTCCATGGTCCCATCCATGCATGCCTCCTCTATCAATCGGGCAACCGACTCTTAGGGCTTGTAGCTTTAGCGGTAGAGCGCAGGCGCATCAGGGGAGAGGCGCAATACTTGTTATGGGACGGACAGTCGCGTGGAAAGCTCATAACAGATGTGCCGAATAGGTGTGACTGACAGGTTCGAATCCTGACAGGCCCCACTTTAATCGTAAAACGGAAGTTTCAAATCAAGAAAGGATAAGACAAATGGACACAGCCTATCAGCAGGGGCGGGAACAAGGTCAGGTCACGCTAGAACTATTGCACGATGATCAATCAACGGCTGCGCAGTGGCTAGAGGACATCTCACAGAATTTACAGGATGAGTTAGAGGCGTGCAGACGCCTCTCT
>Ga0066388_100001413_pt1 | contig 13454 bp, 15 predicted proteins | sample PanSoiMetaGPlot6_FD_64539 | JGI IMG/M metagenome (GOLD analysis project Ga0066388, IMG submission 64539) | Tropical forest soil microbial communities from Panama analyzed to predict greenhouse gas emissions - Panama Soil - Plot 6 (Hybrid Assembly) | ecosystem: Environmental > Terrestrial >... | reverse complement strand
GCGGTCGGCTTCGCGCTCGCCGTGACGCTGCCCAAGGCCGGCAACCTGGGCGGCGGCGGCTTCATGCTGGTGCATCTCGCCGACCACGACGGCAAGCCGGGCGATTTCGCCGTCGACTACCGCGAGGCGGCGCCGCACGACACCGCGCCCGATGTGTTCCTCAATGCCAACGGCGACGCCGACCCGGGCAAGTCGCGCGACAGCGGGCTCGCGGTCGGCGTGCCCGGCACGGTGGCCGGGCTCGCGCTCGCGCTGGAACGGTTCGGCTCGCGCAAGTTCACCCTCGCCGAGCTGATCGCGCCGGCGCTCGCGCTCGCGCGCGACGGCGTGCCGGTCGAGGACGAGCTGCTCGATTCCCTGCTGCTGGCGCAGCCGCGGCTCGCCCGCTACCCGAGCTCGGCGCGCATCTTCCTCAAGGACGACGGCACACCGCTCGGCGCCGGCGACCGGCTGGTGCAGCCGGATCTCGCCGCCACCCTGGAGGCGATCGCGCGCGACGGCGCCCGCATGTTCTATCGCGGCCCGATCACCGACGAGATCGTCGCGGCGGTGCGCGCGGCTGGCGGCCGCATGACGCGCGGCGACCTGGAAACCTACGAGCCGATGGTGCGCGAGCCGGTGCGCGGCACCTACCGCGATTTCGAGATCGTCTCGATGCCGCCGCCGTCGTCGGGCGGCGTGCACCTGATCGAGATGCTCAACGTGCTGGAGGGCTTTTCGCCACGCGAGTTCGCCGCGCCGACGCCCGCCAACCTGCACCTGATGATCGAGACCATGAAGCTCGCCTATGCGGACCGCGCCGAATACCTCGGCGACAGCGACGCGGTCGACGTGCCGGTCGGGCGGCTGGTGGCGAAATCCTACGCAGAGGAATTGCGCGCCAGCATCGACCGGCATAAGGCGCGGCCCGCGATCGAAATCCGCGCCGACTCGCCGCCGCGCTCGAGCGGCGGCAACACCACCCATTTCTCCATCGTCGACCAGTACGGCAACGCGGTCGCCAACACCTACTCGCTCAATTTCAACTACGGCCTTGGCCTGGTCGCCGGCTCGACCGGCATCGTGCTCAACAACACGCTCGACGATTTCGCCGCCAAGCCCGGCGTGCCGAATGCGTTCGGGCTGACCGGCGGCGCCGCCAACGCGCCCGGACCGTTCAAGCGGCCGCTTTCGTCGATGACGCCGACCATCGTGCTCAAGGACGGCGCCCCGGCGTTCGTCACCGGCGCGCCGGGCGGCAGCCGCATCATCACCACGGTGCTGCAGGTGCTGGTCAACGCGATCGACTTCAAGAAGCCGATCGCGGAAGCCGTGGCGGCGCCGCGGGTGCACGACCAGTGGCTGCCCGACGAGGTTGTGGCCGAGCGCACGCTGCCGCGCGAGACCGAGCGCTCCCTGATCGCGCGCGGTCACCAGGTGCGGACCGGCGCCACCATGGGATCGGCTCACTCGATCGCGGTGACGCCGGACGGGCTGGTGGGCGCGGCGGACAGCCGCGCCAAGGGCGCGCTTGCGGCGGGGTATTGAGAGCGCTCACCACACGAACGGGATGAGCTTGGGGGTGCGCGCCCGATAGGCGGCGTGGGCGTCGCCGAACTCGGACGCCATCAGCCGCTCCTCGACGTCGACCCGCAGCAGGATGCCGGCGAGGCCGGAGACGACCGCCATCCAGCTCGCCAGGGTGCCGAGGGTGAGCGCGGTGCCGAGGATGGCGGCGAACAGCCCGGTGTAGATCGGATGGCGCACGATCGCGTAGGGGCCGCGCTGCACCAGCTGGTGGCCGTCGCGCACCATCATCACCAGCCCCGACCAGTTGTGGCCGAGCACGACCCGGGCCCAGATCGCGAAGCCGAGGCCGGCGAGCACCAGCGCAGCACCGATCGCCCCGAGGGGCGCGTCCGGCGACGTCACCTGCATGCGCAGATTGTACGAGTGCGCGTTGAGCAGCATGGCGAAGCTCACGATCAGCAGGCAGGCGGCCGGGATCTGCAGGGTGAGATGCGAGCGGGCGCGCCGCATCTGCGGGCCGCGCGCCCGCGCCACGTAGCCGATGAGCCAGACCACGATCAGGACGCACCAGGCCGCGGCGGCAATCAGGGTGAAGACGGTTTTCATGCCGTGAACACGAGGAAGCCCGTACGACGACTCAGCCGCTCCTGTTGTGCCTCATCGCAGCGGCCAGGCAAAGCTCAGCTCGTGGCCGTCCGGATCGGTGAGGTGGAAAAAGCGCTCGCCCCATTCGGCGTCGCGCGGCGGGGCGTGGGGCTGGAGGCCGGCCGCCAGGGCACGTTCATAGAGACCATCGACGTCGGAATGATAAAGGATCACGCGCCCCCACCACGACCAGCGGCGCCCCTCGGTCTCGGCGATCAGGTTGAGGTGGCCCGGCCCGGCCTTGAAGCTGGTGAACGCCGCGTCCTCGCCGCCATACGCCATCTCGAAGCCGAGCGCGCGATAGAACCGCACGGCGCGCGCCATGTCGTGGGTCGCGAGCGTGATCGCACTGATGCCTGTGATCATGACCCTGCTGTAGACCGGCAGCCCCGGAGGTCGCTGCGCTCAATCCGAGCTACGGTCGCTGCTCAGATCCGATCCGGATACGGCAGCGTGAAGTTGTCCCGGTTCGGCATTTTCACCGCCGGCAAGCTTTTCGCGTCCATCACGTCGTTCTCGCCGATCAGCTTGTTGATGCTCAGGAGATACGCGGTGAGCGCGTAGACCTCGTTGTCGGTGAGCGACTTCGGCGCGTTGAACGGCATCGCGCGCCGGATCTGATCGAAGATGGTCGTCGGGTAGGCGAAGTAGTTCTTGATCGTCTTCGCCGTCTCGATGCCGTCGGTGAGCGGCGCGCCGCCGACGAGCGCCCGGCCCCCGGGACCGCCGCGCCCGCCGTCGCCGTGACACATCGCGCATTTCTCGGCGTAGATCTTCGCACCCTCCTGCGGCGTGCCCTGCCCGGCCGGCAGGCCGGACCCGTCCGGCAGAATGGTGATGTCCCACCCCTTGATGTCGGCTTCCGAGATCGGCCGTCCGAGGTTGGGCGACTCGGCGAGCGCAGCGCCGGTGCCGAGCACGACGAGGAGCGCTGCCAGCGACTTAGCCGTAGACATGCTTGATCTCCCCTTTGCCGTCGACGCCCCACGCCGTGATGCTGTTGTAGTGCTGGTTGGGGAAAGCGAGCGGCGACTTCACCGGCGCCTTGGTCTGCCCGCGCTGCGCGACGAACTCGGCGCGCAGCGGCTGCGCGGCGCCGGACTCATCCCACGCGCGGCTCATCAGCACCGCCGGCTGGCCGTCCCAGCGCCACGGCATCACGAAGCGGGTGAACGCCTGCGGCTGCACCGGGCCTTGCAGCACGGCCTCGCCCCAGCTCTTGCCGCCGTCGGCCGACACCAGCACTTTTGCGATACGCCCGGTGCCCGAATAGGCGACGCCGGAGATGGCGTAGAAGCCGGGCTCCTTGAGCTGCTGGCCGAACGACGGCACGGTGATGAAGCTCTTCACCTGCATGACGAAGTTGAACCGCCAGGTCTTGCCGCCCGGCAGGATCTGCGAATAGTTGGTCGACTCGAAGTAGGTGTAGGCCGGCTGGTCGATGACCTTCAGGCGGCGCAGGAATTTTACGTTCATGTTGCCCTGGTAGCCGGGCAGCAGCAGGCGCATCGGATAGCCGTTGCCGGGCATCAGCCGCTCGCCGTTCTGGTAGAGCGCGATGATCGCGTCGTCGTAGGCCTTCTTGATCGGCACGCTGCGCTGCAGGTGCTGGGCGTCGCCGCCCTCGGCCACCAGCCATTTCGCGCCCGGATCGATGCCGGCCTCGTCGAGCAGCACGGACAGCGGCAAGCCGGTCCACTCGGCGCACGACACCAGGCCATGCAGCAAGCCGGCCGGCGCCTGCACCGGCTCGCTGGAGAACATCGCCGCCGAGTTGCCGGCGCATTCGAGGAAATGCGTGCGCGTGACCAGCGGATAGCGCGACAGCGTGTCGAGGGTGAACTCGAGCGGCCGGCGCACCAGGCCGTGGATGACGAACTTGTGCTGCGCCGGATCGATATCCGGGATGCCGCAGTGGTTGATGGTGAAGTGCAGCGCGTTCGGCGTGATCGCGCCGTTGAGCAGCTGGTGCGGCGTGCGCGCATGCGAGGTGCGGAACTCGCTCTTCGGATTGGAGAGCGCACGCACCACGCTTTTCTCGTAGCGCGACGGCGTCTGCAGCGCCGGCGTGGTCTCGCCGAACGCAAAGCTCCACGCCTCGTCCTTGAGCGGCTCGGCGGCGGCGCCGGTCGTGCCGCTGATGCCGGCGGCGCCGGCGAGCGCGATGCCCTGCCCGAGCAGGGCGCGGCGATTGATCAGGCCGTTGCCTGCGACGGCCTCGGGCGAGGACGCGCGTCCTCGGCGAGCGGATCTGCTCATGTTGTCCTCCCTGATGGATGGCGTCTTGCACGCGCCGTCGCATCGCGATGCGATCATGCTGCGCTTCGGCGTATGCGTTGTCCAGATGAGGCTGCACCCACAAACGAAATGGCCGGGACGAGCCCGGCCATGACGCAGTTTGTGTAAGCGCGATCAGATCCGATCGGGATATGGCAGGATGAAGTTGTCCCGGTTCGGCATCTTCACCTGCGGCAAGGTCTTTGCGTCCATCACGTCGTTCTCGCCGATCAGCTTGTTGAGGCTGAGGATGTAGGCGGTGGCGGCGTAGACCTCGTTGTCTGTGAGCGTGCGCGGCGCGTTGTACGGCATCCCCCGGCGCGTGTAGTCGAAGATCGTCGTCGGATATGCGTAGTAGTTGGCGATCGTCTTCGGCGTCTCGATGCCGTTGGTGAGCGGCTGGCCGCCGACCAGCGCCGGATAGAACGGCATCACGCCGCCCTTGCCCTGCTCGCCGTGGCACATCACGCACTTCTCGGCGTAGACCTTTGCGCCCTCCTGTGGCGTGCCCTGGCCGGGCGGCAGGTTGGAGCCGTCCGGCAGGATCGCGATGTCCCACTGCTTGACGTCGGCCTCGGAGATCTTCCGGCCGAGGTTGGGCGACTCGGCGAGCGCGACGCCGGCGCCGAGCATGACGAGGAGAGCCGCGAGCGTCTTACGCGTAGACATGCTTGATCTCCCCTTTGTTGTCGATGCCCCAGGCGGTGACGCTGTTGTAGTGCTGGTTGGGGAAGACGAGCGGGGTGGCGACCGGGTTCTTGGTCTGGCCGCGCTGCGCGACGAACTCGGCGCGCAGCGGCTGCGCGGCGCCGGTCTCGTCCCAGGCGCGGCTCAGGATCGTGGCCGGCTGGCCGTCCCACTTCCACGGCATGACGAAGCGGGTGAACGCCTTCGGCGCGATCGGGCCCTGCAGCGCCGCCTCGCCCCAGCTCTTGCCGCCGTCGGCCGAGACCAGCACCTTTGCGATGCGCCCGTTGCCCGAGTAGGCGACGCCGGAGATCGCGTAAAAACCCGGCTCCTTGAGCTGATGGCCGAGCGACGGATTGGTGATGAAGCTCTTCACCTCCATCAGGAAGTGGAAGCGCCACGTCTTGCCGCCCGGCAGCACCTGCGAGTAGTTCTTGGTCTCGAAGTACGAGTAGGCGGGCTGGTCGATCGCCTTGAGCCGGCGCAGGAACTTCACATTCATGTTGCCCTGGTAGCCGGGCAGCAGCAGGCGCATCGGATAGCCGTTGCCCGGCATCAGCCGCTCGCCGTTCTGGTAGATCGCGACCAGCGCGTCGTCGTAGGCCTTCTTGACCGGTACGCTGCGGTCGAGGAACTGGGCGTCGGCGCCCTCGGCCACCAGCCATTTGGCGGCCGGATCGATGCCGGCCTCGTCGAGCAGGATCGACAGCGGCACGCCGGTCCATTCGGCGTTCGACACCAGGCCGTGCAGCATGCCGGCCGGCACCTGCAGCGGCGCGCTGGAGAACATCGGCGCCGAGTTGCCGGCGCATTCGACGAAGTGCGGGCGCGTCACCAGCGGATAGCGCGACAGCATCTCGAGGGTGAACTCGAGCGGCTGCTTCACCATGCCGTGGATGATGAGCTTGTGCTTGTCCGGATCGATGTCCGGCGTGCCGCAATGGTTGATGGAGAAGTGCAGCGCGTTCGGCGTGATGGTGCCGTTGAGCAGGTGATGCGGCGTGCGCGCGTGCGAGTTGCGCATCTCTCCCTTCGGGTTGGAGAGCGCGCGCGTCACGCTCTTCTCGAAGCGCGACGGCGTCTGCAGCGCCGGCGTCACCTCGCCGAACGCGAGGCTCCACGCCTCGTCCTTGAGCGGCTCGGCGGCGGCGCCAGTCGTGCCGCTGATGCCAGCCGCGCCGGCGAGCGCGATGCCCTGTCCCAGGAGTGCGCGGCGATTGATGAGGCCGTTGCCTGCAACGGCGTCGAACGAGGGCGTGCGTCCCCGGCGTCTGAATGTGCCCATGATGTCCTCCCTGGTGGAGGAGCGTCTCACCGCGCCCCTCTCACCGTGATGGCGTCAACATGCTGCGCTTCGCGCCCGCCCTTGTCCAGACGAGGCAGCGCAAATGTTCTGCGCGGCGCGCAGACGCCGAAGAGGACTTTTCAGCCGAGGAAAGCCGCGCTCACGATTCCGTGCGGCGCGTATCGATCAGGCGCGCCAGACGGCGGCGACTGAGCGCGCGGCGCGGATTGTAGGTGTCGAGCCGGATGTGCGTCGCGGCGGGCGTCGGCGGCAGAAACCGGCGGGCGACGCGCTGCCATCCGCCTCGCGTTCGTTCTACAGGATCTTCCAGCACATTTGGCGTTATTGTTTTCGGCCAGCGATTCTGCATACAGCTCCCCTACGTGCGTTTTTGTTACGTGCTCGGGAGCGAAGCAGATGGAGCGGGCGAAGGGATTCGAACCCTCGACCCCAACCTTGGCAAGGTTGTGCTCTACCCCTGAGCTACACCCGCATCCTGTTTCCGGCAGCCCCGCCGGAGCCCTTGATATGCCAAATGGGATCGGGCTTTGCAATACATTCGGCCGACCCGTACGAAATTCGGTTACTGTGTTGCCCGCAATCCACGCGCGATGATCCGCGCTTATGTTCCACACAGCCCAGTATTACCTGCCCCTACCATGTCAGCCAGTCCAGACGATCTGTTCGCGTTTCTCGATCAGCTGGGCATTCGGCACGCAACGGTGAACCACCCGCCCCTGTTCACGGTTGAGCAGAGCCAGTTCCTGCGCGGCCAAATTGCGGGCGGCCACACCAAGAACCTCTTCCTCAAGGACAAGCGCGGCGCGCTCTTTCTCCTCACCACGCTCGAGGAGGCGGAGGTCGACCTCAAGTCGCTGCATCGCCGGCTCGGCGCGAGCGGACGTTTCTCGTTCGGCTCGGCCGAGCAGATGCGGGCGACGCTCGGCGTTGACCCCGGCTCGGTCACGCCGTTCGGCGTCCTCAACGACACGGACGCGCGCGTCACCGTCGTGCTCGATGCGGCCATGCTGGCGCACGAGACCCTCAACTTTCATCCGCTGGTCAACACCATGACGACGTCGATTTCCCGCGACGACCTCGTCCGGTTCCTCGCCGCCACCGGACACCCGGCGCGGATCGAGCCGGTTGCGGGGCCCCCCGCACCGGCGTAAGTCACGGCGCGGACTGCCCCGACCGCGATTGCATTCGGCCGCCGTATCCACCATTTAATGCGGAACCCGAGGCTCAGAATGGCTTGACCGACCCGGCGAGGGTCGAGGGATCGACGACATGCTGCAGAATGGCGGGGCCGCGACAGCAACGGCCACGGATGGGCTCGTCAAGGACACGACCACCCAGTCCTTCGTCAAGGACGTGATCGAGGAGTCGAAGCGCCAGCCGGTGCTGGTCGACTTCTGGGCGCCGTGGTGCGGCCCGTGCAAGCAGCTGACCCCGGTGCTCGAGAAGGTGGTGCGGACCGCCAAGGGCAAGGTCAAGCTGGTCAAGATGAACATCGACGAGCATCCGGCGATTCCCGGCCAGCTCGGCATCCAGTCGATCCCGGCCATCATCGCCTTCGTCAACGGACAGCCGGCGGACGGCTTCATGGGCGCGCTGCCCGAAAGCCAGGTCACCCAGTTCATCGAGCGGCTCACCAAGGACCGGCTGGGCGGCGCCGCGCAGGATCTCCTGAAGGAAGCGGAAGCCGCCCTCGCCCAGGGCGATCCCGCCGGCGCGGCGGAAATCTATGCCGAGCTTTTGGCCGAGGACGCCGGCAACGTGGCGGCGCTCGCCGGGCTGGCGCGCTGCTACTTCGAGACCGGCGCGACCGACAAGGCCAAGCAGACGCTCGCCATGGTGCCGGAGGCCAAGCGCAACGATGCGGCGGTCGCGGCGGTGCGCTCCGCGATCGAGCTTGCCGAGCAGGCCGCGTCCGTCGGGCCGGTCGGCGAGCTGGAGCAGAAGGTCGCCGCCAATCCGCTCGACCACCAGGCGCGCTTCGATCTCGCGCTTGCCTTGAACTCCAAGGGCGAGCGCAGCGCGGCGGTCGACCAGCTGATCGAGATCGTGCGGCGCGATCGCAAATGGAACGACGACGGCGCCCGCAAGCAGCTCCTGCAACTGTTCGAGGCCTGGGGCCCGACCGACGAGGCGACCGTCGCGGGCCGCAAGCGGCTGTCGTCGGTCTTGTTCGCCTGAGGTGCTGGCGGGGCGAAACGGTGTGTTGCAAATGGCGAATGGCGAATAGCGAGTAGGGCGGACCACTCGCCATTCCCTATTCGCCGCACGACAGCGCGGATGGATGGGAGGCCAACGACGCGATGCCGATGAACGCGGTCTATCGCGGCCCTGCCGATCTGCCCGAGACGATCCCGGTATTTCCGCTGCCGGGGGCGCTGCTGCTGCCGCGCGGACAGATGCCGCTCAACATCTTCGAGCCGCGCTACCTCGCGATGGTCGACGACAGCCTGCGCGACGGTCATCGACTGATCGGCATGATCCAGCCCGATACCGCGCATCCGGGCTCGGAGCACAAACCCAACCTCTACCGCGTCGGCTGCGTCGGCCGCATCACCCAGCTGGCCGAGACCGGCGACGGCCGCTACCTGATGCAGCTCACCGGCGTCGCCCGCTTCCGCATCGAGGCGGAGCTCAGTGTCGCCACCGCCTACCGTCAGTGCCGGGTGACCTACGCGCCGTTCATGGACGACTTCGTCGCCCGCAAGGGCGAGGAGGCGGTCGACCGCAAATCGCTGCTCGAGGCGCTGCAGGCGTTCCTCAAGGCCAACAATCTCAAGGCCGACTGGCAGGGCATCGAGAGCGCCCCGAACGAGGCGCTGGTCAACGCGCTCGCCATGATGTCGGCCTACGGCTCGGCCGAGAAGCAGGCCATGCTGGAGGCGCCCGATCTCAAGCGGCGCGCCGAGATCCTGATCGCGGTGACCGAGATCGAGCTCGCCAAGGGCAAGAGCGAGGACGAGCCGCCGTTGCAGTAGGCGGGCCGTCGTCCGACGATTTACACTCGGCGCAACTTGTGATATGCGCGCGCGCATGAAGCATTCGGTGCATGTCGTCCGCGAATACATGCAGACCCGCCTCGGCGGGCCGGCGGAGAACGTCTTGCGCTGAATCGACTGCGTCAAACGTCTTCCCAAGGCCCCGCCGGCTCGGACGGGGCCTTTTTCATCGGTCCTGCCGCGCCGGCTCCGACACAGAGGAGCGACCCATGTCGACCGACGTTCGCGAGATCCCCACCGACGAGCCTGCGCGGCCGCCGGCGCGCGCGCATCCTGCCGGACTCACCATTCGCGCGCGCGAGCCGAGCGACTGGCGCGAGATCGCGGCGCTGCTGCAGCTGCCGCGCGTGCGCTGGGGCACGCTGCGCCTGCCGTTCGTCAGCGGCGAGGCCGTGCGCAAATTCCTGGAGAACCCCGGCGATGGACGCACCGGCATCGTCGCCATGCTGGACGGACGCATCGTCGGCAGTGGCGACGTGACGCGTGACAGGGGACGGCGCGACCACGTCGGCCACATCGGCATATCGGTGCACGATGACTTCCACGGGCGGGGCGTCGGCTCGGGCCTGATGGCAGCGCTCGTCGACACCGCCGACAACTGGCTCGGCCTGCGGCGGCTCGAGCTCGAGGTCTTTGTCGACAACGCGACGGCGATCCGGCTGTACAAGCGGTTCGGCTTCGAGATCGAAGGTACGCGGCGTGCGGCTGCCTTCCGCGACGGCGCGTTCGTCGACGACTACGTCATGGCGCGCCTGCGCGGGCTGTGAGCGCAAGCCCGGTCGGGCCGCTTGAATTCGCCGTGGCGGGACATGCTAAAGTCATGGAATGCAACGGTTCGGAATGACCCCATGACCGAGCGTCCCGCCAACACCGTCGATCCAAAGCTGCTCGAGATCCTGGTCTGCCCGCTCACCAAGGGCCGGCTCGAATACGACGCCGAGAAGCAGGAGCTGATCTCGCGCTCCGCCAAGCTCGCCTACCCGATCCGCGACGGCATTCCGATCATGCTGCCCGAGGAAGCGCGGCGGCTGGAGTGATTCACTGTCACTGCGAGGCCTGCAAAAGCAGGCCGAAGCAATCTCCGCCACGAATTCCGTGTGGCTGAGATTGCTTCGCGGAGTTTATCCTTGGGCTCGCCGAAGGCGAGACCCGAGGGCTCGCAATGACGCATCCGGGAGGAAACCATGAAGATCTGGGGCCGCACCACGTCGTCGAACGTGCAGAAGGTGATGTGGGCGATCGGCGAGATGAGGCTCAAGCACGAACGCATCGACGTCGGCGGGCCGTTCGGCAAGAACAAGGAGCCGGCCTACCTGGCGATGAACCCGAACGGCCTGGTGCCGACGCTCGAGGAGGACGACGGCTTCATCCTGTGGGAGTCGAACTCGATCGTCCGCTATCTCGCCGCCAAGCATCAGGCGGCGGTGCTCGAGCCGAAGGACCCGAAAGTCCGCGCGCTCGCGAGCAAGTGGATGGACTGGCAGCTCACGGTGCTTGGCCCGGCCATCACGCCGGTGTTCTGGGGCCTGGTGCGGACGCCGCCCGACAAGCGCGATCCCGCCGCGATCGCCGCCGGCAAGGACAAGACCGCGGTGGCCGTGAAGATGCTCGACGACCAGCTCGGCAAGACGAAATTTCTCGCCGGCGACGCGCTGTCGTACGGCGACATCCCGGCCGGCATCATGGTCCGGCGCTATCGCGACCTGGTGCCGGAGCGGCCAAAATTCGACAATGTCGAGCGCTGGTACGCGGCGATCTCGTCGCGTCCCGCCTTCGACGAGCACGTGACGAAGATCCCGCTGGTGTAAGGCCTCAGTCGTCATTCCGGGACGGCGCGCAGCGCCGGGCCCGGAATCCACGACCGCCGCCGCGCAAGAACTGGATTCCGGGCTCGCGAGCTGTGCTCGCGCCCCGGAATGACAGCGCTCACCCTTTCTTCACCGGCCCGCGCCGCATGGAGATTGAGATGCGGTTGAGCGCGTTCATCAGCGCGATGCCCATGGTGAGATGGGTCGCATCGGCCTCGGAGAAGTGCCGGCGCATCTCCGCATAGACGTGATCGGGCGCCCGCGTGGTCGCGATGTTGGTGACCGACTCGGCCCAGGCGAGCGCTGCCTTCTCGCGCTCGGTGAAATAGGGCGACTCGTCCCACGCCGCGATCCCGTCGAGCCGCTCGGGCGTCTCGCCGGCGGCACGCAGGTCGCGCCCGTGCGCATCGACGCAGTAGGCGCAGCCGTTGATCTGCGACACGCGCTGGAAGACGAGATCCATGAGATGCGTATCGAAGCCGCTCTTCTTCAACGCCGTGTGCGTCGCGATCAGCGCCTTGTAGACGTCGGGCGCAGCCTTGGCGTAGTCGATGCGCAGGGTCATGGCTCTTCTCCCGGAAAGAAATTCGTGGGGTTGGGCAACCGCGCGCGCCCGACCGCATCCGCGTGAGCAAAATCGCGCGCGCGATCGCGATTTTGCCCACCTACAACGCCTCGCCCTTCAAGAGCTTCGGCACCTCGCCGGTGAGGCCGGCGGCCTCGCGGATGAAGAAGTCCTTCACGGCGGGGAGCCGCTCGACCACGCCAAGGCCGATGTCGCGCATCAGGCGCAGCACGTCGGAGCGGTTGGAGAACAGCCGGTTGAGCCCGTCGGTGGCGACGCCCATCGCCATGGTGTCGAAGCGCCGCCAGCGCTGGTAGCGGTCGAGCACCGGCGCGCCGCCCGGATCGAGGCCGAGCCGCGCCGCATCGACGATCGCCTCGGCGAGCGCCGCGACGTCGCGCAGCCCCATGTTGAGCCCCTGGCCCGCGATCGGATGGATGAGGTGTGCCGCGTCGCCGACCAGCGCGACGCGGTCGGCGATGAAGCTGCGCGCCATCGCAAAACCGAGCGGAAAGGCGCGGCGCGGGCCGGCGACCGAGATGTCGCCGAGGTGCAGACCGAAGCGCTTCTCCAGCTCGGCATGGAAACCGGCGTCGTCGAGCCGCATGATGCGTTCCGCGTCGGCTGCGTTCTCGGTCCACACGATCGACGAGCGGTTGCCCGGCAGCGGCAGGATCGCGAACGGCCCGGAGGGGAGGAAATGCTCCTCGGCACGGCCGTGATGCGGGCGCTCGTGCGCCACCGTGGTGACGATGGCCGACTGGCCGTACGACCAGCCGACCGACTGGATGCCGGCGCGCTCGCGGATGCGCGAGCGCGCGCCGTCGGCGGCGACCAGGAGCCGGGCGCGCACGACGGCGCCGGACGCGAGCCGCGCCGCCACGCCGTTGGCGTCGGTCTCCAGGTCGGCGACCGCGGTCGGCTCGAGGACGACGCCCGCCTGCTTCGCCTTGTCGACCAGCGCCGCCAGCACGTCGCCGTTCTCGACCATGTGGGCGAACGGCTCGCCCGGCTGCACGTCGCCTGCGAAGGTCAGAAACACCGGGCGCACGGCGTCGTCGAGCTTGGAGTCGGTGATCACCATGTCGAGCATCGGCTCGGCGCGCGGCGCGACCGCGTCCCACACGCCGAGCGCCTCGAACAGGCGGCGCGCCGCCGCCGCGATCGCGGAGGCGCGCGCGTCGGCGACCGGCCGGCCGAGCGCCGGATCGGCGACCGCGACGCGGAAGGTATCGCCCAGCGACTGGCGCAGCGCGAGCGCGAGCGCCAGCCCGGCAAAGCCGGCGCCGCCGATCAGCACGTCGACGCGTTCATCGTCGCGATGTTGGGTCTCGCCCATTCCTCACACCGTCGCGCCGGCTCGACCGGCTCGCTGCGGCAGCATAGCATCCGCCTTGTCCAATATGTCGGCCGGCAGCGGAGTGGTTGCAATGGCGTCTGGCGCAGTGCGCGAGCTCCTCGAGATCCTTGATCTGGAGCCGCTCGAGGTGAACCTGTTTCGCGGCCGCTCGCCGCAATCGCGCTGGCAGCGCGTTTTCGGCGGCCAGGTGATCGGTCAGGCGCTGGTCGCCGCCTGCCGCACGGTCGACGACGTGGCGACGCGCCCGCCGCACTCGCTGCACGCCTATTTCCTGCTCGCCGGCGACCCGAAGGTGCCGATC
>Ga0066388_100001412_pt1 | contig 13457 bp, 11 predicted proteins | sample PanSoiMetaGPlot6_FD_64539 | JGI IMG/M metagenome (GOLD analysis project Ga0066388, IMG submission 64539) | Tropical forest soil microbial communities from Panama analyzed to predict greenhouse gas emissions - Panama Soil - Plot 6 (Hybrid Assembly) | ecosystem: Environmental > Terrestrial >... | reverse complement strand
AGCGAGGCGATCCAGACGCCGATGTCGGTGCTCACGTGCATGCTACTTCCGCTCCCCCCGGCGCTGCGGCAGCGCCGCCAGATTCCCCAGGATGATCATGAGCGCGATGAACACGTGCGCGAGCGACTGGGCGTCCATGCCGCGCATCGCGAGCCCGGGCTGCTTCACGAGCGCCTCGTACTCCGCCGCGCCCGCCATGCCGCCGAGCAGCCCCTGGAGCTGCCCCGCCTGGAGGTAGGGGTAGTATTCCGGCGCGCTCACCGCGGTCACGCCGGCCACCATCGGCACGTGGTAGCGCGAGACGACCTGCTGCACCCATTCCTTCGTGCCCGGGTATCCAGCGCTCACGCTCACGAGGAGCGCGATCTGGGAGAAGTTCTCGACCCCCTTCATGACGGGAAGCTGCGCGACCGGGACGTTCCGCCGGTCCACGGGGAACGTGCGGGGGATGCTGCTCCCCATCTGCGACATCACGACCTCGTTCCCCGACTTGTACCCGAGGTTCACGTAATCGTAGCCCTCGCGCTTGTGGTACTCCTCCCCCGCGAGGTGGAGCACCCGATCGGCCAGCGGCGGCCCGCCCGGGTAGAGCTCGACCGCGACGATCTTCACGTTGCGCGACATGAGGTGCCGCGTCGCGGCGAGGTGCATCGGGTAGTTCTCCGCGATCGTGCCCGGGTCGTAGTCCCCGGCCACGAGCACCGTCGAGCCGGGAGGCACGCGCTCGATCGCGTCGTAGAAGCCGCGCGCCCGCGCGCTCGGCCGGACCGGGGCGATGTGGAACCCCGTGATCAGGGGCATCACGACGAGCAGGCCCACCGCGAGGAAGATCCAGCGCCGGTCGAGCCGGCGGAGGTCGGCAAGGCCCGGGCTCACGAGCCCCCCTCCGACCCGTACGTGCGCTCGATGCCCAGGATGATCCGGAACCCGGTCGCCATCACGCCGAGGGCGGCTCCCATGAGGATGCCCCGCTTCGCCGCGTTCTGGGGAATCTCCATGAGCCAGTCCGCCGCCTCGGGCAGGATCGGATGGATGAGGCTTCCGATCGGCACGCGGCCCAGCATGAGCACGAACGCGGCGATCGCGAGCAGGAACGCCTCCACGGTCCGGACGCGGAAGGCGCGGAACGCGGCGGAGGCGATGAAGAAGGCGAGCAGCGAGAACATCGTCGCCGCCATCGCGGAGTAGAACGTGTTGTAGATCCAGGAGAACTTGCTGCCGTCATCCAGGTAGTGGGTTCCCTCGGAGAACCCGATGACCATCGTCGCGACCACCCCGACGATGAGCACGATCTTGTACGGCCAGTCCCGCTCGCGGCGGCTCACCTGGGTCCAGTTGATGCGGAGAACGTTCGCCATCCCGAGCACGTACGTGAACGCGACGACGATGATGACCCACTGCTGGATGTCGTCGTAGAGGGTGCGGATCGCGGGGTGCGGCACGAAGAACCCGACGAGGACGAAGATCCCGGTGACCATCGAGATGAGGAGCGGAATTTCCCGTCTCATGCGCGCGCGCTCACTGGGTGGCGAAGAACTCCCCCAAACCCGAATAGCCGAAGGTCAGGAGGAGCGTCGCGAGAAGGATGGTGATGACGAGCAGGATCTTGATCGTGTCCGACGCCTTGAGCGATCCCAAGAGGCGGGAATCCTTCGAGAGGTACGCGCTCGCCGCGTAGTACTCCTCGCCGATCAAGGTGTAGTCGCAGGCGACCACGAAGAACGGGAGCTGGTGGACGTTGGCCGTCCCGGCGATCTGGATCGCGCCCGTCTCGTGCCCGGTCTCCGCGAGCAGGAGCGATTCGGCGAAGAACGCCCCGAGGAGCAGGTTCGCCGCGGGGCGCTCGCGGAGCATCATCCCGTTCACCGCCGCGACGTAGGCGAACTGCTCGCTCGTGATGTAGCGCACTTGGTCGGCGCGGTAGGCATCGGCGCGCCCCGCGTCCGTGTACGCGCCCTTCACGACCTCGTCCGCCACCGTGTACACGGCCGGCGAATTGGCGGGCACGTAGAGCGGCGTCTCGTATTTCGCGGTCATCCGCGCCACGTTGCCCAGGATGATCATGCTCGCGATCGTCTGGATGTCGTCGATGTCCTGCACGCCCGGGACGTAGAGGACGCCCTTCCCCATCTCGGTCGAGCGCCCGATCGCCTCTTCGATGGCGTTGAGCCCCGCGATCGTCCGGAACCGCCAGACCTTTCCGCGCTCCGACTGGCCGATGTAGTAGAGGACGAGCGCGAAGAAGACCGCGAGCACGACCGCGACGTTGATCTTCGTGAGGTCGAACCAGCTCGCGCCCGGAACGGCGGGCAGGGACGGATCGGAGGCGAGGGCGACGGCCCCCGGGAGCGCGACCAGCCGGTACTGGTAGGCGGTGCCGTTCCGGAGCCCGTTCTCGTCGGTGTAGGTCGTGAGCGCTCCGCCGATCGTGTCGATCGGTACCATGGGCTGCCCCGGAGCGGCGCGCAACACCTGCCAGGATTCCGGGGGCGTGGGCTGGGCCTGCCAGCTCAGCGTGACGCGCCCCCCTCCGTCGTTCGGCGTGTCGACGGCGCGGAGCGGAAACGCGAGTCCACGCTGGGGGAACAGAAGGGCGAGTAGGAGGAAAAGCATCAGGCCGGTGCGTCGACATCCCCGATCGGAATCGATCACGCTTGGATGGTTCCTCGTGAGTGTGAACCGGCCGGCTGTGCGCTGCGAACGTAGGGGCAGAAGGGAGGCTCTGTCAAGCCGGATCGCGCCTACGATTCGATCATTTCGACGTTCGCCCGGGGGAGGAGGGCCCGCCCTCCGTTGCCGAAATCGACCTCGAGAACGCGGACCTTGGCCTCGGTCTCGAGAGGCATGAGCTCGGGGGGAAGCGCCGTCACGCGGCCCAGGCGCCCGAAATAGGGCTGGCGGATGACCCGCACGAGATCCCCGGTCTTGAGTCCCCCTTCGACGGCCGAGCCCGCGCCGTCCCCGGTCCGCGCCTCGTCGAGGCGCGGGGCGATGATCTCGGGGCGCAGCACCCCGGCGCGGATCTGGGTCGCGCCGCTCACCGAGACGCGGCGCCCCTCGCAGGCCTTCAGAAGCTCGAAGGTGCGGTCCGCCATCGGAATCGACCCGAACCCCTCCGTCACGATCAGCGTGATGCCCAGCTCCTCGGAGCCGGTGATCGCCACGCCGAGGTCGTACCCGAGGAGGTCGCGCAGATCGTGATCGTCGAAGCCTCCGACGACCACCGCCTTCGCGCCGGCGCTGATGGCTTTGCGCAGGACCGCCGTGGTCACGTACGAGCCGCCGACGACCACCTTGCCGCGGCAGGTCTCATCGATTCCCGATTCCCGGAGCGGCTCGTCCGGGCTGGCCACGCAGAGGTGGAGGCTCCCGAGCGCTTCGCTACCGACCCCGAAGATTCCCTGGATGAAGGTGCCGCGTGTCTCCACAGTGACCCCCGATCCGGGATGGATCTCGACCACCGTGCCGTCGACGTACGCGTCGACCTCGACCGGAATCGGAGGCTCGCGCAGGAGAACCTGTCCGGTCACCGCGGAGACGCTCTCGAGGGTGCCCTTCACGGGCGCGTGGCACTTCGACCGGAAGAGGCCAAAGAAGGAGCGGCTCTCCGCGAAGACCTCCCCCTTCACGACGGCGGCGCCGACCGGTTTCGTCAGGCACTCCGCGACGTCCTCGGGAAGCACGCCGAGGAGGTTCGCCGCGTTCACGCTCTGCACGTTGCCGGGAAGCTCCGTCCGGGCGACGATGGTCTCGGCCGTGACGCGGTCCCCTTCCTTCACGAGGACCGTCCCCGGGAGCGGGAGCTTGCGCTCGCGCCGAAGGGTCGTCAGGGAGGTGACCTTGAGGCCGGGGGTGTAGGAATGCGCCATGGCTCAGGCCCTCCCCGCGAGAACGGGCGTCGGGGATTCCGAGCGCTCGCGCGCCGGATAGATGCCGAGCTCCTCGTTCCAGAGATGGAGCTTCGCGATCCTCGCCGCGCGGTCGTCCGGGAGCCGGAAGGGCTGCCTGCCCCGGCAGTCGAAGATGAGGCCCACGACGCCTCCCTTCAGCGTGACCTGGCGCTCCTTCCCCTTCCCCTCACCGACGTCGAACCCTTTCTCCGGGCGGAGCGTCGCCTTGGCGCTCTGGCCGAGGGCGAGCGGCACGAGCTTCATCGACCCGTAGGGAATCGAGAGCTCCTCGACACGCCCCCCGGGCAGCTCGAGCGACACGCGAAGCGCGGGCGCTCCGTCGCGGCCGACACCCACCGGGGCCACGCTGCTCCCGAGCCGCACCAGACAGTCCTTCTCGAACACTTCCTTGGCCGCGCGGGGGTGGACCGTGGAGAGGACGCCCAGCTGCGGCGCCATGAAGATCGAGTCGACCGCGAGCTCGGTGAGGTGCTCCGGGAGGAACGCGTCGAGCATCATGAGCGCGGCCTGCGCACGGCGCGGCGCGTGCGAGAGGACGCCGCCGCTGCCCACGAGGAGATCGAGGTGATCCAGCCGCACCAGGGTCTCGCCGCTCGCCGTCTGCTCGAACGTGTCCGAGATCGTGCGCTCCTGCTGCACGCCCTTGAGCCCCACCGCCAGCGACTTGTGCTGCTCGAACGCCAGGCGGAGCGCTTCGCGCGCGATCGCCTGCTCGATGATCAGCTCCTCGAGCGACTGCGGGATGGTCGTCGGGCGGATCATCTTGTTCTTGATCCGGTTCCGGAGGTCGCGCTCCTCGATCTCGAACGGCACCCAGCGGAGGATGTTCGGGAGCCCGGTCTCGGCGAGCACGTTGGAGACGCTGTAGCTCATCCCGAGGTTCGCGCTCACCGTGCGGTTGAACACGCCCTGGAACACCGAGAAGACGTCCGTCGTCGCGCCGCCGATGTCGACGCCGATGACCTGGATCCCCTCCTCGCGGGCGATCGTCTCGATGATGAGCCCCACCGCGCCCGGCGTCGGCATGATCGGCACGGGGGTCCACGTCATGAGCTTGCGGTACCCCGGCGCGTGCGCCATGACGTGCTCCATGAAGAGATCGTGGATCTTGTCGCGCGCGGGGCCGAGGTTCTCCCGCTCGAGCACGGGGCGCAGGTTCTCGGTGATGACGAGCGCCACCTTGCCGCCGAGGCGCTCCTTCACGATGTCGATCGCGTCCTTGTTTCCCGCGTAGATGACCGGCAGCTCGTATCCGACGCCGAGACGCGCCTTCGGGTCCGCGGCGGCGAGTAGCTCCGCCATCTCGGCGACGTGCGAGGTGGTTCCTCCGTCCACACCGCCGGAGAGGAGGATCATGTCCGGCCGCAGATGGCGGATGCGCTTGATCTTCTCGTACGGGAGCCGGCCGTCGTTGCTCGCGATCACGTCCATCACGATCGCGCCCGCCCCGAGCGCGGCGCGCTGCGCGCTCTCGCCGGTCATGCTCTTCACCACGCCGGAGACCATCATCTGGAGCCCGCCCCCGGCGCTCGAGGTGGAGATGTAGAGATCGACCCCTTCGCTTCCCTTCTGGGGCGTGATGATCCGCTCGCCGTCCAGGATTTTCCGTCCGGCCAGCTCCTCGACCTCCATGATCGCGTTCAGGACCCCGCGGGTCACGTCCTCGAAGGGGGCCTCCACCGTCGTCGGTGCCTCGCCACGGACAATGAGCCGGTATTCCGACCCGCGGCGCTCGATCAGAATGGCCTTCGTGGTCGTGCTTCCGCAGTCGGTCGCGAGGACCGAGTTCAGCGTTTCGGGATCGATCGTGCTCACTCCGATTCCTTTCTCTGCTTCCGCTCCCGCTGTTCCGTCCGCTTCCGCTCCCGCTCCGCCTTCTCCTGCCGGCGAGCCTCGTCGTCCCGCTCCTCGATCTTCACGAGCAGGACCTCGAGGTTCTCCCGCCGCTCCATGAGCAGCGCGAACCGCTCGTACTCGTCCACCCGGAAGAACGCGTGGACCATCGGCTCGAAGAAATGGAGCGCCTGGCTGCCGATGAACGAGAGCGGCTTCATGCTCTCGAGGAAGAAGATCGCGGGCACCGTCATCCGGTGCCGGACCGTCAGCTCGGCCAGCCGGTCGAGGAGCGCCTCATCCTGCTCCGTCCGAGGCGGGAGCCCGGCCCTTGCCGCGGCGTCCGGAGGGCGCCTCTCCGGCTCCCTCGACCGGTCGTCCGATCCTCGCTTCCACAAACGCCACGACTTGATCTCGATTTCCTCCGAAGAGAAGCCGCATGCCTCGATAGCTCTCGAGCCAGGTCCGCTTCTCGAACGGGCTCAGGAACACTCCCGTGCGATCCACGGTCGCGCGGCGCATCTCCCCCCAGGGGCGCGCCCGCGCCACCCCGAGCGTCTTCGACTCCACCGTGTCCGCCGTCAGCCGGTACTCCGTCCTCGTGAGGAAGGACCCCAGGGAGCCCAGCACGAAGAGCGGAGCCGCGACCCCCAGCACGCGGTCGCCGGTGCCGCGCGCGATCAGGATGCCGAGGATGCCGACCGAGCCGACCAGCACGAGCGCCGCCCAGGGGCGGTCGCGCGCGGGCCAGACCGACCAGGCGAGCGGCTCCGGCACCGCGGTCCCCTCACGCCCGGCCAACCTCGTCCTCGAGATCCCGCCAGGTCAGGGTGAGCTTGCGCGCGGCGCGCGCCTCGTCGAGACGCCGCACGGGCGTCCGCGTCGGGGCGTTCCGCACCCGCTCCGGGTCTTCCTGCGATTCGCGGTCGATCGCGAGGAGCGCGTCGGCGAAGCGGTCGAGACTCGCTTTCGTCTCCGTCTCGGTCGGCTCGATCATGAGCGCCTCGTCCACGATCAGCGGGAAGTACGCGGTCGGCGCGTGCACGCCGAAGTCGAGCAGCCGCTTGGCCACGTCCAGCGCGCGGACGCCGCGTGCCTTCTGGCGGGAAGCGGAGAGCACGAATTCGTGCATGCAGTATCCGGGATACGAAGGCTGGTACGCGTCCTGGAGCCGCGCCTTGAGATAGTTCGCGTTCAGGATCGCCTCGCGGCTCACCTCCTCGAGTCCTGAGGCGCCGAGCGTCTTCACGTAGCAGAGCGCGCGAACCATCATGCCGAAGTTGCCGTAGAAGGAGTGCACCCTCCCGATCGAGCGCGGGCGATCGTCGGTCCAGTGGTACCGGTCCCCCGTGCGCTCCAGCACCGGCGTGGGCAGATAGGGCGCGAGCTCTTCGCGAACGCAGAGCGCGCCTCCGCCGGGCCCGCCGCCGCCGTGGGGCGTCGAGAAGGTCTTGTGCAGATTGATGTGCGTAAAATCGAAGCCCATCGAGCCGGGGCTCGCGAGCCCGATCAGGGCGTTCAGGTTCGCGCCGTCCAGGTAGAGGAGCCCGCCGGCCTCGTGGACGATCCGCGCGATCTCTCCCACGCGCCGCTCGAAGATTCCGAGCGTGTTCGGGTTCGTGAGCATGAGGGCGGCGGTCTTCTCGGATACGACCCGCCGCAGCGCGTCGATGTCCACGCAGCCGTCCGATCCGGAAGGCACGGTGACGACCCGGTAGCCGACCTGGTTCACGGTGGAGGGGTTCGTGCCGTGGGCGGAATCGGGGACGATCACCTCCTCGCGCGGGTTCCCCCGCTCCCGATGGTAGGCGCGCGTCATGAGGACCGCGGTGAGCTCGCACTGGGCCCCGGCGGCGGGCTGGAGGGTGACGGCCGGAAGCCCGGCGATCGTCCCGAGCCAGTGCTTGAGCTCCGCCACGACCGCGAGCGCTCCCTGGGCCAGCTCCTCCGGCTGGAGCGGGTGGATCGCGGCAAGTCCAGGCATAGAAGCGACTTCGTCGTTGAGCTTCGGGTTGTACTTCATGGTGCAGGAGCCGAGCGGGTAGATCGCGCGGTCGATGTGGTGATTGAGGATCGAGAGGTTCACGAAGTGGCGCACCACCGCCGGCTCGGACACCTCGGGGAGCCCGGGGGCGCCGCGCCGCAGGCGATCCGCGGGAAGGAGCCGCGTCTCTCCTTCCGCCGGAACGTCGAGCGGGGCGAGCCGCGGTCCGCGATGCCCTTCGACCGAGATCTCCTTCAGGGTCAGCTCCGGCACGCGGCCTCCGCGACCCGCGCCCCGAACCGGGAGCGCGCCCAGTCGGCCAGCGTCTCCACGTAGCGGTCGAGCTCCTCGCGGGTGCGTTTCTCGGTGACCGCGACCAGGAGATCGCGCGGACGCCCGCCGTCGAACCGGGCGAGCGGAACGCCGGCGAGGATCCGGCGCGCCTCGGCCGCGCGGAGGAACTCGGCGGCGGGACCGGGCAGCCGGAGCGCGAACTCCCGGAAGTACGGGGCGCCGCCGTTCGCGAGCGACACGCCCGGAATCTCCGAGGCGCGGCGGGCGAGGTAGTGCGCCTTCTCGAGGCACTGAACGGCGACCTCGCGCATCCCCTGAGCTCCGAGAAGCGCCAAGTGGACCGTATTCGCGAGGGCCATGAGCGCCTGATTCGTGCAGATGTTCGACGTCGCGCGCTCGCGGCGGATGTGCTGCTCGCGCGTCTGGAGCGTGAGCACGTATCCGCGCGTGCCGTCGAGGTCCACGGTCACGCCGGCCAGGCGCCCCGGGAGACGTCGGACATCCCCCTTGCGGATCGCGAAGAAACCCACGACGGGACCGCCGTAGCCCATCGGCACGCCGAGCGGCTGTCCCTCCCCGACCACGACGTCCGCGCCGTCCTCCCCGGGCGGGCGGAGGAGCGCCAAGGCGACAGGATCGGCGGCGGCGATCGAATACGCCCCCGCGGCATGGGCCGCTTCGGTGAGTGCTTTGCCGTCCTCCACGACCCCCTCGAACGTGGGTTGGGCCCAGAGGAACGCCGCCACGTCGGGGCTCAGGAGCCGCCGGAGCGATTCGATCGACGTGGCGCCCTGGTCGATCGCCACCTCGCGCGTCTCGTAGCTGCCCGCCGCCCCGTACGTCTCGAGGACGCGCCGGTAGTGGGGATGGAGCCCTTTGGAGACGAGGACGACGCGCCGTCCGTTCGCGCCCGTCGCGAGGTGGGCGGCCTCCGCGGACGCAGTCGCGCCGTCGTACATCGAAGCGTTCGCGACCTCCATGCCGGTCAGCTCGCAGATCATCGACTGGAACTCGAAGATGGCCTGCAGGGTGCCCTGCGACACCTCGGGCTGATAGGGGGTGTAGGCCGTGGCGAATTCGGAGCGCGAAAGGATGGAGCGGACCGCGGCCGGAATGAAGTGGTCGTAGATCCCGGCCCCGAGGAAGCACGCGTAGTGGCTCGCGTCCGCGTTCTGCTCGGCGAGCTGGGCGAAGCGGCGCGTCAGCTCGTACTCGGCCATCGGCGGATCGAGCGGGAGGGAGCCCGCGACGCGAAACTCGGATGGAATCGCCTCCCACAGCTCCTCGAGGCTCTTCGCCCCGATCCGATCGAGCATCACCCTGCGCTCGGGATCGCTCCGGCCGACGAAGCTCACGCGTGCGCCCCCAGAGCCTTCTCGTACGCGTCCGCCGTGAGCAGCGATTCGAGCTCGGCGGGGGACGCCATCCGGATCCGGATCATCCACCCCTTCTCGTAGGGGGACTGGTTGATGAGGGCGGGATTGTCCTTGAGCTCTGGGTTCACCGCCACGACCTCCCCCGAGACCGGGGCGAAGAGATCGCTCACCGTCTTGACCGCGTCGATCGTGCCGAAGCCCTTCATCTGCGCGACGCGCGCACCGGCCGAGGGCAGCTCCACGAACACCACGTCCCCCAGCTCCCCCTGCGCGAAATCGGTGATGCCGATCTCCGCCTCGTCGCCGCGGACGCGCACCCATTCGTGTTCCTTCGTGTACCGGAGATCCTTGGGAACGTTCATTCCGCTCTCCTGGGCTTCGGGGCGCGCACGCTTCCCCTGGGGTACATGGGCCGCGGCGTGACCGCGGCCGGGGTCTCGTGCCCCCGCGTGCGCACCTCGAGCTTCGTTCCGGGTGCCGTGTGGCCGGCTTCCGTGTAGGCCATCGCCACCGGCTTCCCGATGCTGATCCCCATCGATCCGCTCGTGACCGCGCCGACCACCCGCCCCTGAAGGGCGACCTCGCAGCCGTGCCGCGCGATCCGCTCCCCTTCCAGAACGAGCCCGATCAGCTTGCGGGCGAGCCCCGCGCTCTTCGAGCGCACGAGCGCTTCCCTTCCGATGAAGCCTCCCTTCTTCTCGAGCCGGACCGTCCATGCGAGACCCGCCTCGAGCGGGTTCGTCGTCTCGTCGATGTCGTTGCCATAGAGGCAATATCCCATCTCGAGGCGCAGCGTGTCGCGCGCGCCGAGGCCGATCGGACGGATGAGCGCCGGGGCGCCGGCCTCGAAGAGGCGGTCCCACGTCTCGAGCGCCCGCGACGGGCGGACGTAGATCTCGAACCCGTCCTCTCCCGTGTAGCCGGTGCGCGAGACGAGCGTCCAGTCCTCCCCCGATCCCCTCTCGAAGAAGGTGTAGAACTCGAGCGATCGGACCTCGTCGCCGTACACGCGCGCGACCACGTCCTCCGCCATCGGTCCCTGCACGGCGAGCTGCGCTGTGTCCTCGTTCTCGTCCAGGACCTTCACGTCGGAGGGGGCGTGCTCGCGGATCCAGGTCAGGTCCTTGTCGAAGTTGGCCGCGTTGACGACGAGCAGGCGGTCCTGCCCCGTCGCGTAGACCAGGAGGTCATCGACGATGCCTCCCGAATCGAGGCACATCGGGCTGTAGACCGCTTTGCCGTTCGGGATCGCGGAGACTTCGTTCGTGACGAGGCGGCCGGCGTAGGCGCGGGCTCCGGGGCCCGTGAGCCGGATCTCTCCCATGTGGGAGACGTCGAACACGCCGACCGCGGCCCGCACCGCGCGGTGCTCCGCGACGATCCCCTCGTACTGGATCGGCATCTCGAAGCCGGCGAACGGAACCATCTTGGCCCCGAGCGCCATGTGGCGGGCGTAGAACGGGGTCCGTTTGAGCGTAGAGGTTGTTTCGAGCATCCTCTATGGAAACCTTGAGTTAGGTACGGTCAGACGGCCTACCGTAGCATATCCGACCGGGAATTCATACCACCGCCTCCCGCGCCGGAGCGGTCCGCGCGACGGCGAGCGCGCCGCGGAGCGCCTCTCCGGTATGGGACCCGGGCGCCATCGCCACGTGCTCCGGAGATCCCTCCGCGACGATGCATCCGCCGTCGTCTCCACCCTCGGGACCAAGGTCCAGAATCCAATCGCACGACTGGATCACGTCGAGGTTGTGCTCGATCACGATCACCGTGTTCCCTTTGTCGACGAGCCGGTTCAGGACGTGGAGCAGCGCGCGGACGTCCTCGAAATGGAGCCCGGTCGTGGGCTCGTCCAGGAGGTAGAGCGTCCGCCCCGTCTCGACGCGCGAGAGCTCGGTCGCGAGCTTCACGCGCTGCGCCTCGCCTCCCGAGAGCGTCGTGGCGGGCTGGCCCAAGTGGATATAGCCGAGCCCCACGCCACTCAAGGTCTCGAGCTTGCGCCGGACCGGCGGGATCGCTCCGAGGAGCTCGAGCGCGTCGTCGACGGTGAGCTCCAGCACGTCGGCGATCGACTTCCCCTTGAAGGTCACCTCGAGCGTTTCGCGGTTGTAGCGCTTCCCCCGGCACACGTCGCAGGTCACGTACACGTCGGGGAGGAAGTGCATCTCGATCTTGACGAGCCCCTCCCCCGCGCATGCCTCGCACCGTCCTCCCTTCACGTTGAAGCTGAACCGCCCCGACTTGTACCCGCGCACCTTCGCTTCCGGCAGCTCGGCGAAGAGGTCGCGGATGAAACTGAAGACCCCGGTGTAGGTCGCGGGGTTGCTACGGGGAGTGCGTCCGATCGGGGATTGATCGATGGCGACGACCTTGTCGATGTGCTCGATGCCTTCGATCCGGTCGTGCGCGCCCGGCGTGTCCTTCGCCTGATAGAAGTGCCGCGCGAGCGCGCGGAACAGGATGTCCTGCACGAGCGTGCTCTTGCCCGAGCCGGAGACCCCGGTGATCCCGACGAGGCAGCCGAGCGGGAAGCTCGCGGTCACGCCCTTCAGATTGTTCTCCCGCGCGCCGACGACCGTGAGGCGGTTCCCGTTCCCCGCGCGCCTCCGCTCGGGAACCTCGATCTCCCGCTCTCCCGAGAGGTACTGCCCGGTCAGGGACTGCGGCGCACGGCGGATCTCGTCGATCGTGCCCTCCGCGACGAGGTAGCCCCCGCGCCGGCCGGCTCCCGGCCCGAGGTCCACGATGTGATCCGCCGCTTCCATCGTCTCCCGGTCGTGCTCGACGACGAGGACGGAATTCCCGAGGTCGCGCAGCGCAAGGAGCGTGCGCAGGAGCTTCTGGTTGTCGCGCGGATGGAGCCCGACGCTCGGCTCGTCGAGGATGTAGAGCACGCCGGTGAGCCGCGACCCGATCTGGGTCGCGAGCCGGATGCGCTGCGCCTCCCCGCCGGCCAGCGTCGAGGCGGTCCGGTCCAGCGTGAGATACCCGACCCCGACGTCCTCGAGGAACGTGAGCCGCTGCCGGAGCTCCTTCAGGATGGGCCCCGCGATCACCCCTTCGCGCGCCCCGAGCGCGAGTCGACTCAAGAGCGCCAGCGACGCTGCGACCGAGAGCCGCGTCCAGTCGGCGATCGACTGCCCGTCGATCCGGACCGCGAGCGATTCCGGCTTGAGCCGGGCGCCGCCGCAGGCGGGGCACGGCTTCTTGCTCATGCGCTGCTCGATCTGCGCCCGCACCTGGTCGGACGTGGTCTCCCGGTACCGGCGCTCGAGCTCCGGGATCACGCCCCGGAAGCGCCCCTTGTGCGACCACACCGTTCCGCTCCGGAGCTTGAACCGGTACTGGAGCTTTTCGTCCCCGAGCCCGTAGAGGAGCGCCTTCTGCGCCTGCGCGGGGAGCTTGGCGAAAGGGGTGTCCATCGAGATCTTCATCCGCCTCACGAACGCCCGGATGATCCCCTTGATCCACGTTCCTTCCGTGTCCCCCCACGCGGAGATCGCCCCCTCGCGGAGGGACTTCGACCGGTCCGGCACCACGAGGTCGGGATCGATCTCGAACGTGGTCCCGAGCCCGTCGCACGTCTTGCACGCGCCGTAGGGGCTGTTGAAGCTGAAGGAGCGTGGCTCGGGAGGCTCGTAGGACAGGCCGCAGATCGGGCAGGCGGCGCTCGCCGAGAGCATGACCTCCTCGCCCTGCGCCGGAATCACGAGCGCGAGCCCGTTCGCGATCCGGGTCGCCGTCTCGATCGACTCGTGGAGACGGCTCCGGCGCGCTCCTTCCGCGGGCAGACGGTCGACCAGGATCTCGATCGTGTGCTTGCGCTTCTTGTCGAGCGCGATCTCCTCCTCGAGCTCCCGGAAGACGCCGTCGATGCGGGCGCGGACGAACCCGAGCTTCCGGAACTGGGCGAGCTCCTTCCGGTACTCCCCTTTCCTCCCGCGGATCACGGGTGCCAAGATCTGGATCCGCTCTCCCGCGTGGGTCTCGAGCACGTGGTCCACCATCTCCTGGACGGTCTGGCCGCGGATCGGGCGGCCGCAGTTCAGGCAGTGCTGC
>Ga0066388_100001411_pt1 | contig 13467 bp, 12 predicted proteins | sample PanSoiMetaGPlot6_FD_64539 | JGI IMG/M metagenome (GOLD analysis project Ga0066388, IMG submission 64539) | Tropical forest soil microbial communities from Panama analyzed to predict greenhouse gas emissions - Panama Soil - Plot 6 (Hybrid Assembly) | ecosystem: Environmental > Terrestrial >... | reverse complement strand
ATGCATATACGTCTGCAAGTTTTGGGTACATGCTGCAGGACGTCGATATTTTTAATGTGGCCGTTACCGCATCGGACTTCATTCAATCGCAAAAGGGCTCGTTCACCGAGAGCAAGATTTTCGGCGGTGTCGTGTTCGATTCACGCGACAATCCCTTGCTCACGCGTCGGGGACGACGATTCACCTTTTCACCATTTATCGCAGGCGGTTTTCTGGGAGGCGACACCCAGATCTACGGATTGGACTTCGAAGGATCCCAATATTTTCATCTTCCGTGGGACACCATTCTCCTGATCAACGGCGAAGTCGCTACCGTCAGCCAGTGGGGAAACGGGAATGATGTACCAATCTACGAGCGACTTTATCTTGGTGGTTCAAATAACCTGCGCGGATTTCCGTATCGCGAAGTTGGCCCGCAAGATGAGAATGGCGAACCAATCGGTGGAAAGACGATGTGGCGCACGACGGTTGAATGGACTTTCCCGATTATTGAAAAAGCACGTGGAGCAATTTTTTACGATACCGGCTTCGTTAACGGCAGCCCGTGGTCTTTTGGCTTCAACCATATCGCCTCCGATGTCGGGATCGGGCTTCGCCTCGATCTGCCGATCGGGCCGTTGCGGCTCGATTATGGATATCCGGTACAACGCGACGGATATCACGGAGGTGGTCGTTTCAACTTCAACGTGGGCTATCAATTTTGAACGAATATATGGGGTTGCAGTCTAACGCGATTCCGAGCACTGTATCCTCCATTTTATGAAAAAGTCTCTGTTTACAATGCTTGCATTGACGCTGGGGTTTCCGATTGCGGTCCTTGCTCAAGGCTCACTGAAAATCGGAACGGTTGATATGCAGCGCGCGTTCAAGGAATACAACAAGACCAAAGAAGCCGAAAAGAAAATCAATGACGCCAAAGATTCCGCCAAGAAGGAATACGATGATCGCGCGGAGGCTTACAAAAAGGCCCTGGACGAAATCAATAATCTAAACAAGCAGCTGGAGTCGCCAGCCCTGAGCGCAGATAAGAAGACCCAAACGGCAAAGGAACGAGACGACAAGATCGCCAACATCAAAAACATGGAGCGTGAGATCAGCGATTTCCGTCAAACTCGCGAACGACAATTGCAGGAACAATTGATGCGTGTGCGAGAAGGAATCGTGAAGGAAATCACCGACGTCGTGATGGAGAAGGTTAAGACCAACAATCTGGATCTCGTGTTCGACAAATCGGGCATGAGCATTAACGGGGTCCCAGTCCTGATGTACTCACACGAGAACATTGATTTTACCAACGACGTGATCGGCGTGCTCAACAAGCCCGGACGCGCGGTGAGCTCAACTGCGAAAGCAAATCCGTCCCCCACTGCGGCAAGAGCCGCAAAGCCGTAACATTTAAATTCGACAATTCGGAAAATACACGCGAGCTAAACTCGCGTGTATTTTTTTCGTACGAATGAAAAGCGGCGACCCATATGAAAGGGAAACGATTGGTGAGCGTTTGCGGCGTGCGAAAATATCGAGTCTAATCCGACCTCGAATTCTGCCGGCAATCTTTGCGTTTCTCGCATTCTGCTCCAGCTCGCACGCGCAGAATTGGGTGGCGACACTCAGCAAGGAGTCGGCTGGAAATTTTCCTGAGCTGCGCCCTTTGCGTGCCTCCTATCGCTTCGGTTGGTCTGGCCTGACGGCAGCTACCGGAGACGTCCACTTTACAAAGCCATCCGGAGACAAGTTTCAACTCGATGGGACCGGCCGAACTATTGGCCTGGTTCGGGCGTTGTGGAAATTGGAGGTGAATTATCGCGCAGTCGCCACTGCCGGGACGTTGCGCCCGGTCGAAACCGAGCAAACCGAAAGTTATCGATCAAAGAAAATTCTTACCCATCTCACTTTCACAAATAACGGGGTGACTCGTGTGAGGACAGAGAGTAAGGGCGGAGCACAACCGAAAGCGCGGCAGTTTAATTTCCCTAACCTCTTCGATCTGTTTTCGGCCATGCTTTATTTGCGCAGTCAGCCGCTAAAGGATCGCAGCGTTTACCGTGTCGTGGCCTATCCCGCGACCAATGCCTACCTTGCTACTGTCACAGTAATTGGCCGGGAAAAAACCTCAGTGCACGCTGGGAATTACAACGCAATTAAACTCGATTTGCAGCTCAAGCGGATTGGCAAGCATCGCCAATTAGAACCGCACCGGAAGTTTCGTCGCGCCACGATCTGGGTGTCGGATGATGCCGAACGACTCCTGCTTCGCATCGAAGCGCAAATCTTCGTCGGCGCGGTCTTTGCCGAGCTGCAATCAGTGCGCTTCGACAATCCTCAATAGTAGGCGCGTTTCGCCCGCGGCGGCTGGCCGTGAACACTTCCACTAGGTCACTCAGGAACCCATTCACCGGGAACCGGCGGGCCGGGTGGGGGACGCCAACGTCTGTGGGAAGGATCGTAAAAAGGTTGGCGCGGTTGCGGTAACAAGCGAAGCGCGGCGAGTGTTTGCAAATCAAGGCGGCCCGTTACCGGAATTTTCGTCCGTGCTTGATATGCGCGCAGTGAAAACTCCATTGCGGGCCCGTAAATTCCATTGACTTCCTCGTGATAAAGGCCACGTCGCGCCAACGCGATTTGAGCAGAAACTATTACGTTGCGTTGCACTTCGGGAGGGGCAGTTTCAAAAGGCGTTCGCGCGAGCACTCCCGCCGACGGAGTAGCTGGTGCGACGGCGTTGGGTGGATACATCTGTTGGTCTTGCGGCGGATTCGTAGACGGCTGCCCGGGGGCAGGTGTTATGTTTGGTGCCTCGATGGGAGGTTGCTGCCCTGACTTAGGCGCCGCCGGGCTCGGCGCGGCAGGCTTTGTCGCGGGTTGCGCAGCAGAAGAAGAGTTAATTCCCAGCGATTGAAGCGTCTCACCATTGAGCTGACCGTTGACCTGCAGTCCACTCCGAATCTGATAACGGCGAACAGCCGCGGTTAAATCCGAACTCATTTGACCAGTGATCTCACCGTAGTAAAAACCCTGATCTTTCAAGATTTGCTGCACGCTTTCAATCATCTGGTCGGCTCGCGCCAGTGTAAGCGCACCGAGGAAGATCAGCGCAGCGATCTTGGCCTTCATTCGTGATGTTGTTTGACGCCCTTGTTTGCCGCGTATTCAGCGCTTTCCCGGATCCGCTACCGCCAACGTTGGCTTACGCTGACTGATCACGTCGCGATAATGCAAAATACCGTCCGCAACGGCTGCGGCGATTTGGTCGCGGTAATCTTCGCTCACGAGTTTGGAAATGTCTTCCTTATCGGTCAGAAATCCTCCTTCGATCAAGACGGCAGGAGAAGTCACGTTTGCGATCACAAAAAATTGTCCAGCTTGTGTGCCCCGATTGATGGCCCGTGTGCGGGCGACCAGCGCTTCTTGAATGAAACCTGCGAGCCTCTGGCTTTCAGGATTGGGCGACTCGGAAAGTGGTCGCCATACAAAAGGCAGCCACGAAGCCAGAGAGGAACTGGTGGTGATTTGATGCGAAGCGTAGTAAGTCTCCACGCCACTGGCGACCGGCTTGTTATCTTCGTTGAAATGAATGCTGACGAAAATGCAATTTCTGATCCGATTAGCAAAGGCCGCGCGGTCTGCCAGCGAGACATAAGTATCTCCCAGGCGAGTCATCAGTGTCGCGATTCCTTCCGAGTCGAGCAAACGATCGATTCGTCGCGCCACATCAAGAGTGAGATCCTTTTCGAGTAACCCTCCGCACATTGCACCGGAATCCTGTCCGCCATGTCCGGGATCAAGAATGACAACTGCGAACGGACCGGGTGTAACGAAAGGCTGTGTTGCTCTCGGCTCCCTGGCCGTCGACTTAGCTCTTTCCGTCTGGCGGAACTGCATCCACAGGAAGGAAGCCGTCATCACCAACAAGCCAGAGAGAGCCAGGATATTCCGAAGCGGTTTCACATATGACCTCCGGCCAATGATTCTTTCTCATATATTAGTCGCGGATCAAAGGACGTAATTCATTATCTGATAAGGAACGATAGCGAATTGCCCTGCTGGCGTCACGCTCAAGCAATGCCGCCTCGATTCCAGCATTAGCGAGCTGTTCCTGGCGATGTTGCCTGACCACAGCGCGCTCTGGTTGTTCCTTTGCATCGCTGCTTTGTAAAGTCATATGCCCGATACTCCATGCGTCGAGCGCGGAGTTGAGCGCCGTTTCAAGATTGGCATCCGGCGCGTGCTGAGTCGCGAGAAATTCTTCCATCAGCTGTCTCGATTGCTGTGTCCCGCTGAGTGCGGCGAAGTCTCGCCGCGCCTGCGCGTACGTTGCGCCGTTGGTGGCAATCTCACCATCGTATTCCACTCGTAAAAACAAATCTTCCTCGGGTTGTTGTCCGACCTCCGCGAAGAGCATCCGCGCCAGGTATGGTGGCCCATAAATCTGTTCAAAGGCGCTCTTCATTACCGGACTAAGCGAGTAATGCACGAGCCGTCGCAACGAAACATCTGTCGCGGAACGGGTGAAGCCTTCAGTGCTGGCCAGTTCGATCGCCGCCATTCGCAATCGTTCGATGTCGCCTGGATGACCAATCGCACCCATTGCGACGCGGTCGTAGATCTCAAAAATCTTTTGCCGGGTCTGGCCGAGGGTGACAAATAAAATGCCGCCGCGATAACCGAGCGCCGCGATCGGACTGCCCGGAGCGAGCTGTGCTTCAATGTACTCGCGGCGGTTAGCGATCGCTTCGACCCAACGATACGGTTCTTCAATCATGAGCGGAACCGGAAAAAAAAGCTTTGGCCTGTGCGGTCAGCAGGGCTCTGTCCTGTTGTGTTCATTTCAAGGTGTGCAACTCCGCTGACGGCACAGACTGGAAGGTTATGTTCCTCATGCGACCGTCTCTTTGAAAACCGCGGCAATCTTGCTCTCCGGTAACGTTATGATCCCTTCGCGTGATACAATCTTGATAAGCGGATAAATCTTCCCGCTGCGATCTACGCCGCCTGTCGATGTGTCGGATTCCGCAGCAGTATCCAGTGCACGCAACGCGATCGATACCGCTTCGTCTTCGCCTAATTCCTGCAGCGGCTTCGCTCCCCAATGGTTTTCATAATAAAGAATGCCGCGCACCGCCGGCGATCCGGACCCCGTTGCTGCGTAATCCGTCACTTCAAATTGTGCTCCCATGGCATCGTAAAAATAAAGGCGCGCTTCGGGCTTCGGATGAGAATCGTAGGTCGCGAAGATGGGCACCACGACTCCAACCCCCTGGATGACGAACCCAAAATTATCACGCAACAACTTGGACAGAGCGCGCACTTTGCCATCGACACTCATTTCCTGTAGTTGCGTTCGGCGGAAGAATTGAAATGAGTGTTCGAGCACGCGCGCCATTTCCCATGCTGTTGCTGGCACACCCGCAATGGCCATGATCGAGTGCCGATCAATTTCCAAAACTTTGTCGGCGCGATCATACACAACTGTATTGCCAGCAGTCGCGCGGCGGTCACCTGCCACCAACACGCCGCCGGAAAACTTGAAAGCCAGAATTGTGGTTGCCTCCGTTGGTTGCCAGGCTTTCTGAGATGTTCCGCCTTGTGGCAGTGGATTCGCAGCCGCTGGAGCAAGCAAGCCTTTGCGACGTAATAGCGCAGGGAAGTCGTCGGCTGCGCCAGAGAAATTCTGGTCAAACGCCACCGGAAAGCGCTCCATTACTGGCCGGTGCGCTGGCGATAGCGCTTGGATTGATTTGGATCAACCTTGCGCATTTTTTTTAAGAGATCCTTCGTGTCCGGTCGCGAAATGTCCGGTGAGCGTGGACCTCCACCATCGCCTTTTTTTGGACCCCACGGAGCTGGTTCCACCGGCTTCTGAATGCGCTCAGGCATAAAAAAATCTAAGAGTAAATATTGGAAAGGCAAGCTGTCCGGTTCGCGTCGTTAAAAGGTTGAATCGTTGAACTGTTAAAAGGGGTTGGAGTCGGGCTGCGTTTTAACGTTGTAACGAATCTCGCTTCAATTTTTGAAGCCGCTTGCCAGACAAATCCGCTGATGGCAAAGTTTTGCCCCGATGAAGCTCGCATTCATTTTTTGTGCGACGTTCCTTATCGGGTTGCTTTGCCCTGCTTCGGCTCAAACGCCAGGGTCGAAGCCTCGCAAATCCGATGATGCCACTCAACTTGAGGCGCTGGCAAAAAAAATAGACGAACAGAATGCGAAGATTGACGCGCTTTCTCAGGAGATCCTCAAGCTCGAACAGCAAATCGCACACATGCGACCGGGTGTGATGATTGGAGAAAGCACGCCATCGGCGGCAGCTAATCCTGGCGCTGCAGCCGGGTCTTCACCACATGCCGCTGGCGCAAACACGCACATCGTCGCGCGCGGTGAGACACTCACTTCTATCGCCAAAATGTACAAGGTTAGCGTCGAAGAACTGCAAAACGCCAATCATATCGAAGATGGCCGTAAATTGCAGGCCGGACAGACCATCGTCATCCCAGCTGCGTCGCCGGCGGCTGCCAGTTCGCCATCGCCAACAGAATAGGGCTCGTGAATCAAAGTTGGTTTCTGCGCAAACACGAAGATGGAAGCACCTTTGGTCCGGTGCGTTTTGATCAAATCGCGCACTGGGCGGCGGCGGCGCAAATCGCACCACACGACACGCTTTCTAACGACCGGCAGACCTGGGTGAAAGCGCCGATGCTGCCCCAGCTCGACATGGACTGGTTAGTCGAGATCTCCAGCGAGCATTATTACGGACCGACAACTCTGGGCGCTCTCCAGGAATTTATTCGGCTCGGCGAGATCGATGGCGAAACACTCGTGATCAACACTCGCAACGGCGCGCGCTGCAAGATTCAGGAAATGCCGCAGTTGTGGGAAACGGCACAAGCAGATGCCGGGGATGCTCAAACTGAAATTCAACTCGGCGATCCCGTCGGACCGGCGGTAGCAAGAATGTCATTTCGTTTCCAAGAGCAGATTCGTGATCTCGAACAAAGCTTGGAAGTAGAGCGCCGCGCCCTCATGGAAGCCGAGCGACGATACACGGAGCTGAAAGAAAGATACGATGCGGTTATCCAGCGTGTCGGAACATAGATCTGCAGGCCGCCTGCCACGTCGAAGCCGCTAAAGGCGAGTGTGCCTAACGGGGCTGCAGCGCGCTAAATAAAAACCAGGCGGAAGAGTCTCGCGGTCGCATCCACCGATGCCTTTTTATCAGCAGACTGGCAATTGTTCTTCTGCGTCCGGTGTCTGTGAAGGGGCAATTTCTGCGGGCGATTCTGTTTCCCGTAGTGGGGAAGCTTCGAGCAAACTTTGCTGGCAAAGCCGTGCATATTTTCCACCGAGCGCCAGCAATTGGTCGTGCGTGCCGCGCTCGATGATCCGACCATGATCGAACACCAGGATTTGGTCCGCGTGCACAATCGTAGAGAGCCGATGTGCGATGACAATCGATGTACGGTTCGCCATTAACCGCTCCAGCGCTTCCTGAATCAAGCGCTCCGTCGCGGTGTCCACACTCGCAGTTGCTTCATCGAGAATCAAAATCGGCGGATCTTTCAACAGCGCTCGCGCAATCGAGAGCCGTTGCTTTTCGCCTACACTCAATTTCACTCCACGTTCTCCCACGACGCTTTCCAGGCTGTCCGGTAAACGTTGGATAAATTGTTGCGCGTTCGCCGCAACCACCGCGCGCCATAACTCGGCGTCAGTCGCTTGCGGTTTTCCCATGAGCAGGTTTTCGCGGATCGATCCGTTGAACAAAAAACTTTCCTGTGTCACCACACCGATCGCCTCGCGCAATGCCCGCAGGTCATATTTGCGAATCGGTTTCCCATCCACGTAGATTCGCCCACTGGTGAATTCATAGAAGCGCACGAGCAGATTCACCAGTGTCGACTTACCGGCGCCGGTCGCGCCCACGAGCGCGACGGTCGTACCTGGCGGTGCATGAAAGGAAACATTCCGCAACGCAGACAATCCCTCCACGTAGCTGAAGCTCACGTTTTCGTAGCGAATATCTCCCAGTATCGGAGTGCTCAGAGGCTCAGCGCTGATCGACGTCTTGCCGCGGGCAGGGTCTACAGTTAAAAATCCCGGCTCCGTAGGTTCGTCGACAATTTGGAACACGCGTTCGCCGGCGGCACGTCCAGCCTGCACGAGTTGATTAAGCTGATGCAATTTCCCGATCGGCTCATAAAGAAATCCGGTGAGCATGAGAAAAGCGATGAGATCGCCGAGTTGCATCGTGCCGGCCAAAACGGCTTTTGTTCCGACCCCGATCAGAAGAACGACGCCTAAGGCGCCAATCAAATACATCGATGGGTGGTAGATTGCCCAAACCCGCATGACGATAAGCGTGGCCTGCCGCAATTCGTTGCTAGCGTTGTTAAATCGCGCGTGCTGTTCGCCCTCGCGGCCGAAACTTTTGATCTGCCGGATCCCGGCGAGATTATCGTGCAGTAGCGCGTTCATGGCTGAGGACGCGCGCCGCTGCAATCGATAACGGCGATGCGCGGTGAGCGTGTACCAAAGCGCGCCGCCGGCGAGAAACGGCGCGGGCACCAGGCTTAACAGCGTCAATGTCCAACTCAAATAGAACATCACGCCGAGAACGACGATCACTTGCAACGCCGCGACGACGCCCTGCTCGATTCCATCGATCAACACTCGCTCGACTGAGTTCACGTCCTCGATCACGCGGGTCATCAGATCGCCAGTGGCGCGATTATCGAACCACCGCAGTGGCAGCAGTTGGATGTGCGAATACAAATCGCTGCGCAAATCAAAGATCACTTTTTGTTCAAACGTGTTGTTCAGGACGATGCGGAGCGCATTGAACCCGTGCTGGAAAAGAAACGCGATCGCCGCCAGCGCGAGTAGCGGTAGCAATTTGTCCGGTCGATTCGCGCGCACCACATCGTCGATGATCCATTTCGTTGTCGCCGGAAAGACAATCACCATGACCGTGCTGAGGATCGCGCACGTCAGCGTCCCAGCAGCCATCCACGGATATCGCTTCAAATAAGCAAAAACGCGCCAGACGGTTTTCATTACGCCCTCAACCTCAATGCGCGCGTCACCACGTCAAGGAAAGCACGTGCCAGTCGCTCCACGTGACTCGAAGCTTATACGTTCCAATTCCTTTCGCGACTATCCTTTGGTCGGTATTTCGAAAGTTTAAGCTTGCTAATTGTCGCGCGTGGAGTCAAACCAGCGCTCGCTATGAAGACTCTATCCGTAGGATTCCGGTTTGTTGTAATAGGCGTAATCGTGATCGTCGCGGTCGTCAGCTGCTGCACTTTTCCATTGATCACGGATACAAGGTCCTATGTCGAGCTTGGACATCAGCTGCGAGCTAATATGCCAGAAAGGACATACGTTGAATGGAAGAACGACGGGACAGATTTCGACAAAGCGTTGGCACAGGTTAGTGCTCATAAGGGGAAGATTTGCGTCTGTGTTTTAAAAAGTTCCAACGATAAACCCCATCCGCACAAGTTGAATAACGATTGCCCTTCGACTTATCACTGCCCTTCGGAAAAAATCAGGACGGTTAAGGTCACAAAATCCAAGGCCGCGGACAACATAGTGGCTAGAGAATCTGCCGTTAACGACCCTAACGTTACCTACAGGGTTCAATCTCCTGATCCAGGTGACATGATCAAGGTTCTCGACGCGCTCAAATAAGCAGCGCCATTATCTAGGTCGCTTCTGAAAACGAGATTGGTCCTCGGCCAAAAGTATGTTTACGCGGCGTGGCTGACCCTGCATTTTCTGCTGATCGTTTGTGTTTCCTGTCTCGGCACACTCCAAGCCGTAGCCGACGGACCGACGATTCTTCCCTGTTCATTTAGGAAATTCTCAAAGGACGCCGAGGGGAGTCTTTCAGTAGTAGTAGGTCAGAACTTGGCTGCGTCCAACCCAGTGCACGAGGCGCTGGCTATGTATCTACACGTCGCCGGAATCGAAACAGGTTATAGTTACTTTGCACCAAATGTGCCAGGCAGTTACAAGCTCGTATTCGAGTTACATTACTCCGACGGACAAACGGAATATGTGTTGCCTTCGGTGAGCAGCGAAGCCGCAGGGTTACGCATAGCTGCCTTACTGGATAGCATTGGCCGCACACGTTACGAGGTCCTGCGGGAACACCTGGTGAAAACGCTGGCGAGATCTGTTTGGCGCGAGCATCCCGAGGTGAAAACGGTTCGCGCCGTGTTTGGATCGATCCGTTTGCCAACCGTAAGTCAGTTCGAGAACGGTCAAAGAGAATCGTACGAGTTTCTATACGCTTACGATTTCAGCATTCAGAACGAGTCGCTGCCCGAACCAAAGGATCGCTGAACAGAATGCAAACATCGAGGGACCGGCTACTCGAATTTCTGTTTCCAGCAGAGACGGATAATTGGCTAGCAGTCTTGCGGGTCGGTCTTGGTTTCCAGGTAGTGTTTTATTCATTGTCTCTACGAAACGATTGGAATTATCTGCTTTCGGGAACTGCCAGTGGTTTGGTCACCCGCAACCTGGCGGAAGCACTGCTTTCTCTTGAAAGCCGTTTCGTCCCGAGACTGGGATGGCTCGTCGCTCTCGGAACGCATGTTGGTTTGCGCGAAGGGACGGTCCTGACCGTTGTGTGGATTTGTTTACTGGTTTCTGGGTTTTGTCTCCTCATCGGACTCGCCTCTCGGTTGTCAGCGATTCTGGCGTGGTTTCTTCACCTGTGCGCGGCCAAGAGCGGAGGATTTTTTTCCTACGGCGTCGATAACTTTATGACGATCGGACTTTTCTATCTGATGTTATCACCGTTACCCGATCGATTTTCTCTCGACTGGCGATTGAGAAATACGCCATCCAACGACCCAGAGCTTCTCGGTTTTTGGCGTCGCGTCCTTCAGCTTCACCTATGCCTCATTTACTTCTTTAGTGGCCTAACGAAATGTCTGGGCATCGGGTGGTGGGATGGCTCGAATGTGTGGCGCGCTCTCATCCGCCCGCCTTTCAACGTTGTCAATCCCGAGATACTCATAAGATGCAAGTATCTGTTCCCGATTGTGGGAATATTCATTTGTCTCTTGGAAATCGGATATCCTTTTCTTATTTGGAACAACAAGACGCGAAAGATTTGGTTGATCGGCATTTGTGCAATGCACGTCGGGATCGGCCTCACAATGGGGATGTATCTTTTCGGGTTCATCATGATCATTCTTAATGTCGCGGCATTTAGCTCCCGGTCTGATCCGCACAGAGCTGCGAAAGTATCAACCTCGGGCTATAGGAAATGGGCTCATAAATTAGCGGGAAACGAGCATTCATTTCAGGGCGTGCTCTCGTCCGTGCAAATGCCCCTTTTACGGTCGATCCCGCGACCACGGCTGTTAGAATCCGTAGTACTAAAGAGTGAACCCGCAAGACCCGCCCGCGGAACCGGTTGCTGATCTACAGCTGGAGATTGCACATCTGCTGTTAATCGACGTGGTCGGTTATTCAAAACTGCTCGTGAACGAGCAGATTGAATTGCTGGAAGAGTTGAAGCAAATCGTGCGAAGTACGGAATGTTTTCGCGCTGCGGAATCAAAAGGTGAACTCATCCGAGTACCGACCGGCGATGGAATGGCGCTCGTTTTCTTCCGCAGTCCGGAAGAACCGGCCCGGTGTGCGCTCGAGATTAGCAGAGCATTGCAAGATCATCCGAGCATGCAGTTGCGGATGGGAGTTCACAGCGGTCCGGTCAACCGAGTCACCGATGTTAACGAGAAAACGAACATAGCCGGTTCGGGGATCAATGTTGCGCAACGAGTGCTAGACTGCGGTGACGCCGGACACATTCTTTTGTCTGCGCACGTGGCGGAAGATTTGGCCGAGTATCGCCACTGGCAGCCGCACCTGCACGATCTGGGCGAGTGCGAGGTAAAGTACGGGCTGCGCTTGCACTTGTTTAATCTCTACAAGGATGGTCTCGGCAATCCGCAGGTTCCTGAAAAACTCCGGCGAGGAAGAAGGAGACCCCGGTCCGCCATTAGCGTCCGTCCAGTCACGGCTCCCCGTTGGCCCAAGGTTGTGCTTCTAGTCGTTCTTGTTGTGTCCGCGATTGCCCTGGTTATCAGCTCCCTAATCTTTTTGAATCGGGCGCCACCAACAACGGCGGCTAGGGCTGTTAGCGCGCTGGCTGCGATCCCCGAGAAGAGCATCGCTGTTCTTCCCTTCGAGAATTTAAGTGCCGAGAAAGAGAACGCTTACTTTGCTGATGGCGTACAGGATGAAATCCTCACTGGCCTTTCCCGGGTTGCCGACCTGAAAGTGATTAGCCGCACCTCGGTGATGCAGTACAAGGCCGGACCGAAACCCAACCTACGCGAAGTCGCCACCGCCTTAGGCGTGGCGCACGTGTTAGAAGGCACAGTCCAACGCGCTGGTAGTCGAGTGCGCGTCAATGCTCAGTTGATCGATGCGCGCACGGACAGCCAGCTTTGGGCGGAACGTTACGATCGTGATGTCGCGGATGTGTTTGCAATCGAAAGCGAGCTGGCTGGTAAGATAGTTGCGCAGCTTCAAGCTCGAATCTCTCCCAGCGAAAAGACGGCAATCGAGCAAAAGCCAACTGCTGATCTTACAGCTCACGATTTGTACATCCGCGCCAAAACACTCATCACGACTGCTGTTTTCAGTACGCCTCAAGCGGAGAGCTTATCCGAAGCCGTTCGCCTGCTAAACGAGGCGATCGAGCGCGATCCAGCCTTTGGGCTTGCCTATTATCAACTGGCCCACGCTCAGGATTTGCTCTACTTCACTGGTGCAGATCACACTCGTGCGCGGTTGGCTATGGCGGATGCGGCAATCCAATCGCTCACTCGCTTACTTCCGAATTCCGGCGAAGCGCATCTTGCTCTCGCCAAGCATTTGTACTGGGGTTATCTCGATTACGACCGCGCCAGGAACGAACTTAGTCTGGCACAGAAGAGTCTGCCTAATGAACCGTGGGTGTTTGTGCTTGCCGGCTATATTGACCGACGGCAAGGACGCTGGGATGAATCAACCAAGAATCTCGAGCACGCAATCGAACTCGACCCGCAAAACCCTGCCGTTCTCCAACAACTCGCTCGTAGCTATGATTCGCTGCGCCGTTATGCCGATGAAAAGCGTATGTACGACCGCGCAATCGCGATTACTCCCAAGGATGCCGCGCTGCGAACTTCCCGCGCAGCGATCGAACTCGACTGGCATGCCGATCCGCGCCCGCTGATCTCGACGATCGAGGCTTTTGTTGCCGAAGATTCCAGCGAAGCCAAACACCTGGCGTATGCTTGGGTTCCCGGAGCGCTGTGCAAGCGGGATTACGATGGCGCGCGTCGCGCTGTGGATGCGCTGCCCATCGATGGGTGTTACGACGACAATATTCCGTTTCCGCGGAGCTGGTGTGAGGGCGTAGTGGCTCAGTTGCGCGATGATAAAGCAGCAGCGAGTGCTGCATTT
>Ga0066388_100001410_pt1 | contig 13468 bp, 15 predicted proteins | sample PanSoiMetaGPlot6_FD_64539 | JGI IMG/M metagenome (GOLD analysis project Ga0066388, IMG submission 64539) | Tropical forest soil microbial communities from Panama analyzed to predict greenhouse gas emissions - Panama Soil - Plot 6 (Hybrid Assembly) | ecosystem: Environmental > Terrestrial >... | reverse complement strand
CCGCCACCTCGCCGAGATCGGGAAACTCGTTGGCGCCGACGAGCGCCGTCGTGCGCAGCGCGACCGCGCGCTGGCGCGCGGAACGCGCCGTCGCAACCTTCTGCTGGATCAGGCCTTGCGTGAATGCAGCCGGTGCGCCGCCGGCCGCCTCGATCTCCTGGAACAGCGCCCAGGCGGCACGGCAGAGCTCGCCGGTCAACGTCTCGCTCCAGCCGGTGCCCGCAGTCGGGTCGGCGACGCGCGCGACGTTCGCCTCGTCGAGCAGAACGAGTTGCGTGTTGCGCGCGACCCGGCGGGCGAAACCGTCGGGGAGGCCGCGCGCCGCGGTGAACGGGAGCACCGTGACGGCGTCGGCGCCGCCGATGCCGGCCGCGAACGTCGCGATGGTTGCGCGTAGGATGTTCACCTGCGGATCGTTGCGCGTCATCGTTCGCCATGCGGTCTCCGCCGAAATGAACGCCGGCTCCGGCGCAAACCCGCAGCTTTGCTCGATCCGCGTCCAGAGTATTCGCAGCGCGCGAAATTTTGCGATGGTGAGAAACTGATCGGCGTCGGCGGCGAGCCGGAAGAAGATCATGCGCCGGGCCGCATCGAGCGCGATCCCGCCGGCTTCGAGCGCACGCAGATAGGCGACTGCGGCGGCGATCACGTAGGCGAGCTCCTGCGCTTCGGTGCCGCCCGCGCCATGCACGACGCGGCCATCGGCGGCCATGAGCGAGCGCCTGAATCCCATCGCCGAAAACTCCGCCGCGAGCCTGCCTGCGTATTGGCTGAATTCGTCCCAGGAGACGGGTGAGCCGCCGGCGAGCGCAGCATGCCCGATCGGATCGAAGCCGAAGCGGACGTCGATCGCGCCCGGCGCCAAGTGGTGCTCGGCCACGAGCGCCGAGAACGCGAGCGGGAGCGTCATGGTCTCGGCGCCGAGATCGAACTCGATCGCGATGCCGGCGTCGAACTCAACGCCCTCGAGCACCGGTGTGATCGAGTCCATGGCGGGCAACAGCCCGTAACCATGCGCGCCCACGGAATCGGCCCCGACCAGCACCAAGCCGTTGGCGCCGCCCGCGAGTTCTTCCAGCGCCTGCGCGTTCGCCGCGGCGGGATCAGGATGATCGACGCGCCCCATCACCTGCCAGCGCCGGCGCGACGGGACGACGCGGGTCGCGGCGGGCGCCCAGGCATAGAGCGGCTCGATCGGCAGACCGTCGGCGGTCTGCGCGCGGAGCGTCTCGAATCGCGCGCCCTTGAGCACCCGCTCGACCAACGCCAGCCATTGCGCGCGGGTGGCGGCGGGAAACTCCGCGGCCAGCGGCAGATCGTTCGGATCGCTCATGCGGGCACGGGCTTGTCTTGTCGCTGTTTCAGACGGTCTGGTCGGAAAGCGGACCTTGTATCACGTTCCCTGCGTCTGACGACACGCCGGTACTCTCGCCGCCCCTTGCCGCCTTTCCCCTGCCCATCTGGGCAGTGGACGAAACGCGGGTCCGGGGACATCTCTTGGGCATGTAAGTTTTGCGCATGCAGTTCTCGGGCATGCAATCCGGAGGTCCCAGAAGTCCCATGAGCACACATCTACAAGATCTTTCCACCGCGCTCGAAGGCGTCGTTGGCAATTTGGCGCCGAGCCTTGTTTCGGTGATGTCCCATCGGATGCAGGCCTCGGGCTTCGTTTGGCGGTCCGGCCTGGTCGTCACGTCGGACGAGGGGCTGGCAGAGGAGGGCGACGTCCGCGTGACGCTGCCGGGCGGCGAGAGTGCCGCGGCGCAACCCGTCGGGCGCGACCCGAGCACCGCGATCGCCTTGCTCAGGGTCGACCGGCTTGATTTGCCGGCTGTCGCCTTGGCTGCGACCGTACCTCCGACCGGTGCGTTGGTACTTGCGCTAGGCGCGCAGGACGGTGCGCCGACCGCAGCTCTGGGCGTGGTCTCGCTCAGCAGGGGACCCTGGCAGTCGATGCGCGGCGGCGACATTGACGCTCGCATCGAACTCGATACCCGCTTGCGTTCGACGGCCGAAGGCGGCCTGGCGGTCAACGTCGCGGGGCAAGCGTTCGGCATGACCGTGTTCGGACCGCGCCGGCGCGTTCTGGTGATACCGTCGGCGACGATCGGCCGCGTTGCCGCGCGGCTTGAGACGCACGGCCGCATTCCGCGCGGCTACCTGGGTCTCGGCCTGCAACCAGTGACGATCGAGGACGGCGGCTCGGGCCTCATGGTGATGAGCGTCGACCCCAACGGTCCGGGTGCGGCCGCCGACATTCATCAGGGCGATGTTCTGGTGAGCTGGGGCGGCATGCGCATTGGCAAGCTGCGACCGTTGTTGCGATCATTGGGTCCGGACAGCGTCGGGAAGAAGTTGGCGATCGAGCTGCGTCGAGGCGGGGAGCCGCACCAGACGACGATTCAAATCGGAGAAAGGCCGGCGGCTTGAGCGACCCGCGCCCGAGAGATCGGCTACGGCTGGCCATCGACCTGCCTGACCGCGCTCTTGCCGATCGCATCGCGGCCGTCTTGGCCGATGTGGAAGGGCTCGAACTGGTCGGCAAAGACGACGAACCGGACGCGCTTGTCGTCGCCGCGAACGGAACGGCGGCTGAGCCCGACGCCGACGTCGCGCTCACCGCCCGCGAACTGGAAGTGCTTGCGCTGTTGGCGGAGGGCGCATCGAACAAACAGATCGGCCGCCGGCTCGGCATTTCGGCGCACACCGCCAAGTTCCACGTCGCCTCGTTGCTGGAGAAGCTTGACGCCGTAAGCCGCACCGATGCGGTCGCTCATGCCGCCAGGCTCGGCGTCATCAACCTTTGATCAATCGCGCTTCACCGGCGAGCCGCTGAGCCTTCTCGCCGCCGCGGCAGCCGTCGATCACCGGTAGATGCGGGTGATCTTCGATCCTTCGAGCGTGAGGTTGTACATCAGCCCCTTCGAATCGAGGACGAAGCCGATCACCGGGCTGGTGATCTTGTCGGTATCGATCGAGGCGCCGGCGCCGACCACGACCACCACGACCGAGCCGTCGACCCCGACCCGGAACCCCTCGACGCGCTGGAAGTTCGCGAGCGCGTACGGCGTCATGAAAATGATGATGACGGACCGCGCCTGGGCGCCGAACTGGAAGCCGACCGATCCGGAGATCACGTTGTAATACGCGGCGGTGCGCCCGCCGATGCGCATGGCGCCTTCGCCATATTCGCCGCCGATGCCGAAGCCCGCCTTGATGACGGTCGGGAACACGAGCACGCCGGCGGCGCGGGCGACCAGCGCGTGGCTTCCCGGGACCTGCCAATAGAAGCGCTCGAGGGTCTCGCTCACGCCGGCATTGATCTCGCCTGCGCTTGCGGCCTTGCCCGGCGCGTGCGACTGCAGCAACACGCCCAGCGCGAACAAAACGATACAGATCGCCCGCCTGCCCACCATGGATCCCCTCCGCATGGCTCAGCCCCGAATCGCCGACGATGTCGGCGACCGGTGCTCGGATCCCCACTGGCGCCGAGGCTACACGGCCCGCCGCTGCTGGGCAATTGACGGTCACCGCGGCGGCAGGCGCTCGATACCGGTTGCGTCCACCTTCGCCAGCGCGTCGCGCACGCGTACCCCGCCGATCACCCGCTCCGGCACGATCTCGGCGAGCGGCACCAGCACGAAGGCCCGCTCGAACAACCGCGGATGCGGGAGCGTGAGATCGGGCGTGGCAAGCACCACATCGTCATAGGCGAGAATGTCGATGTCGACGGTGCGCGGACCCCAGCGGCGTTCGCGCGCGCGGTCACGCCCGAACGCGCGCTCGACCACCTGCGCGCGCTCGAGCAGGGCCGGCGGCGCGAGCGTGGTTGCGACCGCGATGCACAGGTTTACGAACGGCGGCTGGTCCTCGACGCCCCAGGGCGGCGTCGCATAGTCGGACGAGCGGGCGGTGAGCCGGATCTCGCTCCCGTCGCAAAGCCTTGCGACCGCACGATCGAGTGTGTCGCGCGCGTCGCCCAGATTGCCGCCGAGCGCCAGCAGCGCCTCAGCCATGGCGCGAGCGCGCAATGGTGACGCCGACACCGGCGAAGGTCGCCGCGATCGGCGCATGCGGCTTGTGCACCGTCACGCGCACGGCCGTGACCCTGGGGAAGCCTTCGAGGATCGCATCGGCAACCGCGCCGGCGGCGGTCTCCACCAGCCGGTGGCGGCCCTCGCAGAACACGCTGCTTGCCAGATCGACCACCTGGTCATAGCCGACCGTATCGACGAGCTTGTCGGAGTGGGATGCCGCCGATAGATCGATTTCGAGCACGAGGTCGAGCTTGAAGGTCTGTCCGACCTCCGCCTCATGCTGCATCACGCCGTGATAGGCGTGCAGCGACAAGCCGTGGACGAAGACGGTATCGCTCATCGCGCGCCCCGGATCGCGGCGGCGATGCGGAACGCTTGCACGGTCGCGGCGACATCATGGGTGCGCACGATCGCGGCGCCGTTCTCGACCGCGAGCAGATGGCTCGCGATCGAGCCGCCGATGCGTTGGTCCGGCGAGGCCGGCGACACCGAGTCGATGAAACGCTTGCGCGAGGCGCCGACCAGGAGCGGCAGGCCGAAGGAGCGCAGTTCAGAAAGCCGTGCAATCGCGGTGATGCTCTGCGTCGGCGTCTTGCCGAAGCCGATGCCCGGGTCGAGCACGATCTGGTCGCGCGCGATGCCGGCGCGGTCGGCGATGTCGAGCGAGCGCGTGAAGAACGCGACGATATCGGCCATGATGTCGAGCGCGGGATCGGCGGCCTCGCGGTTGTGCATGATGACGACCGGCACGCCATGCTCGGCGACAACCCGCGCGAGATCGCGATCGCGCTGCAGGCCCCAGACGTCGTTGAGGATGGCGGCGCCGGCGGCAAGCGCCGCCGCCGCAACGCTTGCCTTCATGGTGTCGATCGACACCGGCACGCCGAGCGCAGTCACCGCCGGGAGTACCGGTTCGAGCCTCCGCATTTCCTCCTCGCGCGAAACCGCGACGGCGCCGCCATAGGGGCGGGTCGATTCCGCGCCGATGTCGAGGATGTCGGCGCCTTCCCCCGCCATGCGGCGGGCATGGTCGAGCGCGCGCTGCGGATCGAGGAAGCGCCCCCCATCGGAGAAGCTGTCCGGCGTCACATTGAGGATGCCCATGACCACCGGGCGGCCGAGGCCGAGCAGCCGCGCCAGCAGATTGGGCGTCTTAGGCGGGATGGCGGTGCCGGTCTGACCCGGTAATGTCGCGCGGGCCTCTGTCACGGCGCTGGCTTTGCGCGGTCGGGGCAGCGGTGTCAAGACACGGCATGGCCCGCACCGGGACGCTTACGGACCATGATCAGACCGTTCGGCTCCTAGTCAAACCTCCATGGTTTTTCGGCGCCCGTTCCGGGTCGAGCCCTCGGCCCGATCCTTGTAGGTGATCTTGAGCGGGAGTTTCTTGGCGTGCTCGATCCAGCGCACGACGAGCTTCTCGGGGGGAAGGAAGCGCACGAGTTTCTTCTTCTTGTTCGCCTCCGCCATTGCCCGGGCGAGATTTTCCGGCTTGCGATAGCGCAGCTCCCGCACCGTATCGACGCCAACTTCATGCAGCAGGCCGACATAGCCGCGTCCCATGCCCTTGATGCGCAGATGGTCGCAGGCATTGGCGAATTTCAGCAGGCGCTTTTCGTTGATCCCGCTGCGTTCTGCGAGCAGCCGCCGGGCCCGTGGGCTTTTGGCTGATTCCAGGAGCCGTTCTGTGGTGCGGATTCCCAGCGATTTGAGCGTTTTGATCTCGTCCGCATCGAGTCCGTCGATGTGGTTGATGGGGTACGACATTGAAGTCTCCTCCGCTCCTCGTCCGTCCGCCATTGCCATGCCGCATCAGGCGAACTGGCCGAGGCCGGGGATCGCGCCGACGATCTCGCCGACTGCGTCCTCCCCGAGCTTTTCACGTGCAAAAGCAATCGTTTCGCGTGTCACTGACTGAACTTGGTTCAGGTTGAGCCCGGCGGCCATCATGCGGGTCCCAGCTGCCATCACTCCACCGCCGTAGATCCCATCCGAACCGTTATCGGCACCTGCCGCCTCCATCGCGGCCTCCGCGCCAGGCAACTTGTCAATGAGGCTTTGGACCTTGTCGGCCGGCCCCTCTTTACTCAAGAACTGCAGTATGATCCCGACAGCTTTCTCTGCGGCCGTCCGGTCAACGCCAACATTGGCGACGAGACGCCCGATAAGCTCGTCCATCTGCCCCCCATAGGCCCCCGCCGCCTCCTTGCGACGTGTTAACCAATACTATGAGCCGGGAGACATTGTTAAGACAGAGGCTCACTGCGCGCCTCCTTACGAATGTGCCAAAGCGTTGCATCCGTGCATCACTGTTGAATACATGCAACGGTTGATGATGTGGGCATACTGAGCGAGTGCTGGCGTCACCCTTAAGCGCTTCCAGCCACGCGCTTTCTTGACCGAGTGCGTTTACCTTGCGGACGTTGAACGAAAGTCGAATACGCGATCCGATCGCCTTGCCGCGCGATTGCTGTGCATTAACCGCGCTATTGGGCCGTACATACTTACCGACATCCCTGCTACAAACTGTGCTTATAATTGAGTTCAGGTGCGGCGCACGGCGCCCGTCGGCGAGGCCAAAGCTCGTCGGGCGACGGACCCACGCCCGGGATTTTGCGAAACTTCGGTCTCGCGGTTGCGGTCGTGACGAATGTAGTCGAGCGCCATGATCTCATTCTCGATTGCGCGAGTTGTCATCGTTGCTAGCGAACAAGCCGGTCGCTCTGCGGCCAATGCGCTGATGCGCATGGGGCTGGGAGGGGTGAGTTTGGTCGCGAATCTGGATCTGGCCAGACAGCTCTGCGCCGCCGGAAGCGCCGACGCCTGCCTTGTCGTGTTGCCGCTTCCGATCCCGGACGAACTGCCGCAATGGACCGCCGAGAGCGAGGCGCCAGGCCGCGAGGCCGGGATTCCCTCGCTGCTGCTCGCGGATATGGTGACGCCCTATGTGACGAAGTCGGCCCGCAACGCCGGCTATCTCGCGGCCATTTCGTCCCGTCTGCCGCCGCGCCTGCTTTACCGCTGGGTCGGCGCCCTGCTGCAGAAGCAGCCGCAGCAGCACAGTCGTGCCGCCGACCGCAGCCGGCCTGATGTTCCCCGGTCCGATGCTGCCCGTGCGCTGGTGGACGAGGCATCCGACGCCGACAAGCTGCAATAAGACTGCACCGTGATCGTTTTGCCTGCGGCCGGATACGGCGCGCCGCGCCATCCGACCGCCAGACACCCGCGATTTTTGCGGCGCTGATGCGCCATCGCGCCTTGGTGGGCGGGCGGCCCACGTGTAAAGCTGGCGGCGAGGCGCCCAGCCCTTGCCGCCGGCGTACGACCGCACCCAGGATTGCGACATGACCGACCTCGTGAAAGCGCTTCCCGCCGTCCTCGACAAGATCGACGCCAATCTCGACGCGAGCATCGAGCGACTATTCGAGTTCCTCAAGATCCAGTCGATCTCGACCGACCCTGCCTACAAGGAGCAGTGCCGCGCGGCCGCCAAGTTCGTTGCCAACGATCTCGCGGGCATCGGTTTCGACGCCAGCGTGCGGCCGACCGGAGGGCACCCGATCGTCGTCGCCAAGACCCGCAACGGCGGAGGCAGCGGAGGCGGCAAGGCCCCGCACGTCCTGTTCTACGGCCACTACGACGTGCAGCCAGTCGATCCGCTCGATCTGTGGGAGACGCCGCCGTTCTCGCCACGCATCGCGACCACACCCGACGGCCGCAAGATCATCGTGGCGCGCGGCGCCTGCGACGACAAAGGCCAGGTGATGACCTTTGTCGAGGCCTGCCGCGCCTTCAAGGCGGTCACCGGCGCGCTGCCGCTGCCGATCACCGCCATGATCGAAGGCGAGGAGGAGTGCGGCTCGGCCCACCTGTTCGGCTTCGTCAAGGACAACGCCGCCGAGCTCAAGCAGGACTTCGCGCTCATCTGCGACACCAGCATGTGGGACACCAAGACGCCGGCGATTACGACGTCGCTGCGCGGCCTCGTCTACGAGGAGGTGCGCCTCACCTGCGCCGACCGCGACCTGCATTCCGGCCTGTTCGGCGGTGCCGCGCAGAACCCGTTGCGCGTGCTGGCGCAGATCCTCGGCGCGCTGCACGACAAGAACGGGCGCGTCACCATCCCGGGCTTCTACACCGGCGTGAAGGAACTGCCGAAGGACATCAGGACCGATCTCGCGCGGCTCAAGCTCACGCCCAAGCACTTCCTCGGCGAGGTGGGGCTCAAGGTGCCGGCCGGCGAGAAGGGACGCATGGTGATCGAGCAGATCGCGACGCGTCCGACCGCCGAGATCAATGGCCTGGTCGGCGGCTATACCGGGGAGGGCGCCAAGACCGTGATCCCGGGCAAAGCCACGGCAAAAGTGTCGTTCCGCCTCGTCGGCAACCAGAACCCGAAGAAGATCCGCGACGCCTTCCGCAAGTTCGTTCGCGATCGGCTGCCGGCCGACGCCAAGGTCGAGTTCACCAATTTCGGCTTGGCGCCGCCGATCCAGATCCCGTTCGACAATCCGGCGCTCCTCAAGGCGCGCGCGGCGCTCGCTGTCGAGTGGGGGCGCAAGGCGGTGACGGTGGGCGAGGGCGGCTCGATCCCGATTGTCGCCGACTTCAAGCGCGTGCTCGGCATGGACACGATCATGGTCGGCTTTGCGCTCGACGACGACCGCGTGCATTCGCCGAACGAGAAGTACGACCTCGCAAGCTTCCACAAAGGCACGCGCTCATGGGCGCGCATCTTGGCCGCATTGGCGGGATAGCCGGCGCGCCGCGACTTGTCCGTCTTGAAGGAGGTCGCCGGGCCCTCAAGCCGCAATACGGTCAGTAGTCAAACAGGTAGGCCAGCCACGAACATCGCGCTATGGGTCTGCACCTCAACCGACCGGCCTCCCCGCAGCTCGCCCAGGCGGGCGCCGGAACGCATGTCGGCCCAAATGAGTTATCTATTATTGTCAGTGGAGGCAGACATGGTTGCACCAGTGTCGATCAAGGAACACATGGAGGTCATCGGTTCCGACGGCGTGCACGTCGGGGTCGTCGATCATCTGGAGGGCCGGGACCTGGTCAAGCTCACCAAGGACGATCCAGACGCGGGCGGTGAGCATCACTACATTCCGCTCGCCTGGGTCGATCACGTCGAGATGAAGGTCCACCTCAAGCAGTCGGGCGCCGAGGCCAAGGCGCGCTGGAAGACACATTGACGGCCCGTTTGATGACCGTTGGTCCGCCGCCGGAGGCCGTCCGGCGCGCGGGCCTCTTCTTGACCGGAAAATTTCAATTCACAGCGGCGTGTACCAGCGCTGATCGTAGAGTGCGCCGGTCAGCGGCACGAGCACGGCGCGGAAATCCCTGGTGTGCGCGGCAAGCTCGTGAGCGTCACTCGCCTTATGATCTTTCCATACTTCGACGACGGTGAAGTGGTTGTTGCGGTTCTTCTGCTGCACCACGTCGAAGCGCAGGTTGCCATTGTCCTTACGGCTCGTCTCGGCGAGGGTCCGCAACGGATCGAGGATCTTCTCGCGGCTCGCGGGCGGAACATCGACATGGCTCACGACATAGGTGACGCCCTTGCCGTTCGGCGGCGGCAACCGGGCAACGAAGGTCGTGAGGCAGAAACGGTCATCGACCGGCGCCATCAGGATGGATTTGAGCTTGTCGCGAAATTCCTTGGTATGCGCCGCGGCCGTATGGGCGTCGAGCGACTGCTGGTCCTTCCAGATTTCCAAGATCATGAAGTGGTGCGAGGGCGCAGTGCGCTCAAGCACCTCGAAGCGTACGCCACCCTGATCGCTGCGGGTCGCCCCAGCTAGTTGCCGCAGCAGCGCGGCGCCCTGGTTCTTCTGCGCGGGAACGACCTCGATATAGGACACGACGTAGACGGTCGGGTCATCCTGCGCGCGGGCTTGCGTCATCGCCGCCAAGAGCGCCGCGCCCAGCATCACATGGAACATGGTCTGCATCGTTTCCCCCATGACGGTTCTATCTGTCCGCCTTACAGCGCCTTGTACACGCGCTGGTCATAGAGCGCGCCGGTGATCGGCGTCAGCACGTTGCGGAATTCGCGGGTGTGGGCCGCAAGCTCGTGGGCGTCATCGGACCGCTGGTCGCTCCAGACCTCCATGACGGTGAAATGGTTGGTGCGATTTTTCTGGTGCACCACGTCGAAACGCAGGTTGCCGCGGTCCTTGCGGCTCGCCTCGGCGAGATCCTTGAGGGCGGCATAGGCCTGGTCGCGCGAATTACCCGGCACGTCGACATGGGTGACGACGTGGACGGCGCCGCCGCGCGCCGGCTGCACGGGGCCGATCAAGGTCGCCGTGCACAGCCGCTCGTCGACCGGAGAGATCAGGTGCGCCGCAAGCTTGTCGCGGAACTCCTTGCTGGGCGCGGCGCTGACGTGGGCGTCGAGCGCCTGCTGGTCCTTCCACGCTTCGAGGATCACGAACTGGTTGGACGGGTCGGTGCGCTGGAGCACGTCGAAGCCCATCACGCCCGGCTCCTTGCGGCTCGCCGCGGCCAGCTGCCGGAGCAGGGTCGCGGCCTGACCCTTCGCGGCCGGCACGACGTCGATATAGCTCACGATGTAGATCGCCGCATCGGCGCCGCCTTGCGCGCGGGCCGAGGGCGCCACGGCAAAGGGCGCGAGTGCCATCGCCAACATGACCGTGATGAACGGGCGCATCCCAGCCTCCCCCAAGGATCTTGTTGTGGACGGATCGTAATCCTGTGGCTGCGGCCTCGTCAAAGGCTTGGCAGGCCGGGCAGCGTCAGCAGCGTCTCGTAGGAGCGCCCGCGGATGTCGTAGATACGCGCATAGACGGCGCCGGCGCGCGCGACCTCGACCAGAACCGGGGCGTCGAATTTCACACAATAGAATTCGCCCAGCATCAGCGCGAAGTCGGCGCCCTTCGGATTCCAGGTGGTCTCGAAGTCGCCGCCGAGCTCGACCTCCGGCGAGCGGTGCGGCCCGCAGGTCGCAAGCTTCCAGGGCCGGTCTGGCGGCTTCTGCAGTCCGAGTTCGGCAAGCTTTGCCTTGAGGCCCTGCGCGGCCTGCTTGAACGAAAGCCCCCAGTAGTCGAGCATGTAGCGCTCGCGCGCGGCGCGCACCCCGCCCGCAATCCGGTTGAAGTGGGTGTATTCGTAAGGGTGCAGCCGCACCATCTCGATGACGGGCGATATCAATCCGGCCAGCACGACCGCAGCCAGCGCGGCGGCCGCCACACGCGAGCGGGCGCGCTCGAACAGCCAGGCGCCCGCGATCCCGCCAAGCACGGCGAGCGGCGGCAGCACGAACACGAAATGGCGGATGCCGTTGTACATCGCCGGCCGCAACAGCACGGTGATGACGAGCGGCGTGAGCGCCATCAGCACAACGAGCAGCAGCACGGCGCGGCGGTTCGGGCGAAGCTCGCGCCGGAACGCCGCGATCAGCGCGCCGGCCGCGCCGCCGAAGCCGAGCGCGATGAACAGCTCCGGGAGCTTGAGCACTAACAGCGTCGGCACGTAGCTGCGCGGCATCTCGGTGACCGGGATGCGTTGGCCGCCATAGAGCTCGTTCCACGGCTGCTCGAAGAAGCGTGAGAAGTAGTCGAGCGCGCGAAACAGGTTGAGCGGGTCGGTCACGACCCACGGCCAGACCAGTGCGACCACCGCCAGCGCGAGGACCAGCGCCGGCAGCATCGCGAGCGCAAATCGCCCGAGCGTCCCGGCAGCCGCGCGCCAACCGTCGCAGCGGATCGCCATCACGAACAGGTACGCAAGCGCACCCAGTGCCGCGATGACGCCGAAGCCGCCCAGGACGCGTGAGCCGATCGCGAGGCCAAAGCCGACCCCGGTGAGCGCGACCGTCGCCGGGGCTGGGCGCGGATATTCGTCGACGCCGCGCACCAGGCCGAGCAGCAGGATCGCCATGGCGACGGCGAAGGGGCCGTCCTTGGCATTTATGAACTGATGGCCGACGTAGAGCGGGCAGCACGCCAGCAATGCGAGCGCAAGGACACCGGCCAATGGCCCGCCGACGCGGCGGCCGGTCCGCCAGACTACGAACAACCCGATCAGTCCCACAGCGGCGCCGAGGAGCCGTCGCGTCTCGAACAAGGTGAAAGGGAGAACCTTGGCGGCGAGCGCGGCCAGAAGATCGAAGCCGCCGCCATACATGTAGAGATTGACGAAGGAGAGGGCTCGCTTGTCGGTGAACCCCGAGGTGAAGTAGGCGACCAGGAGATCGCCGTATTCGGCATGGGCATAGTCGTCCCAGCCCAGCCCGTAGTCGCGAAAGGTGAAAAGCGCGACCGCGGCAGCGACCGCGATGAGGACCAACGCCGCCTGGTCGCAACGGCGTGCGGCGTCTGCCGGTGCGCGCGCAGACCAGAGGAGCAGGGAAGGCGCCGTCGGCTCGCGGCTTGGCTGCAGGGTCATGGGCAGATTATGACCGAATTTCGCGCCGGTGTCGCGGCACCGGCACTCAACCCGCCACCCATACACCGATACCCTTGGCCATCAGGGCCGCACACAGGACGATAATCACGACCGCAACCAGTTCGAGATAGATCACGATGCGGACCGGCCGCAGCGCGTCATCGGCCGCGGCCAAAAGCGCTGCGAGCTTCGCGGGCTTTCGCCAGGACAGGAACACGACCGTCGGATAGACCGACAGTAGCGCGACGACGACGAAGAGCGAGAACTTGACGATGAACGGCACGCTGCTCGCATAGTACGTCCAGCCCTTCTCGAAATGGAAGACCCGCGCGAGGCCGGCGATCAGCAGGACGCCCGCGGCTGCGCCCAGGATCATGTCCGCCCGCTGCACTACGCGGGTGGACCGCACCGTCATCGCGCCGCTGACCAGAACGGCCTCGACCGCCAACGCCGCAACCAGGGTGAAGGCGGCGAGGTGATGGATGAAGGCGACGGTTGCGGCTGCGGTCACCACGGTCCAACCGCCAGCGGTGAGCCCACCCCGGTCATGCCGCGTCGGACACCCGCTGCTTCGCGGCGTCGTACATCTTGGCCACATGTTCCCAGTTCACCAGATGATCGACGAACGCCTTCAGGTAGTCGGGCCGCCGGTTGCGGTAGTCGATATAGTAGGAATGCTCCCACACGTCGCAGCCGAGGATCGGCTGGGCGCCGTGCACCAGCGGATTCTCGCCGTTGGGCGTCTTCATCACGATGATCTTGCCGGCCTTGACCGCAAGCCAGCACCAGCCGGAGCCGAACTGGCTGACGCCGGCTTCGATGAAGTCCTCCTTCATCTTGGCGAGCGAACCGAGGTCGGCCGCGATCTTCTTCTCGAGGTTGCCCGGAAGCTTGTCGCCGCCGCCACTCGGCTTCATCCATTGCCAGAAATGGGTATGGTTGAAATGCTGTCCCGCATTGTTGAACAGCGCGGCGTTCTTGCCGAACGAGCCGCGCACGATCTGTTCGAGCGACTT
>Ga0066388_100001409_pt1 | contig 13469 bp, 13 predicted proteins | sample PanSoiMetaGPlot6_FD_64539 | JGI IMG/M metagenome (GOLD analysis project Ga0066388, IMG submission 64539) | Tropical forest soil microbial communities from Panama analyzed to predict greenhouse gas emissions - Panama Soil - Plot 6 (Hybrid Assembly) | ecosystem: Environmental > Terrestrial >... | reverse complement strand
CTACAAGGGCAAACGTTTGGTCGGGGAATCGACGGTCTCGACCGGCAAACCTGGGTTTTCTACACCTCCTGGCCGGTACCGCGTTATTTCGAAGGACAGGGACCACGTCTCAAGCGAGTTTGGCGATTACGTGGATGGTTTCGGTCACGTAGTGGAATCGAACGTCGATGCACGCAAAGATTCTCAGCCGCCCGGCACACATTTCGATGGCGCCCGAATGCCCTATTGCATGCATTTCAATGGAGGCTATGCAATGCACGAGGGATATGTTCCGCGTTATGCCGCGTCACACGGTTGCATCCGCTTGCCCAGAGGAATGGCCGAGCACTTTTTCGATGCCAGTCCTGAAGGCACGCCGGTGGTCGTGAGACAGTAGACGGTTTTCAGCCGCTTCCAGGAGCCCAAAAAGAGTCTCAAGGTCGAAGAGAAGCGTCACGAAGATAGAGAACAAGATCGTACCCGTGCCCGCTCGCGTACGGTTTCCCGTTGGTTTTGAATCCGTAGTCAGACGCAAAACTCATAACGCGCTCATCAGCGCGGGTCGTCGCGAAAATGTTCTCGTTCTTCGCGAAAGGGAGTAACTCGCCTACAATGCGAGTCGAGAGTCGTCGTCCTTGGTACGATTTAGCCACAACCACCCAGCCCAGCTCGACAGGATATTGATCTGCGGACACGGTTGCTTGCGCATCGGCGAACACCCTGTTTCGGTATTCCACCCGGGGATGTTTTAACGCGCCTATTCCCACGAGTTGATCATCTAAAGTCCGAAGAAACAAAAGGCGAGAGGCGTTACGGATCCGTTGCGCCAAGCCTTTTGGATTAACTGCGCCACCTTCGAGGACAAGCCTTTCAAAATCCGCTAATGCCTGTAGTGTGCAATCCGACGGCAGGAATATTGACGAAGTCAGCATCGCAATGCCGAGTTACTTCGCTTACTAATGCAGATAGGGAACGCCCGTCGCATCCCCTCGCTGGTTCGATAAGGAGAAATTTTGCGTAGACGATAGTCAGACAACGCGAGACCGCCGTAGGCTGGCGTCCGAAATTCTCGCAAACCCCGGGTCTGCGATCCGAGACTGAGAGAGATCAGGCGCGTTGCAATTGACATTGCTCAGACTTGGAAATCCAAAACGTGAATAGTGGACAAATTCAGGGCGGAAATCTCAAAGCTGAATGGAGATCCGATTGCGTGTCGGCGCAGTTGTGTCGTTGCTCCTTTTAGTCTCGTCTGATCCGCACAAGTTCCGATCTATCGCCGGTTCTGGCGTCAACTGTCAGGACATTTCCGACGCCGGGCGCGTAGTATTTGTATTCCAGGAGATCGGGTTCTAAAGGTGTTGTCTCTTTCGATTTTAGGCAGTTGTGAAACGTCCCAGTGGGTACGTGGACGGTTTGCGTCAGACTACGTGTTTCCGCGAAATCCTCGGCATTGTTCAAAGAGAATTCCTGACGGTAAAAATCGCCGATGTTCGGATGGGCCTTCATAATAATTCCCGGTTTGTCGCCGTTGACACCGGCCATGAACGTGCCCTCGATGGTTGTGATCAGGCCATTCTCAAGTTCGTGTGTGTTTTCGCCGAAGTACCAGACGTTGCCATTTCTGTCCTGTGCAAACCAATCAAGTGTATCTTCGGTTAATTGGCCGTCCGTTGTCACTGTGTCGTGGACTTCGACACACCTGACGCCGAGGATGACCCTGGTACGGCGCGTCACAGCGAACTCGTCGTGTTCAAAACCCTGCTGCGTTTGACCTTCAGAGATGAAAGTTGTGCCCGGGGTCAACGGAAAATAAGGATTATCGACCTGCGCCACAAAGTTCGAGGGATCGATCACTGGGTCGTACGGTGCTGGGCCAAACCGATCGCACGCTGCCAGCCGCACGTCGTTTTGGTCGGCACAGGTCTGCAACGCGTCGTCCAAATCCGCCGACGCCTGGTTCCGGCAACTCGCCCTTGCGTCAGGATCGAAAAGATTATCGCACTTCCCCCATGCAACCCAATAGTCGCTCTCCGCTGCCCTGCGACAAGAGGTCAGGGCGGCCTGCGCGGTCCTGTCACAAAAATTAGTCTGATTGGCGACCGGCTCAGCCTTGACCAGTGTGAACACGCATATTGCTAGCCCCGCTGCCAATGCGCCCGACGAAAGGTATCGCGCCGCCTTCCTGTAGCCTGAATGACTTTTAATTCCGAGCGTCGCTTTAGGATGCATCACTGTCTCCTTTCTCGCGTTGCCGTGCAGCCGTCGTTATTACGTCTAAGTCTTTATCGGACAGCGGATGGATTACGCTGGAAGTTTTTCAGCAGCATATTATCGCCTCTGGAATTACGCCGGAATCCGGCTGGCGCCCAGCGTCTGCTTATCTTCCGCCAGAAAACGAGCGAAATCGCAGGCTGCGTCCATTTGCATTCCACTCGTCGTAAGACGCGCCGGCTGTGATCTGAAATTTGTCGTTGCCTACGGTGCCGACGATATACGTCTCCCACATATCGCCGCCGCCCTTACCGCTCCATCGGCCGTATAAAAAGCCCACTTCGCCACCGTAATAGACCGGATCGGCTGATGAGCTCAGCATCTCGTCAGGCGAATCTTTTGCGTCTGTCCCAAGATCCTTTCCATCCGTACCGTGGAGGCGGCCAGCACTCGGCCTTTGTGGCGGTGGCTGGACACCACTGAGGAATGCTGCCGGCAAGAAATCTACCGGCGTGAATCCCAACTGAACCCACGAACTCGTAAAGCCGTAGCTGGAGCCAGCGCTCCCGTTAGTTAATTCCGGGCCGTCTAGCCAAAGCGGCACAGAGCCGTTATGAAGCAGAAGTGAATTCTCGGCAGCGCCCGAAATTTTCGGCCGATAAAGATTCAGCGACAAAGGGGCAATTGATGCGCCAGCGGACCGCGACTGTTCGCGTTTGATCGGATGATGCGGCTGTTGCGCAACAGCCGGCAACAATGCGCCGAGCAGACCCAACGCGACGCAGAGCACGCGTTTAACCATGACACAATTCAAATCCAAATAACCAGAAGCGCCAGTAAATTTTTCTGGTAAGTCGCGGCGATTCGCTAAAACCGTTGCCACGTTACATCCGCTCCCCATTCGTGATCTTTGCAACTTTTTAACGATTTAACGTTTTAACGATTCCTTGAAATATTCGATCGTTATCTTGATTCCCTCCTCGAAATCCACGCGCGGTTTCCAATGGAGGACTTTCTTTGCGCGCGCGATGTCCGGTTGTCGCACTCTCGGGTCATCGATGGGCAGCGGCTTGTATTCAATCGTCGATTGCGTTCCGGTGAGGCGAATGATTTCGTCAGCGAATTGTTTGATTGTCATCTCGCGCGGATTACCCAGGTTAACCGGATCGTGGAAATCGCTGGTGGCCAGCTTGAAAATTCCGTTGATCAAATCCGACACATAACAGAAGGAGCGGGTTTGTGAGCCATCGCCAAAAACAGTCAGCGGCTGGCCGTTCAGCGCCTGCCCGATAAACGCCGGGACCACGCGGCCATCGCGCAACCGCATTCGCGGCCCGTATGTGTTGAATATGCGCACGATCCGGGTATCCACGCGATGATACCGATGATATGCCATCGTCATTGCCTCCGCGTAACGTTTCGCCTCGTCGTATACGCCGCGCGGCCCGATTGGGTTCACATTGCCCCAGTAATCCTCCTTTTGCGGATGTTCGAGCGGATCGCCATAGACCTCGGAGGTTGACGCAAGAATGAATGTGGCCTTTTTCTCCTTGGCCAAGCCTAACGTGTTGTGCGTGCCAAGCGCGCCTACTTTCAATGTGGGGATCGGGAGTTCCAGGTAATCAATCGGACTGGCCGGGGACGCGAAGTGAAAGACGTAATCGATTTTCTCTTCCGGCAGAAAAATAAAATTCGAAACATTGTGTTTGATGAACCGGAAATTCTCGTTCCCGGCCAAATGCCCGATGTTCGCTGTGTTGCCGGTGATTAAATTGTCGATGGCAATAACACGATGACCTTCCGCCAGCAGGCGATCGCTCAAATGTGATCCCAAAAAACCAGCGGCGCCGGTGACGACGGAAACAGCGTTCTTTGCGGCCATTGCGCGCTTTATCTAATGTCGGCGGCGCGAGTTTACCAGCAGGAAGTGAGCGAAAATGACGAAGCACTAATGACGAATGACGAAGGAAATCGAACGCTCAAACTGTAGGGCGTCTGTGTCAGACGCCAACGAATTGCCCCGGCGTTTCACAGAAACGCCCTGCACTTATTCGAGCTTCGCTATTAATTCGACATTGGTCATTCGTCAGTTAGTTAGTGCTTATGCAATTTTATCCGGAATTCAGCCCAGCGACGTGCTGCAAGGTCATTGTCATTCCGAGCGAAGTCGAGGAATCTCTGGATATTGGCTTAATGTCGCGCCCGACTAAACAGTTAGAGATGTCTCGACTCTGCTCGACATGACAGACAAAAACCCATGCGAATTTTATCCGGAATTCAGCCCAGCGGGGCTTTGCACATCGGCAATTATTTTGGAATGATGCAGCCGGCTGTCGCCCTTCAAGCCGAAGGGGAAGCCCTCTATTTCATCGCGGATTACCATGCTCTGACCAGCGTGCGCGATCCAAAGGTGCTACGCGAGAACAGCCGGCGCGTTGCGCTCGATTTTCTGGCGTGCGGACTTGATCCCGAGCGCGCTACGCTTTTTCGGCATTCGGACGTTCCGCAGGTCACTGAGCTGGCCTGGATCCTGTCAACGCTGGCACCAATGGGTTTGCTGGAACGCGCCACCTCTTACAAAGACAAACTTGCCCGCGGATTACCTGCGACCGTCGGGTTGTTCAGTTATCCCATACTCATGGCTGCAGACATTTTGATCTACGACAGCGATATTGTGCCGGTAGGCAAAGACCAGAAACAGCACATCGAAATCACGCGCGATCTCGCCGTGAAAATGAACGAAACCTTCGGGCTGATCTTTAAGTTGCCCGAACCTCGGATCCGGGCTGCCACAGAAACCGTGCCCGGGATCGACGGCCAGAAGATGAGCAAAAGCTACGGCAACAACATCGACATTTTCGGCGACGAAAAGGAGATGAGGAAACGCGTCATGAGCATCGTGACCGATTCCAGGCCGGTGGAAGCGCCGAAGGACCCGGCGACATCGACAATCTTCAAGCTTTACTCGCTCGTCGTGTCCAAGGGTGAAACCGCGGCAATGCGCGAACAATTTCTAAAAGGAGGAACCGGCTACGGCGAATTCAAGAAACAGCTTTTCGAGAAACTTTGGGAATATTTCGCGCCGATGCGCAAACGTCGCGACGAAATTCTGGCCGACAAATCGTACATCGACACCGTGCTCGAGCAAGGAGCAACGCGCGCAAACGAAATCGCGGATCAAGTCATGAGGCGTGTCCGCGGTGCGGTCGGCCTCCCGCAAGAGACACTGATTTAACCGACGCCCAACTCTCTTGACATTCGGCGAGTCGTGAAGAAACAGTCGGAGCATGTCCAGTGGCAAAACGGCGCAGTCAGCCGCCTTGCTGGTTCTCGCGCTCGCGACTGGTATTTCAATGCGGTCCCTCCACGCGGATGACGCATTGACGGAGCGCAACAAGACTATAGTCCGAGATTTTTATACAACGGTTTTGATCGGCCGCAATGTGGATGCAGCCCCACGATTTCTGAAGCCGGATTACATCCAGCATAACCCTCAAGTGCCAACGGGCCTGAAGGGTTTCATGGACACATTCCGTGAACGTTTCGCTCAAAAGTTGCCGCCAGATTACAAACGCGAGTTATTGAATGTGATCGGTGACAATGACATGGTCGTCGTTTATGTGCGCCAGACGTGGACCAGTCGCGACGGTCAGCATCACCAGGCGCTTGGATTCGACATGTTTCGCGTGCAGGACGGTATGATAGCCGAGCATTGGGACGCCGATTGAATCGCGTGACCAGCGCGCGGAGAAATCACGTGACAAAGCGATTCACATCGATCACCTGAGCGAAGAAGAAATTCGTCGACGTTTGCTCGAGCCGAGCTAAGAGACACCGACACCTATTCGGTAATTATTTTGTCCGCCCACTCTACAAGTGAGACGAAGATTTTTGGGTTGCCGAACTTTGCTCCGTATTCAGTTAAATCTGTTTCAGTGATCCCTCTTGCGCGAGAACACGCGCCGCACGCGTAGATTGGTATTTTCTTCGCAGCGATCTTGCTCAGCGCTTCAGATAGCGGCGGCCATCCGACAGGAACGACTGCGTTAGCCACTGATTTTCGCATGAGAGACACTGCTTCGCCGAGGAGGAAAATTTGAACTTCGTGGCCAGCTTCAGAAAGCGCGTCGCCGTGAAGAAATGGAAATGCGGCTTTCGTCGGGTCATCGGATCCCCAGGCGCTTTTGATCATAATTCTTAGCTTCGCATTGCTTGCTCCAGAAGTCGCTGGCACCGCAGCTGCGACAAGGGGAAGCGCCGCAAGCTTTCTCAGGAATGATCGCCGGATCACGCGATCCGATTTAACCAGAAACAGACGGCATCGTGCAATTTATTTCGGCCAGCCTCAACGCCCCCTATTTTGGCGGGCTGGTTTGGTTTGCTCCTGGGGTTTCGTTTGAGTACTAGCAGCGCTGTCGCGATAAAACAAAACGCCGTGCGCTCTCAAATTGCTGATTAACGCATGCAGATCGTTAGCCAACTGCTGGTTGTTCAGGAGAGTCGCCACCAAGCCTTTGCCTTGTGTAGCGGTGCGGAGCACCTTGCGCGTGTCATCGATTGCCTTCTGCAAATTGTCGGCTGCTTCTTTTGCAGACGTCATTGTGGAATCCGCTCGTTCGATAACTCCATCCAGTTTCTTTGAAGACTCTGCCAATGCAGTCGTAGCCTCGTTCAAATGCTCCATGCTCGCCTTCAGGTTTTGCATGTTCTCTGGAGAAAGAGTTTCCTGGTTCAATTTCTGCACGGTTCCACGAGCGTCGGTTATCAAGGCAGTTCCCTCTCGTGTGATGTCATCGATCCCGCTCTCGCGCTTTCCATCGATAACCGCGTTCTTTTGCACGTACCCTGTCGGCTGCCCAATGGGCGGCGTGACGGTGACAAAGCGATCACCAAGAAGACCGGAGCTCCCAACCGTAAATTTGCTACCGAGCGGGATTTTCACGTAATCGTAAATGCGCAGTGGCACTGCAACACCGGGACCGTTCGCAACGAGGCGTGGCCCGCCAGCGACACGACCGATTCTGGCGCCTCCCAGAAGGACATCGGAACCTTTCAACAAACCGCTCGCGTCGGCGAAGCGGACAGTGAGCGGATAGTACGTCTTAACGCCTTCCCCAAGGCGACCGAACTTTACGACCAATGCAGCCAATGCGGCGCATCCAATGAATACGAATGCGCCCACCTTGAACTCCAAACCGCGTTCGTGCCGATTCATGTTGAGCCAGTACTGTCAATCTTCGCAGTTCTTTTCGCAAGGAGCGGCGATTCCTAATCGCCGTCTTTTCAGCTCAGCAAGCCGCCATTCCTTGCTCGGACCGCCCGAGCAGAAAATCCTGAATGAGCCGATCGGTCGATCGCTGAAGTTGACTCGGAGTCCCGTGAAAATAAATGCGTCCCTCGTGCAGATACGCAATTCGGTCAGCCACATCGAATGCGCTCTTCATGTCGTGAGTGACGACAACACTCGTCATTCCAAAGCGCTGTTGCAGCCGGTGAATCAACCGGTTGATACTATCTGCGACGACGGGATCAAGTCCGGAAGTCGGCTCATCATACAACACACATGAGGGGCGACGAATAATGGAGCGCGCGAGCCCTACCCGCTTTTTCATTCCGCCACTTAAACTCTCCGGCATTTTGCCCTCCTGCCCTTCCATTTCCATCACTTCGAGCATTTCCGCGACTTTTTCGTGCAAAACCTTCGGGTCGCGTTCACCTGCTTCGCGCAATGGAAATGCAATGTTGTCTTCAACCGTCATGGAATCGAAAAGCGCGCCGCTTTGGAACAGAATACCAACCTTTTTGCGAATTTCCCCAAGCTCGCGCTCATTCATTCCAATGATATTTTGACCCTGGATCCAAATTTCCCCGGCGTCCGGCTCCATTAGCCCCACGATATGCTTGAGCAAAACGCTCTTACCGCCGCCACTCCGGCCAATAATGACAAGCGTCTCGCCTGTCTTCACCTCAAGATTGACGCCGCGCAAAATTTCCTGTTGATCGATTTTCTTTGCCAATGAACGCACGGCGATCATCGGCGACGAATTATCCGTAGGTGGATGAGGTTTCGTCGAGGGCTCTGGAGATGGAGGCGCTTCGATCATCGCAATTGCCCAGACTTTCAACCCTCACTCTGCAACTCTCAACCTCGAACGACCGCTCGGTTGAACCGGATTACCAATGGCCTGCCGGGAAAATGATGTTCAATGCCATCGTCAGGAAGAAATTAACAATCAAAACCGCAAGCGAAGAATTCACGACCGCTTCAGTCGTTGCTCTTCCCACGCCCACCGCGCCCTCACGCGCGGTGAGACCTTTGTGGCAACTGATAAAAACGATCAGGAGCGCGAAACAAAACGCCTTGCTCAGACCCATGATGATGTCTCTAGGTCGCGTCCAGTGTACCATGTTTTCGACATAATAGGGGCCATTGACATCGAGCAAATAGACGGCAACGACGTATCCTGCCAAAATGCCGAACGCGATACACTCTGCTACCAGCAAAGGCATCGAGACCATCATTGCCAGCGTTCGCGGCACAACGAGATAATCAACTGGATAAACTGCCAGCGCCCGAAGCGCATCGATCTGCTCGGTCACCTTCATCGTGCCAATCTCGGCCGACATGGCTGCGCCGACGCGGCCAGCCACCATCAGCGCGGTCAAGACCGGCGCGAGCTCTCGGCACAACGAAACCGATACCACCGCTCCGACTGCTGATCCCATTCCCAATTTGTTGAACTGAAAAAATGCCTGCGCGGAAAAAACAGCCCCGGTGAATCCCCCCGTGATAATAACCAGGACCTGGGAAAGCAAACCGATCTCGACGATCTGGTTGAGAAATAATTTCCACCGAAGTTTATGCGTGAAAATGGACCGAAACGTGTCGGCTGCGAGCAGCACCAGCTCGCCCAAATATAGAAAGAATGAAAGGAGTCCCCCACCGAGGGCGTTAAAGAAGCGGGTGATCATCGGTTAATTACTCCGCCAAATTCGATGTAAGCAGCGATGCTGGGTGAAATGTGAGAAGTCGAGCCCCAGTCACTATTCACTTCTCACTTCATTTCCGACTTTCTTAATTATCAAGTAGTCAGCGGCTCTGTTTTTGTTCTGGGTCGAAGCTCCGGCGGAATCGCGCCGATAAAGAGAGGTTCCAGTCCAAGCTTGAAAAAAATCGCCCTAATCTCACGCAAGCTCAGTGTCGGTCGGTCGAACTCGAAGTATACAAGATCGTGGTTTGTATCGATCTTGTAATGAAGACCTGTAATTGGCTCGAGTTGAAGATCCAGCTCTAGGATTTTATTCAGGTCACGCAAACCCCGCGCATACACCTCCAGTTCGATCATAATAGCCGGGAAGGTAGCGAGCCGGTCGTGTCAGCGCAATTCTTTAGCGTGTCGTTTGTTTGCGCCAACCGCAAAGCTGCGATAAAAGGTGTGCAGCTGAAGGAATGAGACCCGTCACTCGCTTTTTGCTCGCAGGCAATCTCATGCTTGGCGCGGCATTCTTCGGCGCCTGTGAAACCGTTCCTCAGGGGATTCAGCAAGCCAGGCTCGAGATGGCACAGCATATCGCCGCCGAACCCGCCGGCGATTATTATATCGGGCGGCGTTATTACAAACCCGATTACAAGTTTTGGGGTTACGTCCGGCGCCCAGGCCAACCCTGGAGCACGGCGGAAATGGTGATGTTGAATGAAAAGCAAAAGCTCGCCCCGGATCGCGAGCGTCTCGATTTCGGTAGCGATAATAACTACGAATACAAGCTCTACGGTTACTTTAGCGGCGATAAGGTTTACGAACCTGCAAGCAACGGAATTTATCCTGAATTCGTTTTGAAGGGCTACCAGCTCATATCCATCAACCCGCCGCCAATTTTCAAAAGCCAATTCCGCGGGCACGCCACCGCGGAAGACCTCCGATACGTGGTAGAAAAACCGGAATGAAATTCGTTGAATCGCGCATGCCTGACACTGGCCCTCGTTTGACTAAGAAAGATCTTCTTGTTGAGGAATTCCTGGGCTATCTAGCAAACGAGCGAAACGCATCGCCGCGCACGTTAAAGGCTTATCGCCAGGCACTGGTTGCTTTTCGCGCTGAAAACCAAACAGCGTGGAAAAAATGCAACGGGAACGATTTTCGCGATTATTTGTATGCAATTTCGAAACGCAGACAGGCGCGTTCCTACGTGCGATTACAATTCTCAGCGTTACGCACTTTTTATCAGTTTTTGGCAGCTCGAAAAGGTTTGCGCAGCAATCCCGTGCGCGAAGTACAATTGCCAAAGATCGAGAAAAAGCTTCCGTTGGTGCTCACGCGTCAACAGGTTGAAGAGCTTCTTGCAGCGCCAACGCGCGAATCGAAAAGCAAGTCTGCCCCGACCTGGATGCCTCTGCGCGATGTTGCGATCATGGAATTGTTTTACAGCAGCGGCCTGCGATTGAGCGAGCTTGCCGCGCTCAATGTACCTGACGTCGACCCTTACACGGAATCCGTTCGAGTATTCGGCAAGGGGCGCAAAGAGCGTGTGTGTCCGGTGGGCTTACCTGCGCTGGAGGCGATCTCGCGCTATCGCGCCGCGGCGAACGTGCATTCGGGACCGTTATTCATTAACAAGGCGCGCAAGCGAATATCCCCACGTTCGATTTGGCTGGTCTTAAAGCGTTATGTTCGCCACACATCAATTCCGATTTCAATCAGCCCGCACAAGCTGCGGCATAGTTTCGCGACGCACATGCTCGATCGCGGTGCCGATCTACGCAGCGTTCAAGCGCTGCTTGGGCATTCCAGTCTCTCCACGACCCAAATCTATACACACGTCACAGTCGAACGGCTAAAAAAAGCCTACGCGGACGCGCATCCGCGTGCGTGATTTGGCTCGACCACCGGGCGAGCCGACAAATCGTTAGCTCGCCGTTGGCGCGGCCGCGCTATTCTCCGCCTGCGGCTCGGCAACGTGAAAGCTAAGTTTCCCGTCGTTAGCCGTAACTTCGACGTGATCACCTGCCTTGACGTTCCCGCGGAGCAATTCTTCCGCGAGCGGATCTTCGAGATAACGTTCCACGGCGCGACGCATCGGCCGTGCCCCGTACTGAGGATCGTATCCTTTCTCGATGAGAAATTCCTTCGCGCTCTCCTTCAACTCGATATGGACATCCTTCGCTTTGATGCGTGTCAGCACTTTGTCCACTTCCAGCTCGACAATTCGCAATAGCTCCGGCTTGCCAAGCGAATGGAACACGATGATTTCGTCGAGTCGGTTAAGAAACTCCGGCTTAAAGACGCGTTTGCTTTCATCGAGAATCTTGTCCCGCATCGAATCATAATCATGCCCTTCCATCGGTGCGCCGAAGCCCATCACAGTCTGTTTCTTCAGCAAGTCGGCTCCGACATTGGAAGTCATGATGATGATTGTGTTCCGGAAATCAATCTTGCGGCCTAACGAGTCGGTGATCTTGCCGTCCTCGAGAATCTGCAAAAGCAAATGCATCACATCCGGATGCGCTTTTTCGATCTCATCAAAAAGAACGACGGAATACGGCCGGCGACGCACGGCCTCGGAAAGCTGGCCACCCTCCTCGTAACCGACATAGCCCGGCGGCGAACCAATCAAACGAGAAGCGGTAAATTTTTCCATGTACTCCGACATGTCGATTTGAATCAACGCGTCGGAGTCGCCGAACATGAACTCGGCGAGCGTGCGGGCGAGATAAGTCTTGCCAACGCCAGTCGGACCGAAAAAAACAAATGATCCGATCGGCCGCTTTGGATCCTTCAAATCCGCGCGCGACCGTCGCAAAGCTTTGCTGATCGCGGTAACCGCTTCGTCCTGGCCAATGACACGCTGCTTCATCTCGGACTCCATCATGAGGAGCTTTTGTGTTTCCTCTTGTTCCATGCGTTGGAGAGGAACACCCGTGACTTTCGAGATGATGTGCATCATATCGTCCGCGGTCACCACCACCTCTTTCTCTTCTCGCTCCTCGCGCCATTTATTTAGAATGGCATCGAGCTTTTCCTTGGTTTGCTTCTCTTTGTCGCGAAGCGCTGCGGCTTTCTCAAAATCCTGCGCTTTGATTGCCCCTTCCTTTTCCACCCGAATCTCTTCTATTTCCTTCTCGATGTCCTTCACATCGGGCGGCCTTGTCATGGCGTTAATGCGAGCGCGCGCGCCTGCTTCGTCCATGACATCAATTGCCTTGTCGGGGAGAAATCGTCCGGTGATGTAACGATCGGAAAACCTAACGGCCGTCTCGAGCGCTTCGTCCGTGAGTTTCGCTTTGTGGTGCGCTTCGTACTTCGGACGCAAACCTTTAAGGATTTGAATCGCTTCATCAACCGTCGGCGCGTCCACCTTTATCGTCTGGAAGCGGCGTTCAAGCGCTGCGTCTTTCTCGATATATTTGCGATATTCGTTCATCGTCGTCGCGCCCACGCATTGGAGTTCGCCGCGGCTCAGCGCTGGCTTGATGATGTTCGAGGCGTCCATCGCCCCTTCGGCGGAACCAGCCCCCACGATCGTGTGCAGCTCGTCGATGAAAAGGATCACGTTCTTGGAGCGGCGAATCTCGTCCATCACCGCCTTGATGCGCTCTTCGAACTGGCCGCGATATTTTGTACCGGCGACCATCAGCGCGAGATCAAGCGTGATCACGCGCCTGTCGCGCAACAATTCAGGCACATTGCCGCTAGCAATCTCCTGGGCAAGACCTTCGGCAATGGCCGTCTTGCCGACACCCGCTTCGCCGATCAAGACCGGATTGTTCTTGGTCCGTCTGCAAAGCACTTGAATAACGCGTTCAATTTCATTGCGGCGACCTATTACAGGATCTAGCTCACCTTTCTTTGCTAAGTCGGTCAGATCGCGGCCGAATGCGCGAAGTGCTGGCGTCTTGACGTCTTTCTTCGTCGGCTCGCCACTTTCCTGATCCGACTCGGAAGGTGTGAAATTTGGATCGAGCTCTCTGAGGATCTCGTTGCGAGTGCGTTCGATGTCGAGTTCAAGGCTTTTCAGCACTCTCGCAGCGACCCCCTCGCCCTCGCGCAAAAGTCCAAGCAAAATATGTTCGGTACCGACGTAAGAATGATTGAGCGCCTTGGCTTCTTTGCCCGCCAGCGCCAGCACTTTCTTGACGCGAGGAGTGTACGGAACGTTCCCGACCATCTTGGTTTCCGGCCCTGAACCGACCTGTTTCTCCACCTCCATGCGCACGGTCTCAAGATCGAGGCCCATCTTCTGCAGCACATTGACAGCGACGCCCTGGCCCAGCTTGATGAGCC